>Ga0172371_10013269_pt1 | contig 10749 bp, 12 predicted proteins | sample Lak12m_FD_114543 | JGI IMG/M metagenome (GOLD analysis project Ga0172371, IMG submission 114543) | Freshwater microbial communities from Kabuno Bay, South-Kivu, Congo - kab_022012_12m | ecosystem: Environmental > Aquatic > Freshwater > Lake | place: Democratic Republic of the Congo: South-Kivu... | reverse complement strand
CGCGCGCGCAAAAAATAACGGAAGCGCGGCGGGTGGGGGCGCCGCGCTGGAGTTGCGAGCCGAGCGGAGCGAGGCGAGCTAACACGATTCTTTGAAATGCGTTCGAATTTTGTCAAAAACGTTCACACTTTCAATGGTTTTGTGAGGGCTACTTTTAACACATCCTCAACTTGTTCCGCAAATATAAATTTAATATCCTTTTTGACTCTTTCCGGCATTTCTTCCAAATCTTTTTTATTTTCCTTTGGAGCAATAATGGTTGTAAGTCCAGCCCTATGGCCTGCAATAGACTTTTCTTTTAAGCCTCCGATTTCCAAAACTCTACCTCTTAATGTAACCTCCCCTGTCATTCCCACATTTCTTTTAACAGGAATTCCTGTTAAGGCAGATACTAATGCCGTTGTAATAGCCACACCTGCCGATGGACCATCCTTTTGTACAGCTCCTTCGGGAACATGAATATGAACGTCAATTTTTTCGGCAAAATTTTCTTTTAAACCTAATTTTTGATAATGCGAACGTGTCCAGGTAAATGCAGCTTTTGCCGACTCCTGCATAACCTCACCCAATTGCCCGGTTAACAAAAGTTTACCTTTGCCCGGCATAATTGTAACTTCAATAAAAAGTATTTCACCGCCAAATGGAGTTACGGAAAGCCCCGTGCTCATTCCAACTTCATCTTTTTTCTCTGCAATTTGAGATGAAAATCTGTGTGGACCAAGAAGTTTACGAATATTAGCTGATTTAATTTCTGCTGGATATTTCTTGCCCTCTGCCACAAGTCTGGCTATTTTGCGGCAAATTGAAGACAAATTTCTTTCTAAGTTTCTGACTCCTGCTTCACGGGTGTAACTTCCAATAACTTCCTTAAGCCCTGAGTCATCAATTGATATTTTTTTATTTTTAATCCCAGTTGCCTCAATTTGTTTTGGCCAAATAAATTTTTTGGCAATTTGGAATTTTTCATCTTCTGTATAACCCGGAAAAGTAATTACTTCCATTCTATCTCTTAAGGGGGCCGGAATAGTATCTAATACATTTCCTGTACAAATAAACATTACTTCAGATAAATCAAAAGGTACTTCTAAATAATGATCAGAGAATTCTTTATTTTGTTCTGGGTCCAAAGCTTCCAATAGCGCAGAGGATGGGTCACCCCTAAAATCATTCCCAACTTTATCAATTTCATCCAACATAAAAACCGGATTTTTTGTACCAGCACTTTTCATTCCCTGAATAATCCTCCCCGGCATTGCCCCAACATAAGTGCGTCTGTGTCCTCTGATTTCAGCTTCGTCTCTAATTCCGCCAAGTGAAATCCTTACAAATTTACGATTTAGGGCTTTTGCAATTGATTTTCCAATTGAAGTTTTTCCAACTCCCGGTGGGCCAACAAAACAAAGAATTGTGGGGTGTCCATTACTTTCGCCCGAAGCTTTTTTTAATTTCATTACCGCCAAATATTCCATAATTCTTTCTTTGGCTTTTGTTATTCCAAAATGTTCGGATTCTAATATCTTGGCGGCTTTTTTCATTGGTACATTATTAGCCGAATATTTATTCCAAGGAACTTCACATAACCAATCCAGATAGTTTCTAATGTATCCGCCTTCAGGATTATTCGGAGACATACTACTTAACCTTTTAAGCTCTTTTTCTGCACGTTTGTGAACACCTGGAGGCATTTTTGCCTCTTTAATTTTGTTTTTAAACTCCTTAAATTCCTCACCACTAATTTCGCCTTCTTCTCCGATTTCACCCAATTCCTCTTCAATGGTTCTTTTTTTCTCTCTAAGCATTGTCTTTTTCATTTGATCCTCAAATCTCTTTTGAGTTTTATTGGAAATGGTTCTTTCTATTTCCAAAGCATTAATTTCTTTTGCTAAATATTCCAAAACCATTGTCAGACGTTTTTTGACATCAAACTCTTCTAAAATTATTTGTTTCTCTGTCGGTTTAATTTCCAATAGGGATGCAATTTGGTCGCTAACCTCAACCGGTTCCACTCCCCCCGAAACCAATTTCATTACAGTCATAATTTCTGCTTGTTTACCAAGGTTGATTGCTTTTTTAAAAAGTTCCTGAAGTTTTTTGGATAAAACAACAACATCGGGTGTTTCATTAATTTTTTCCGGGATCTCCACAACGTTTCCGATTATAAAAGGTTCGTTAGCGATAATTTCTTTTAATTCAATTCTTGCTTGACCACGGATTAATGCATGGATTTCTCCTTCCGTTGTCATCATTTGAGTGATGGTGGCAATTGTTCCAATTCTGTTTAAATCATCAATCGCCGGGTCGGTCGTACGGGGATCTTTTTGAGAAAAAATTGCAATTACTTTGTCTCCTCCGAATGCAGAATTTATTGCAGAAACACTTTTTACACGTCCAAATGAAAGAAGTGTGTCTGTATGGGGAAAAACAACAGATCCTCTGACTGGAACTATCGGAACACTACGGATTAAATCTTTAATCATATGAATATCTTAGCAGTCTAGTAGAATAAGTGCTAATTGTCAACACTTATTTTTTTGGGATTAACTTAAAAAAATGTATTTTTTCTACAACCACAGCAGTAATTGTTCCAATAAACGCCCCACCCAAAATATCTATTGGAAAGTGAACATTGGCCAAAACTCTGGCCGTCCCAATTAAAAATGCCCAAAACAAAAACAACCACCCGATTTTATTATCATGCATAAATATGGTAACAGCCAAGGCAAATGCCAAAGCACTGTGTGCGGAAGGAAAAGCACTGTCTGTTGGAGTAATTAATACGCCAACCGGGCCTCCGTTTATTTCAAAAGGCCGTAGGGTTGGGAAAAAAGTTTTAATCAAAAATGCTATGCTCCAAGCAATAAAACTTGCTAACAAAGCATGAACAACTTGTTCTTTTTTTATTTTTCCGTCTATAAACCATAATATTCCCAGGCCGAAATAGAGTATCCAAATTAAAAATGAGGCCACAAACTCTATTGAAATATTTGATACCAGTCCCATACTTTTCGTAAATCTATGGTAACATTAAACGTGTATGGAGTCCAAACATTCACTATTTAAAAGTTTTGGATTTGCTATTGAAGGCTTAGAAATAGCGATACTAAAAGGGAGAAATTTCAGAATCCAAGTAATATTTGGCGTTATCGCTATTGTTTTTGGCTTTATCTTTAAATTGAGCCAAATTGAGTGGCTAATCCTAATTTTAATAATATGTTTTGTTTTGATATTAGAACTAATTAATACCGCAATAGAAGAAATTGTAAATATAGTTAGCCCTCAAATCCAACCAAAAGCAAAAATTGCAAAAGATGTATCTGCAGGAGCAGTTTTAATCGCTTCAGTTGGGTCTGTAATTGTCGGAGCTTTAATTTTCCTGCCAAAACTACTTCTTTATTTTTAACTTATTTATTTTGGCTTTTACTAACTCAAAAATCATTGGGGCCAGAGAAATAAAAATAATTGCCAAAATTACGACCGAAAAATTATCTTTTACCTGAGTTAGATTCCCAAAAAAGTAACCCAAAAGTGTAAAAACCAATACCCAAGTAGCTCCACCTATAGCGTTATAATAAATAAATTTTTTGTAGTCCATTTTGCCTACTCCTGCAACAAACGGAGCAAACGTCCTGATTATAGGGATAAACCTGGCCAGAAATATGGTTATTCCACCATGCTCGTCGTAAAACTTTTGTGTTTTATCTATATGTTTTTGATTAACAGGAATTTTAGGGTGATCAATTATTTTTTGACCAAAAAAATGACCAATCCAATAATTTGCAGTGTCTCCCAAAAAAGCCGCTACCCAAAGAATCACAAGAATAGTTAAAAGGTTAAAAGATCCCAAGGCGGCAAACGCTCCAGCCGCAAAAAGTAATGAATCTCCTGGAAGAAACGGTGTAAACACAAATCCTGTTTCGGCAAAAACTATTAAGAATAAAATCGCGTATGAAAAAACTCCGTAATGCGTAATCATTTCTCCTAAATGAGAATCTATATGAAGAATAAAATTGGCAATTCCTGTAATTAAATTCATATTACTATCCGTAGTTTAGCAGTAACCCAAAGGGTCTGTAAAGAAGATTTCGTTTTGTTGTAGCTTTGTGGTATAATAGACACATGGGCAATTTCAATAGAGACAGCGACGGTGGACGAGGCGGATTTTCATCCAGAGGACGATCAGACTTTGGCCGAGGAGGAGGCAGAGGCGGATTTTCATCCAGAGGACGATCATCTTTTGGTGGAGGCGACAGACAAATGTCTTCAGCAATTTGCAGTAACTGCGGCAAAGAGTGTCAGGTTCCTTTTAGACCAACTGGCAATAAACCTGTTTATTGTAGTGAATGTTTTGAAAAAATGGGTGGAAAAAGTGAAAGACGATCTTTTGACAGACCAAGATTTGAGGATAGAGGTAGCCAAGGTGGTCAATCCAATGCTCAATTAGAAGCAATTAATGCTAAATTGGATAAAATATTGAATTTATTACAGCCAAAAGAAGTAGCCACAGAAGTTTTAAAAGAGGAAGTAAAAACAGAAACTCCAAAGATTAAGAAAACTGTCAAAAAGTTAACTTCTATTTAAGTCTATTACCTTCTTTATTTGGATATTCATTGGCTAATTTTTACAATTAAACCTTTGGCAACTTTCAACTCATCGAGCCTTAAATTAAATTTCTCCATAGTTCCATCAGGCATCACTAAAATACTTCCTGCATCTTCTAACAAATCTTTTGCCAAATCTATATGCCCTGAGTCTTTAGTTTTTGCAACATGTTCAGCCGTTCTTATTTCAATTCCCGATTTCCAGACTGCCCAAGCATAATAATTATTTTCTTTTAACCATTTTCCTTCCTCTGAATTATCAAAATCTTTTAATGTTTGTTGTGCCAAATCTAATCCCTCTTGGGTTTTTCCTTGTTTTATCAGTGAGTATGAAAGAAAACCAAGAAACTCCAATCTATTAAATCTTTCCTCCTGTTTTGTTGATTGATCAAAATATTCAAGCCCTTTTCTATAATTAACTTCAGATCTTCCAAACTGTCCTCTATAATCCGCATATCTTCCTAAAAACCTATACACTCTTGCCTTTATAAAAGGATCTAAATTTACGTCATTTTCTTCAGTATATTTTTCCATGTTTTTTGAAGTAATTTCCATAAATAACATTCCTTTAGCAGCTCTTAGTGGATTTGCTCCAAATCCTTTTGATTTTTCTTCCATAACCATATGTTGAGCAGAAAGAAATTCTTCTTGATATAACTGAAGCACAACAGATTTCTCGTCTAATTTCCCTGCTTCTTTTTGAATCTGGCGTATATATGGAATTAGAGTCTCTGAGCTTCCCTTTACCTCTCTTTTAACTGCGATGTCAGCCAAAATTTCGGATAAATTCTCCTTTGTCACAACCTCAGAACTTGATAGGAAATTCTTATTTTCCATAAATTGATTTTATCATGAATCATATCTAGTAATAAATATAACTAAATTATATACTTCAAGCCTTCAATGTATTTAGAGAAGAATTTGGTACAATCAAAATAGATATATGGAATCAGTGAAAACCAGAAAAGTTGAAAGCCAAGAAAATTTACCATGGGAATTGCTTTTGATGGCAGATCCATCCAGGAAAATAGTTGAAAGTTATATCGATAATTCAGATGTCTATTTGGCGAAAATCGGAGATAAGGTTGTTGGAGTTTATGTTCTTACAAAAATTAACACTGCAACTACTGAACTAAAAAATATTGCTGTTGATGAAAAGTTTCAAGGTAAAGGAATCGGCAAAATGTTAGTTTTAGATGCAATTAAGAAAGCGAAAGAAGCCGGATTTAAGAGGATTGAAGTTGGAACAGGAAATTCCAGTTTTTCCCAACTCGCAATATATCAAAAATGTGGATTTAGAATTATTGGGGTTGATAAAGATTTTTTTAAGAAAAATTATTCTGAAAAAATTGTTGAGAATGGGATTGAATGTAGAGGTATGGTTAGACTATCTCAAGATTTATAAATTATATGGACAAAATATATCCAGAAAAACTTAAAGCCGGGGATGAAGTAAGAATTATTGCTCCCGCAAGATCACTGGCAATTATTGGGAAAGAAGGAAGAGAAATTGCCAATAAAAGATTTGAGGAAATGGAACTTAAGCTTTCTTTTAGTAAGCATGTTGAAGAAATTGATGATTTTGCCTCCTCTAGTGTTGAGTCCAGAATTGAGGATTTACACAAAGCTTTTTCTGATAAAAATGTAAAAGCTGTTTTAACAGTAATCGGAGGATTTAATTCTAACCAATTATTAAAATATATTGACTGGAATTTAATTAAAAATAATCCAAAAATTTTTTGTGGATTTTCGGATATAACCGCTTTGAATAATGGAATATTTGCAAAAACTGGACTTGTAACCTATTCCGGGCCGCATTACTCAACATTCGGTCAAAAATTGTATTTTGATTATACCTTGGATAATTTCAAAAAATGTTTGTTTTTGGAGGACTCTTTTAAGATTGAGCCGAGTGAAAATTGGAGTGATGATGTTTGGTATAAAGACCAAATTGACAGAAAATTAATTCGCAACTCCGGATGGTTGGTAATAAATAATGGAAAGACGAGTGGAACTATTTTGGGAGCTAATCTTTGCACTTTTAATCTTTTGCAAGGAACTGAGTTTTTTCCGGATTTGACTAACTCCATACTTTTTATTGAAGATGATGAAACTTCAAATCCGTATCTTTTTGACAGAGATTTGCAGTCACTAATCCATCTTCCCGATTTTTCAAAAGTAAAAGGAATTGTCATTGGAAGGTTTCAAAAGAATAGTGGAATGACAAATAATATTTTGGCAAAAATAATTAAAACAAAAAAAGAACTAGACAATATTCCAATTATTGCAAATGTAGATTTTGGGCACTCCGATCCAAAAATTACATTTCCAATTGGAGGAGAAGTTAAATTGGAGGTCAGTAATACGATTAGTTCGATTGAGATAACAAAACACTAAAATGGAATTTGTAAAAACGGAGTCTGACACTTTAGATGTACTTCTTCATGGAGCAGGTGGTGGAATGGAACACACCAATATAAAAAAGGCTTTTGATGTTTGTGTTGGAAAAGGCTATTCTGTCGTCAACTTTAACTTCCCATTTTTTGAACGAGGAGACGAACACTCTTCCGGCCCGGATTTAATCGAAGAAATTGAAACCCTGAAAAAGGTATTAACTGAATGTGAAGCTAATAAATATAAACACATAAGATTAATTGGTAAGTCTTTAGGCGCCATAATCGCTGCAAAATATCTTTCCCAGCTAACGCCTACGGAACAAAAGAAATATTCGGTTGTAATTTTTGGATATGACACAGGCATGATAAATATCTCAACTTTTCCAGGAAAAATATCAATTATTCAGGGAGAAAAGGATAAATACGGAAATATCGAGATAGTTAAAAATGATTTGAAAAATGCAGTTTCAAAAGATATCAAATATTTTGAAATTCCAAAAGCAGATCACAGCTACCGAGACCCTGGAACAAAAGAACCGATTTATGAGGATCAGGCAATAGAAATTTTTGAGAAGTTAAATTAAACAAAATCCACTACCCCCTCCGGATAAAGTATTAATTTTTTATTTTTGTAATCTTCAATATTTTCCCAAGTTGCCTTTCCACCTTCTTCTAAATCAAGAATGGGAATTGTGTTTTTTGAATAAAGCTCTTTATTAACTAAGTCAGCCTCAAAAATCATAACAATTTCGTGTCCGTTTTTTCCTTCAAATGTAAAAATATTTTCTAATGTGGTTATGTATTTTATATTTTCAAGATCGGACTCCAACTCTTCACGAAACTCACGTCTTAAGGCTTCTTCTCCCTTTTCACCAAATTCAATTCCCCCACCCAGTAAACGGTAAAAAGTTTGGCCTTTTTTTGAATCTTTTCCAATACCGGCCAATAATTTCCCATTATGCTTAATAATGGCAACTGCTAACGGCCTGATTGCATTTTCTTTTAACATGTAAGGCTATTTTACACTTATTAGATAGAATCAGTATAGGAATACTGTAGACACTATTCGAACATATTTTACGATATCCAACCAGCTGAATGACTACGAAATAACATTGCCAAGAATTTGTTCGTAAATTTTATAGCTACTCAACTCAAACTTACTTGTATTTGTTGTTTCTCGTGAATATTTTGCCTCCAAAATTTTATTACGATTTTTCTCATTAATTTTCGATTCCAGAAACTTATGATAATTGAGTTCTTTTGAGATATCACTCAAAAACCATATCTCTATTTCCCATTTCACCCCTTCGACAACGGCTTTCAATACTAAAATATATCCATTTGGGCGTTTACCATCTGGAAAATTTACAAAATCACCATATTCAATTTTACGAAACAATTTTTTATCTACGATCTCTTGTAAAGCATCAATCGAACTTTTTTTAATATTTTCTGATTTAACAATGATATCAATATCTGGCCCCCACATAACATCTAATGGGTAACTCCCAATTAGATATGTTTCTCCAAATTTATTTAGAATGTCTAAAAGTTCAGTAGATTTAAGTAACGCTGCAGCTTGTCTTTTAATTTTCCTTGAATGTATTTTTAATTCATCTATATTCATATATCTATATTTTAAGTTCAGTGCTGAGCATACGGGTCTAAACCCTTACTGTCACTATAAGTGTACCATCTTGAGGCTAAATGGAACAAATGGAACAGTATAAAAAGAGCGAATGATGATGTAGTTTGATATGTTTAATCATTGATCTTATATTTTCTTTTGAGTATCTGTTCTTTAAGATTAAAGACCGGATACGGATCTGTTTTTAGCCTAGAAGTTCCAGTTTTGTAGTCAATGGTTTTTGGTACGCCTTTTTTAAAAAACATCCTGTGAGGCATTGGGTAGGCTTTTGTCCTCTCCACATAGTGAATAGCTTCATGGTGAATGACTGGCCAAACCTGGGATAATAAAAATATTTGTGGATCTTCCATTTTGTTTCCGATAATAAACACTCTCGTTGGTTTGAACCTATGCTTTTTTAGCTCATCGTACAAAAGATTAAAATCGATGTATGTACCCGCTTTTCTGATATAACAAAGTATTATTGTTTCTTCATCATATGCCTTTTTAGGATTTATGAGTTTATTTTTTAATATAAAATCAACAACTGACATACTAGTATGGGATTCATAAGTAACTACCTCCACAGTTTGGTATTTAGTTTCAACATTTTTTCCTGGTACTTTCTCCTGATAAAGAGTCCACACATCAGGAAATTGATCTAACGATGATTGCATGAAAAACTGAGTTCCAAATGCTTTATGTAGACCTAACAACATGACGGCGGCACATTTCATTTCTCCAACTTTTTGGAAAAGCGTATCTTTGTCCACTTTATCTTGTCCGTATTTTTTGATAATTTCTTCAGCCATATAAATAACATAAGCCGGAGAATACCAATATTTAGACATATCAATACCCATATTGATTTACACTAGGAAGATGCATCCTGTTTAATTGCAATTTTTATCGAAGCTTTTTTGTCTAGAATCTTTGCTTCAAATTTTTCTTTTACATGAACAATTACTTTTTGCTTTAGGAAAGCTTCTTTTTCGATTTCTTTCTGCAGCCATGTAGGATTATCATTAATTAATTTGTTCCTTAGTGACTTATTTGATTCAGAAGATAGATCTGTAACTTTAAAAGCAAAGTTGCCTCTTGTTTCCATTTCTTTACGTTCTGACTCCTTCAAGAATGGTGGGTATTGCTCGAGTTTAATAAACTTGCTTATATCTGTCACCATAATTTCCGATACTTCTTGTTTAGTTGCATTTACCCGAATTCTAAATATGGGAAACCTTTTCTTTCCCGACTTGTACAAACCCATAAAATTGGGGATCTTGCTGTATTTTGAATCTTTAACTTCCCAAGAAGGAACAAATTCGCTCTTGTCCAAAGTGGCACGGCGCCACTCCCCGAGGTGAAATGTTGTAAAAATCACTTTCGGTGCATATCCATCATCTTCCAAATTTTGGATAGCTATTTTGATCACCTCACTTAAGGAATCACCCTTATTAATTTCGATAGAATTAGACCTGATTTGGCTAAATAATATTTGGTCTTCGCTGTCAGCTAAACCGCTTCCATAATGCTCGCCATAGTTTCCATAGTCCACATGCCAAGAAGGAAGAAAAGGTTCTTTATTTTGAATTTCGTTAAAACCCCAATAGTTTTTACTCTTCGATAGCTCTCGTATGTTAATAACTGCCTTATGTAAGTCCAAAATTCTTCGTAAGCTAATCTCCTTTTCGTATGCACCTACAAAATCATCAATAAACTCCCCGACTTTTGCAGGATCTATCTGGGTATTTATTAACTGATTTTTTTCTTCTAGCTCAAACTTATTTACCAAACCTTTCAGAATTGCTATGGCGGTATTTTTAGTATTGACTTCATCCGAAGTAATAACTTTTTGCCACTGATTTTGATTATTTACTATTTCATCCAGTTTAGTTTTCGCCATTGCATCGTCTTTATCAAAAAAGAAACTCGAATCTCTTGAGATTTTAATTTTTGATGTGTCGACCTGGTCAATTGTTTTTCCTTTTAAGATCTTTAACAAAAGTAATGCGAAAAGCGTATGGACATATTCATCAAATTTCATTTCACCAGTGATGACCCCTTCCGCGTCCTCATGTCTCTTTTCCATCTCCCACCAATCCCAACCCCAAAAACCCTGAGTATT
>Ga0172371_10013267_pt1 | contig 10750 bp, 13 predicted proteins | sample Lak12m_FD_114543 | JGI IMG/M metagenome (GOLD analysis project Ga0172371, IMG submission 114543) | Freshwater microbial communities from Kabuno Bay, South-Kivu, Congo - kab_022012_12m | ecosystem: Environmental > Aquatic > Freshwater > Lake | place: Democratic Republic of the Congo: South-Kivu... | reverse complement strand
CTCCAGCGCGACGACGAGGTCGACCGCATGAAGGTCGAGGTGACGGAGAAGCTGCTGGGATACATCGCCGCGGACCCGGCCAATGTCCAGCGTGCCATGGCCCTCATCCTGGTCGCCCGCAACATCGAGCGCATCGCCGACCACGCGACCAACGTCGCCGAGAACGCCATCTTCGTGGCCGAAGGGCGCGACGTCCGGCACCACCTCGCTCCACGATGAGCTCTCCAGGTTTCACGCTTTGGCAGTTGTCGTCGCAGACGGGCACGCAGATGAACGGCTATGTGCTCCTGACGGCGGGTCAGGAGGTCATTGTCATCGACGGTGGGATGACGGGCGACGCTCCCTATCTCCGCGGGTTCCTTGGCGCCTTGGGGAACCGGGTCCACGCCTGGTTCATCTCCCATCCCCACCTGGACCACGTGGATGCCCTGACGGCGGTTCTCAGGGATCCTGCCGGCATCCGTATCGATGCCGTGTATGGCTCTCTCCCCGATGAGTCCTGGATGCGCGAGCATGACGACGGCGGATCGCTGGCCACTCTGCAGTCACTGAACGCCGCGGCAGCGGGGTCGGGCCATCGGGTTCGCGAACTCCGCCCTGGTCAGCGGATCGGGTTCGACGGCGCCACGTTTGAGGTCCTGGGAGTCCGCAACCCGGAACTGACGGCCAACCCCGTCAACAACCAGTCGGCGGTCTGGCGGGTCGACGGCGGCGGGAGCTCCATCCTGTTTCTGGGCGACCTCGGGGCCGAGGGCGGCGCCAAACTCCTGGCCGGTCCGTACCGCGGCCGACTGCGGGCGGACTATGTGCAGATGGCGCACCACGGGCAGTCGGGAGTGGAGGAGGCCTTCTACCAGGCAGTCGCCCCGTCATTCCTGCTCTGGCCGACTCCCGGATGGCTCTGGGAGAACGACAACGGCGGAGGCAGGAACTCCGGGCCATGGCAGACCCTCACCGTGCGGGGCTGGATGGAGAAGCTCGACATCCGGAAGCACTACGTCTCGAAGGACGGCCTGTGCCGGGTAGACGTCGGGACGACACCCAGAGCCACCCGCCGGTCGAGTGCCTCGCGCTGCGGGTGATCCTTCCTTCCATGCGCCGGCGGCCCTGGCGGCCATCGGCGTCGTCCAGATGGCAGGGATCGCCAGGAAGGCCAACGCCGTCCTTGGTGCCGACGGCCCGCCGCGGTGCTTGCCAGCGGGTCGGATTCCGCACCATCCTGCATCGCCTGGTACCCACTGCCTTGACACTACCTTGGCACTACACCAACTCGAGACACCCAAAAAAACTTACGGTGCGGTGCCGTAAGTCCTTGATGTCGTGTGGCGGAGGGGCGGGATTCGAAGTCATGACTGCATTATTGTGACAGAAGTATTTGCTCAAAAAGTATTTATGGCTGTACAATGTCGTCGTATCGTGCATTTAGGTCAACAGTAGGGAAAAAACTGATATCCTCCCAGAGGACGCTCCCGGCAACGGTCTGGGAGACCGCTGACACGTGGCGTCTGGCCTTCTTCCGCCACTTCGGCTTCCGGAATGGGGATCTGTCGGGCGATGAAGAGTGGCCCATCTCCGAAGGGTTCGTGAGCACCGAGGATACCGAGCAGAACCATCGGGAACTGCACGCCGTGCTTGTAGACGCCCTCCGGCGTTCACCCATGGTGGAGCTGTATGGCTGCTGGGCCGACGACTTCCGCGAGAAGACCGAGGTCGAGCGGGAGATCCAGCCCGCCGAGATTGTGTCCGACCGGTTCTTCTTCCGGGAGCGGGTGCTCTACCGGCTCCGGGCCAAGTCTGGCAATGGACCGTAGGGCTTGGGCTCCCCTCTCCAGACCGGTTCCAACGACCCCGGTGTGCCCCGGAGGGGGGGGCCAAGGGAAGCCGTTCCCAAGCCCTTGGGCGTACCCACCCGGTGGCTGGGACTCCAGTGCGTCTCTGTGGGACCGGGGGGGGTGCTGCCCCAGAAAAGTAACGCCCCGGCAGGTCGGGAAGAGAGGAGAGAGGGAGGAGGGAGGAGAGCCTGCCGGGGTGTTAAGTTGTCAAGAGCCTTGCGGCTCGTGTTGTTCTGAGTCTGACTCTGCCGGGTCTACCTCTGCCCGGCCTTTTCTGCTTATTGAGACCTGGCCGGGGGCATTCGGTTCCAGTGCCTGATTGGGATTTCCCGCCTAACACCTGAGGCCGTCGCCAAGGCGGGTCCAGTTGGCTCCGCCATCAAGGGGCTGGCAGTACAGCCGGGCGTCCATGGTCTATCTTACGCTGACCTCAACGGTGCAGAATGGAGTCCCAGGAATGCAGCCAGTCTACGAACTGACCATTTCGCTGATCGACAGCAGGCCCCGGATTTGGAGACGGGTGCTGGTATCGGGGAACGTGCGGCTGAAGAAGCTCCACGCCATCATTCAGGCCCTCATGCCCTGGACCGACAGTCACCTCCACCACTTCATCTTCCCAGACACGCTCTACTCCGACCCGACGTTCTACACCGAGGAGGACCCTGACTGGCCCCACATCCGGGACGAATCCCAGGCAGTGCTCAGGAAGGTCGCCGTCCACAGCGGCTGTGCGTTCACTTACCTCTACGACTACGGGGACGAGTGGCGGCACCTCATCTACGTTGATCACATCGGGGAGAACCACCCCGAGTACCCCGGTCATCCGGTCTGCATCGGGGGTGAGAACGCCTGTCCCCCCGAGGACTGCGGCGGCATCGAGATGTACTACCAGGAGTTCCTCCCGGCCTACCTCAACCCCGAACACGAGGAAGGCCCCAGCACCAGACGCTGGGCTGGCGAGGACTTCGACCCCGAGGTCTTCGACCGTGACGCCGCCAACCAGAGGCTGCGGGAGCTGAGGTAGCGGCGTCCAGACTGAGGGCGGCGCGGGTGGATGAGGCAGCTTGGCTTGTCAGTGGCGATGCGCACGCCCTACCGGGAAGGGGCAGTATGGACCTGAGCAAGAGTACCAGGCACGCGAAGATCACCGGCGACTTTGGCGAGACGCTGGTGCTCTACTGGCTCTCCAAGTACGGCTTCGAGTGCGCACCCGTGGACCATACCGGCATCGACATCATTGCCCGTAACCCCCACACCCAGGAGTTCATGGGCATATCCGTCAAGAGCCGCAGCCGGAGCGGGGGTTCGGAGCAGGACTACGTCAGCATCCCCAACGACAACTTCACCAAGGCGGAGACGGCCTGTAAGGCGTTCGGCTGTGTGCCCTACGCCGCCATCGTTGTCGATGCCGGTGACACGATCCGGGGGTTCATCCTTCCGATGGCTCGCCTTCTGGAGATCTTCCCCAAGGGCAAGACGGCCTCCGGCTGGAAGATGACGCAGCGGTACTTGGATCGGTATGCGGCGGACCCGCAGATCCAGACCTTCGAGTTCCAGACGAAGACAACGGGATGGTGGGGCCAGCACACGGCTTGTGTCGAGACTACGGGTGCCTGAGAAGAGTGATGGCTGCGGTGTCGTGGGCGGGGCGATCCCTTGCCCAACGGAGGCCACCGGTATGGTCTGGCATGTTGTCCTGTTCCTGAAGGCGATGCCCACCAGGCTGACCTACTACGCAGACGGCTTCAGGATCGCCAGGGTCTCCTCGTCCTGCTTTGGGGCCAGCGCAGGCCAGCTCAACCAGACCTCCCCTGACTTCCCAACGTTCATCGAACATGACGTTCTGACGGTTGCTGCGGTTCGGGTGACCACCGATGGGGGAGACGATGACAAGCGTGCGGCATGGAAGGCCCGGAGTCTGCTGGGGCATTTCGTAGATGCCGTCGCCATAGCGTTCGGACAGGTTCCTCGGGTGGCAGACCTGTTGCTGCTGCGCAAGGCCGGTGAAGACTGTGCCGAGGTGGTTGTCTACAGGGACCAGCTTTGGGCTACGATGGCAAGGAAGGGCAGCGAGGACGAGAAGGACCGCCTTGCCAGACGGAGCGAGGAGTTGCTGGTTAGCCTTGGTCCCCTCCTGGACTCGGCCTTTGCTGCCCCAGGCTGGGGTGCGATGACCGAGTTACAGAAACAACTGCTATACTCAGCTCGCTTGTACCGCAAGGGTTGCGAGGGCCGCAGCTTCGGGCTGGAGTTCCTGTGCAAGTTTGCGGCGGTTGAGGGGCTTACGGTAGCTACGGTGAGATCCAGTAAGTATGCGGTGATGCGGGATAGGCTCGTGGAGCTCATGCGCCCCAATGATGCTGCCGTCGAAGAGCGCATACGCAAGCTGGATGAGAAGCGCCACCTGATCGCCCACGAGGCCATGGAAGAGCAGTTCCCTGACGCTCCAGATCCGGTCCCTTACGCCATCGACACCCTCTTGCTGGATGAGGTTGCTGCCGCCGTCTTCAGCTTCGCATCGGCCAACCTTGGCGTGTGTCGAACGGTCAAGGATCTCTGGGAGAGGGGGAAGCGACCAGAGCAGGGATCGGCACTCACTGAACGTAGGTCGAGCACTGTCGTGAAGGTGGCGGTACGCAATATGCTCAGCAAGCGGAAGCAATACCTGCGGGGCCTTGGCTCCTGGCTGGACGAGCTTTTCCTGACGGAACCGGCCCCATCAGATGGTCCACCCACGGGAGCGCCATGAACTGCGGGACGAGAAAGGAGACCGCAATGCCGAAGGTGCCGCCAGGTTATGAGCTTGTGACTGAGCGCAGCTTCACCCGTCACGGAGATGCGGCGAAGGAGCCGTTCTGGTTGCTCAGGAGCACTGCCACCGGTAGTGTTGTCCTCATGGACAGCGGTGGGGCCTTCCGTCCCGGCCTAGAGGATTGGGCTCAGCAACTGGCACGCCAGGTGGCTCCGAAGAGCATTAGCCGCCAGTGACTGAGGCTGGCGAACGTCGGTGCCACGGGGAGCACTCGGGTAAGCCCTGGTGGGCAGGGGACGTCGTCACCTTGGTCAACGTCAACAACCACTTCGAGGGGTCTGCCCCACGGTCAATCGGGAGGCTGCTGGAGGCGCTGGCGAGGGAGGGGAGCGGGTGAGTTGCGGGGACCAGCGACGCTGAGCGACTACCCCCTGGCACTGGGAGCCCCAGAGGCGCTTGCGTCCGCCAGCACTACAGTTCCCCAGCAGTGTGCCGTTCCTGGGCAACCGGAGAGGTGCGAGTATGGCTGAGCTAGGAGTGCCGCCGAATGAGCTATTCATGTACGCTTCATGGGATGCGTGCGAGAAGATCCTCGGGGGGCTGTCCCTGAAGGCGACACCGCCCAATGCACTGAACGATCCGTTCGAGTGTCTGCCTGGTGGCTACGAGGACGTTACGGACGACAAGCTTGTGGCGGCAGTCACCGACCCAGGTGCGTTGGGCCGAGTCCGGTGCCAGATGATAGCGATGGGAGCACCTGCGGACCAGGTGGATGCGTGCATCCGCCAGAACACTACCCCTGCTGGGATCCCTAGGGCAGTCGCCGCAATCCGACCCGGCGTCGAGGCCTACGACTTCACTGAGCTTCTCCGCCGGCTCTCGGAGCGCTACGGCATCATCTGCTTCGCTGAGAAGCCTGACTGCCTTCTCATGTGGTCCCACTATGCGGACAGGCACAGGGGTGTTGTCATCGGCTTCCGGCCATCGGAGTTGGCCCCCTGTGGAGGACCCCTCTGGCTGAAGGTCGGGTACTCACCACACAGGCCCCGTGTGATCTTCCAGGCTGAGACCGAGGACCAGATGCGGGAATGCGTGACCCGAGTCACCTCAACCAAAGCACCGTGCTGGGCATACGAGTCCGAGTGGAGGTTGGTTGTCCGTCTAGGCGCATGTGACCTGAGGAGTGGGGTCCGCCTGTGGCAGTTCCCTGCTGCTGCCATCACGAGGGTAATCCTCGGATGCAAAGCAGCGCAGCATGAAGGAGTCTTGGCCGCACGGCTCAGAGAGGCAGTCCCTGTGGCTCGAATGGAGAGGGCGCAGATCTGTCCAGGGGCATTCCGGCTTGAGTTGGTTGGTGTTGCCCCCGCCGGTGGCAGTATGGCCATCCCGCCGCAGTCCTTACCCGCTGGCCCGCCGGACCCCCAGGCTTCAGTGGGCACACATGCCCTCCCCGTCCAGTCCCCTACGCTCACGACGCCCTCACCACGGGCAACTGATCCCAGCGGGTCGTGAACGAAGGCGTCTTCCGTTCCCGGTGCATCTGCCAGCGCCCCCCGAACCCCATGGCACCGTAGCGCAGCGTGTCCCTGCCCCAGCGGGCGTTGACCTGATCGACGGTCTTCATCAGCGAGTCCATCCGGTCCAGCCTGCCTGGATCAAAGAGCGTCGGTTGCCGGGAGGCCAGAGCCTCGGAAACAAGTCCCGTGAACACTACGCCGATCTTCCTGTAGTCGGTGCCTTCCCTGAACATGCACCTGAGGCACTCCAGGGCATAGTGGATGAGCACCGGCGTGTGCGAAGTGGCCTCGGGCAACTCCACGGTTCGGTTGGCCGTGATGTACGCATCGTCCTTGGCGAAACGGGCGGTCATCAGGAAGACGTTCAGGCACGACGCCACCAGCCCCTGCGACCGCAGCTTCTCTGCCGCTGTGGCGACGTGCGAGGAGAGAGCCTCGTTCAGTTCGGCCAGGGACCGAATCCGCTCCCCGAAGCACCTGGAACAGGCCATGGACTTCCTGTCTGCCGGTTGCTCCGCCATCGAGACCATCGGCACTCCTAGAAGCTCCATCACCGTGCGGAATCCGGTGATGGTGTAATGCCGCCGCATCCACGACGGGTCCACATTCTTCAGGGCTAGAACAGTGCTGACGCCGCAGGCCTTCAGGCGCTCGGCAGACTTGTGACCTATGCCCCAGACATCCCCGACCTCGACCGACGACATCAGGCTGTCCGGGTCCGGGTGAGACGAGATGTCCAGCACGCCATCCCAGCGTGGGTCCTTCTTCGCCAGCCGGTTTGCGAGCTTCGCCAGCGTCTTGGTGGGGCCGATGCCGATGGATACAGGTATCCCGGTGTCGCGTCGGACCACGGTCCGGATGTTCCGGGCACACTCCGTCAGGGACTGGCTCCTTGCCTGGGTGAAGCGGATGAAGGCCTCGTCAATGGAGTAGACCTCGACATCCGGCTCCAGCCGGTGCAGGATGCTCATGACCCGGTGCGACATGTCGCCGTAGAGGGCGTAGTTGGACGACAGGACATGAACCCGGTACTCCCGCAGGAAGTCCCGCACCTGGAAGTAGGGCGCACCCATCTTGATGCCCAGCGCTTTAGCCTCGTTGGAGCGGGCAATGATGCAGCCGTCGTTGTTGGAGAGCACGACCACCGGCTCGCCCTCCAGCTTGGGGTTGAACACCCTCTCGCAGGAGGCGTAGAAGTTGTTGCAGTCAACCAGGGCGAAGACGGCTTTCACGGGATCGACTCCTGGAGGGGAGACGGGTCAGAGCCCGTGGATGGCATAGGTGACGACACCCCAGACCTGGAGATCCGCGTCCTCGGGGATCTCGATGTCAGGGTGTCCGTCGCTTTCCGATGCCAGCTTGACGACGCCATTCCTCTTGACCAGGCGCTTCACAGTCAGTTCGCCGTCGAGGACAGCGATGACGACCCGCCCACTGCTCGGGCTCAGCGACCGGTCAACGATCAGGATGTCACCGTTCCTGATCCCGGCGTCGGTCATGGAGTTCCCTGTGACCCTGACGAAGAAGGTCGCAGACGGGTGTTTGACCAGGTGCTCGTTCAGGTCGAGGTGCTTCTCGATGTAGTCGTCTGCCGGGGACGGGAAGCCCGCTGGGACACCGGCCAGGAAGAGGGGCCGTAACGTCGCCATGGCAGTTCCGGGGCTGCTGCCTTCGCACAGACCATGTACCGTCGTTCCTGACATCGTGGCAGGCCTCTTTCGGGGCGCGGCCATTCCCGCATTGAGCACTACTATTTGATAGCACTACAATACAGGTTATGAAGGGTAAGGTCAAGCCGAGGGACACAATCGGCGGGAGCAGGGCGAGTAACGCAGGGAGGGAGGGGTGACAACGCGGAAGCGACGCGGTCAAGGATGCCCCGGCTGGGCATCGCTTCCGGGTAGGTTTGGGGAGGGCGATCTGGGGCACGAGCCCTGATCCCCATGCGGGAAGTAGGACCAGTGTATGTGCGAGTACACGTTCGAGGCGGTGCCACAGTGGTACTGCGCGTACCTCCATGGACCGGGCTCCAGCTCCCTGACCAGGTAGAAGTCCAGTTCTCGGCGTGCGTCCGCCAACACGGACTCATGCTCAGGCGAGTCCGCACTGACCAGCCATTGCACGGGGAATGTGTTCGCCCTCGGCCTCCCTATGCGGGCCACGGGAAGCCAGTCCTCGTAGGGACTACTGCAAGCATCGCCCCAGCGAAGCTCGAAGTGTTCCTCCCGTTGGTCAACCGGGCCTTCATCCCAACTCCATCGTGAAGCTGCCCTTGCCAAGGTGGTGCCCCTATCCCCCGCATCCTCAGGGGGTGGCGATCTCCCCTTCGGCGCGGATGCACTTGATGGCGAGCCACCGTAGAACGTTGGTCTCGTCAGCGAGTATGTCCTCGTCTTCGGTTGAGGGCACTAGTCTCGGTTCACTCCTGCCCTTCCTCGTCAGCTTGGAGTGGACGCACGCACAGCGTATGGCGTATAGGCGGTCGCTATACGCGCGACGGGGGTCGCTCTGCTGCAAGTCCAGACGAGGAATGGGTTCGCCGCTGGACGTGGGTCTCTCCTGCCCAACTCTGGACCGCCATTCCGGTCCCAGAAGCCGAGCGACATCAAGGAACTCCTGACTACTGGTGTGGTGCGCCACTAAGACGGCGAGCTGGTCACGTTCAGTCTCCGCCCTAACCCCCAGGAATTTCGGGTAGTACTCGAAGAAGTACTCCAGCACGTTGTAGAGGTTCTTGAACTGCATAAGCGGGGACGGGTCTCGGACAGCGCAGAAGAAATAGGCCAGGAGTTGGTGGTCATATCTCCTTGTGACGGAAATCACCTCTCTTGGGAGGCGGAAGTTGATCTCGCTTGATGTACCTCTGGAGACTAACTGCGACTCGGCCTCCGGGCCAACTTCCCCCGGTGTGATGACTTCCAGCATTCGGGCCTGTTGAAGGCTGAGTGGCGTCCCGAGGAACTCAACTATGGGGAGGCGGTGGATTCCGCTCCCCAGCGACGAGTGACCGTTGGTCTCGACAGTCACGACGGACCGCGCCGCCGCCATCAGCTTCCTGTGGTAGTCTGTTTGTATCTCGCCAAAGTAGCTCTTTATCAGGTTCCAGTCCGTCCAGCTCTCCTTGTCTTCGAAGCGTTCGTCGGCGCAGGAGACGATGCTGGGGTCATTCAGCGTGTCCACGACCAGGCAGTGCGACATCCGCCAGTCGCGGGCAAAGTAGTGCTGGTACGGATCATCCTGCCAGAGGAAGTACTCGTGGGTCTTCGCCGTTATCGGCGTCAGCGGCAGGGCCTTCGTCCACGATCACTGCTCGGTCAGGTTGCCAGTGGCCTCCTGCTCAGCCCCTTCATCGGGCTGCTGCTTATCGCTCTTGTCCGGGTTCACGAACTTCACGACGGTCTTGGCCTCGGCCATGACGCCGGGGTAGGTACGCCCGGGGACGTAGGTCGCGCCCGGATTTGCTGCGGCCAGTTGCTTGGCCTTCTTCTCGGCTTCGTCCAGCGACGCAAGGTCACGGGCGACGACGACCAGGTGGTCATCGGAATCGCCCTGACGCTCAAAGACGACGCTGACATGCTTGGCGGTGCGTTGGATGCCCATTTTCCGGAGTCCTTCTTTCTGTGGCCCAGTCGGGCCGGTTGTTATGCCGGTTGCTTCGGCCCTTCGTTGCGCTCACCGGCGGAAGCGCACGGGCGTCTTTCCATGGCCAGACGGGGCCACGGTTGGCCGGTCCAGGGCGTGGTTCGACTGCGCTCGGAACCAGCGGAAGCGGGTTCGGGGTCGGGCGATTGCTCGCCAAGGGGGAGATCGAGGAGGGAGAAGAGGCAGGGGGGATCAGAACTCAGCCCGGTCTTGCTTCATCGACCACGGTCTCCTGGTTGTCGTTCATCGCCTTCATCTTGGTTCGCTCCCGAGGCCCGACCACCACGGCCAAGCCTCTGTGACGCCTTTCTCGTCACTGGGGATAATATGGCACTTGAGTGGCACAATGTCAAGCGCAAGTTATTGGAAAAGAAGTACTTAGAAATCAAGCACTGAAAGGCCAGATCACATTCAATGACCGTATTCCACGGTCGAAAGGGGTCGTATAGGACAGGGGTGGAGCCCAGCCGAATGGCACCGGTGTTCTGGTTCCGGCAGGCATGGTCAGGCCACCTTCTCTACCGCCGCCCGTGCCTGCGGGTTCGCCGGTGCCATCCTCAAGACTGGGTCATCGCTCACCGCCGTGGCGCACTGCTCCTGCCGCACCTTCGCCATGGCCTCGGGAAAAGCCACTCTGAAGGCCTCCAGGATACTCCGGAGTTCAGCGCCGTAGTCAGGGCCATCAAGCACGCCGGTGAGGATCTCGACGACTTCCCGGAGGTCTACGGTCACTGGGGCTGCACCGCGTTGGCCTTCCTTGGCGCGCTCCGGCGCGACCAGTACCGGGGCTATAGCAGGGACTGGGGCCTCACAGGCATCCGCAGCAGTGTTGGGGCTGTCGGGGAAGAGATCGTCAAAACCTTCAGCGTCGGCATCTTCATCAGGTTCTGATTCCAATTTGCAATCAAGATGATTGCTATATACCGTACCTCCCAGAGTGGGCCGCCGACGTGGTGGCTCCACCCAGCGCGGGAGGTACCAGATGGCTCGCATGGCGGTGTTTCCCG
>Ga0172371_10013265_pt1 | contig 10750 bp, 6 predicted proteins | sample Lak12m_FD_114543 | JGI IMG/M metagenome (GOLD analysis project Ga0172371, IMG submission 114543) | Freshwater microbial communities from Kabuno Bay, South-Kivu, Congo - kab_022012_12m | ecosystem: Environmental > Aquatic > Freshwater > Lake | place: Democratic Republic of the Congo: South-Kivu... | reverse complement strand
GCCTCGAGGCGGCTTTCAAGATCGCCGGAGAGGCATTCAGGAAAAAGACCTTGACGGCCGGGGACGTGGAAAAGGCGATCGAGATCGTCCGGAGCAAGGGCTACGCGAAGAAAAAGTAGCGTCTTGTACAATACAGGAGATTACAGCCTCCATGTTCTTCTTCGAGGCTCTATCTTGAGCGCGACAGCTACTGTCGTGTGGCTTCCTCATCATTTCATTGAGAGTCGTCGGAATTGGCGTTTGGCGACATGGTGCCGTGTGCTGTAAATTCGGCGTGAGCGCAAAAGTATCCCGTAGGCAACCATCGCGGAAACGGCGAGGAGATGATGGGCTACAACGCATTTTTCCGGAAGGTCACGGACGTTTCTCCATACCCATATCAGGTGCGGCTCGCCACGGGTGCGTGGCCGGATCTCGTGTCGATCCCGACCGGCCTCGGAAAGACGGCCGCGGTTACGGTCGCCTGGATGTGGAAGATCATCGGCTCCGACGTCGATACGCCGAGGCGTTTGGTCTACTGCCTGCCGATGCGTGTCCTTGTTGAGCAGACCCGCGACTGCGTGGGCAGGTGGTTGGCAGCGGCGACCGGTGATTTCAATGGCAAAGGCATAGCCCTCCCGGAAGTCCATGTCCTCATGGGAGGAGAAGATGCCTCGGATTTCGACCGGTATCCCGAGAAGCCGGCTGTCCTGATCGGAACACAGGACATGCTTCTCTCCCGTGCCCTCAATCGCGGCTACGGGATGAGTCGTTATCGCTGGCCTACCCATTTCGGCCTTCTCAACAACGACTGTCTATGGATCGTTGACGAAGTCCAGTTGATGGGGTCGGGGCTCTCCACGACGGTCCAGCTCCAGACGTTCCGGAACAAGTTTGGAACGGTGAAGAACACCAGGACCGTGTGGATGAGCGCCACTGCGGATCCGAACTGGTTTGGAACGGTTGACTTTGAACCGGCTACGGGGCTCGCGAACATCCGACGTCTGGCTACCGCCGACGAGGCATCCGACATCGTTGCTCGTCGACTTTCAGCCAAGAAGCCGTTCTCGAAATCCGTCTCGACGATGGATGACGCCACAGGTTTGGCGAAAGAAGTCCTCGAAGCCCACGTCGGCGGAAGCAGAACCTTGGTGGTGCTCAACACCGTGAAGAGAGCGACTGCGCTTTACGCCGCAATAAAAAAGCGCAAGCCAGAAGCAATGCTCGTTCTGATCCATTCGCGATTCCGTCCAGTGGACCGCAGGGCGGCGGTGGAGGCGATGCTCCGGCAACCGGCGGAAGCCGGAACCATCATTGTGTCGACGCAGGTTGTCGAGGCCGGCGTCGATGTGTCCGCGAAGACCCTGTTTACTGAACTTTGCCCGTGGCCCTCTCTCGTGCAAAGGTTCGGAAGATGCAACCGTAGCGGCGAATATCCCGGCGCACGAGTCTTCTGGATCGATGCTCCGGAGAATGTCGACCGCTTTACGGCGCCATACGAACCTGAAGAGATGGCATCTGGACGGGCCGCAGTGCTGAAATTGGACGATGTCGGAATAGCGTCCCTGCCTACCGAGTCGATGCATCTTCCCGAAGGATGCGTTCTTCGCCGGAAGGATTTGATAGACCTCTTCGACACGACCGCCAGCATCTCGGGGTTGGACATCGATGTGTCCCGCTTCATCCGTGAGGCATCGGAACACGACGTCCAGGTCTATTGGCGGGAGGTCGACCGGGAGCTATCGATTCCGGAAGAATCGATGCCTGACCTCAAAGAACTGTGCAGCGTACCGATCGGCGATCTTCGCGCATTGGTCAAGGAGAAGAAGTATCCGTGGCGATGGAGCGCGCTCTCGGGCGAATGGGAGCGTTGTGTCTTTCCCGAGTCAATACTGCCGGGAGGACTCTTCCTCCTCCCGGCGGATTTCGGGTGCTACACAGAGGAAGAGGGGTGGTCGCTTGACTCGGAAGGGAAAGTGCACGTATTCCCGTCCGGCGCCTTCGCCGGGAACGATAGCAACGAAGCCGACGAATGGGCGCAAGGCGGCTGGAAGGACATCGCCACGCATACTGAGGAAGTTCGGGCCGTTCTTGCCGCCCTCTGTTCGTCGATCGGAATCCCCGAAGCCTGTCGAGGAGACCTTCTCACGGCAGGCCGTTGGCATGATGCCGGGAAGGCCCACGCCGCCTTTCAGGCGAAGATCCGTCCCGATGCCCTTGCCGACGCCCCGGTTCGACCAGTTGCGAAGGCGCCCAAGGAAGCATGGGTGTCGGGGCGGGTTCCGATCGCTTCTTCCGCCGGCAATGGTCGGAGGCCCCATTTTCGCCATGAACTGGTATCGGGGCTTCTGGCGCTGGCGCACGGGAAGAGCGATCTTGCGGCATACCTTGCAGCCGCTCATCACGGGAAGGTGAGATTGTCGATCCGCTCCCTCCCGAACGAAATCATCCCGGGGAAGGACGTTCGATTTGCCAGAGGTGTCTGGGAGGGAGATATCGTCCCGTCCGTCGATCTGGCCGGAGGAGAAACATCTCCTGAAACGGCGATTGATCTGGGTTTGATGGAAGTGGGACGCATCCGGCCCGGTCAGCCGAGTTGGGGCGAACGGATGGCGGCGCTTCGTGATTCGGAGTCGGTCGGTCCGTTCCGGTTGGGTTTCCTCGAAGCGCTGATCAAGGTTGCGGACGAGCGGGCGAGCGGGGGTGGTAGATGACCCCCATTCCTGTCCACGGGTGCAAGTTGGAGCCGATCGGTTCCTATCTGAAAGCGCTCGGTCTTCTCCGTCTTTTGGCTACTCAGGAAGGTTCACCCGATCCTGATTGCCGCGGCTACTGGAAGAATGGGGTGTTCTTTCTGGAGTCCGATTCAGACCTGACGGCCGAAAAGGTTGTAGACTTCCTGATCGAACGATACGCTCCGACGCCGATCCTTTCCCCTTGGAACGCGGATGCCGGTTTCCTCGATGCCTCTACGGCGACATTCACCGAGTTGGCCAAGCTTGGGAATCCTCGCCTCGATAACTACTGTCGCACGGCCAAGGCCATTCTCGATTGGGCCGAGTTTCCGAAGACGAAGAATGAACTGAAGGAAAAGAAGAACCAAGTTGCGCTTCTGATGCGCAATCGCCTCGACGACTACGCGGTCGAATGGGTCGATGCCGTCCTCCATGCCTTGCCTTCCGGGGAGGCGATATTCTCCCCGCTGCTTATCAGCGGAGGTGTCGACGGACGCTTCGAGTTCTCGACCGCTTTCGCGAAGGCTCTTCGGAACATCTTCGGCGCGGCCACGATAGACCGGTCGCTCGTCCTCAACGCCATCTTCGAAGAGCCGACCTCCGGGTTCGTCGACATGCCTTCGGGCTATTTCGATCCGGGAGCTGCCGGGGGATACAACCAAGGCACCGGAATCGAGGCGAAATCGGTTGGGAACCCGTGGAACACGGTTCTCATGATGGAGGGGATCCCCGTCTGGTCCACTGGGGTCGCTCTCCGGAGCCAGGGGAAAAACTCTCTCGTGACCCCGTTCCACACACAGCATCAGGTCATCGGGCATTCGACCGCGGCTCAGGGTGATGCCGATATGCCCAAAGGAGAGGTGTGGGCTCCGGTATGGCGCAACCCCGCGCCCTTCTCTGAAATCAAGGGGCTGTTTTCCGAAGGCCGCGCCGAAGTGGGCGGGCGATTAGCGAAGAATTCCACTGGGTTCGCGCAGGCGGTCTCGACGCTCGGGGTCGACCGGGGGATCGAGATGTTCGTCCGACACCTTGTCGTAAAACGGCGCGGGAAATCTTATGCCGCGGTCCCTGCCAACAGGATACGCGTTGAACGGCGGTTCGAGGCCGATCTCGTCGAGGGGGCCAAGTCGATCCTGCGAACCTTGAAGTTGGGTGTCGGGGAACACCATCCCGCATCTTTCGGGGATGCTTTTCTGGAAGCCGAAGGGGCTCTGTTCGACATGGCGGCGTCCGGAGGAGGGCGCAATGTCCTCAAGGCACTTTCCGCTTTCGGTCGGCTCGAGCGTGTTGTCCAGGTTATGTCATCGAGCAATCTTGCCTCGGGGAAATCCGCCATCGGGAAGCGACCGTCTTCAGGGATCACTACCGGATGGCTGTTTGCTGCGTCGGATTGCATCGAGTTGCGCCTGGCCGCATCGCTGGCATTTATTCAGGGCGATCGGGAGGCCGGTATCGGGCCGTTCCGCGCCAACCTCGAGCCGGTCGATCCTGTCGCCCCCTGGAAATGGGCGGTAGGAGATACCCAGGAGGCGTGGAAAGGACATAGCCTGCCGGCACGGCTCACCTCTGTTCTGCGTCGAAGGATGATCGATGCGGAGAGAGGAAATGCACTTGCCTTGCCTCTTCGGTCAATGTTGCCGCTCCGGTATTTCGATGTTCTGGCATTTCTTCAGGGCGACATCGACGATGCCTTGCTCGAGAACCTGTTGTTCGGTTGCCTATGGATCCGCCGGTCGGAAGGAGATGCGGGCCTGCGCGATATCTTCTCCCGCTGGGGGCGGCCGTTTGCCGAGGCACGTTTCGTTCCTCGGGAATACGCGGCGCTCAAAGCCCTCTTCCATGGGGCGCGGGTTGGAGGGCGGGAGTTGTCCCCGGAACCGTCTGTTCTCCCGATGTTGTCGGGCAATCGGACGGCGGATGCGGTACGCGTGGCCGTTCGGCGTCTTCGGTCCTCGGAGTTGAACCCTGTCGACGTCGCCATCGATCGGTCAACGGATGGGATGCGCCTTGCCGCCGCATTAATCTTCCCGCTTCGGAAGGATGAAGTTGAGGTTCTTCTCTCGCTGGTAACGATCGACAACCAATCGAACAAATAGGAGGGACCACGAAGATGGACAAGCTTCTCGAGACTGCGAACCGCCTGCTTCTTGAGGTCGAACTCAAACCGGTGCAGGGAGACCGGTTCCAGTCCACAGGATTCGCCAGCCTCGGTCCCGCGATTTACGAGCGTCCCGATGGCACGAGAATGCTTCTCGTCGAATCGGCGCAGTCGATGGCGAATCGGCTTGAGAAAGTCTGTCTCGACGGCGACGGGCCTTACATTCGCCCCGAACTCAAGGGGCTTCCGTATATCGTCTCGAAACTTTCCGGGGCCAGTTCCGTCGTCACCAGTTCGTTGGTCGAGGCGCACAGGATCAACTCGCCGTTCATTCTCACTGCCGACGCCGATTTCCAGGACAAAGTCCGAAAAGGGTGCAATTACGATCCGAAGGGCGTTCTCGACTGGAAATCGATCGCGAAGACGATTTTCCGGTTCGATACGAACTCGCTCGTCCACGGTGTGTTCCTGTCGAATCTCGAGGGCGGGCGGGTTCGCTTGCCCCGTGCCGTCACCTCGTTCATCGAGGCGGAAGATGTACGCGAGGTCGCCAGCGGTGGGGTGAAGAACTCCTTCGACCCGACGGGGACGATCGTCGTCAATAAAGCGACCGAGGACAAAGACGTCTACAGCAATGTCCCGTACCACCGCCTTGAGTTCGTGGCGGGAAAGATTCGATGTTTCTTCAACGTCGACCTTGCCTTGCTCCGTGGCTATGGTCTCGGGGAGTCGGCCACCGATCTGCTGACGTCGCTCTGTCTGCTGAAGATCCGCCTTCTCCTCGACGGTGGACTTCGCCTTCGGACGGCTTGCGATCTGATGCCCGTCGGAGAGTTCGTCGTAACGCAGCCCCTTGGATTTGGGCTTCCGAAGACAGCCGAACTGATCGAGGAGGTCTCGAAGGGGATCGCAGCCTGCCGTCAGGCTGGCCTGTTCTCCGAAGCTGTTGATGGGGTGACCGTCCTCTCACCGCTGACCAAGACGAAGGCGTCCAAGAAGAAGGGGCCCACCGGTTCGGACGAGGCGAAGGACGACGGCGAAGGCGCCGAAGCGGAGGAGTAGCCGCGTCATGCTCATCATCGAACTCGGTTTTCCGGCAGGGCGCTACCACGCGACCCCGTGGGGAAGGAACGTGAACGAAGGTGTGACGGAATGGCCCCCGTCCCCATACCGCCTCATCCGGGCGCTCTGCGATGTTTGGCACAGGAAGGATGGGGAAGAGGATATCGACGGTTTCGAGGGGTTGCTCGCCGAGTTGTCCTCGAACTCGCCGATGTTCCGCCTTCCTCCGGCGGCGGTGTCCCATACGAGGGCGTATCTGCCGCTCAATGACAAGGACACTACCAAGAAAGCGCTCGTGCTCGACGCTTTCGTTGTAGTTAAACCGGGCGATGCCGTCCTTGTCGGTTGGCCTGACGTGTCCTTGAGCGCAGAGCGGAAGGAGGTCCTCGGACGCCTTCTGGCAAGACTCAATTATCTCGGCCGGTCCGAGTCGTGGGTGTCGGCAAGACTCCTTGATGATTCACAGCCTGTCACATGGAACTGCGCGCCTCTCGTCGTCGGCGACGTCGGATTCGGGAACGATGTCGTTCGAGTTGCCGCCCCGAAGACCAAGGCGATGTATGACACGGGATGCACGACAGGAGTTTCCGGAGGCAGAAAGGGGCGTGGAAGGAAAACAGCAGCCCCTACGAGGTGGTTGCACGCGATCGAGCAGGGAACGTCTGATCTTCAGAAGTCGAAGTGGTCGGCTCCGCCTGCGATGGTGTTCATCGACTATTGCCGAAACGAACGGTGCTTCGAAGTTCGAAATATCAAGAGGCCGGTCCGACGCACCCCCGTCGTCGAAGGCGCATTGTACGCCGTCGACTCGAAGGTCCCGCCGTCGGTGCTGTCGACCGTTTCTATTGCCGAACAGGTTCGGCGGAACCTGATGGGGGCCCATCGACGGATCGTCGGGGATCCCGCGAAAGTTTCCAGATTATTTTCGGGGAAGAACGCAGACGGGACGCCGCTCATGGGAGCGCACGAGCACCTTTACTACCTTCCGCTCGACAGGAATGGAGACGGGCGGATCGACCATCTGCTGGTCGTGGGAAAAATTCCTCTCGACGCAACCGAGGCATTGGCACTCGACCGGCTCAATCCATGTCGTCAGTACGCCGTCGGACACGACATCCGCTTCGTTCCGGTCAAATTCGGGACGAGGGAGGAGTTGGTCGGGAAATCGAAGGAGGTGACGAGTGTCACTCCGTTCGTGCCGACGCGTTATTGGCGAAAGGGGCGCGCCGATTTCAACGAATGGCTTGTCTCGAACGTAAAGCGGGAATGCTCCTCGCATGGCTTGCCGGAACCCATAGTGGTCCGACCGGTTGAGTTGCTCGATACAGGTAGAACGAGAAAGCGATGGATCGAATTCTTGCGGTCCCGACGGAAGGACACGCCTCGTCCCGGGTTCGGGTTCGACCTGGTGTTCGCCGAGGAGGTACCTTCGACCTTTTCCATTGGATACGGAGCTCACTTTGGATTGGGGATCTTCATAGGAACAAGATGATGAATGAAATCGTTCCTCATATTCCCGTCCGGATGTTGAGCGAATACGTTTATTGCCCACGCGTCGCATACATGATGTGGGTCCAGGGCGAGTTCGCGGACAATTCCTTCACGGTCGAGGGGAGGGCGAAGCACAAGGCCGTCGATGCCGAAGGCGGCAAGCCGCTACCGGAGGCCCCGGCGGAAGACGAAGTCCTCCACTCCCGTTCGGTGAGCCTCGGGTCGGAGAAGCTCGGGCTCGTCGGGAAACTCGACCTGGTCGAGGGCGAAGGGAAACGCGTCACTCCCATTGACTACAAGAGGGGGAAGCGTCCCCACGTCCCGGGCGGCGTATACGATCCGGAGCGCGTCCAGTTGTGCGCGCAAGGCCTGCTTCTTCGCGAGCACGGTTTTGAATGCGACGAAGGGGTCATCTACTTCGCCGGGTCGCGCGGACGAGTCCGGGTACCTTTCGATGACGAATTGGAAGGGAAGACGCATGCGGCCATCAGGGACATGCGGGACCTCGCCGCCGGTGGATGCATCCCCGCCCCTCTCGAGGACAGTCCGAAGTGCCCCCGCTGTTCGCTGATCGGGATCTGCCTTCCCGATGAAGTCCGGTTCCTGAATCGCTCCCCCGTCGAACCGCGCCCGATCGTTCCGATGGATGAAAACGGGCTTCCGTTGTACATCCAGTCTCCACGGGCGTATGTCCGCAAGGACGGCGAAAGGTTCCGCATCGAGGTGGAAAAGGAGAAGGTCGCCGAGGCCCGGATCGGCGAGGTGTCGCAGGTCGTACTCTTCGGCAACTCGGCGCTGACGACCGGGGCGCTGCACGAATGCTTCCGTCGGGAGATTCCGGTGAGCTACCTGACCTACGGAGGCTGGTTCGTGGGACACGCGATGTCGGCGGGAAAACGGAATGTCGAAACAAGAACCGCACAATACGGGACCAGCTTCGATCCGGCGAAATGCCTGGCGCTCGCGAGACGCTGGGTAGCGGCGAAGATCGTGAACTGCAGAACTTTGCTGCGCCGGAACTGGCGCGGCGGAGAAGGCGATGAGAAGGCGCCTCCGGATCTGCTGTTCGCGATGCAAGCCGACATCCGGAATGCGATGAAGGCCGATTCGATCGAGGCGCTGCTGGGGGTGGAAGGGGCGTCGGCGGGGAGGTACTTCAAGGTCTTCGGCTCGATGCTGAAGTCGGACGCCGGAGGATCGTCGGCGTTCGATTTTGAGTCACGCAATCGCCGGCCTCCGAAGGATCCGGTCAACGCGATGCTCCCGTTCGCCTACTCGATGCTGGTCCGCGAGTTGGTCATGGCCCTGTCGGCCGTCGGACTCGACCCGTACCGAGGCTTCTACCATCAGCAACGCTTCGGTCGCCCGTCGCTGGCGCTCGACATGATGGAACCGTTCCGCCCACTCGTGGCGGATTCCGCTGTCCTCATGGCGATAAACAACGGTGAATTGCGGCCCGGTGATTTCATGCGCGCGGCGGGCGGATGTTCGATGAACGAGACGGGGAGAAAGAAATTCATCGCCGCGTTCGAGCGCAGGTTGGGGCAGGAGGTCACCCACCCGATATTCCGCTACCGGATCAGTTATCGGCGACTGTTCGAGGTCCAGGCACGGTTGCTCGCCCGCCACCTCTGCGGCGAGATCCCGGCCTATCCGAATTTCGTGACGCGGTGATGAAGGAGGAGAGGTTCTACGTTGTCAGCTACGACATTCGCGAACCGCGGAGATGGCGCAAAGTCTTCCGGGCGATGGCGGGCTTCGGCGAGTGGCTCCAGTTCTCGGTGTTCCAGTGCAGGTTGACCCGTATGGGACTTGTCCGGATGGAGGAGGCGTTGGCGGCGTTCGTGAACCGAAGTGAGGATCAGGTGTTGATCATCGACCTCGGTCCTGCCGGAAGCACGGCACCGAAGGTGAAATCGATCGGGAAGAAGTATGAGCCACCGACGAACGATCCGGTCATAGTATAGAGGGAAGGGATGGATTGCCGACCGATGACGAGCGGTCGAGTTCGGCGGAAAAGACCGGCAGTGCTCGTAGATTGTAACTGATCAATATGGCAAGAGATATCGTCGCCCCTTGAAAACTGGAAGATGAATGCGGAGGAAAAATTGGAAAGAACACGGAACCGATCGAAAATCGGGCCGCAAAGCCTTTCGGAACTTGGTCTCGCCAAAGGACGGTTTTCCGGGGCAGTAATGCCCCGGCCTCATTGAAGCGAGATCCTCGGGCACGGAGAGATCGCGCTCATGGAGGTTTTCCGGGGCAGTAATGCCCCGGCCTCATTGAAGCTGGGTCGAAGCGGAGTACGTCTCCAACGGAACGACGGTTTTCCGGGGCAGTAATGCCCCGGCCTCATTGAAGCCACTTCGGGCAGATCCGCGGGAGCTGCCTTTCCTTAGTTTTCCGGGGCAGTAATGCCCCGGCCTCATTGAAGCTATACGGCATTTTGACGTGTTTTTTAATGCTACCGAGTTTTCCGGGGCAGTAATGCCCCGGCCTCATTGAAGCACCTGCCAGAACTTCGGCGCGGCAGGCCGGTACTCGTTTTCCGGGGCAGTAATGCCCCGGCCTCATTGAAGCTGCCAGTGCGCCGACAGATCCGAACGCTATCGCCATGTTTTCCGGGGCAGTAATGCCCCGGCCTCATTGAAGCGTGCAGGGCATTCCCGGGCCGGGCGCATGGCAGACGGTTTTCCGGGGCAGTAATGCCCCGGCCTCATTGAAGCACTAATACGGCATTTCGACGTGTTTTTTGATGCTACGTTTTCCGGGGCAGTAATGCCCCGGCCTCATTGAAGCGACGTTACCGTGGTAGGAGCGTTCTCGTCGCTCGGTGTTTTCCGGGGCAGTAATGCCCCGGCCTCATTGAAGCAAGAAGATGCGGAACTCCGGCGAGATCGCGTCGGTGTTTTCCGGGGCAGTAATGCCCCGGCCTCATTGAAGCAATAATCTGCTCGACGAGTTGGCCCCGCTCGCCGCCCGTTTTCCGGGGCAGTAATGCCCCGGCCTCATTGAAGCTCGCCTATCGGCGGGTAAAAGTTGGGGATGGGTCACGTTTTCCGGGGCAGTAATGCCCCGGCCTCATTGAAGCTGGCAGGGTGCCGGTGGAAGGCGCGTCGCAATGGGTGTTTTCCGGGGCAGTAATGCCCCGGCCTCATTGAAGCCAGTTGCGTGGCAATGGAGTTGCGGTCCCGCACGATGTTTTCCGGGGCAGTAATGCCCCGGCCTCATTGAAGCGACGTGTCGCCGCATCGAGGGTCAGGTCGCGCCCCGCGCGGGCGCGTGGATTGAAACACCAGACCGAGCGATGAAGCCTTCGGGGACGATCAGTCCGGAACGGTCCGCATCAATTCCGACACACCCGGAAAAAGTGCCGGAATCGGCT
>Ga0172371_10013263_pt1 | contig 10751 bp, 10 predicted proteins | sample Lak12m_FD_114543 | JGI IMG/M metagenome (GOLD analysis project Ga0172371, IMG submission 114543) | Freshwater microbial communities from Kabuno Bay, South-Kivu, Congo - kab_022012_12m | ecosystem: Environmental > Aquatic > Freshwater > Lake | place: Democratic Republic of the Congo: South-Kivu... | reverse complement strand
GTGTTTTTTTTAATTTAGACACGCGCCGCGATTTTCTACCCCAAGCAATGTCTGCCGTAAGCATGCCGCCAAAATAGGTTTCGTTGAGAGAGGTAAAGAGCTCGCCCAAATCGAAAAACTTACCTTTGGTGTGGTTGTTATCGCTGCTGTTGTTCGAAGGATGACCGACATTGGGTCGAGGGAGATTTTGGGTATTTTCCCGCACGAAACTTCTGGCAAGCGGCATGGGCATCCGCGAGCCTTTGGTAATGAGGCGGGCGATTTCTGCGATTACCTCATCAGCGGCACTTAAAAAAATTTTACTCATCCGCACCATTGCCCGTTCTTTCTGCCAGCGTACGGAGAGGAAAGAACTCCTATTGTTGGTGATATCTAACTCGATTTTCCTGCCCGAAGCGGCACTCAAGTAATCGACAATCACCTCTGGCGTTCGGGTAAAGAGGGGAAGTTGCACCTTCATTTTGGTTTACGAACATTTTTTAACGCGATTTTGGGCATCCAATAGGATACATTTGGGCTGCCAAGCAGTGTTTTCCTTCACTTCTGCCATCACATAAGAGGCAACGATGATGATATCCCCCCGCTTTGCTTTATGCGCCGCGGCGCCATTGATACAAAAATCCCCTGCCCCTGCCTTTCCCGTGATCACATAAGTTGTAAAACGCTCGCCGTTGGTAACATTATATACAGAAACCTGTTCATAGGGGACGAGATCCGCCAGAGTCATCAGTTCTTCATCGATGGTAATGCTACCCTCGTAATCGAGATTGGCATCGGTTACAGTTGCCCTATGCAACTTGGATTTGAGCATAAACCTGTTCATCTTAGACCTCCGTGCTGGGGATGTTTATCTCTTCGCCAAAAATGTGGTTATCGATCAAGCGCGCCTTTCCTACCCTAACCGCCAACGCCAATAAGCAACCTTCCTCGATTGTCTCCACATCGGTAAAATTCATCGTTTCGCAAATCTGCACATAGTCGATATCGGTATAAGGATGTTTACCAATGTGTTCCCTGACGAGCGCGATAATCTCAGCGGCATTACATTGGCCTGCTTTAAAAGCCGATTGGGCAAGATGTAGCGAGTGGCTCAAAGATAGGGCGCTTTGTCGCTCCTCTTTCGATAGATAAACATTGCGGGAGCTCATCGCCAAACCACCGGGTTCCCTCGTGGTGGGCATTCCGATAACTTCGATATTCATTCCCAAATCCGCCACCATTCTCTTGATCGCCGCTAGTTGCTGGTAATCCTTTTTGCCGAAAAGTGCCGTATGAGGCTCGACAATGTTGAAAAGCTTGGCACAGACGGTGGTTACACCACGGAAATGGTGGGGTCGGGAAACCCCGCAGAGGTTGCGGGTTAGCTTTTCCACATTCACATAGGTTTGAGACCCCTCAGGATACATCTGGCTGTCGTTGGGTTGAAAGATGACATCGACACCTACCCCCGCGGCAAGTTCGTGATCTCTTGCTAGATTACGGGGATAGGCGCTCAAATCTTCGCTCGGAGAAAATTGAGTGGGATTTACATAGATACTGATGACGAGAATATCTCCGTATTTTTTACCTTCCCGCATCAGATTCAAATGCCCTTCATGGAAGTAACCCATCGTCGGCACGAAGGCGATGCGAAGCCGCTTTTCTCGCGCCCCCTCGACGAACTCCCGCATCTCTCTGATGGTTTCGAAAATTTTCATCGCCGCCCTACTGCCCTAAAAATTCCATAAAAAAGCCCCTTGGCACAGACAAGGGGCTCTATTTGTATTCTTATTTTGCTTTGTTACAAATAAGTCCCGGTCCGCAAGGATCCAAGCTTGAAGGCGCGGCTAACAAATCACTCGATGGGTGTCAAGAAAGTGTCTGGCTTGTGGATAACAAAGATAAATTGCCCTCTTTGATTGCGGGAAGTGTATTACTCAGAAGTTTTAAAATCGATTCTTTGATTAGTCTTTTGATTTCGTTATTTCCCAAATTAGAACCCAACTAATTTACTCTGAAAAATTTTAAATCTCTTTAGAGACCAATCGATATAATTTTCGTCTTTTTCTATCAGTGTAAAATTTCGTCTGTGCTTAAAAGCAGCAACGCCAGTTGTACCAGTTCCGCCAAAGGGATCGAGTATCAGATCACCTTCTTTGGTCGAAGCAAGGACAATCCTTTCAAGTAAAGAGAGTGGTTTTTGTGTAGAGTGAATTTTAACGCCTTTTTCGTCTTTTAATCTTTCCATACCGTTGCAAATCCCAAAGTACCAATCGTTTCTCATCTGCTTGCCGTGATTGTATTTTTTCATTTCTTCATAATTGTAAGTATAATTTTTTACTTTTTTGTCTTTTACCGCCCAAATCAAAGTTTCAGTCGCGTTGGTAAACCGAACACCCTTGAAGTTGGGCATGGGATTTGATTTTATCCAGTGGACATCGTTCAATATCCAATAACCCATATCTTGCATGATGTTACCAACACGGAAAATGTTATGATAGGACCCGATTACCCAAATTGTACCGTTTTTTTTCAAAATTCTTTTTGTTTCTTTCAGCCATACTTTCGAAAATTGGTCGTAGTGTTCAAAATCATTGAATTGGTCCCATTCATCATCGACAGCATCGACTTTCGTGTTGTTCGGTCGGTATAATTCGCCTTGCAATTGCATATTGTAAGGTGGGTCGGCAAAAATCATATCGAAGGTATTCTCTTCGATTTTTTTCATTACCTCCAGACAATCACCAACAATTATCTTGTTGATTATTTCTGTTTTCTCCCTGAAACTTCTAATTTTTTCTACATTCTCGTTCATGTGTGATTTTGGGGCGTTACTTTACATAACCGACGATTTCTTCGAACACATAACCACGGCGCCGCAGCCCCTCTGCATTGCTGGAAGTGGTAAAAAAGTATCTATTTTCCGCTCGGCTAAACCAGCGGTAAAGGGGTCTTGTTCCCGCTAGTCTGGATGTGGCGATATTGCCGATATCACATTCATAGACATAGCCGTGCGGTGCCCTGTGCTGCTGATTCTCGACGAAGTAATACCGGTTATCCGTTGTCGTAGAGACGAGCCTGCTCAAGGGTAAAGTTCCCGGGGTTTCCCGGGGGAAGAGGCTAAAAACGACGGAGCCATCGGAGCGATAACCTTTCGTCTCTATGTAGGAGAGATCATCGGGAAGTGCCGCCGTGAGCAAATGGTCATTGCCCCTTTGATAGCGATAAACGGGAATTAGATTGGGCTCATCCTCTTCTGTAACCTCGAAATAGACTTCGAGAGTAATGTCCTTTTCTTCATAGTTCAAAAGAAGAAATTGGTTGTATAAACCACTTTGTAACCCTTTTGTGTTGATATGGATGCGGGCGTTTTCACTAGCGTTGGCGATTACCCTTCCGCTCATCGGCAGAATCCGAACCGCTTCTCTAGGCGCTCGCTTTATGCGTGCCCCTTGAATCCTGAAGCCTTGTAAGTGAACGGATTGAGGAAAGTGGAACCTCAACAAGAGATGGTGGGTGCCAAACGGGAGCCCCTGGACGAGAGACATGTTTGCATTTTCCCCCCCTCTGAAGAGTTTACTTCCCTCCTGCCTTCCATCGAGAATGTAGGTTATTTGCCCTTCCCCCTGCAAAGCAGTGATGTCTAGAGAAATACCGGTGCCGTTGAACAACATCTCTAGGGTTGCTTTTTCATCCTCATTTCGCGGGTAGCCATCAGCACATAACCACTGCCCCGCCAGGTTGATCGTTCTTCCAAAGTGCTTGGGAGCGGTATATTGGGTTTCCTCCTCACAGTTAGGATTGAAAAAAGATATGTAACGAGTGTTGTATAAGTGTTTGATATTGCCTTCTTCCGCTGCGGAGGATTGAAAATCGAGATACCAGTGAATCATTCTTTCGGCATTATTCTCGAAAAGAACATCTCTGCTGGTGCTTTCTCCGCTTTTGATAACCCCGGCATCGATGATGGTTGGCTTTATTACGAGCAATTTTCTCTCTTCATTGTAGAAACCATTTTTCTCCGATGAGCTGCCATTGGACAATAGATGATCATTGGGAGAACTACTGTAGAAAGTAACTAGTTGGGAGAATGCCAGCGAAGGAACTAAAAAACTTGCGATGAATATAGATGCTATCACCATAATGCGAAGTCTGCCCATTTTTGTCAACCTCACACAAATTCGGAAAATTTATCTTTGTATCGAACAGCGCCACTCTTTACCGGGGTATTCTTGTCATAAAGTAAGAGACGAACATCGAATAACAAGACCATCATTAAGGCTAGTTCGTTTTACCATTTTTTGAGCAAATGCCATGAATGAGTAAAAAAGACAAATCTAAAAGACAAGCCTGTGTCTTCATACTTCATAAGATGAGAGGCGATAATGCGGATTGGGAAGTTTACCCCCATGATTATTGGGCAGGCTCGTAAGGGTTAGGAGCGCTATTGCACTTTCTACAAAAATGAACATTTGCACGAGGATTGGGGATACGCCAAATAGACGACTAAATTTTGTTTCGACGATGGGAAGGGCTTAAGCTCTATCGAGGATTTTTGTTCAGAATTTTTATCTCTTCCAGCAAGGCGGGGATGATTTGTGCCACATCGCCGACAATACCCCAATCGGCACAGGTAAAGATGGGGGCTTTAGGATTTTTATCGATGGCTACCACCGTCTGGGCTCCTTTGAAGCCAGAAGTAAAATGCAACGCCCCCGATGCCCCCGCTACGATGAGAAGTTTGGGGGCAATGGTAACACCGCTCTGACCAATCATCTGTGTCTCTTTTATCCAACCCTGGTCGAAAGCGGCACGGGTGCCGGCGATGGCACCTCCCAAAGCCTCGGCAAGCTCCCTTATTAGCGCAAATCCCCCCGCCGCAAACATCCCAAAGCCTCCCGCAACGACTATCTCCGCCTTTCTAAGCGCCGCGCCTCCCGCCTCGTTCGGTTCAATGCCGATGGTGCGACTACGCCACCAAGCCTTATCAGGGAGCTTTACTTCCCAATCGATAATCCTTCCCTGATGTCTCGCATCCCTTTTGGCAGGGGGAAAAACCCCTCTGGCGATGGTCGCCATCTGCGGTCTCGCTTCTGGGCAGATGATGGTAACGAGCATATTCCCCCCCCCTCCGAGAACAGTTTGCTTTAAAAGTGGCTCACCGTTGCTCTGGCTTTCCATAGTCAACTCCACACAATGGGCGGTAAGCCCCGTCCCGAGTAAAGCCGCAACGCTGCTAGCCAAATCCACACCTAACATCGAGCCGCCGATAATAATCACTTCTGGTGAACTGTATTGGGCTATCCGAGCAAAAATCTGGGAATAAGCCTCGCTTTGATAGAGTGCCAGATCTGTAGCAACGGCAACGAAGACCTCATCGGCGCCGTGATAAACGGCTTCCCTAGCCCAAGGCACCGCGCTATCAGCACCGATGAGCACCGCTTGCAAGCCGCCGGGCGATGCCATCTCTCTCGCCTTTCCTAAGGCTTCCCAGGCAACAGGGGCAATCTCCCCTTGCTGTATTTCCAACCAGACGAGCGCCTTTTTCATCGCCATCCTTTCTCCAAGGTTCCTAGAACACCCCCCGTGCCTTTAACCTCTGCAACAGCTCCCGCGCAACCCCCCGCATCTCGCCTGCAAGAATTTCGGCACTCTTTGCAGCACGCTTCTCCTTGATTTCGACGACCTTACTGAACGATCGACAATTTTCCCCCTCGCCAAGTGCCCCGAAACAATCGGTAGCGCATATCTCCCGAATGTTCTTCTTCGCCGCCGCAATTATCCCCGCCACGGTAGGCAATCGCGGCTCGTTTATCCCTTTGCACAGCGCCAGCAAGACGGGAAGGGAGCTTTCCACAAGCAAAATATCCGTTTCGGTTCTTCTCTCCGTGAGTAGCGTTTGGGAATCGGTAAAATGGAATTTTTGTACGGAAGCTACATGGGGAATATCCAGTACAACCGCCAACTGCCCCGGCACCTGGTGGGTGGCGCTGTCACTGGATGCCTCCCCGCACAAGATCAAATCGAAGCCTCCTAGAATTCTGACCCCACTAGCAATGATGCGCGCCGTAGCCAAAGTATCCGAACCAGCAAAGGAGTGATCGCATAAAATCACCCCCTCATCCACGCCCAGCGCCAGCGCATCTTCTAGCACTCGGCGCGCCGCAGGCGGTCCCATAGTAATGGCGGTTATTTTGCCACCATAGGTATCTTTCAAAGAAAGAGCCGCTTCTATGGCGTTTCTATCGTGGGGATTGGTTATAGAAGGAACACCACCCCTTTCCCCAACACCTGTCTGCACATTCAAAAACAGGCGATGGGAATATTGAGGGTCGGGAACTTGTTTTATGCAAACCAAAGTGTTAAGTGGCATCTTATCAGTCGATTGGCTCCTTTTGATGAGTTACTACCAAAAGCCAAAGGATGTATCAACGCCGCATATTAAATGAGGAAGAAGCCGATATGAGGATAATGGGTATAGATTACGGAGAGCGGCGAATTGGCGTTGCCATTTGCGATGAATTAGGCATCGCTGCCCATGCGTTGCGCGTCATCGAACACAAGGGAATGCCACAGGTAGCGGCGGAAATTTCCAAGCTGTTGGAAGACCATCAGGTGGAGGTGCTGGTGGTAGGCTTCCCTTTACTTCTCAGTGGCGAAGAGGGTCGGCAGTGTCAAAAAGTAAACGATTTCATCGCGGAGTTATCCAAAACGGTGAGTGTTCCTATCGTCAAGGAAGATGAAACATGCACGACATCCTTTGCTCAAGAGATACTATCGACGCTCGAAACAAAGCGTAACAAGCGCCGTAAGGTCGTCGATAAAATAGCCGCCGCGGCAATTCTCCAAAGCTATTTGGATAGAATACATCGAGAAAAGCAAAAGAGTGAGTTGGAATGTACATAGTCCGAGAGTATCTCGCAGAGTTTAGACACCGCCTAACACTGCTGTTTCCCTTCCTTCCCCCCCAAGGGGCGAGATTCAAGAAGCTCCCTAAAAAACAGAAGCGTTATCTAGCCGCCTTTTCGATAGCGTTATCGATTGTCGTAGCGGTCTTTTCCTATCTTGTTTTTACACCAACGGGCACAGAAGACACAAAAATCAGTATCGAGATTCCCTTCGGGTTGAGCTTGGGTAAAGCCGTCAGCGATTTAGAGGAAAGAAATCTCATAAAGGATAGGCGCCTCTTTTATGCCCTTGTTTATATGCAAGGTTTTGGTGCCAATATCAAAGCGGGAGAATACGAATTTTCACCCAACTTGTCGCAATGGCGCATCGCCGCGATGCTCTCCCATGGCATCACCAAAACATATCAAATTACCATCCCCGAAAACTGGACAACGGCGCAAATAGCCCGCAGGTTGGAAGCCCAACGGCTGGCTAATTATACGGTGTTTATGGAATTGGCGCGTGATCCTGCTTTCTTGGCAGAAATGAAAATACCCGGCAAATCGGCAGAGGGTTTTCTATATCCGGAAACATACTCTTTCGACCGCATGATGGGAGAGCGTCGGATAATGATGGTGATGATTGGACGGTTTTGGAAAGTCTTCACACCTCAGTTGGAATTTAGGGCGAAGGAGTTGGGGGTTTCCGTTTTGGAGATCGTTACCCTCGCCTCCATTATCGGCAAGGAAGCAAAAATAGAGGAAGAAAAGCCGCTGGTAGCAGCGGTGTTCCATAACCGTCTGCATTTAGGAATGCGGCTACAATCCGATCCTACCGCCGTTTATGATTTCGAACGCCCCCGTCGCCAGGTAACCCCTAAGGATCTAAGAAAACGGAGTAAGCACAACACCTATTTGATAAAGGGGCTTCCGAGCGGTCCCATCGCCAATCCTAGCAACGCTTCCATCCTCGCCGCTCTTTATCCGGCGGATGTTGATTATCTTTATTTCGTGCATGCCCGTAATGGTTCTCACATCTTCTCTAGAGACTACCGCGACCATGTCAACGCCATCAGAACACTGTATCGAAGGGAAGAGCGAGGCACCCCCCCTAGAGCACCGAAGAATTCGACGAAATCAGAGCCGGTAACGGGAAAAACACCCCCGCCGCCCAACATCCACTAAGCGAGAGGCTACACGCATTGGTGGGCTTTGCATATTATTCAAACCTCTCCATATAAGAAGGAAATGGCTATGAAAGGTAAGGTCTATCTAATCGGTGCTGGCCCAGGGGACATGGGGCTAATCACGGTAAGGGGGCGGGAGTGTATCAGCGCCTCACAAAGCATCGTCTATGACAATCTCGTCAACGAGGGACTGCTGGCTTATGCCCCTAAGAATGCCCGCTTTTTCTATGCGGGGAAAAAGGGCGGCGAGCACTTTTTGAAGCAGGAGGAGATAAATGCCCTCTTGGTAGCGGAAGCGAGCAAAGGGCTAACGGTGGCGAGGTTAAAGGGCGGCGACCCGTTCATTTTCGGGCGCGGTGGCGAAGAAGCGCTGGTGCTCAAAGAACACAACATCCCCTTCGAAATAGTGCCGGGGGTAACCTCTGCTGTCGCCGTTCCTGCCTACGCGGGGATTCCCCTTACTCACCGTGATTTTACCTCCAGCGTGGCTTTTGTTACGGGGCACGAGAGTGACGAAAAGAACGCCCGCAACGAAACGAGCCTGGATTGGCAAGCGCTTTCCCATATCGGCACGCTGGTTTTCTTGATGGGTGTCAAGAACCTAAAAAATGTCGTGGACAATCTCCTCGCCAGTGGCAAAAGCGCCAACACCCCTGCCGCCCTCATCAGACAAGGTACGCTCAGCGAACAGCAATCCCTCATAGCCAATTTGGGGGAGATATATGAAGTGGCAAAGAAGTGCGACTTCCAGCCCCCTGCCATTTTTGTCGTGGGCGAGGTGGTCTCTTTACGAGAGCACCTCAACTGGTTCGAGAACAAACCCCTGCTGGGTAAAGCTGTTATGATAACCCGCCCGCTAGCCCAAGCGCGGGAGTTGGCAACACTGCTCAGCGCACAAGGCGCCCGTCCGCTCTTCTTCCCCGTTATCAAGATCGAGCCTGCCGCAGATTTCGCGCCTCTGGATAAAGCAATCCTCCAACTATCGGACTATGCTTGGGTGATTTTCACCAGCGCCAACGGGGTGCGTTATTTTCTAGAAAGGCTCTTTGCCCTTGGTAAGGATGCGCGCGCGCTGGGCGCGACAAAGATTGCCGCCATAGGACCCATGACAGCGCGTGCCTTAGAAAAATTTGGCTTACGGGTGGATTTATTACCCGCCGATTTCCTTTCCGAAGGGGTTGTGGAAGCGATGTCAACACAGGATTTACGCGGCAGAAAGATACTACTGCCGCGAGCGGCTCTGGCGCGGGATATAATCCCCAACTCTTTGAGCAAGCGCGGGGCGCAGGTCGATGTTGTTACCGCATACCAAACGGTTGCTTCCGGAAGCAGCCATGCGGATTTGGAGGCGCTTTTTGCCAGTACCGCCGTCGATGTGATTACCTTCACCAGCCCTTCGACGGTGCAGTATTTTTGGGAAATAGCGGGGGGGTGGAATGTTCCACCAAAGGTAAAGACCGCCTGTATCGGTCCCATCACCGCCCAAGCGATGCGCGAGCGTGGTATCCCTATCGATATTATGCAGGATACCTACACCATTCCCGCGCTGGTGGAAGGCATCAAGGCATATTTCCAATGTTAGATGGTGGAATAAAAATTATGGTGAGCAGTAACAGATGAAGAGATTATTCAAGACAAACTTCGGCACCATTTACCATGCAGATTCGCTTGAATATATGCCAACCTTGAATGACGGTGAAGTAAATCTGATAATGACCTCACCACCCTTTGGTCTAGTGCGGAAAAAAGATTATGGTAATGTTGATTCTCATGAATATCTGGATTGGTTTCGTCCATTTGCAGAGCAATTCAAGAGAATTTTAAAAGAAGACGGCTCCCTGGTAATTGATATTGGTGGAGCTTGGATACAAGGACAACCAACAAGGTCGTTGTATCATTATGAGCTAATGATCATGCTTTGCCACGAATACGGTTTTAACTTGGCGCAAGAATTCTTTTGGTGGAATCCGTCCAAGTTACCCACACCGGCAGAATGGGTTAATATAAGGAGAATTAGGGTTAAAGATGCCATTAATTGCATTTGGTGGCTATCAAAAACTCCTTGGCCCAAAGCCAGTAATCGTAGAATTTTAATCCCCTACAGCAATTCTATGAAGGATCTGCTAAAAAACGGTTACAAAGCCAAACTTAGACCGAGCGGGCATGATATTAGTGAAAAATTTACAAAGGATAATGGGGCTTCTATCCCCTCTAATCTGATCGCTATTGCGAATACCGAAAGTAACTCCTCATATCTGACAAAGTGTAAAGAAAACGGAATTAAACCTCACCCTGCTAGATTCCCCGTTGATTTGCCTGAATACTTTATCCGCATGTTATCGGATAGGAACGACTTTGTTTTGGATCCGTTTGGGGGTTCCTGCGTAACCGGAGAAGCGGCAGAAAAACTCGAAAGAAAATGGGTGTGTGTTGAAATAGAACAAGAATATTTAGAAGGCGGAAAACTGCGCTTTCCAGTTAAGATACAGGATAGAAAAATACCAACATACAGATTGTCTCATCCTGGCGCTTTATGGAATGGTATTGGCTCTGAAGAGCCACTCTCATTGGACGGCGGAAGAGAACGACCCAATAACAAAAAGGTCGAGGAAAAAGTGAATGCCAGCGGTTAAACAGAATATAATCGTCAACCAAATAATAAACGCCATACAACAATCTGGTGGCGTGGCTGCCTATG
>Ga0172371_10013261_pt1 | contig 10752 bp, 9 predicted proteins | sample Lak12m_FD_114543 | JGI IMG/M metagenome (GOLD analysis project Ga0172371, IMG submission 114543) | Freshwater microbial communities from Kabuno Bay, South-Kivu, Congo - kab_022012_12m | ecosystem: Environmental > Aquatic > Freshwater > Lake | place: Democratic Republic of the Congo: South-Kivu... | reverse complement strand
AGGCTTCGAATATACAAGCTGCAGGCTCTGGAGCCTATATAATATCCAAAGCACTGGCAGTCTCGTTCCAAGCTTATCAAAGCGATAACCAAAAATGACAATTCTCAAGGAAATGACGATGGCGGGGGTTGTATTCCCGCTGGAGCCTATCCTAATGAAAACGAGGACGACAAAGGGCGAAATACGCGGGAAGCATCGGGAAGGATGCTTTTGCCATGTTCAATTGCCGAATTAATAACCGCATATGCTCGACATCTTCAAAATATGATTAGACAAATCTTCGCCTTATCTAATACTTTGTTAGCACCAATGGCGAAACATCTACAAAGAAACACAAGGAGCAATCCATGTTACGCAGAACCAAAATAGTAGCAACACTGGGACCTGCCTCTGATGACAGAGCGGTAATAGAACGAATGATAAAAGCCGGTGTAGATTTGGTGCGCCTAAACTTTTCCCATGGCTCGGCGGAAATCCATATGCAAAGGGCACAGACAGTGCGAGATATGGCAAAAAGCACCGGGCGCACCGTAGGTATTCTTGCCGATCTTCAAGGACCGAAAATCCGTGTGGGAAAGTTCGAACACGGCAAGGTTTTCTTGAAAAAAGGCGAGTTTTTTATCCTTGATGCCACACTGGAATGTCTAGGTAATAGTGAGCGTGTTGGTATCGATTACAAGCAGTTACCACAAAATGTCCAAGTTGGTTCCATCCTCTTGCTCGATGATGGAATGATCGAATTGGAAGTCGTTGCGATTAAAAACCAAGAAATCCATTGCGTCGTTAATCGTGCTGGCGTTCTTACCGACAACAAAGGAATCAATCAAAGAGGAGGGGGCATCACCGCTTCTGCCCTTACAGAAAAAGATTACAGGGATATCAAGGTTGCCGCACTCATCAAGGCAGATTATCTAGCGGTATCCTTCGTCAGCTCCGCCGCAGATATAGAGTTGGCACGAAGGCTCATAGAGGCTGAGGGGGGTAAAGCTATGTTACTCGCTAAAATAGAACGCTCCGAAGCTATTCTCGCCCTGGAAGAAATTATCGAAGCCTCGGATGCGATAATGGTGGCTCGCGGGGATTTAGCGATAGAGGTTGGTGATGCCAGTGTCCCCGGTTTGCAGAAAAAAATGATTGCGATGGCGCGTACCAAAAACAAGCTTATAATAACGGCAACGCAGATGATGGAGTCTATGATAACCAAACCCATTCCCACCCGCGCTGAGGTTTCCGATGTCGCCAACGCAGTTTTGGATGGCACCGATGCGGTAATGTTAGCGGCAGAAACCGCCATCGGCAACTACCCGGTGGAAACTGTCGAAACCATGTCGAGAATCTGTATTCAGGCTGAATGCGAGGCGGAGTATCGCGCTTTGGATACCCGCACACTTTTTCCCAAATTCAAGCGCATTGATCAAACCATCGCCATGTCTGCCCTGTTCGCGGCAGCACACTTTACGGTAAAAGCCATCGCTGCCTTGACACAATCGGGAGCGACCGCTTTGTGGATGTCGCGTGCAAACACCAATGTGCCCATTTTTGCCTTAACCCCCGTAGAGGAAACGCTAACCAGGGTTACCCTGTTTAGCGGTGTCCATCCGATAGCGTTTCATTTTTCCGGCAAAGAGCAAAAACAACAACTTTACGAAGCTGAACAGATTCTCCTTAAACAAGGATTGGTAAAAGAAGGTGATATTCTAGCAATTACGGTGGGGGAAGCTGTGGAAGAAAGCGGACACACCAACACGCTAAAAATTATCCGTGTCGGCGATAGGCGTTAACTACCAATAGTTATTAGCTATATAGATAAGCAAATTCATCACCCAATAGGGGAAAATTGAGAAATTTGCATAACTTGCATAATAGAACAAGCGGCAGCGATGCTTCGTTCTTACATGTGCAAAAACGGGAATCGATTATAATCAATAGGTTAATGGATGGTCTCTCAGATAGAATGTGCGTCAAGAACCTAGTTGCCGTTCAAGCCTCTTCTATTTCCTATCGATTATGCTGAATGGAGACAACATGCAGAATATAAAAGAGATTAAATCCAATAAATTCAATACCCAATGGCTATCTGATGCCAGCGACAGGGTGTTGATCGAGGAGCCCCTAGAGATATATATAAATAACAATTTCTATACGCTCACGATGCGGCTGCCGGGCGAAGAAATCCCCCTTGCCGTTGGGTTATGCTTTACCGATGGTATTATCAAATCCGCCGATGACCTCAAAATGATACACTACTGCGGGGAGGAGACAGGAAACAGAATCGATATTTCAATCCGTGAAAATTCCGTAAGAGAAAACCTTTTGGTGAGGCGCGGCGGGCATGCCTCGTATTCGAGTTGCGGCATCTGCGGCTCCGAGCTTACCATGGATGTTTGCACATCAATTGGCAGGCTCAAGAATAGCACCAGCTTCAGCGCGGCAAAGATAATTAAATGCCATCAGACCATAAAAGAAATGCAGAGTGCCTACAAAGCAACGGGCGGCACCCACGCCGCAGGGATATTCGATAGGGATTGCAACCTTATTTCATTTTCCGAGGATGTAGGGAGGCATAATGCCCTCGATAAGGCAATTGGCAAGCTCCTGTTATCCCAAAGCACGGGAAACGCTTCGATTGTTGTTCTTACCTCCCGTATCAGCTACGAGATGGCACTGAAGGCAGGCAGGTTAGGAGCCGAGGTACTAGCCGGCTTTTCCGCCGTCACCTCCCTCGCGGTAGATATGGCAGCGGCAATCAACATGACGCTTATTGGGTTTCTGCGTAACAGGAAGGGAAGCATCTACGCCGTCCCGCAGAGAATCATCGTTCCGTAATAGCTTATTATTAAAGCGGCAATTAAAGATAACAATTTTGTGTAATGTATAGAATAGTAATCACGAGAGAGTTTATTTAAATACATATCGAATCAACCTATTGATTTACTGGATTCCCGCGCGCAAGGGAATGATGTATTGGTGAGCTTGTTGTATTATGCAAAGCTCTCAATATAAAGACAGCTATTACAAAGCGGGTATGGCAACCTTAATGGCATCCGAGAGCACTTTGATGGCGGCATTTACCGCTTTCTGAGCAGCAGCTTTTTCCTTTACCTTACAGGCAAGCAAGGCAGCCTTTAGAACATCTTTCTCATCCTCTAGCTGAGATTTCAGCTCCTCATCATCGATATCCCCTTTAAGGCGTGCATTCGCAATTGTCTCGAGAACATTTTGTTCTTCCTTGAATGCCGCTTGGATACAAGATTGAATTTTAGGAGACTCAGCAAACAATACCGCTCTTGCCGCGCTGATCATTTCGTTCGAAACTTTCTCGATATCAAAGCTCATGATGTTTTCTCTCCTCGTATTAGAATATTATTTGCTGTTTTTGGTTGGATCTTTATCATCGGCAGTCAATTTTTTGGCACGCTCAGCACTAGCAGCAGCCACAAAGAGACGAAAAAAGCGCTCCCTATCTAGCCGTGCGGTTCCATCGGAGTATGTGTCATTGGCTTTATGGGCATCCTTGTATTTCAACCAAAGTTTCAGAATAGTCTCCGAGATTTGGGTTGACTCTTCGTTTAGTGCTCTTATTTTGTTTCTGGTAACCAACGAGCGAATATCAACTTCGATTTCTACATATTGGGCTCTGAATTTTTGGTATGCTCTTTCGTCGGAGTTTACTTCCAGTAAATCGCCATAAAACTTATCGACCTTCTTGCCCACCTGTAAAATCTCTTCGAAGGTGGAAGAATCATAGTCATCCACCAACTTTACAAGACAACCACCGAGCAAGAATATGGCAAGCGCGATGATTGTAAATTTCAACAGATGATTGGGAAAACTATATCTTATCGACATGTAGCACCGCAGAACACCATTTTTTTAAAAACCTTATTCGAAGAGCAACTAAAAAATAAAATAGATATGAGAAAAATCATAACCAATATAAACTTTACCTTCATTTTCCCCTCCCTTCGAGTTTTATTAGTAAATTCAATGAGTTTTTCCTTGCCTAAATAACTTGTCCACCGTTGTCAACCTCGGTCAACCTCGCAAAGGGCGCTAAGTGTTCATCAAATCAATGTATTGATTATACTGGCTTCCCGCTCTCAAGAGAATGAGGGAATTGCAGATGGGTTGCTGGTATATGTAGCTAGCACCGAGAATAACACGAAGCAAAGATAAACCATGCAACCTAAAGGTTGCGGCTACCAAACCAAAGCTCAAAACCAAAACCCCAAACTAAAACCAAAACAACACCAGAACCAAACGGACACGATAAATTGCGACAATACCACACCTAAAAACAATAAATATAAATAATAACAGATTGTTGATGTAGCCATAGGCTTTATCCTGAGCATCTTTGTCAAGGGGACAAAAATAACGACAAAGGATGAAATATTCGGGCAGCACCTGATGAGCGCTAAAAGGATTTTTTATCATGCTCAATTGCCAGATCAATAAATGTCCTATCCTTTGGGGAGGACTAACAAAACAACAAAGAAAAGGGGGAATATGGGAAGGGGGCATTTGCCACACAATAGTTAGTTTCTTTTTGACTATACAGAGGTTTTCCAATATGAGTTTTCCTAATTGTTATAAATGCTTATCAAAGTTAAAATCTTAGGAGACCAACAACGGTGAAAAAATTCTGTTTCTTTGTTCTAATTCCTTTGTTGTTTTTATTTTCCTGCTCTCAACAAGAAGGAAATGACAAAATTTCCGCCCCCGCAAACACCGCCTCCCCTTTGAAAGTCTCTTCTCTATGGGATAGCTTGATTCCCAGCAAAATGAGTAAATCGGCTTTGGATAACATCGCGGTGGAGGTTAATGGCAAGCAACTTTTGGCAAGCAAACTAGAGCAACAAACAGCAGCCATACTTGGCAAAATGAAATTCGATAACGATAAAGAGAGGCAAGAACAAGAAGGCAAGATAAAGAAATACCTAATCAACAATTTTATCGTTCGCGTCCTTCTCGAAGAGGAAATAGAACAACAAAAGATCAGCATACCAGCTAATATCGTGGAAGCTGAAATCGAAAAAATAAAAGCAAACTTGCCAGCCAGCATCTCCTTCGATGATTTTCTCAAAAGTCGATCTTTGACTTATTCTGCTCTCCGGGAAGAGGTAGAATTCGGGCTGAAAATTGCCAAAATTGTAGAAAGACATCGCCTGATACAAGTAACTGAACGGGAAATCGAAGATTTTTACAAAAAAAATAAAGATAAGTTCGTAAGCCCCGAATTGGCTAAAATTCGGCATATACTAATCGCTGCCCCCCCCAATATGCCAGCACAACAAAGAGAAACAAAGCGGGCTCTAGCCGAAGATTTGAAAAAACAAATCGATAGTGGGACGGATTTTGCCGCTTTGGCGCGAAATTTCTCCGATTGTCCCTCCAAAGATAACGGTGGGGAATTGGGATACCTATCCCGTGAAGGTTTGGAAGAGAATTTTGCCAAAGCAGCATTTACAGGCAGAATCGGCGAGTTCAGTAATGTCGTAGAAACCTCATTCGGATTCCATATCATCCAGGTTTTGGATAAACGACCAGCAGCGGCACTCCCTCTCGATGGGCGACTCCGCCCGAAGATCGCCAACTTCATCACCCAACAAAAACAGATGGAGAGTTTCGAGGAAATAATCAAAAAACTCAAAGATAAGGCGGAGATAAAAATAAACCAATAATGATGGAAGAGTTTTGTAGAGCTAGGCTTTTACCTACTATATTTTTCAAGCTCTTAATGGACAATCACAATAGGTAAGATGAGAAACACTAAACCTGGCTTGGTTGCCGAAGGGCTTTGGTACCTAGGAAGAAAAGAAGCAGGGGTTTATATCCTAATGGACAAGGGGGAAGCTGCTCTCATCAACGGTTCCCTTTCGGTTATAATTCCCGATGTTCTAGAACAGGCACAGCGATTCGGGATTGATATAAAAAGAATAACGAAAGCAATTATTCCCCATGCACATTTCGACCATGTCGGCATTATCCCCTATCTTGCTCGCCAAAATCCCCAAATGCACATCTTTGCCTCCGCTCGAGCCAAAGACTTTCTAAAGAATCCCAATATAATCAAAACCATCAATGATTTTTCTCGAACCGCGGCGGCACTATTGGGGAAAAATGAGATAATGAACACATATGATACCGAATGGCGTGATGATGTTACCATTGATATCATTGGAGAGGGCAATGAGATAACCATAGGCTCAAAAAAACTCTTGGTTATGGAAATTCCTGGCCACTCCTCTTGTTCACTCGCTTTCTATGAATCCTCTCACAGAGCGCTCTTTCCTTCGGATTGTGGCGGAATTCCCTTCGCGAACACCATCGTGCCTTCCGGTAACTCTAACTTTACCCGCTTTCAAGAGGGGTTAAGCAGGCTATGCACTTTACCCGTAAAATACTACTGCTCCGACCACTACGGTTTTATCACCGGTAGAGAAGCTAAAGACTTTGGCGCTGCCGCTTGCAGCGCCGCTGCCCAACTACGCTGTGATATAGAATCCGCACTCGCTAATCTTGGCAGCGTCGAAACGGCAGCTTCGAAAATTATCGATGATTTTTACAATGCTTACCCTGGCTATTTCTTGGATAGAATGATTATGGCGGCTATCGTTTTACAAATGGTAAAGCATATCGCCAAAGGAACACCCCAAAAAGCATCATAAAGGTACTCAGAGTTTCTTTATAACAATGCTCAAATTTACCATCCCATTTGCCCCCATAGACACCGCCTTTGGCAATTTCTTTGCCAATATCGCCGATGATGAGAAAATGCTTATGGGGCATACTGCTCGGATTGCTTCTTGGAGCACACGCGATGGCAATATTTGTATAAATTTGGAGGATTTTGCCAGCAAGCACATCCTCGATGAATACCATCAAAGGGAATTTTCTCTCCCTTCCGTTGGGGAGTGGCGAAAAGCATTGTGGAAAAGTGGGCTTGTCGCTCGTCCCGGAGAATACAAGCCCCTAGTTTTAGATGAAGCCAACCGTCTATATTTACATCGTTATTGGATATACGAACAAAATATCGCTTCCTTTTTCCGCAAAAGAATGTCTCCCGATTCCACAATCCGTGCTTTCCCTCATGAATACTGGGCAAGGGCACGTGCGACACTCGACAACATTTTCCCAGCGCTTGAGGGAAAAACAATAAATTGGCAAAAGATCGCCGCGGCTTTGGCAATTATAAAGAATACCCTCATTATCACGGGAGGACCGGGAACAGGTAAAACAACCACAGCGGCAAAGATCATTGCCGTCTTACTCACTTTGACGCACGAAAAGAAAATGCGCGTTGCCCTTGCCGCCCCTACCGGCAAGGCGGCGCTTCGTCTTTCGGAATCCGTAAAAGCAATCAAAGAAAGCATGGCTTGTCTTGCCACCATCAAGGATAAGATTCCCGAAACTTCGTTCACCCTGCACCGTTTGTTAGGATATGGTAGTGGTTTGCGAATTCCCCAATATAACCATCGCAATCCCCTACCCTACGATTTGCTCATAGTCGATGAAGCCTCGATGATCGATCTGCCGTTAATGGCAAATCTCGTCGAAGCGCTAAAGCCCTCGGCAAAACTTATTTTATTGGGAGATAAGAATCAGTTGGCTTCGGTGGAGCCGGGTGCCTTCTTTGGCGATCTCAACGAGGCATTATTGGCAAATGCCTTTTCTGAAGAAACGGCAACTCTTTTGGAGCTGCTAATCGATGAAAAAATGCCCATACCGACAAAAGCTATGCGCTATGAAGGCGTAATAGAAATGAAAGATAACCACCGTTTTGGAAACAATCACCCTTTAGCAGCCCTAAGCACGCTCATCACCGCTGGGAAAGCAACGGAGGCACTAGAGTTCGTTAGAGCAGGGCATCCTAACCTACGCCTAGTAGAAAACAGCGAATCAGGACAATTGCAAGCGGCGATAAAAGAAGAGTTGGCACAATACCTAAAAGCCTGCCGAAGGAAACGAGCAAATGACGAATTATTCGATGTGTTAGAAAATTTTCGTATCCTCGCCGCCATAAGGGGAGGCAGAAACGGCGTCGAAGCGATAAATAAAAGCGTTTCTTCATTTTGGAGTTCGAGCACCGCCTTAATCCAAGGCAAAGTTATCTTTGATTGCTGCCCGATTATGGCAACTCGTAATAACTACCAACAGGGAATTTTCAACGGGGATGTAGGAATTGTCTTTATGGACGAGGGAGGGAATTATCAGGCGCACTTCCGTAGTGTTGCAAAAAAAACACAACAAATTCCCCTGGCAAGCATCGATGGCTTTGAAATCGCTTTTGCAACAACCGTGCATAAAGCACAGGGCTCTGAATTTAAAAGGGTTCTCTTGAGACTGCCAGAAACAGATAGCCCAGCTTTGACTCGTGAAGTCATTTATACCGCCATTACCCGTGCCAAGGAATCCGTAGAGATTTGGGGAAATGCTCAAACCCTCTGGGCAGCCTTGGGCAAAAGGGTTACTCGTAAATCCGCTCTGCGGGAGTTACTAGGATAAAGAGCCCCCACCGTTAGCATCGAGCATTACTAGCACTGCGACAATAGCTTGCCTGCCTGCTCTTTTCTCCTAGCTCACAGTAAATCTCGGCAAGCGCTAGAATGTAGCGCTTTTCGGTATCTAGCAGAATTGCCTTTTGTAAATAAGCAATAGCGCTTTCTAAAAAACCTTCATTTTTGAGGATCATCGCAAAACGGTTGCAATAAACGGCGGCATTTTCAGCAGCACTATCGGCAAAAATGGCAATTATTGAATCATAGATGGCAAGGGCGCTTTGAAGCTTTTTTTGTTTTAAGAGGCAATCGCCCAAGGCACAGAGATACAAAGGAGAGGGGGAATCTGGAGATAAGGCTATAGATTCCCGCAATAAGGCTTCAGCACGCTCATAATAAGCGTATTTTAGAAGTTTTCGAGAAAATGCAAAGAGCAACGCTGCCGAGTTTTCTTGATCCATCAAAAGCGCTTTTCGGAAAAACTCTTCGGCAGCTTCTAAATCACCTTCGGCAACCAACGCCTCTGCCAACAAAAGATAGGCAGGGATGTTTTCCACATCCATACTCAAAAGCTCTTTACATGTTCTAGTAGCAGCCCTAAAATTACCAACCTCCAGATAAACTTCGCTAAGAGTCTGAATTAAATGAGGGTCTTTGTTAAAGACAGAATTGGCTTTTTCACAAACTTCGACGAGCCGCTGCCAATCCCCTTTTTTTCGGTATATGCGCACTAGCTCATCGAAAGCAAAACCTGCGAAAACCCCTTCGCCAAGCTCGCGCTCAAAAAGCCTTTGGAAGAGAGCAAGGGCAGCCTCTAGATCACCCCTGTCGTAGTGTTCCCAGGCAAGCGTAAAAAGTGTAGAATTTTGCGGCGAAAAAGCCCTCGATTCCCCTGCTGATACGCCTTTTGCGTCATCAGCAGCCTTATTCTCGCCAGGGTTCTGGGAAATATCGGTGGTATTCATGGAAGGACAAAAAAGGCTTGTAATTTAGAATATATATTTACAATTGGTGATTATTGGCAAAGCTTCGGTAATTTCATGTGCATCAGTCAACAGCAGCATTTGCATCATCGCTACCTAATTTTAGGTGATTAGTAACATCGCCGTCTTCTAGAAAAACTTCTCTTATCGAGTATTTTTTACTGCCATCAGCAAATTCATAAACGACGGGATTAAACATAATTCCTTTGGGAACGGGAAAATCTTTGGCAGGATAATTTGCTTCCGCCTTGAGCATAAATGAACGCCATATCGGCGCTGCCGCGATCCCTCCGACTTCCTCTTTGTTCAACACGCCGCCTTGGTCAAAACCTACCCACACCCCAGCAACATAATTCGTGGTAAACCCGATAAACCACGCATCACGCATATCGTTTGTCGTGCCCGTTTTACCCGCCGCTGGTCTTCCGAGACGCGCTCGCAACCCTGTTCCCGAATCAATAACCCCTTTCATAACATAGGTGGTGATGTAAGCAATTTTAGGATCGATCACCAATTCCTCCTCAACTTGGCTCTCTTCGAAAATGGTCCCCGTACGATCGACTATCTTTCTAATGAAAAAGGGCTTCACCCTTTTGCCAGAATTGGCGAATACCCCGTAGGCACGCACCAACTCCTGAAGGGTGGTTGTGTAGGAACCCAAAGCAAGTGAGAGTGTTGGTGCCAGAGGCGATTCTATGCCAAGATTCTTGGCGTAAGCGACGACATATCTAGGACCTATCAAATCCAACAATTTTATAGTTACAATATTACGCGAGTAAACCAAACCATAACGAAGCGTCGTATTTCCCAAAAACTTTTCATCGTAGTTCTTAGGAGACCAAACCCCTTCTGGAACACTGGGATCTGGATAAGAAACGGGACTATCATCGATAAGCATCGTCGGTGTATAGCCCTTGTCAAAGGCTGCCGCATAAACAAAAGGTTTGAACACTGAACCGGGTTGGCGTTGCGCCTGGGTGGCACGGTTGAACTCGCTGTGGGAAAAATCCCTCCCGCCTACCATCGCCTTTATTTCCCCAGTCTTGACATCCATACATAAGAGCGCCGCTTGCAATGTGGAGTTTTCGTATTTACCTTTGCTTTTTCCCTCTATTTCTTTGATGCCTTTTTCTATCGCGGCATTTGCCGCTTTCTGCATATCGATGTTTAGGGTTGTAAATACTTCCAACCCCTCCCTGTAGAGGGCATAGTAGCCATACTTTTCGGCAATATAGCGACGCACATTCTCTACGAAATAAGGTGCCAGT
>Ga0172371_10013260_pt1 | contig 10753 bp, 6 predicted proteins | sample Lak12m_FD_114543 | JGI IMG/M metagenome (GOLD analysis project Ga0172371, IMG submission 114543) | Freshwater microbial communities from Kabuno Bay, South-Kivu, Congo - kab_022012_12m | ecosystem: Environmental > Aquatic > Freshwater > Lake | place: Democratic Republic of the Congo: South-Kivu... | reverse complement strand
CGCCCTGCCGGCAAGGCGCGATGACGAGGCATACCAGAGGTATGTCGAGGAAGAGCAACGAAGTCGGAAGGGATGCATCGGCGTCCGAATTCATCGGGTTATTTTGAGACGGACCCTAAGTTGCGGCGGGCCTTCGGCCCGCGAAGGATTGGGGTGATCCGAAAAGACCGCCGAGACTACTTGGCGTGCTTGGTGCGGGGGAGGATGACGAGGCCGTTGCGGCCGACGAAGATGCGGCACTTCTTGGCGTAGTCGCCGGAGCAGAGGGAGGGATTCTCGGGCGAGATGGAGCCGATGGCCTCTCCCATGAGGTTGACCTTGAGGCCGTCCATTGTGAGGCGCAGTGCGTCCGAGGACTTGCCGCCCTCGTCCTTCAAGCGCACGAACATGTACTGGCTGAGGAGCTGGTCGCCCAGCGACTTGGCCTCGAAGTACTCGATGGTGAAGCCCAGGGGGGTAGCGATCTTGCTCCATGTGCCGTCACCCAGCTCAGACTCCTGGACGCTGCGGTACTCGGGGTTGACGAACTCCACGTAGAGCTTGTTCTTCTTCTTGTCGAGACGAAGCGAGCAGAGCACGTCGAAAGAGCCCGTGCACAGCGTCACGTCCGAGCCGTCGATCTTGCCGACCTTGTCGCCATCGAAGAGCAGGTCGTTGCCGTCGTGCTCGAGAGTCAGAGTACCCGTCGGGTTCTCGGTGTTGCGGATGTATCCCCGCATCAGGAAGTCGCCGGAGGCAACGTCCTCGGCCCCGTCGATCCTGTAGAACTTGTCGTCTGGACCGCGCAGGCCCATCGGAGCCCACTCGGGCTCGATGGGAGCGGGCTCGGGTTCGGGGATATCCTGTTCGTCCCCTTCGTCGTAGTCGTCCCAATCGACCGTTTCGTCGTCGTACGTGTCTTCGTCGTAGATGTCCGGGATGGGCTCCGGCTCCACCTGGTCGTCGATGGTCTCGTGCAGGTCGTCCCGGATTGCGATGTCCATCACGATGGGCTGATAGGTGTCCGGGTAACCCCACTTCTCCATCCAGGCCAGCGTCTGGCAAGAGTAGCCGTCCAGGCCCCAGCCCGGCCCCCAGCTATTCTTCACCACGAAGCACATCCCGCCCTCCTCCGGCATGTCGGGAAGCTTGCGGTAGCCGACGATCAGGTACGCGTGCCCCTGTGCGTGCATGTCCGCGTTCGTGTAGTTGCTTCCGGCCAGCGTGATCAGCCCCTCGTTCTCGTACCAGTTGTCGGAAAGAGCGCTGGCATACGGAACGGGAAGCCCATCGTTCTCCAGTGCTGCGATGATCTCGTCGGGCGAGAAAACCTCCTTGATCTGGACCACTCTCACTGCTCCCTTGCCGCAAGAAGGATCCTGCGGAACCTGCAAGTCGTTCATGCCGACGTTTCCGTCGTATGGACAGTCGGTTTCCAGCGGGATGTCGAAATCGGAAGAAGCCATGCTGGTCTGCATGCCGGTCGTATACCACGAGCCCTGCATGTCCGTGCTGCATCCATCGCTTTGGCATTCGGGCTTGGACATGTAGTAGAAACGCTGCTCGCTCAAGTCGATGGTGTCCATGTCGGGGAATGCCTTCAGCACCGCGTACTCGATGTGGCCGATTCCGGTGAACGAGGCGCAAGTACCGCGCATCCCCTGGTTGCGGACCGGCACGGCTTCCAGGTGCGGAATCAGGTAGTCGGCCTGGATCGCCCCCAGGTTGGGCCGCCCGGGAGTTGCGCCGGGCGTACGGCCGCGGGCGCCCGGCTGAGCGGACACGTCGAACGTCACGAACTTGTCGGGCTTGATCCCCTGCTTGGACCGGACCCCTTCCTGCAGGAGGTCGACGACCTGGTCGCCGGGCTCGAAGGTGTCCTTGGACTCTGCCCAGTCCCTCTCAGCCAAGCGCAACGCACCAAGCAGCGCCTGCGGGTCCTGTGCGGTGGCACGCCCCTTGTCCACCTGCAGGTACATGAACGCGTTCTGCCCGGTCAGGGGCACTTTGTCCGGGAACCCCAGTGCATCGTTTATGGCATCCTGGAGCATCTTGCCGCAGCTCCCGGCAAGGAGCAGCAGCACGCAGACACACAGCCCGGCAGCAACTAATCCTCTTCTCATGGCACGCATCCTTTTCCTATCTCTCGCAACCCTTCGTTACGGTACGCATCCTTCGATCGGAGTATTTACGCACGCGTTGTCCACGCACGTATCCGTTGTACAGATAAGCGCATCATCGCAGTCCGAGTGCAGGTGGCAGCAAGCGGGAACTGCATCGTTGGAGCAAACGCCGGTCGCCTGGTTGCAAGTGTCGGAGGTGCAGACGTCGGTGTCGTCACAATCGACATCCAGCTTGCAGCAGCCGGGCACCGGTGCCCACTTGCACAACATCGCAGCGCACAGATCGTCCGTGCACGGATCACCGTCTTCGCAGTCGGCTCCGGTGTTGCAGCAGCCCGGCACCGGGGTGTTTGCGCACTTGTTGCCGGTGCACGAGTCGAGGGTGCAGATGTTGGTGTCCTTGCACTGGTCGTCCGCATTGCAGCAGCCAGGAACGGGCGACGACTGGCAGGTGTTTGCGTTGCAGACATCCAGGGAGCACGGGTCGCCGTCTTCGCAATCCACGTTCTCAGCGCACTCGCCGGCCATGCACAGACCGGTGACGCAGCCTGCATCCGGGTATTGGTCTGTCTGGCAGTCGGACGCCCACGTGCAGCACAATGCGCCCTTGGGCGAGTAGACCTTCACGTCATCGACGTTCCACGAAGCGACGTCGAACACACCGTCCGAGCCGATCATGTGCCCGAACCGCACCTTGAACGCCGCGTTCGCGTACGGTGTTACGTCGAACTCCTGGTAAGCCCACTGGCTGTCCTGTGTCCCGGGCGACGGCCCAGATTCCCAAAGGACCACCCATCCGCTGCCGTCGAACACCTCCACTGTGTTGTTCATGTAGGGGATGTAGTCGCTGTTCAGCCACCGCCAATACGAGAGTGAAAGCGGCGCCTGGCCCGCCGTGTTTATCGATGGGGAGGTCAGGTAGTAGAAGTCGTGCACCACCTTCTCGGCAAGCCCGCCCAACACGACTCCGGCGACGTTGTTGTCCGTGGAGCCCGTGTGGTCCGTCGAAGGATCAGGACCTCCGTAGACCTGCCCCTGCGACGACTTCGCGGGCCCCAGCGCCCACTCCGGGCCGAGCTGCCACCCCTTGTTCAACGAGAAGTCGTCGGAGAACAACGGCACGACGCAGCAGCCTTCCGCACCGGTCGGCTCATAGTGGCAGAAGTTGTCAACGCAGGCGTCGTGCGTGCACAGGAGGTCTCCATCGTCGCACTCCGCATCCGAATCACAGCAGATGTCCTGGTGGCCGCACAGGTTGTCGGTGCACGTATCCTGCGTGCACTGGTCGTCGTCGTCGCAGTCGGCAGAGGACAGGCAGCAGTCCTTCTCCCATTCGTTCTCGCAGATCTGGCCCATTCCCGGGCAGACGTCGGTCGTGCACAGGTTCCCGTCTTCGCACTCGGCGTCGTCGGCATGGCAGCATCCCAGAATGCTCTTGTTTTCGCAGAAGCCGAACTGGCCGCCGGTGAGGCTGCACACGTCCGAAGTGCACACCTCGCCGTCGTCGCAGTTGCCGTCTTCGTGGCAGCACCCATCGACTTGAGCATGCTGGCAGTAGTGGTCTTTGCAGGAGTCGATGGTGCAGCCGTCGCCGTCCTCGCAGTCGCCGTCCGCCATGCAGCAGCCGGCACCCGCGGCAAAGTACTGGCACAGCCCATCCTGGCAGAGGTCCTCGGTACACGAGTTGTCGTCGTTGCAGTCCGCGTCGTCATCGCAGCACAAGAGGCCCGGGATGTCCTCGTTCACGCACGTGTTCATCTTGCACGCATCCAGGGTACAGGGCAGCACGTCGTCGCACTCGAAATCGGCTACGCAGCAATTCGGGTCCGCAACAGGCTTGTGCTGGCATCCTTTGGCCTTGTCGCAAGAATCGTCCGTGCACGGATCTCCGTCGTCGCAGTCGAGCGGCTTGTTAGCACAGCCAGTCTCTGGATGGCACCCGTCGGACGTGCAGGGGTCCCCGTCCGAGCAGTCCATTGCGGCATAGACGCATCCTGCGCTCTTGTCGCATGACTCGACGGTGCAGACGTTGTCGTCCTTGCAGTCGACCGCGACGTGGGAGCAGCTTCCGTCAGCGCTGTTGCACTTGTCGCTCGTGCACGCGTCCCCGTCGTCGCACGCGACCGGGAGGTTCACGCAACCATATCCCGCCTTGCACTGATCCTTGGTGCACGGGTCCAGGTCGTTGCAGTCCGCGTCGGTATCGCAAGGCGGGGGAAGCGGAATGTCCTCCTGCTGCACGGACTCGACCACGTCATCCGGCCGGACAGCGTCACCGGCGTCCTCGTCCGGCACCTCGGAAAGCCCCTGGTCCGGGCTCACGGCGCCGTCGTCCTGGAGCCCGTCCGCCGTCTCGCCAGTGTCCCACACATCAGGAGCGGACTCCGCCGGTCCCCCGCCGGTCCCGCACCCTGCCGGCACGCCGAGCAGGAACACTGCTGCCAAGCCGAGGGTCATTCGTCCGGTTGTTTCGCAGCAGGCCCGCAGTCTCATTCCAATGCCTCCTCAGCACTCCTCACTCTCTATCCACTGTACAAACCCGTCCGAGTGGAGTAGAACGCCAGTGTGCCACTAAGTAGTTTTGTTTACAAGCACAGTAGATGGCAGTCCCGGAGCGATGGCGAATGAACCATCTGATCGGCCTTTCCGTAGTCGTGATGGCATACAACGAGGAAGACAATCTCCCTGCCGTCCTGGACGCCACGACCCGCTATCTGCAACGCCTGGAGCGGCTGACCGACTGGGAGATAGTTGTAGTGGACGACGGCTCGACCGACCGGACCGGAGAGCTGGCTGACCAGTGGGCCAGCCGCGACCTCCACGTCCGGGTGGCCCATCACGAACGCAACCTCGGGATGGGCGCTGCCATCCGGACCGGCTACGGGATGGCGAGGTTCGACTACGTCACGCAGCTTCCCGCGGACGGCCAGGTGCCACCGGAGACTCTCGACATCTTCCTGCCGCACGTCCCGTACAACGACGTCGTTCTGTCGGTCTACAACCGCAGGGGAGACGGGATCATCCGCAGGACCCTCTCCAGATGCTACAAGATCTTTGCCCGGCTCCTGCTCGGACACCGTGCGGATTACACTGGGACCATGCTGCTGAAGCGCTCGCTGCTGCAAGGCATCACGATAACCACGACTTCATTCGTGGCAAACCTCGAAGTCCCGCTCAAGCTGCTGCGCCGCGGGGCCACGCACTACCTGGTTTCTTTCTCGCCCAGCCCAAGGCTGCACGGCGGAACAAGGGCCGTATCGTTCAAACGCGTCATCTTCGTAATCAAGGAGCTTGTCGCGCTCCGCATTCGCGGATTCTGAAGCAGATCAGGAAGTGACCGCACCAGCGCAGTGAGCGCGGGATACGGCCCCAGGTCGATCTCTTCGACCAACCCGCGCCGCGACGCCATGAACTCCGCGCAGAACCTCACCGAGCCTGTGTCCACCATGATGCCGACGGCCTTGCGCACGTCTCCTGCGCGGGTCCTGCTGCGCGGGGCCGCAAGCGCGCAGCGGAGCCACTCTCGGTCCTTCTGCGACGCGTTCGACAGCGCGTGCAGCGCAAGAAGCGACGGCTTCCCCTCCTTGATGTCGCACCCCGCTTCGCCGCGTCCCTTGTCGCCAAGCAGGTCCAGCAGATCGTCTTGCACCTGGAACATCACTCCGAGAAGCCGGGCCGCGTTCGACAGAGCGTGGACGACTTCCCCTTCCAGCCCTACAAGCACCGCGGCGCCTGCAAGCGGAAGCCTGAACAGCGCCGAGGTCTTGGACTCGGCTACGGACGTGTAGTCGAGCAGGAAGGACGGAGGCGAGGCATCGGCCCTGTCCTTCGGCTGAGCCGGAAGGGCGGAGCTGGAATTCGTGGATTGGTTCGGCTCAGCTTCAGGATGAACTCGGGGCGAAAGCATGGACCGTCTGAGATCCAGCTCCAGGGCTTGGCCGTGGATGACTTCCAGCGTGTCGCGGACCAGCCGCTCCCGAGCCAGCGGGTACCTGCTGCGGACGGAACCTGCAATCCGGGAGTCACTCCCGGCCGCATCCAGCAGGGCAAGCGCCACGAAGAACAGCCCGTCCCCGGCGTTGATCGCCTGGGCGGGCGAGAAGCGTCTCCAGACGGTGTCCGCACCGCGCCGCTTCCGATCGCCGTCCTGAAGGTCGTCGTGCACCAGGGTGGCATTGTGCAGCGCCTCGCAAGCTGCCGCGAACCTGATCGCACTCGCCGGGTCCACGCCGCACGAACGAAAGACCGCAAGCGGAAGGAGCGCACGCAGCCGCTTCCCTCCGGTCCCTATGGCGTACCTGGCCATCGCGGCCACGGGCGACGACGAGGGCCACACGGCACCGATACCTTCCCTGATGCACTCCTCGACAACTGGGACGTACTCTCTGGGGAGATTCATGGCGCATCCTCCGAAGGAAGTGGCAAGGAGGAGACGCCTTCCTTCGCCCCGGCCGGGGAGGCGGTTCCAAGTTCGGAGGCCGATCGGCCGGGGCTCAGGATAGACTCGTTTCATTGCTCGGAGGCAGAGCGGCCGGGGCTCAGGATAAACTCGTTTCCTTGCTCGGAGGCAGAGCGGCCGGGGCTCAGCGTGAATTCCTTGCCAAGCATGACGAGCACTGCCAAGTAGATGGGGAGGCCCAGAAGAAGGAACTCCAGGAGAAGGGGGAGGGGCGAGAAGTTGAGCGCGGAGGGGAGAAGGTAGAAGAGCTTCTCCGCGAGGGCGCCGGCGCAGACCGAGAGGGCGCAGACGGCGACCAACGCAGGGGTCACCCGGGAACGCCTCGGCATCAGCACGAGAAACGGGACCGGGAAGCTCAACACCAGAGCTGCAGTGAAAAGCGGCACTCCGGCCGGAAGCGCAAAGCGCTCAACGAAGAACGCCGCCTCCTCCGGCAGGTTGCCGTACCAGATCGTCAGGTACTGAGCGAAGAAGAGGCCGGCCCAGAGGAGCGAGAGCCCGAACACGAGCGTGCCGGTGTCGCGCAGCGTCCCGCAGTGGTGCTCTCGTTCGCTCTCAGGGCACCCGCGCCTCACCGCGATCATCGCAGCGAGAACGGTCCCCAGGAAGAGCGCGCTCACCAGAAACAGGGGGCCGAACATCGTCGAGACCCACGGGTACTCGAACGCCATCACCCAATCCACGGCAAGGACCACCTGCACGCCCGCAAATACCAGCAGGTAGACCACTGCCAGCCTTGGCGCCGCGCGGGACCCCGCCAGCGACGCCCGGGCGTACACCACCCCCGCCCAAGCAGCGACTAGCAACGCAACCGTTCCCCGCATCGCAACAGGCCCGGGCTCCAAGTAGTCGGTGGCCGCGGCAGCGGCGGACCACGCACCCAGGTCGCGGCAGTGCAGCAGAAAAACCGCAGGGAAGACAAACATCGCAGGGGCAACCGAAAGCAGCGTTGCCTTGAGATCTCGCATCCAGCGCCCCTTGGACAGATCCGCCGCGGCAGACAGAGCCACCGCACCCTGAGCCATTCCGGCCCAGAACAAGAGCGGAAGCACGAAGCCGGCGTCGCCCGCCGGCCGCAACGCAAAGTCCACTCCCGCGCTAGCAACGGGAACCAGTAGCAGGGAGGCCGCAAACAGCTTCGTCATCGTGACACCGTCATGGGGAAACCGCATACAACTTCATCGTCGCGACACCGTTATGACGAACTCATTGCCGTGCTCGACCGGCTGCGCTATCCGCCTGGGGGAAGGCAGGCGGCTCAGCACCAGGAACCCGGCAAATGATGCCAGAGCACCGAAGAGAATGGTCAGCTCGAACCCGATGATCGTGAACGGAGGAAGCGAGATCAACGGTTTGCCGCCCGTGATCAGCGGCCAGTCGATGACCGTGAAGATCGGGAATGCGAAGCCCGTGACAAGGCCGGTCAGCGCCCCGGCCAGCGTGAAGAAGCGCAGCCTGCTTTGCTTCTCGGTCAGGATCACGTCCGCCTCGTGCACGGGAATCGGAGACGCATACTCGATCTGCGATGCTTTGACTCCCTCGGCCTTCAGCTCCGCTAGACGCTTGAGGAACGCATCCTTGTCCGGAAGCTCGATGTGCTCCTTGACCTCGGTCATCGCAATCACCGGAAGCAACTTCGCAAACAGGAGAAACAGCGTGAGAAACAGGCCGAACGCACCGACGGTGATGCCGACCTCCACCGGCCGCGGGAAGTAGAGCCCCCATACGTACGGGTCGAAGTCCTTTGCCAGAGACGTGACGATGATCACGAAGCGCTCCAGCCACATGCCTACGTTCACCAGGATCGAGAGCACGAACAGCCAGGGCAGGCTCCGTCTCAACCTGCGGACGAACACCGTCAGCGGCAGGACCGAGTTGCACGCCAGCATCGTCCAGGTCAGGTAACGGTAGTCGCCGGTCAGCCGGTAGGCGAAATGGGCTGTCTCGAAAGGACGCCCGCTGTACCACGCCAGAAAAAGCTCGACGACGTAGGAGTAACTCACGACCAGAGACGTGACCAGCAGGAGCTTTGCCAACAGCTCGAAGTGGTCTACCGTGATGTGCTTCTGCAAGCCGAAGATGTTGCGCATCGGAAGCACCAGCGAAATCACCATTGCAGTGCCGGAGAAGATTGCGCCCGCGACGAAGTACGGTGCGAAAATCGTCGTGTGCCATCCCGGAACCAGGCTCATCGCAAAGTCCCACGACACCACCGAGTGCACGGACACGACCAACGGCGTCGCGAACGCTGCCAGGAACACGTACAGCTTCGTGTGGTGGCGCCACTGCTCCCGCGTGCCTGCCCAGCCCAACGAGAGCGCGCTGTACAGCCACTTGCGAATCCCTTCCGCCTTGCGCCTCACTATCGCCAGGTCCGGGATGAGCCCGACGTAGAAGAAGACCACGCTCACGGTCAGGTAGGTCGTGATCGCGAACACGTCCCAGATGAGCGGCGACCGGAAGTTCACCCACAGCATCCTCTGGTTCGGGTACGGGAAGAGCCAGTACGCCATCCATGGGCGCCCAAGGTGAATTATCGGGAACAAGCCCGCGGTCATGACCGCGAAAATCGTCATTGCTTCCGCACTGCGGTTGAACCTGCTGCGAAACTTCGCCCTGAAGAGAAACAGAACAGCGGAGATGAGCGTCCCCGAGTGCGCGATTCCGACCCAGAAAACGAAGTTGGTTATGTACGTGCCCCAGCCCACCGGGTTGGTGATCCCCGCGTTCCCGATCCCGTTGATGATCTGGTAGGTCCAGCACCCAGCGCCCAGGAGCAGCATCGACACCGTCACGGACAGCGCAATCCAGTACCGGCCCGTCGGCCGCGCCATCGCAGCAAGGATGTCGTCCTCCATCCGTGTGATCACGAGGGTCTCCGTCTCAGGTACGTGACCGCGGGCCTCGTGCCAAGCTCGTCGAGTACCCGCCACGCCCTGTCCGAGCGAGCCAGCTTCGAGACCTCCGACTCAGGGTCCGCCAGGTTCCCGAACACGATCGCTCTCGCCGGACACGTCTGCGCACACGCCGGAACCACCCCCAGATCCGCCCCAATCCCGACATCGGAGCCTTTCCCCTCCCCCGCTCGCGGGGGAGTCCCCGGCTTCGCCGGGGGAGGGGGTCCGTCAGCCTTCCCCTCCACGGGAGGGGGTCCGCCAGCCTTCGCCTCTCGGATCCTCTGCACGCAGAAGGTGCACTTCTCCATCACGCCCACGGGCCTCACTGATACGTCCGGGTTTGCACGACCAGTCGCGACAAGCTCCTTCTCGTGGTCGAACCAGTTGAACCGCCTGACCTTGTACGGACAGTTGTTCGAGCAGTACCTCGTCCCCACGCAGCGGTTGTAGACCTGGGCGTTCAGCCCTTCCGGGTTGTGGTACGTCGCATACACCGGGCAGACCGTCTCACACGGCGCGTGGTCGCAGTGCTGGCAGAGCATCGGCAGGAACTCGATGGGACGATCCCGCCCACGGCCGGTATTCCCGCCCTCGCGCTCCCCGACGCCGGGCCCGGGACCTTGGCCCCCAAGGAAGGGTTCCAGCCTGATCCACGACATCTCCCTGCCCCGAAGATGTTCCTTCAGCCCGGTTACCGGAACGTTGTTCTCCACGTAGCACGCTGCCACACACGCGGAGCAGCCGTTGCACCGGTCCAGGTCGATCGCCATGCCCCAGCGGTATTCCGGATGCTCGTGTGCCGAAAACAGAGTCGGATGCGCAACGACCGCCTGGCCTTGATCGGGTCCATGCTTCCCATGCACGGCACCGTCATCCTGAGCGGAGCGAGGGACCTCTCCCTTGCCTTGGCCCTGCCCCCCATGTTCGCCCCGGCCGTTTCCTGGCAGCACCCCGCGCTCCTCCGCCTCGCGCATGGAACCCGACAATACAGGGATCTTACGTCTTGTCCCCGTGGGCCTCACCCGCACGCCGCTCACCACACCGCCCGAGAGCGCCCACGACGGTATCGTCCCGTCCCATCGCGGCCCCCACGACGGTATCGTCCCGTCCCTTCGCGGCTCCCGCTGCTGAGCTTCTGCCGGCTTGACGCCGGGATCCGCCGTGGCCAGGGACGCCGCAGCAGCGTGCACGTCCACCAGCAACGGCCCAACCGGCAAGCCCGGCTGCACCCGCACCGGAAGGACGAGACCAGCCCCCGTCCCCCGGGCCCCCGTCCCCGTTTCGCCTCCCCCGCT
>Ga0172371_10013259_pt1 | contig 10754 bp, 7 predicted proteins | sample Lak12m_FD_114543 | JGI IMG/M metagenome (GOLD analysis project Ga0172371, IMG submission 114543) | Freshwater microbial communities from Kabuno Bay, South-Kivu, Congo - kab_022012_12m | ecosystem: Environmental > Aquatic > Freshwater > Lake | place: Democratic Republic of the Congo: South-Kivu... | reverse complement strand
TCACGGGCAACCCAACGCGAGACGATGCCTCCGCGGACCGCTCCGCGATGCCAGATACAGCCAGCGTTGCCAAGGGCGGGGTCCCACTGTTGTTTCAATCCACGCCCCTGCGCGAGGGGCGCTACGGTCAGAGGGTGGAGTCCCGCTACAGGAAATCGGTTTCAATCCACGCCCCTGCGCGAGGGGCGCTGTATCGCACGATCTCGCCTTAGAGCCTCCTCCAGTTTCAATCCACGCCCCTGCGCGAGGGGCGCTCCAGTTCCTGCATTTTCTGTCGCACTGTTTTTGTGTTTCAATCCACGCCCCTGCGCGAGGGGCGCTCATGGCATCGCTCCATAATTGTGTTAGTTCCTCTGTTTCAATCCACGCCCCTGCGCGAGGGGCGCTCTTGTTCCTCTGGGGCACGCTTCGCAATATCAGGGTTTCAATCCACGCCCCTGCGCGAGGGGCGCTTGTAATGATCGAATGAGACTGTTCCCTCTCGTAAGTTTCAATCCACGCCCCTGCGCGAGGGGCGCTCAACTAATCCAGCCAAAGTCGGACGGCTTGATAGGTTTCAATCCACGCCCCTGCGCGAGGGGCGCTCTCCACACGCCAAGTCCTCCACCCACTCCTCGCTGTTTCAATCCACGCCCCTGCGCGAGGGGCGCTCAAGCAGATCATGAATCCCGCAATCAAGGAACAGAGTTTCAATCCACGCCCCTGCGCGAGGGGCGCTTGACATGAATGCTCCGAGTATCTGTTATGTTTCTGTTTCAATCCACGCCCCTGCGCGAGGGGCGCTCTGATCTTCTGCATCCGTTGTTGGCCTTGTGTCCTGGTTTCAATCCACGCCCCTGCGCGAGGGGCGCTAGCATGAGGCCGCGGCCATGATTCAATGAGGTTCAGAAGTAGCTTTTTTGCGAACCATGACTCCCTCAAGCATGTTTGCGGGTCAATCCGGCCTCCAATCTGAAAATAACCCTTGTTATTACACCATGTTATAGCAATTGCGAACCTGCCTAAGATTCTCTGGGAGTTTGGGGTTCGCAAATAGAGCGATCAGACGATTAGTGACCCCTGTGGATCGTACGACGGCTTTGCGCCCACATGCTCCACCCTCAGCTTCCAGTTCTTTCCAAGAAAGTAAAACCGCAGACTATCTGTCTCAAGATCAACAGCGTCAATCAGGCGCTGGCGCAAAACCGCCCACTGAGGAGGATCGAGCAGACACTCGAATACCGACTTTTGAACTCGTTGCCCGAGGTTCGTGCAGATCTTGGCCACGCGGCGCAATCTCTTCTTGCCTTCCGGCGTCTCAGTGTTCACGTCGTATGTGACTAAAATCAGCATGATCCGGTCACCTCCAAAAGAAAGGAGGGTATCCCTCGATGTCGCCCTGAAGGTAACGGGCAAATAGCATCGCCTGCGCATGCGGCAGCAGGCCTACTGCAATTTGCTCGTCCAGAAACGGGTGCTTCAGCTCTTCTTGTTTGCGCTTCTGGTATGCCACGAGCACTGTCTTCCGCGTTTCTTCATCCATTGTCACCGCTCCTGACTCGGTTGTCTTGAATCCCTTCCCTTTGACCTGCTGGCGGTTAACCAGCGACAGTGCGAGCCGGTCAGCAAGAAAGGGTCGGAATTCTTCCATAAGATCCAGAGCCAGACCCGGCCTCCCAGGTCGATCCCGATGCAGGTAACCCACCGCGGGGTCCAACCCCACACCTTCCAGGCTGGAAACCACGTCATGAGCAAGCAGCGTATACAGGAATGAGAGAAGCGCGTTCATGTTGTCCAGCGGAGGCCGTCGGTTGCGTTCCCGAAAGAAGAAGTCCTCCTTTTGAGCAACGATAAGATGATCGAAGACCTCGAAGTACTTCCGGGCCGCGTCCCCTTCCAGGCCCCGTAAAGTGTCAAGTCCAGCCGGCCTGCCGAGATCTTCAGCTATACGCGCCAGTTCACCGGCGATCTTTTCCAAGGAGGCCGTGTCTATCGTTTCCGGATGATCACGCACGGCCCGCAACAGCACCGTCCTGGAGTTGGCCACCTTCGCCAGCACGACCGTCCTGGCTATCTCAGCCGATGTTTTTTCATCGTCCGCGCGTCGATACTGCTCCCGCCGAAGCAACACGTTTCCGGCAACCGGGCCTTGGACCCTGGCCCAGAACCTTCCGTGCTCGCTCAGGAAAGACACGGTCACGTTCCTTGACGCGCATAGGTGCATCAGCGGCGTGCTGCAAACGACGCGGCCGAAGCACACTATGCCGCTCAGAGTATGAATGGGTAGTTGAAGCCTGGTCTGGCCTTCCACCTGCACGAGCACGGTGTCACCTTCCCTGGAGAGATAGGACCCTTGGGTAGTGACGTAGAGGGTGTTGAGCAGTCGCTTCATTGGCCTTCCCCATCTTTTGGATTGATGGCTTTTTGCAGGTACGCCGTTACATCTTTTTGGACTCCCGTGACCTTGGGCATGCAAACGGACAGTAAGGAGCATTCTCGGCATTTTTTCTGATACCGTGCCTTCGGTGTGCGCCTGGAGTCCACTAACCTATGCAAGTTTTGCGCCGCGGCCTCTGTTTCTGTGCGCAACTTCTCGTCAAAGGGTATTTCCAGCCTTCTTTTGGTCTTGCCGTAGAACAAGGCGCCCTCATCAATCCGCACCTTCAGCATCTCCTCCAGACAGAGCGCCTGAGCGCAGAGCTGCACCTCGTATGCTCGCTCCTGCCTGAGTCTTCCCACTTTGTATTCGACGGGAAAGGGCTTCCAAAAGCCCTTCACCCCTTCCAGCACCGCGCCCAAGGGACGGCCGCGGCATGGATCACAGACATCACTTTCATCCACCAGTTTATGAAACTCCACTACGTCCGCCTGGCCGGTGAGCCCGAGCCGAAGAGACCGCAACCGCAGACCGCGAGCAATGCGGACGTCCCCGCGTACTTCCGTCCCGGATTCCTCGTGCACTTTCTCGTGCATTATGGTCCCCCGAGCAGTCGAGACAGTGTCTTCCCATACCCTTTCCAAGAGATGCAGTGCCGCTCGCCTCGGGCAGAAAACCACGTCAGCTACGGTCGAGATTGGCAAAAGGTCGTCTTCAGAGAAAATGATGGAATTTGGGGCTTGCCTCATCTCGTAAAGCTCAGCGTTTTTGTGGGCTGCTCGTGCCGGAAATGTAGGTTGACGCCTTTGGGAATGTTTTCTTCGGTCCACTGACAAGAAACTTTGTAATCGGAAAAACCCTCCGGAAGTTTTTCAGCGTCAACCAATTCAACTTTGATCCCCTCAAAAAGTTTGTGTGCATGGTAACAACCGAGCCTCGCCTCGCGCTCGTTTTGGTCCGCGTTGTTGGGGTGCTGGGTTCCGACGTGCTCAAAGTCGTAGATGCCGCGGACGATCATCTCTCCGCGGGCGGCAGAACGGTCGTGGGTGAACATCTCGTTGAGAGCCTGAAAGAACAGATCCAGGTCGTCCTGGGTGAACCAGGTTCGCTCGGCGAACGCAGGGGAGACGTAACATTTGGCTGCGTAAAGTGCGTATGGGACAATGTGCTTCCGGCCGATGGTCCGGTTTTCGCCGGTGCCTCGCTCCGCAGCCTCTTCCACCGCCTTCTTTTCTTTGACATCAGCGACCGCACATCGAGTAACCGTGATTTCCAGCGGCGTGATGGGATCGAATGATTGAGCGAAAGTGAACTGCACCGGGCCGCGGACCTGGCCATAGGCCGAACCTTTGAAGATCTTGTTGCCGGTTGAAATCACGGCTCCAAAAGTCCTGAGATCATAAAACCTGTTGCACAAATATTTGAGAGCTTCTTGCTGCCACTCATCCTTCTTCTCCGGCTTTACCTTCTCCGTTGCCGGCACCTCTGCCAGGTTCACAAGGTCATTGATCACAGCCCCTTGGTGGATCATGATCTGATAGCCACCATCCTCTTCCTGTGGACAGAAGGTCTCCACGTAGTTCCTGATCTTCCGTTTCAGGCATACGTCTGTGACAATGCCTCGGTTAGTGTTTGGATCTATCCTGGGCATATTCCCTGCGTCCGGGTCCCCGTTAGGATTGCCGTTGGTGACGTCGAAAAGAATGCGGATGTCGTGGCGATTAGTGACTATTTTACTCATGATGGGTCCTCCTCCTGTGAAGTCTGGGGTTGAGCCTTGGCACTCTGCTGATGTTCTCTCCTCGCGGCTGCAAATGCAGCTCTCTGCTGATAGAACCCAATGGCGAACCGCCCTTGGGCCTGCAGGCTCAGATGTCTGGGAAACTCGGGAGAGGCCGCTGCCGCATCAGGCTTGAACAGGGCCAGGATGTTCTCCATATCACTTTCGATGTATTGAACATGGCTGCTGTACTTTCCTGATTTCCTGATCTTATCGATGTGGTGTCTGTTCAGCTTCAGTAGTAATGGGAAGACGGACGCAGGTGAGACCGAAGCCGCTCCGAAGTAACGCTCTGCAGCACCCGGCCCTTGCAGGCCGAACTCGTGAGCCTTTGACTGAGCATCCGCCAGGACGGCCAGGAGACGGCCACAGTTGTAAGCGGGGTCGTCTGTCTCAAATATTTCTGGTTGAATCACTGGTTCACCCTCCTTTTTGTTACGGTTGAGAATGAGTTTTAGCAGAGCAAAGCGCGACGAATTGAAAGGATACTTCGGCCGCTGCTGGCTGTCCGAGGCAAGCGCACTGCGGACCTCGTCAAGAATCGACTTGATCCATGATGTCGGGGGGGCTGTCCCTTCGATGGCCGCCCGGTAAAGATGAGTCAGAACATCGCCGTGCAAATCTTTAGATTGACGTACGGTCGTGCATGCAAGACGAAAAAGAGCCAAGGACGGCATTCCTTCCCTTTCGTCTGAATCCGCTGTTCCGAACTGAGCCACTTCCAGATCTTTGAACCATTTCTGCATATTTTTCCTTGCCTGCTCTACCGTTGTTTGCATCCAGTGTCGCACCGCCACTCGTCCGGCATTACCAGAGAAAGCCACCGAGTAAAACTGATCATGTTTGGCCAGTGATCGATCCACTCCCGACCACGGCGTCTTGAGAAACTCCCGCACAGCTTTCGGGTCAGGTCGCGTCAGAATGCGAACGACAAACGATGGTTCCTCACGGTGTGTCTTCGCCCAGAAGCAGACCACTGCCGGCCCTACTCTCAAAGAGTGATCGTCGCTATCCAGGAGACTTTGAAGAGCGAGGGCGTAGCTGGCGGCAGCTTCTTCAGATACAGGTGCGTTTTCTCCCATCTCGAAACCGTAGGAGGAAAACGCGGGGCACTCCTTTGCAAATGAGACCAAATAGCCACCGCTGGTCAATCCAGGGATCTTCAGAATCTTGGGTTTGTGTGAACGAGCAATGGGGACATGGTTTCGGGCGGTTATCAAACACAGGCCGTGATTCGCAGGACCACTGGTTTCATCGACATCGTTCTCTTCCGTAAAGGCTTCGCGGTGATACGTGTCCCTCCAGGAAAGGTTGAGGGGATTCCCCGGATCAGCCTGGAACACGATGTCTCCATCAATTTGAAAACTAATGGTCAATTTCGCCGCAGGCACCCAATTATCTGGGGCAGATATACGAGCCTCTAACTGAGACTTTCCCGATTTGGATTTGCCCAACCTTATGAATGGTAATCGGTGTTGACATCGTCCTCCCTCAACATACAAATATCGTTCGCGAAATCTCAGCAAGGTATCGAGGGTCGGCAAGAACGTCGCGTCCCTCGCGGACTGGATGCGCTGCCAAAAATGCGAGTGCGACTTGGCTGGGTTTGATTTCTTTTTCTCAGGCATTGGGAGGCCCTCCCCTGTTTCTGAGTCGATCCCGAGAATTGCCGAGCACGATTCGGCAAGAAAGTAAGCCTTACCTCCATTATTCTCGCCGGGAAATCTCGGCATGAGAAATGGCATGCCGAGAACGTCCTTGCCTTTCTCGTCCTTTGAGGTCAGAGGTATCAGGCAATTACCGAGCAATTCTCCCTTGGAATTGATGGGAATGAGTAAGTGAATTGATCGCTCCTGCAGATGCACTTGCTCGAAAAGCTTTTTTTCAACTGCAAGATCGTACAGTGTTTGGAGCAGCATTGTTGTACCTCCTAGGGAGATTTGCTGATGATCTTCACTCGTTGAGGGTGGCAGTCCAGTGCGGCGTCTCTAACGTGGGCACGGAAAAATATCGCTTGTGGTTCAATAGGAACTCCCTCGTATGGCCCTAAGGGGCCATCTTCAGGCGCTTTATGTCCGCCTTTGCGCCGTCTTGGTGTCGTGCTGTCGGTACTTGATTCGCGGTGCCCGAACTCCTCGCCAGACAGCCAGCGAAAGCCGCTGGAGCGGCGGTCATGATCGAATATGTCATAGAGCATAACTCCCAGGTCTTCGTCAGGCCAAATATTGCGCCAATCCCGGTCGGGTAGCATCTCTGCGCTACGGCGTTCGAGCGCTGCCTGTGGGTCTGGCTCCCAGTCGAAATCTGCGGCAAACTCTCGCATGCCCAAGGAAGGTCGATGAAAACACTTGCCTTGCTTGCTCCGTCGCTCGATCTCCTCACTGTATTTCAGGAGCCGTTGTCCCGCAGTTTGGCCGAGTTCCGTGAGACGGATCTCGGCGCTGATGATGTACTCCACATCTTCCAGAGCGAGCATGTTGCGTTGCGTTCCGTCTTGGGCCCCGCCGCCGGCCTGAATAGGCGCGAATTTCCCAGATTCTTTCATCCAGTTTTTTGCCGAATCCAGGCTGACCACGCTAATGACTTCGTTCCGCCTGAATGAGGCCCATCGGCCTTTCTTGACCACACGAATTGCGTCAATGAGATAATAGATCTGCGGCTCCCAAAAGATAGCCTCAAGGACGCCGCGAGCGGCAGAGGGTGTGATAATCGGATAGCTCACTCGCTCGACCTTCATTTCAGGCCGCGTGAAACAGGCAAAATCTCCCCAGACTCGAATGGACACAGTGTTCTCTGTCATTGGATGAAGTCCTCCATTGGTCTGTTCTCGATCAAAATCCCCAGGTTTTTGCTGTAACATCCCTCATTGAGCACGAATACGTTGAGATTACGCAATAACGGCGTTACCACCCCAAGATTCCAGAGCAACTTGAAATCGTAGTCTCTGACATTCACCATGAATCGCTGTAAGCTCCTCAGATCCCGATAGTCGAATTGCGTTCTGAGGCTCTTGGACGATCGATCGCGGATTCCGTGAATCAGTTCTTTTCCTCGGGCGTATGGAACCACTACGGGGGTACCGTCGTTATCAATGACCTTGCCTTTGCGGGAGACTTCCTGGAAGCGTAAGTGTTCGCGATCCTCCTGGATTGAGGCCTCCTTCCCTTTGGCATGGTCTGTATCAGCTAACTGAAAGAGCTGTGAAAAGTAGTCCCCGAAGTGCTGAGGCTCCTTTGCCAGCCTGTCCAGCGAGACTCTATCAATGAAGCCCGCGGTGTGCTGAGTGGCCGTCATGTAAATCCCGCGTGGCAATGAGTGGTTCGGTGGTGTGAAAATGACAACCCTGCCAGGAACATGCCTGTTCCGAGAATCTACGAGCTTGCCCTCTCGATTGCAGCGGCCTGCGGCCTGGACAATGGAATCGAGTGGGCCCATAGCACGAAATACCAAAGGGAAATCCAGGTCGACGCCCGCTTCTACCACCTGAGTGGCAACCACCCGACACGGCAAACCGTTCTGCAGGCAATGTCGGATGGTGCGTTCATGCGGATTTTTCACCTCGCCCAACACAGTTGATCGATGCTCCGGGCACATTGCCGAGGAGAGATGAAAAACGAAGTTCTTGTTGCCAACGGCAACAGCATGGCTGAGAGCTTCCCAAAGCTCAAATGCATGCTTGCGGACATTTACCACAGTCAGCACCTGGGCCGAGTGAGCCATCTGGGATGCCAGTTCAGGCCAGTCGATGGTCCCCTCGCGCACGTAGTCCACTCGCTTCAGAATGGCGAATACTCTGGATGTTTCCTCTGTGATTTCTAAGACCTCATCCTGCTCAAAGCCCTCCGATAGAAAGAGGGAGTTGCGACGAAAAGCCGGCTGCGTCGCGGTCATGAACAGAAAAGTAGCACCGTAGTTCCTTTTCAGCTCCTTCACGATGTTGAGAAGGGGATTCAGCAAATGGAACGGGAGTGTCTGCACCTCATCCAGGATTACCACTGACCTGGCCACATTATGAAGCTTGCGGCTTTTGGTTGGAGACCGCGCGAAAAGGGTCTCGACGAATTGCACGGACGTCGTAACGATGACAGGCGCGTCCCAATTCTCAGCAGCCCAATCCATTACATTGCTTTCCGCGGGCTCCTTGTCGTCAGGGACCGGAACAGCTGAATGGTGCTCGACCACGATGCCTTGATTTTTAGGATCTAGAACCTGTCTGTACGTTTTTGCGTTCTGCTCGATGATTGACAAATAGGGGATTACCACGATCACCCGGTCCAGATTCCATTTTCTGGCATGGGCAAGAGCGAAGGCCATTCCAGCGAGGGTTTTCCCTCCGCCTGTTGGCACGGTCAATGAAAAGAACCCTTGGGGCCGATTGGCCTTTGTGATGCACTGCTCAAAAATGGTGTGGCGAATTTCGTTGACGATGCCTTCTCTTGACTTTGATTCACGCTCGCTCATTATGTGGTCGAGAAGTGCCTCAACCATGTCAACAAGACGAATTGTGTCCCGGCTCTGGCCCTTGCAATGCGCTTCCGTGTCGAGACGGTCAGCGTCCACCAGGCATGAAAACAGCATCCGGATATACAACTCCAAAGAAAACGGACTGCACTCCTGCTCCAAGAAACTCGGAAACGTTAGGTGTTCGGGGATTGGCCCCACGGTTTGCCGAAAAGCCGCTTCAAGTGAGGGCAACTCGTCCGAGATTTTGTAGACCGTCTCCTTCTCTATCAATCCCCCTAGCTTGTAGCGGTCATGCAGGCCAGCGTGGTGTCCACCAATAGCTAGGTAACACGGCCATCCCCTTTTATATGCGCCCGCGGCCCCATAAATGGCATGATGAGTATCGACTCCGCCGGTGCGCTCCTTTCGCAAGTAACTCTGAAACGCATCGCGGAATTTCCCCAGATCGTGAAGCAATCCCGCCGTCCGGGCCTCATCGGAGCCACCGAACCTCTCAGCGAATTTTGCCGCAAGTTCACCTACTTTCTGAAGATGAGTGCCCAGTAGTTGAACTTTCCCCTCTGAGTTCTCCGTGTGCGCAAGATACTCGTGTGCCATGGCAGTCCCTTTCGCATTGCTTCAAAGGAGTGGTTCGCACGCGCAGTGAACTTTGTTGAATTTATTGGCCGTGTGAGCAAGATGGATGTCACGCGTGGGCGATTCCCCCCCTCAGGCATGGTGGAGGTTATGGGGTGAAGAGGTAAATCAAAAAGGGTCAGATGTTTTCACAAATCCCGAGGCTGAGGATACTACAAAACGATTAGGTAGGTCCAAGCAATTCAATCCGAAGGGCCTTTTCCAAGCCGCTCGAATGCGCGGGCAACCAGCTTGGGTATTAGGGCGGGTTGGTCGTCGAGCAAGGTTCGGGGGTCCAGAAGGACCGCGTCGTCCTTGACTAGGCATATGACAGGAGGATCTCCTGTCCGCAGCGCCTGTTCCAGCCGAGCAGCGGAGGTGTTCAGAGGGCGGATGGATACTCTCGGGCCTGGAAGGTCTCCCAGAGGGAGCGCGCCTCCCCCTACCCTTCCCACACCTGGTGCTATGCTTATTTCAGCGTTGTCGCTGACGGTGGAGCGAATGCTCTTAGCCAGCTTCGCGGCTGCTCCTTCAAGCTCTGCAGCCGATTTTCTGATCATCTGCAAGGTGGGAATGTCGTTCCATGGTCCGTCGGGCCGTGTGTACTCTTCAAGCGTCGCTTCCAGTCCGGCGAGCGTCAGCTTGTCCATGCGTAATGCCCTCGCCAGAGGGTTGGTTCGCATGCCCTCTATCAAATCTCGGCGGCCGGCCAGAATCCCCGCTTGAGGTCCTCCCAGGAGCTTGTCCCCGCTGAAGCTGACCACATCGACACCACGAGCGAGCACTTCTTGCACAGTGATTTCGTCAGACAATCCGTGCGGCGCAAGATCGACCAGACAACCACTGCCGAGATCCATCATCGTGGGGACTCGGTGCTCCTTTCCGATCTCAACGAGTTCATTCAGATCAACTTCGCGTGTGAATCCGACAATCCTGTAGTTGCTGGTGTGCACCTTGAGTATCAGCGCGGTATTTTCATTGATGGCCTGCACATAATCTTTCGGATGAGTGCGGTTGGTGGTTCCTACCTCTCTCAGAATAGCCCCGGAACGAGCCATAACGTCGGGGATTCGGAAAGAACCGCCAATCTCTATGAGTTCCCCGCGGGAAACAACGACTTCCCGCCCCTGAGCCAGGGTGGAGAGGGCCAATAACACTGCGGCCGCGTTGTTGTTAACGGCCAGCGCTGCCTCAGAGCCGGTAAGCTCTTGCATGAGAGACCGCAAATGCGCGTTTCGCTCTCCTCTGTGCCCCTTTTCCAGGTCATATTCCAGATTCGAGTACGAGAGAGCGGCCCTGGCAATCTTCTCCACCACGGTCTTTGAAAGCGGAGACCGGCCCAAGTTGGTGTGAACAATTACACCCGTGGCATTAATCACAGTCTTGAGCTTCGGCCCCACAAGTGTTTCAGCCATTCCCAAGGCGCGTTGAGCGAGCGCCGTGTGTGAACAATCCTCTGCCGTTGCCAGTCCTGCGCGAATGTCATCGCGTAGCTCGTCAAGGGCGTGCCTTATCATACGCTTGGCGATGTCTTCAGAG
>Ga0172371_10013256_pt1 | contig 10755 bp, 13 predicted proteins | sample Lak12m_FD_114543 | JGI IMG/M metagenome (GOLD analysis project Ga0172371, IMG submission 114543) | Freshwater microbial communities from Kabuno Bay, South-Kivu, Congo - kab_022012_12m | ecosystem: Environmental > Aquatic > Freshwater > Lake | place: Democratic Republic of the Congo: South-Kivu... | reverse complement strand
GTTCTAAAACTCTTTCGCTTAAGCGGGTTTTTTCTTCTCCGATTTTATCCAGGAACTCTTGGGCGATAACTTCCTTAACTTTATCCAGCGGCACCAGTTCGGTAATCCGGATAAACCGGCCGACGACCGGGATGCTGGGGTGGACCTTATTCCCCTGTTCGCTAACGAGAGCTGCGGCATCAACGCAGTTGATTTGGTGGTGGTCCGGCGCGAGGCCGTAGGTCTCTTTGGCTTCGGCCGGCAGCAAATCGGTGTTCAGTAAAAATTGGGTTTTTTCGCCTAGGCCTTCAAAGGTGGATTCAATCCGGAAAATGCTGGGGTCCAAGATAATCACAAAATCCGGTTTTTCGATTTGGGCACGGGTCATAATGGGTTCCAGGGAAAACCGGCCGTAGGCCTTCACCGGAGCGCCGCGGCGCTCCGGGCCGAATTCGGGGAAGGCTTGGGCGTGGAGTCCCGCCGAAATGGCCGCTTGGGCCAAAATGTTGGCCAGGCTTTTCACTCCCTGTCCTCCGAAGCCGTGAACCCTGACCGTGAAAGCGGATTGATTGTTAAACATTGCTCCTCCTCTCCCACCAAACCAGTAACGGGCTGGCAATAAAAATCGAAGAATAAGTGCCGGCGATGATCCCGACGATTAAGGCTAAAACGAAATAGCGGATGGTCTCGCCGCCGAAAAGCAGAATCGCGAGCAGCGTGAGGACGGCGGTGAAGGAAGTGCTGAACGACCGAGCCATGGTTTCGTTGACGCTTTTTTCGGCGATACTGGCAAAGCCTTCCCCGCTGCCGCTTTTGGTGAGATTTTCCCTGATTCGGTCGAAAACCACAATGGTGTCGTTAACGGAATAGCCCAGCGTGGTGAGCAAAGCCGCCACGAAAGCCGTATCCACTTCAATCCCCAGGAAATGGCCCAGAAAAACGAACACCCCCACCAGAATGGCAATGTCGTGAACCAGTGCCACGACGGTGGCAATCCCGTAATGCCAGGAAGTTATTTTACCAAACCGGGTAACCTTGCGGAAAGCCCAGCTCACGTAGAGCACAATGAAAGTCAGCACCACGATAGTGGCATAAAGGGTGGTCCGACGCAATTCCTGGCCAATGGTGGGGCCGATGGAATCGAAGCGTTTTTCCTCGCCGTTCGTTCCCAGGGCTTGGAGCAGCTTCTGGTGGACGTTTTCCTTGATTTCCTGGGCTCGGATGAAAATCTCTTTGTCTCCCGCCGGCTGGACGGTGGCGTCTTGGATGCCCAAAGCGTCCACTTTCTGCCGGATTTCGGTGAGATCCGGGCGCCCGTTTTTATATTCGTATTCCAGCAAGGAACCGCCGGTGAAGTCGGTGCCGAATTTCAATCCCCAAGTGAAAAAAGTGATCAAAGCCAGGGCGACCAGCGTGCCGGAAAACAAAAACCAAACATTACTCCATCGGATTAGGGGCAACATAAATAAAATATTTTCTTATTTCTATCAGCCTATAAGGAAAAAACGTTGGTTGCAATTTGCTTGCAATTTTGAAGACAAAATTTGAGGACAAAATTTGAGTCTATTTTAGAATCCCGAGCCCGTATAGGACGAAATTTTTGAGCGAGGCGAGTCTTCTCAGGGTGTTGGCGTTATCAATGGCCATCTCCGATTTCCAGGCGACTTGGGCCACCTCGTCTTTCGCGATCATCCCCGAAAAGTTCCACTGGAGGGTATTGAGGAAGGGATTGGTCAGGGGCGGATTCAGCCGGGGATCCACCCGGTTGGAACAACAAACGATCCCGGTCGAGCCTTGCTGGCCTTGGCAGCCGGCGACAAGGGTCTTTTGGGCGGTTTCCACGATCGGTCGGTCCGGGAAATACCGGGCTTGCTCGTCCGCGGTGATCTGGTAAAGCTTCTCGTTCCAAACTACAAACAAGCCGTCATTTTTTTTCAATACTGTCCCGTTCGGATTGGCGGCATCAAAGTCCAGCAAATTATTCGCGAAATAGGGATTAAAATTTTTTTCGTCCTCGTCCATATTTTTCACGTCTTGCCAATGGTAGCCCAAAGACTCGAACACTTCCGGGGAGCGAACTAAAAACAAAGTTCCTTGAGAGGTCACAAAAACTCCTTTTCCGTCGGACACTAAGATGCCTTCGGGCAGCTTAATCAGCACGTTAGCGTAGGGCAGACTGCTCGCGTCAGGGGAAAGAGCAGGAATTTCCCGGGTGGGAAAATGGGCGGTAAAAATTGATTTGGTGGGAATGAGGAATTTTTCGTTGGCTCCCAAAAAAAACAGGTCCTTGCCTTCCCGGGCGACATTGCCAATTAAATGGCCGAGAAAAAAGGGCTTTTCCTGGCGGATGTTCTCCTCCACTTTGGCCGGGGTCCATAGATCGAGAAAATCATTGAGAGTGCCGGCCAACGGATAAAGCGCCGCCCGTTGTGACTGGGTAAGATCGATTGTTTTGTCTACGTTTTGAGACAACGGCTTCTTTGTTTCTATCGAAATACAAACATTCTGGGTCCCGGGAAAGTCCAGCGTGGTTTGAAAATTGTCCCCGTTCCAGCCGGAATCGGGCACGTAGGATTTGGCAAAATCTTTCGCCGCCTCCGGCGACCACAAATCAACTTGGGCCGGATAAAATTTTCCGAAGAACCAGTAAACCGCTCCTCCGGCAACGATGACGGCTAGAAAAATAGCAATAACCTTGCCTTTTTTCATTTTACTCGCTAACTTAAAAGTAGAAGCAACCCCATTATTATACTTAATAAATAAATTATCGGAAATATGCGTGAGAAATACAGCCAGGAGGATCCGGAGTTTTATCAGACTATGGTTGATATCAAAAATATCGCCGCTGGCGGGCGCAGTATCGTGCGTTCAATGGGGTCACTCAAAAAACTTCCCTTTAGTTTTCAGGATTTGAATTTTATTCCGGCGCAAGTGAGTAAAATTCCATTGAATAAAGAAGAAAAAGTTAAAACCGAAATTGTAGTCGGTCCCAAAAGTAAAAAGCCGCTTATTCGCCGACGCATCATCCCGATATCAAAAAACCGGAGGATGTCAAAAAGAAAATTTCCGAGCTCAAAAAAATCACCGGTGGAGTGCCGGCGGGAGCCAAAATTGGCTGCGGGAATGTTGAAGAAGACATAAAAGTTCTGGTTGAAGCCGGTGTAGATTTTATCGCCATGGACGGGTTTTCCGGCGGCACGGCCGCCCTCATCGCCATCAATTGCGAACAGTACCGCATCTGCCACACCGGGCTTTGCCCCACCGGCGTAACCACCCACCGGCCGGATTTGGTGCGGCAGTTGGACGTAGAGGAAGGAATCAGAAAATTAACCAATTTTATCAACGTATCCACCGAAGAAATCGCCAACCTGGCGAGAATTGTCGGCAAAAACAACATCAACGATTTTGGGATTTCCGACTTAGTTTCCTTCAAGAAAAACCTTGCCGAAATTACCGGAGCAAAATATCTGACTTAACTACTCTTCTGCCGCTCCGTTAAAACAAAAATACCCTTTCGACAAGTTATATCTGAACCACATCGGACATTCGCCGCAAATACAGCCCTTGTCCACCAGGTTGCAAGCGGTTTTATCCCGCCCGCAGTAGAGCACTTCTTTTTTCTCCGCCGCGCAAGCGTCCGATTTCCAAGTCGGGCAATTGGGGCAAATGCATTTGCCCGCGTTTTCGTCGGTGTTGAAAACCTTCGCCATAAGTATTTAATCAAAAGTTATAAAACAGGAATCCTTTTAGTCAATTATACTATTCTTTTTCCAACAGGAATCCCAAGGCGTAGTTGGTGAGGCTGATGACGAGCACTCCCCAAAGGGCGCTGGTCCAGCCTTGAATGGACAGTTCCGGAATCAGATAGGCCACGAAAGATAGCACCGCGATATTGATGACGATGGTAAACAAGCCGAAGGTGATCACGATGAGCGGCAGCGATATCAATTTCAAAAGCGGCTTAATCCAGGCGTTAGCCAAACCCAGCACCAGCCCGGCCAGCAGCAGCTTCCAAATGCTGCCGGAGAACATAATGCCGGGAACCAGATAGGCCGCGATTAAGATGGCCAGCGCGTTGATCACAATTTGGACAAAAAATCTACCCACTTGTTTAATTTAAAATTTTAAATTTAGAATTTGAAATTATTCGGGTGCCGCGGAGGAGAGTCGAACTCCTACGCCCAAAAAGGGCACTAGCCCCTCAAGCTAGCCTGTCTACCAGTTTCAGCACCGCGGCTCTTCCTGCTCATATTTATTTCTACCTTGTTTATTCAATAAATCAAGTAACCGGAGCCGCCCGCTTAATTTTTAATTGGCAGGCGTGGCAGATGGCGATGGCCAGCGCGTCGGCCGCGTCGTCCGGATGGGGCAGCTCCTTGAGTCCCAGAATCCCCTTCACCATGCGCTGGACCTGCAGTTTGGGCGCTTTGCCGTAGCCGGTGACCGTGAGCTTCACCTGAAGCGGGGTGTATTCAAAGGCCGGCAATTTCAACTTGGCCAAGGCGCACAGCAGCACTCCCCGGGCTTGGCTCACCGCGATGGCGGTTTTAACGTTTTTCATAAAAAACAGCTTTTCCACCGCCGCTTCATCGGGCCGGAATTCCTTCACAATTTTAGAAAGTTCTTTTTCGATGCAAACCAGCCGTTCACCGGGATCCTCTCCGGCGCAAGTCTTGATACAGCCATATTTCAAGGCTGTCATTTTATTTCCCTCTTTACGCAAAAGCCCGTAACCGACCGTGGCGGTTCCCGGGTCAATACCCAAAATTAGCATTTATTTGTTTAATTTTTCCATGGCTGCCCGGGCGGCTTCCTTTTCCGCTTTCTGCTTGCTGGAACCGCGCCCCTTGCCCATCAGTTTTTTATTGATATAAACTCCGATTTCAAACCACTTGTTGTGATCGGGTCCGCCCTCCTTCACCACCCTGTAATCCGGCGTAATCTTCCACTCCCGCTGAGCCCTTTCCTGAAGAGCCGTTTTGGCGTCCACAAAAAGCTCGTTTTCCAGAATGTTGGGCAGTTTGCTGATAATGTTCTGCCGGATAAAAATCTCCGCTTTAGAAAGCCCCCGGTCAAGATAAATCGCTCCAATCAGCGCTTCCAGGGCGTCCGCCATGATGTTCAGCTTCGAACGGCGGTTTTTCTGCTCTCCCCGGCCGACAAAAAGATATTTTTCCAGGTGGATTTTTTCCGCCACCGGCGCCAAACTTTCGGCGCTAACAAGGGCGGCGCGCCAGTTGGTGAGTTCGCCTTCCTCATTGCTGAAGTTGTGGAAAAGATAATCGGTAACGATTAGTTCCAAAACTGCATCACCGAGGAACTCCAGCCGCTCGTTGCTCTCAAGTTTCCAGCTGCGGTGCTCATTGAGAAAAGAGCGGTGGATCAGGGAATTTTCCAATATTCCCAGGTCGTTAAAATTGATTTTCAGGCTTTTGGCCAGTTCCCGGGCACTTTTTTCCAGGATTGAGTCGCGTTTGGTAATCATTTTTAATTGTTAGTTCGTTTATATCTAAAGTAGCGTTTTTTGAAAATTGAAATCATTTTCTTCTTGGCTTCGGACACTCCCAGAGAGGAATTATCAACGGTGAATAACTTCCACAAGCTTTTCCCTTCCTCAAACAGCCGGTACTTCCGGTAAAAATAATCCAAATCCTGGCCTTCGTCAATCACTTCCTTTTTTCGCTCCAGCGCCTGCTCCGGGGTGATGTGCAGGTAAAGCGGCAAATTGGGACGGTGGAACAGGCCAATCAGCCACGAGTGGAAATCCACCGACTTTCGGTTCTCCAAATAGGCCAGTTGCGTAATCCGGTCGTAAATGTAGCGGTCAAAAACCACCACGTCATAGCTTCTCCACCAATATCTCAAGCGCAGCCGCAAAAACAGGGCGTCAAAAAACAAGGTAACCAATCTTACCGCCAAGGATAATCGCGAAATCTTTTTGGGACTCACGGGATTTCCGTAGGAAGGGACTTTTTTGGCAATACGGTTGGCAAAAGAGTCCCTCACGCTATGGATGTAGATGTGGGATATCCCCTGGCGGCGAAAGAAACGGCGCAGCAAAATCACCAAATGGGTTTTTCCGCTGCCGTCCATGCCGGAAAAGGACATGAGAAATGGTCGTTTCATGATTTTTCACAATATTAACCAGACTTCTTTTAATAGTTTATTTATTTTGTTTAGGCAAGGAATTTGGCTTGGGTTTTTTGGCCGGCGTAGTATTTTTTGATTGCCTGCTTCAAGGCCGAAGCCGCCAGGTTGGAGCAATGCATTTTGACCGGCGGCAACCCTCCCAGCTCCTCCGCCACGTCCAGATTGCTTATCCGCCACGCCTCCTCGACGGTTTTGCCCATTGCCATTTCGGTGATGATGGAAGAGGTGGCAATGGCCGCTCCGCAACCCAGGGTTTCGAAGCAGATATCTTTGATGAAGTCTTCGCCTTTTTTGTTCTTGCCCACCTTGATGTAGAGCGACATCAAATCGCCGCAAACCGGATTGCCCACCTCGCCGGTGGCATCCGGATGGTCCAGGTGGCCCATATTGCGCGGGTGCATAAAGTGATCCATCACCGTCCGGGTGTAGGATTGGGGCTTTTCGCCACTGCGTTTATTGGAGTTTTTCATATTTTGACTATAACTTATTTTATCGCCATAATCAAGCATTATGAAGCGATCTCAATTCTATCTCAAAACCTTGGCCCAGGCGCCCCGCGACGAATCAAGCGCCAACGCCCAACTGCTTACGCGCGGTGGTTTTGTGGACAAACTGTCGGCCGGAGTGTACTCGATCCTGCCTTTGGGCCTGCGGGTCCTCAATAATATTACGCAGATTGTCCGGGAAGAGATGCAGGCCGCCGGCGGCCAGGAGCTCTATCTCCCGGCGCTGCACCCCAAGGAAAACTGGCAAAAAACCGGGCGCTGGAAGGCGATGGACGACCTGTACAAAGTAAAGGAAAACGACCGAGAGCTGGCTCTAGGACCCACCCACGAGGAAGTCATTTCGCCGCTGGCCAAGAAAATTATTGATTCCTACAAAGATTTGCCGCTCTACCTTTTTCAGTTTCAGAACAAGTTCCGCAAAGAGCTGCGGGCCAAATCCGGACTATTGCGCGGGCGCGAATTCCTGATGAAGGATTTCTATTCCTTCCACGCCGACGAAAAAGATTTGGACCGGTGCTACGAGAAATTCAAAAAAGTTTACGCCAAGGTTTTCAAACGGCTGGGTTTGGGTGACAAAACTTATCTGACCTACGCTTCGGGAGGTTCCTTCAGTAAATATTCGCATGAATTCCAGACGCTCACCAAAGCGGGCGAGGACATAATTTATATTTGCGATAAATGTTCTTCGGCGGTTAACCGGGAAATAATCGAAGACTTAAAGAAAAAATGTCCCGAGTGTGGCAGCCGAAGTCTGAAGCCGGAAAAAGCGGTTGAGGTGGGCAACATTTTCAAGCTGGGAACGAAATACTCCGCGCCTTTCGATTTGAGTTACGTTGACAAAACCGGCCAAAAAAAGCTGGTGCTCATGGGTTGTTACGGCATCGGCATCCAGCGGGCGATGGGCACAATCGTGGAAGTCCACCACGACGAAAAAGGCATTGTCTGGCCGGAGAGCGTGGCGCCGTTTCAAGTGATTTTGATTGGCATTCCCGGCAAAAACGTTTCCCAAACCTGCGACAAGATCTATCAACAGCTTACTGATAACGGCATTGAAGTGCTCTACGACGACCGTGACGCCTCCGCCGGCGAGAAATTCGCCGACGCCGATCTCGTCGGCATTCCCACCCGCCTGGTGGTTTCCGAAAAAACCCTGGCCCAAAAATCCGTGGAACTCAAAAAACGCGACCAAAATAAAGCTAGTTTGGTTAAAATATCCAATCTAAAACTTTAATTATCGCTATTTTCTTTCTGGCCGAGAAAATACCACTTACAAAAGTTTTGGGAATTGCGCTAGCGGCAATCGCCGCCATCCTGCTGGCTTTTTGATAAGTATAAAAACAAAAAACTCGCGGGGTTGATTACGCGAGTTTGAGAGAGTTTTTTTGAACTCTTCTCAATTGTTAATGGTTGACGTTTGAGGAAAATATTCCAAGCCTTTGTCAGTAAGAAATATTTCTTCATCATCATTGTTGACAAGAAAACTATCTCCAGAAAAGTGCAACTTACCACAGCTTCTGCAGGGGTAGTTTGTGATGATGCCCCCATTGAAGGGTAATTTCACAGGCTTTCCTTCGTCCAACTCGAGTTTTTTGCCGCATCCCGAGCACACTAAGGATGACATTTGTTTCTCCTTGGTTTGTAATGGGAAAACCTACTTAGTTGGACCATGCTACGTTTTAGGTAGGCCCCTGGATCTATTTCTTGATCAACTCCCGGAATGCCTCTTGGCTTATCAGTTCTGGTTTTGGGAGCTTGAAAACTCGAACTGGTCCTTTGTTACGAGCCAGGCAGAGAAAGGCCGGATCTTGCTCATGTTCAATGTATCCCGGACAGTACAAAACTGATCCATCCGGAAAGCCAAGTTCAACCACAAAACGATTGGGATGGTCAGCTTTGAGATAGGCGTAGAGCATATGGGTTGAAAAACCCAATAATGCTATTATTACTGCAATGACAGCGATTTCGATTGAAGTGATCTGCCATCTTGCGCCCAACTTTCTCAATGTGGACATTGTCCTGCCCTCCTTGTTAAGTCTCTTTCCGATTAAATCGGTTGATTTTTATCGGATTCTAAAATCTATATCAGTTATACGAATTGTCAAGCAACGGAGGCCCAGTTCGAGAAATAATTGCAACACTTTATTAAATATCAAATTAGATGAATGGAAAGAGATAAGGATGATTTCGAACTAAACCAAATATTTTCGGTAAAAATCTCTTGGGGTCAGGATGAGAGTTTTTTTATATTTTTTGAGGATTAGCAAATCTTTATCTCCAGTAACCAAGGCTTTAGCTGAAATGAAGTCGGCCAGCATCAGCAAATTATTATCATTCTTATCCTGGCAGACCTTTGGCAACGGCTCCTTGGGAGAGACTTTATCAAATTCAAGGTCAATAAACATCAGCAGTGCATTTAAATCATTTTTTTTAACGCTGAATTTTTTTCTCAACACTTTTTTGACTTCATCTATTATCCAAGGCGAGATAAACACTTGATGGTCCTTTAAACATTTAATTATCACTTGGCCAGGCAGACCCCGGGTCAAAAAAGCGGAAATGATTACATTGGTGTCCAATATAACTTTCATGAGATGTCGGGATCGTTAAAGATGTCTTCGTCAGTAAAATAGCCAGCTTTTTCCGCGTAGGGGATCAACCTCTCTCTTAAGTTTTCGAAAGACTGCTGAAGAAAATATCTTCGCAAGGCCTCTTTGACAATGGCGCTTTTGGAAATCCCATATTCTTTTGCCGTTTTTTCGATTTGTTTTTCTAGGCTGGCATCGACGCTTATTGACATGACATTTCTCATAATTATAAGTTAATACTTATCTGTATTAATTTGTAATACAGATAAGTCATTCTGTCAAATCTATATTTATTCGCCAGCTTAGCACACCAATTATTAAAAACTGATTAAAAAATTCTTAACTATACATCAGTAAATTTATTTGAATAAAAAGAAAATCTGGACTGAAAATACCTGTATGGAAAAATTTCTTTGGTATTTGGTAATGTTTGCCCTGCTGGCTTTGGGATTGCTTGGCATCGTGTATTCCTGGCCAATATTTTTGTTGATTTTGGCGGCGGTTCTGGCGGCGGTTCTGGCTTGGCTGTATCTGCCAATAATTTTGGTATTGCTGCCAGCTATAATTCCGTTTCTGCCGGCGCTGAATCCGACGGCGGATGTTGATCTGGCGGCCAGCCGCTTGTTTATTGTTTTTCTGGCCGCTATAGGAAGTATATACATTGTATATACACGAAAATCCTGGTTCAATTTATCAACCCCCACGATCCTGATATTGTTTTTCCTCTTCTGGAGTTTATCTCCAGGCTTGGTGGCCGATGACAGCGGGGTGTTTGTCCGGAAATATCTGGTGTTCCTGACCATTTTCCCGCTGTATTTTTTGCTGCTGGCGTTTTTGCGGAAACGCCGGCAGTGGCGAAAATTGTTCGAATACTGGTCGTGGAGCGCCTTGCTCGTGTCGCTGATCGGTCTCGGCCAATTCCTGTTTCAGTTTGTCGGCGGCCAACAACTGTTCTTCAAATTTTGGGGCAACTACGTGGCCCCCATTTTATACGGCACCAACGCCGGCGAAGCGGTGGCCAGCAATCCCAGCTGGTTCGTGAACCTGAGCGGGATGACGGTGCTGCGGGCCATCGGGACTTTTCCTGACCCCCACATGCTGGCCTTTTTTCTGGGGATGAGCATCCCGCTTCAGGTACATCTTGCTCTTCGCAAGGGAAAATATTATTGGATTCTGCCCGCACTCTCTTTGCTGGTCTTGCTTCTCACTTTCTCCCGCGGCAGCTACGTGGGGTTGGCCGGAGTGATTTTGTGGCTGGCGGTTTATTTTTGGCGCAATTATCCCGAGCGAAGGCAGCGTATCCTGGTGGGCGCTTTGTTAATTCTCTTATTTTCCAGCATCCTGCCGCCGGTGAGAGACCGCTTCACTTCCATTCTGGACGTCTACGAAGGCTCCAACAAGGGCCGGCTGGAAATCTGGAGTGAAGCCCTGGGAATCACTTTGCAAAATCCCCTCTTCGGGGTGGGGCTGGGAAACTACGCTAACACCGTGCGGCCGGAATCCAAATACCGCGAACCGATTTACGCCCACAACAC
>Ga0172371_10013253_pt1 | contig 10755 bp, 7 predicted proteins | sample Lak12m_FD_114543 | JGI IMG/M metagenome (GOLD analysis project Ga0172371, IMG submission 114543) | Freshwater microbial communities from Kabuno Bay, South-Kivu, Congo - kab_022012_12m | ecosystem: Environmental > Aquatic > Freshwater > Lake | place: Democratic Republic of the Congo: South-Kivu... | reverse complement strand
GGTACCATGGCTTGACGACAAGGGCGAGATACAGATAAACAGGGGTTTCCGCATCGAGATGAACAGCGCTATCGGACCATACAAGGGGGGACTGAGGTTCCATCCCACTGTTAATCTGGGGATACTGAAATTCCTTGCTTTTGAGCAGGTTTTCAAAAACAGCCTTACCACTCTTCCCATGGGTGGCGGAAAAGGAGGTTCGGATTTTGATCCGAAAGGAAAATCGGATAATGAGGTGATGCGATTCTGTCAGAGCTTTATGACAGAGCTTTTCAGACATATTGGTCCCGAAACCGATGTTCCAGCAGGCGATATAGGTGTCGGCGGAAGAGAGATAGGATATTTATTCGGCCAGTACAAAAGGCTTAAAAATGAATTTTCAGGAGTGCTCACCGGAAAAGGTATTGAATGGGGTGGATCTCTGATACGGCCGGAAGCAACAGGATACGGAGCAACATATTTTGCACAGGAGATGCTTGCCACACGGGGAGATTCGCTTAAAGGCAAAACAGTTTGCATATCAGGCTCGGGAAATGTTGCACAGTTTGCTGCAGAAAAAGTGACTGAATTGGGTGGAAAGGTAGTAACAATGTCAGATTCGAACGGATTTATTTATGATCCGAAGGGTATCGATTCAGACAAGCTAAAATATGTGATGGACCTCAAGAATATAAAGCGCGGCAGGATCAAAGAATATGCTGAAAAATATGGTGTCGAATATTTTGAAGACAAACGGCCGTGGATAATTAAGTGTGATATTGCAATGCCAAATGCCACACAAAATGAAATAAATGAAGAAGAAGCGAAGCTGCTTGTTAAAAATGGATGCATATGCGTTGCCGAAGGAGCAAATATGCCATCTACTCCAGAGGCAACCGGGGTATTCCTGAATGCGAAGATACTATATGGTCCGGGAAAAGCTGCCAATGCAGGAGGAGTTGCAACATCGGGACTGGAAATGACACAGAACTCGATGAGGCTGCCATGGTCACGTGAAGAGGTAGACCAAAGGCTTCACTCGATAATGAAAAACATTCATGCCACCTGCGTAACATATGGTAAAAAAGAGGACGGCTATATCAATTATGTTGATGGTGCGAATATCGGCGGATTTGTCAAGGTAGCAAATGCCATGATCGCCCAGGGTGTTGTATGACGGAGCTTATTGATACACATACACACATTTATCTTCCCGAGTTCGACAACGACAGGGATGAAGTTATAGGAAGGGCTGTCAGCAGCGGCGTCAAATTACTTCTGATGCCAAATATCGATAAGGATTCAATTGACTCCATGCTTGCTGTGGAGAAAAGATATCCCGGTATTTGCATGACAATGTTTGGCCTTCATCCTACATCAGTAAAGGCTGATTATGAAATACATCTCGAAGAGATTTTTCGTATTTCGTCGAATCATGTATTCAAAGCAGTCGGTGAGATTGGCATTGACCTTTACTGGGACAAAACCTTTTTACAGGAACAGACAATTGCATTTAAAAAACAGGTAGGATTCGCGATTGAGAAAAACCTTCCTGTGGTTGTCCATGCGCGCGAGTCGTTCCGCGAGATATTTGAAGCTCTTGAGGATTTTAAGGGCACAGTATTAAAAGGGGTGTTCCATGCTTTTTCGGGAACAATATCTGATGCTGAAAAAGCCGTTTCAATGGGATTCATGCTGGGGATCGGAGGTATTGTCACCTTTAAGAATTCGGGTCTTGATAAAATTGTAAGCGAATTTGGCGTTGAAAACATAATATTGGAGACTGATTCCCCGTATTTAGCTCCGGTGCCGCACAGGGGGAAAAGAAATGAAAGTTCATATCTTTGTCTCATAAACAGAAAGGTAGCTGAGGTTTCAGGATTGACACCCGAGGAAACGGCTGCTGTAACATATAAAAATTCAATCCGGCTTTTTGGTCTGTAACAAATGAAAGACAGAAAGGATACATCGATACTGATAATATATACGGGAGGGACGATCGGAATGATACATGATCCTCAGACAGGATCACTGATTCCCATCGATTTTAACCATATTACATACCATGTTCCGGAGCTTGCCAAGTTCGGATTCAATCTCGAGTCGGTATCTTTCAATCCGGTCAAAGATTCATCAAACATCGACCCGGATGTCTGGATAAAGATGGCCGAAACCATAGAAGAAAATTATAATAAGCACGACGGTTTTGTTGTCCTGCACGGTACCGATACCATGGCATATTCAGCCTCAGCATTGAGTTTTATGCTTGAGAACCTGGCTAAACCAGTAATTTTCACCGGATCGCAACTGCCTATTGGTCTGCTGAGGACCGACGGAAGGGAAAACCTGCTTACTGCAATAGAGATTGCCTCGGCAAAAGAGAATGGGCTCCCTCTGGTTCCGGAAGTGTGTATCTTTTTCGACAATGAACTTACAAGGGGTAACCGGACAACCAAATTCAGCGCTGAACATTTTGATGCATTCAATTCGCCCAATTATCCACCTCTTGCTGAGGTAGGACTTCACCTGAAATATAACTATACCCTTATCAGATATCCGGATCCGCGCAAGCATCTCATTGTTCACAAAACTTTTGACTCAAATGTGGCGATACTTAAACTTTTTCCCGGTATAAGCCGCAACCTGGTACAGGCGATTTTGAACACAAAAGATCTGAAAGCAATCATAATTGAAACATTTGGCTCGGGTAATGCTCCTACCTACAGGTGGTTCATCGATGATCTTAAATCGTTCATCGACAAGGGGGGTATTATTTTCAATGTCACCCAGTGTCATGGCGGGAGTGTGGAGATGGGATTATATGAGACGAGCCGGGTGTTGCTTGCCGCAGGTGTGGTAAGCGGCAAGGACATTACTTCGGAAGCATCTGTCACAAAGCTTATGCATCTTCTGGGGACATGCGGATCGAAGGAGGAGGTGGAGAAGTGTCTGGGGAAATCGATAGCGGGGGAGATTAGTTAGGTGGCGTGAGGTGTGCGGCGTGAGGCGTGCGGCAAAACCGTGCTGGATGCAGGCTTTGCAAGCAGTAGCCTAAGCGAAGGACTGGCGCAGGATACAAGGCAAGGTGCGAGGTGTGGGGTGCGGGGTAATTTGCTGGATTCCAGATATTCAGTGCAGTTAACCAAATGCTGTCAACAGAGCCCTGAAATAAGAGGTTCCCCTCCTCGGAGGGGCCAGGGGTGGGTTCTTCAGGTTACTGAAAACAGCCTCCAGTCAAACAAATGCATGTTAACTATCCTTTGTCTTATTCGTGAAAATTAGTTTCCCCATCGAATTTTTTTGTATTTTTGCCCGCGTTTTAAAAGATCAAGTCACGAATTGGAGAGATGCAGGAGTGGCTTAACTGGCACGCCTGGAAAGCGTGTGTACCTCAAAAGGGTACCGGGGGTTCGAATCCCCCTCTCTCCGCAACGATAAATTACTCCCTTCCGCCAGAGCGGAAGGGATTTTTATTTTACAGATGAACGAGCCATGCTCCGCATGAGCGAGAACAGCTGTAAAATAAAAATCCAGGCGAGCTCCGCTCGCGAAGAAGCAATTTATCGTTGCTGGGACCCCCCCTGGGGATCAGCGAAGCTAATCCCATGCTGGCCGGCCTCACCCCTGACCCCTCTCCCTCTGCCGTTTGCCGGCCTCACCCCTGACCCCTCTCCCAAGGGCGAGGGGGAAGAAAAAAACTGCCCCCCGTTTAAGAGGGGCAGCCAACTTTCCTACTCTGGAATATATTCTGATTGGAGTCAGAAAGTTTCTTTGGTCCTTAATTGCTTCAGGCCTGTTAAATTTGCTTTATCAGGAGACGTCTGATCTCTCCTTACAGCATGAAATCCTGATCACAAAACATTCTTTAAGAGTAAAAACACCTTTTAGAATCTGATTAACAACTGACAATTATAAGAAATTCCTTGATCCTTCAATAAAGGCTTACCAGGGTTTTGATTAAATGATTCTTTTTGTTTATGAATGGCTTATACAGAGGATGAATGACTTAAGAGAAAGGGAAAAACGAAGGGGAGATTGAGCGAGGGGGAGAAGAAGTGACCTGCCTCAAAACAGATTTGAAATACATTACACTATGCCATCAGCCCGTCCTTGTAGTCTGGTTTCATCCATTCGAGGTTTTCGTGATGGAAATATGGGGCGAGAATCGTCGCAAACTTTTGCATCTCAGCCTTATCCATCGGATGAAAATTACGAAGAATCTTAAGATTTGAATCAACAACCTTTTTACTGTCCATACCAACTGCAATACCGCTTGGCCCATCAAGCGACAGGGCATATTTTACAAGATCCTCCGGACTAATTCCCTGGATTGTCTCTTTAGGTCTGACAGTCTTCATAAGCATAATCCCCATACCCTTTGCCCTCGCAGCAGGAATAAGAGTACCCTGCCTGTCCTGACCTGTTGTATAATGATTCATTGCGAAAAGCATACTGTCAAATCTCCCTGTATCAATCATAGCTTTTAGTGCCAAAGCATTACCATGACCCGAAAATCCAATGAACCTTGTTATTCCCTCTTCCTTACATTTTGAAAATACATCAAGTACCCCACCCTTCCTGCAAATACCGGCAGCTTCCTCCTCCGTTTCAACAGCATGGATCTTAAGCATATCGACATGGTCGGTCTGCAGACGCTTAAGACTTTCTTCTATTTCAGCCTTTGCCTTGTCGGGTTCACGCGAGGCAATCTTTGTTGACAGGAATATCTCCTTTCTCCTTGACTTTATAATATGGCCGAGACGCTCTTCACTGATTACACCGGTATCTGTATTTACATAACTGTGAGCAGTATCCCAGTAGTATAAGCCGTTGTCGAGGGCATAATTGCACATCTCAAGAGCCTCATCAAGCGTGGGGATTGTCAGGAACCTGCTTCCAAGACCGATAGCTATCCGTGGAATGACCACTCCGGTTTTCCCCAACACTGCAGTTGGCAATCCTTTCGGATCATACGGGTTTTTTACATCCTCATGGAGACTATGGCTTTCAATGATTCCAAAATCCATCCGTCTGCCTGTAACAAAAACACCGGCGCCAAGGGCACTCTTCAGGAACTTTCTGCGGGATACCGATTCTTTCATGATGGTCAAATTATATTTTGAGGTTTCAGAGGGCTTTTTAAACTGATACTAAAATTACAATTATTCAAAAGATAAAATTTATTTCTACCTGAAAATTTCCGTCCAGTCAGACTTGCGTCAGGTTTGTTTATTTCTTAATTTGGTATTGTCTCGTTGCTAAATTATCAATGTTCAGGAATGTATCAGAAGGTGATTGCGATCACTATCTATTGTTGCTGATAAACAGGCTGTTGCTGGGTGCCAGCCTTCGCATAGCTTCGGCTGGTGAAACTGGGTACCGGGTGCGGGGAAGAAGATGTCTGTTGCCAGCCTTCGCATGGCTTCGGCTGGTGAAACTCGTTGCTGGATCCTGGGTGCTTGGTTGTTTGAGTGTGTCAGGACAGGTATGTAACATTACATCGGTACATAACGATGTTGCTTGTTTTGGGGGAGCAACAGGAACAATAAACATTACTGTGACCGGAGGTTCGGAACCGTATGCATTTGCATGGTCGGGTCCGGGTTCATTTACAGCCACAAGTCAGAACCTTGCCGGGCTTTCTGCGGGAACATATAATTTGACTGTTACAGGAAACGGGGGATCCTGCACTGGTACAGTAGCAATAGTTATTGATCAGCCTGCTGAGCCGCTGACCATCACAACTCAGCCACCCGATCAGACAGACTGTTATGGAAACACAGTCGAATTCAATATTGCTACAGACTACTCATCAGGAAATGTAACATATCAATGGCAATCGAGGCCCCCTGGAGGTAGTTTTTCTGACATAACAGGTGAAACTTCTGCCAGTCTGACAGTCCATGATATCGGAGTTAACGGACTTAATATTGATGGCACTGAATACAGAGTCGTTGTTACAGATGACTGCAGTTCGGTCACCTCTGATCCTGCGCTTCTGAACATCAATTCAGTGACCGGATTGACGGGAAGAGTCAATCTTACAATCTGCGACGGCGGAGGCACATCCTATGAAGTCACGACAGATGGTCCCGTCACTGGATACCAGTGGTCGTTCAATGACGGAACAGGATGGCATCCTGTTTCGGATGGCGGGGCATATTCCGGAACAAGGACACAACAGCTGACAATTTCAGATGCGACACCTGCTGAAACAGGAGGGTACAGGGTATCTGTGACTTTTTTCACACTCAATCAGCCTCCTGAATATTCAACATGTGTGGTAACGACATTTACCCGGAACAGGAATCTCACAGTGCTGCCACCTATACTACCCCCAGTGGTAACAGCAGATCAGACATTCTGTAATATCGGAACTCCTTATCCCCTTACCGCAACATCTGCCACAGGCGGATCAGGGCCGCCTTATTCATACCAATGGCAGATAAGCACTGATAATGAAAACTGGAGTGATATTGCCGGAGAACAAAATCTGGCATATTCACCTCCTCCCCTGGTAACAACGACCTGGTTCAGATTATCTGCAACAGATGAAGGGACACTGAGGTGCGGAACTGTTTACAGCTATCCTGTAACAATTACAGTAAATCCCCTGCCGGTAACATCCGCCATTTACCATTACTGAATTATTTCTGCATCATAAATTAAAATCCATCAAATCATGAAAACAAAATCCACATTATTCAGAACGATCCTGCTGATTGTCCTCTCAGCAGCTTCATCAGGAGTCTGGGCACAGAGTACCGCAGATCCTGATCATGCCTGTATAAACACAACGGAAGATTACTGGGTTATCAATACTCCCGGATCAACCTATAACTGGGTGCTGTCAGGAGGCGGGACAATAACTGAGGGACAGGGTACAAGTGCTATCAGGATTAACTGGACAGCACTGGGGACATTCAGTTTATCAGTTACGGAGACACTGGCAAGCACGACAAATTGTACAGGTGAACCAATCACCCTGAACATAATTGTCGACCCTCTGCCTGTTCCCACAGCTACTGCCAATACACCTTTTGCCGGAGGCGACCTGAATCTTATCGGAGGTCCGGGCGGAATGGCTTCCTATTCATGGACCGGACCAAACGGGTTCACTTCCGCAGTTCAGAATCCGGTTATTACGGCTGTCACCGATGCTGCAGCCGGAACTTATACCCTGACAGTAACCAATGCAGCCGGATGCTCGGCATCGACGACTGTCAATGTTACAATTAATACCGTTAATCTTCCGACAGCTGTTGCCAATACGCCATGTGTCGGGGGAGATCTTAATCTTGTCGGTGGACCCTCAGGCATGACTTCCTACTCCTGGACCGGGCCCAACGGATTTACTTCCAATGTACAGAATCCTGTAATAACAGGAGTTACAACTGCAGCAGCAGGAACCTATACACTGACAGTTACGAACGCGGGCGGTGGTACTGCATCAGCAACAGTCGACGTAATAATCAATCCTTTACCAGCACCGGCCATTACTGGTCCTAATCCGGTTTGCCAGAGTACTGACACCAGTACCGAGATCTACAGTACACCTGCCGTTGCAGGAAACACCTATAACTGGACTGTTGTCGGCGGGACACTCAGCGGCCAGGGTACAAATCAGATTGCGGTAAGGTGGACAACTCCGGGTGCAGGATCGGTAAGCGTCACAGAGACTGTAATAAGCAACGGTTGCTCAGCAACTGCCACAATGGATATTACGGTTCAGCCTGCTCCGGTAACGAATGGGATTTACCATAATTAAAATTGGAAACTGGTTATTGTATTGAGATTTACTTAAAATACCTCCCAGGCGCTGTCTGAAAAGTCAGGTTCTGGCCTCACCCCCTCTTATCCCCCTCTCCCGGGAGAGAGGGGGAAGCTGGAACCGCTTAATTCTGGCAGAGGTTGCTATAGAAATCAGTATGGTAAACGTCAAACAAATTTTAAAAACTACAATATAAATTGTAAATAAACAGCTAATGGGAGGCTGTAAAAGCGGTCCATTTGGAAGGACCAGACAAGATGGATAGTAAAGACATAAACTATTGTTTAAAAAGCATTTATATATAATCGCTCTGGGAATAACGCAAATCATCTGCATCAGGTCGGCAGGGCAGATGACAATGCCTGATCATGTCTGTACTGGACAGACGAATAGGTATTATATTATTCCCAGCGCAGATACCGGTTCAACTTTTACATGGTGGATTAACGGGGAAATAATGACAGGAATTAATTCAGGCGAATTTATTTATACCTGGAATTCTCCGGGTACTTATTTGCTTGAAGTGCAGGAACGCTCGTCAGATGGATGTAATGGACCGAAATTATCAGGAATTGTTCTTGCAAATCCCAAACCTGTAATCCGGATAAGTGTATCTGATACACTGATAAACAATGGAAATAGATTGACAATTTCAGTTCAGGATCCGGGTGATTTGACATGGGGGAAGTGGATTTATGATCTCACTGTCGAACCTGACCGGGGGATAATCGGGAATTCAACAAGCGGGACATTTACAAGTCCGACAGAACTGAATGAAGTCCTGTTTACGTACGACAGAAAAATACATAAAGTTGTTTACAGGTTTGTACCAGTCATTGTAAATGATGAGGGAGTAAGAAGATGTGAAGGTGAAGAGGTAAAAATTACTGTGTGGATATATCCGGGATCAGCAAATGGGGAAGTGTTTGTGGAGATCCCTGATGCCTTTTCGCCTAATGGTGACGGGATAAATGATGAATGGAAAATAAAGAATATTGAATTTTATCCTGATGCTGAGGTGACGGTTTATAACAGGTGGGGACAGCTGGTATGGCAATCAGGGAAAGGTTATCCTGTTCCCTGGGATGGAAGAAGCAAGGGGAAGGATGCATCGGTTGATTCGTATCATTACTATATTGAGCTCCATAACGGAAAGAGGGCAATAATCGGGAACGTTACCGTGGTAAGGTGAAAGTCGTTAAGGCATGAAGGTGTGAGGCATTAGGTGTGAGGTGAGAGGAGTCGTAAGGGAAAATCTGGGAGAAATTCTTTTTAAACTTTCTCTGAAAGAGAATATTCAATCTTCAGCGAATCGAGGAACTGAAGTATGGATTGAACATGAACTCCCAGGCCAACATTGAGGAACTGATTTTCTATAACTTGCCTGCCCTTTCTCTTTACAATTGGTTCAAATCCAAGCGGTAGATGCATTGTCCGGCTCTGGATTGCCCAAACATTTCCGTTGGTATCGAAGATTGGACCTCCGCTTTGTCCCATCAATCCGGGTGACGAGGTCTCAATAAGCTTAATATCGAACTTCCCGTCCCTGGTCTTACCTGATTGAATTGTTCTTGTAAAGATCCCTTCAAGCGGGAACCGTGGTATCGGCAATACACCTGGCCCGATTATGAAGGCGTTTTTTACTTTATCGAAGGAAGAATCCACCTTATGGAAAGGAAATCCCAGTTTGCAGAGCGAAGAACCATGTTTCATATCAGAGGGATCCCTGAACACCGGATACCCTTCAATTCGTCCGGCATCGAAGTTTTTAATCTGTCCGACAGCCAGGTCCAGTTCATTATTTATTTCAAATTTCTCAATCAGAAAATCGTCAGCACCCCACCAGAGTGAATTATTAGTTATCCACTTTTGTTTTATACTGCTTTCTTCAAGGTTCTTTATTTTCTTCCTCTTTTGGATATCCAACAGGGAGGGATCATTGAGGATTTTTACTTTATCTTCATTAAACTTCCTGATCTCTGATTTGTCATTATCACTTTTTATTTTTGACTGAAACAGGTGAGCAACGGTAAGTATCCATCCTTCCTTATTGATTATAATAAACGATCCAAGACCGCTTGCAACTGTTTCGTCATGGAATCGGTTAGAGACGATGACAGGCAGTGTGAATCTGCTTGCTATTTTATAAGCTTCTGCAAACATAGATTAATATCAGGTGATGTTTTAAAGGTAGGAATATAATACGAAATAACAGCGTTATGTCATTTCCATGGCACAGAAAAACCGCACACCGCACGCCGTTGCACCAGTCGTAGCTTCAGCGAAGGATGGCGAGCCGCACGCCGAATTGTCTTCCTGCACAAATCTGTGATAACCCAAAGCTTTAAAATTTAATGTAACCTTGCAATTCGCCTTCCCCGTAAAAGCTGACTGCTGACTGCTGACTGCTGACTGCTGACTGCTGACTGCTGACCACTGATTGCTGAACGCTGACAGCTGACTGCTGATTGCTGAACGCTGACAGCTGACTGCTGATTGCTGAACGCTTACAGCTCTGTAAAAAAAAATCTAAACAAATATCGCTGCAGCAATACTATTTAACCATTTATTGCCGTTTTGGAGTATAAATAATGGCCTGACAATTCTTTAAACCACTCTATGATCGATTTTTACCCTGTTATTTTTAAATGTTGCCAGTGAATTGCTCCTGTAATACCGATTGAAGCCGTTTCTGTTATTCTATATAGGAAGATTGCATTCCTTGTTGACGAACAGGTTCATCCCGGCCATTAAATCAGTAAAATTGGAGAGCTCATGACGCCATAGCGTCATAAAGGACAGGGTAGTCCTGATTATAATGTTTCTAAATAATTCCACTAATGGAAGTATTTACATTATTGGTCAAAAAGTATACATAACTATTGAGTCCCCTCCGAGAAGGGGAGATTATAATAAGACATAAAAAACATTAAAATTTAATAAACATAGTACAATGGATAATTTTCTGCTCAAAACCAATTGGAAGTTATTCTGTAAACCAAAAT
>Ga0172371_10013252_pt1 | contig 10756 bp, 9 predicted proteins | sample Lak12m_FD_114543 | JGI IMG/M metagenome (GOLD analysis project Ga0172371, IMG submission 114543) | Freshwater microbial communities from Kabuno Bay, South-Kivu, Congo - kab_022012_12m | ecosystem: Environmental > Aquatic > Freshwater > Lake | place: Democratic Republic of the Congo: South-Kivu... | reverse complement strand
ATCTCCTCGCTCAACCATATCTATCGCCTCCAGGAAACGCGGCCGTGGTTACGGGTACGGCTGCGGGCGCTGGTGATGAGCCTGATCGCTGCCGGATTCATTCTCAGCGCCTTTGCCCTGGTGGTTGTGGCGCCGCGGGTCGCCCTGGCCCTGTCGAACGATCAGGGAATATCGGTGACGATCTCTGTCTGGATCGAACGGATGCGCTGGCCTGTGATAATCCTGCTGGTGGTGGTGGGTATCGAAACCCTGTACCGCTACGGCCCCTGTTGCGGGCCTGTATGGCGGTTCCTGACACCGGGAACAATCGTCGCCGCCGGCGCCTGGCTGCTATCGACGGTGGGATTCGGTTATTACGTCGACCGGTTCGGCACCTACGAAAATGTGTATGGCACACTCGCCGCAGTTGTGGTTCTATTGACCTGGATGTGGATTAGCGCCATGGTAGTGCTAATCGGAGCCGAGCTTAACATCAGCCTGAAGGCTATCCGGGTCAGCGACCTCGAAACTCTCGAGCAGGTGAGGACGCCGGCTCCGGATGTTTAAACGGAAAGAGGCAGGACCCCACATCGTCGTCGCGTCGAAAGCGGGAGGAAATGGAATTGGCGCACTAGCGTCCCCGGTCCAGGTGGGAAACCCATGAGCCATTGGAAAACAGTCTGGAGCCTGGTTAACCGCTGCCGCGATGACGGCTGCACCGGGATGGCGGCGATGATCTCCTACAGTTTCTTCTTTACCCTGCCCAGCGTGCTGATCCTGTTTGTTGCCAGCGTAACCCTGTTACCGCTGGAGAACATTGGCCAGCGGGTGACCGAGAGGTTTCAGCGGCAGGGAGCCGGGGATGGCAGCATCATCCAGACGACTCTCGACCGCACCATCAATGAAGGCCGGGTCTGGATCTTTTTGTTGAGCCTGGCCGGTACCCTCTATGTCATGAGCAATGGTTACGCCGGCCTGATCTCATCGCTGAACCGCATTTATGGACTGAAGGAAAAACGCTCGTGGCTTCGCGTGCGTCTTCTGGCTTTAACCATGAGCAGTGCCGCCGCGGTTCTGGTGGTGGCCATCTTTTCCCTGATCCTGCTGACGCCATCGATTATTGAAGCTATGCCCGGCAACTGGTCGTCTGGTTTGGGGGCGCTGCTCTTTAATCTTTTGCGCTGGCCGGTCATCATCGGGCTGGCGGTCCTGGGGCTGGAAAGTGCGTACAGATACGCACCCGGTGGCGGGCCCCGCTGGCGTTACATCACACCCGGCACTGTTTTCGGCGCCGTCTCCTGGCTGATTGCGACCCGGGCCTTCGGTTTCTATGTCAACAACTATGGTTCTTACGACCGGGTTTATGGAGCGCTGGGGACCATCCTGGTCCTGCTGACCTGGTTATGGATCAGCGCCCTGGTGATATTGATCGGCGCTGAAGTCAATATGACGGTCAAGGAGCGGCGGACTACGCCTGATTCAGAATCGCCGGTTTAATATTCGTCAAGATTTTGGTTTAAGAAAGTGCCTAATACTGGTAAAATGAGTATGCAAGCCGAGCGGTCGCTCCGTCATGTATTTTGGGCTCTCGTTTAGGGCGGAGGCTTGATTTGACGGAGAGGAAAGTCCGGACACCATAGAGCAGGGTGCTGGGTAACGCCCAGTCGGGGAAACCCGCAGGCAAGTGCCACAGAAAGGAAACCGCCTGCTCGGCGGCGTGGGGTTCTCGAACTCCGCGGCACTGGCAGGTAAGGGTGAAAAGGTGCGGTAAGAGCGCACCGGAGGCGCGGTGACGCGTCTGCCAGGTAAACCCCACCCGGTGCAAGGCCAAATAGGAGGGCGCCAAGGGTTGCTCGCCCGGCCCTCGGGTAGGCTGCACGAGGAACGCGGCAACGTGTTTCCCAGATAGATGGCCGCATAGAACAGAATCCGGCTTACAGGCTTGCTAATCCAGGGGCTCCCTTTCGAGGGAGTCCCTGGCAGCTTTACGGGACCCCCCGTCCGGCGATAGAATCATGCGAAATTACCGACCACGGGAGGCGTTTTGACGGAGCAAGACGGTCAGCAGCCAGTAGACACGACTACAGGAGCGCAGTCACTCGGATCACCAGGGTCCCGGCGATCGCAACGGTCACGCGGTCCGAAAAAATGGTACAAGAGCCCGTTTCTATGGCTGGGTTTGGTTGTGGCGGTAGCACTGATCGCTGGCGGTATCTTCATGACCATGAGGGCGCGTGGCGAAGCGGCTCCCGAATCAACCCCCGTAGTCGCTGATAACGGCGCCGATGCCCTGACCACTCCCGCCGAGATACCGCTGGCATCTTCCACCCAGCAGATCGTCGCCGGCATGCCCCTCGAGGAGAAGATCGGCCAGATGATGATGGTCGGCTTCGATGGCGCCGGCCCGAGCACCGAGATCACATCCGCGATACAGGACAGGCACATCGGAGCTGTCATCCTTTTTGGGCGCAACATTGAATCCCGCGAGCAGGTTGCCGGCATGGACGCCGCCCTGCAAAACCTGGCGGTGCAGGCAAACCAGCCGGCCAAGCTGATGATAGCCACCGATCAGGAAGGCGGGGCAACACGGCGCTTTATGGACATCGGGCCTTATTACTCCGAGCCGATGATCGGTGAGATGGGCGGTGAGGCCGCCGAGTCGGCGGCGCAGCAGCAGGCCTCTTCGGCTGCACGCGATCTCAAGAAACTGGGTGTCAATACCAACCTGGCGCCGGATGTCGATGTCAGTGATGGCTGGGGTTCGATCATGGACGGCCGCAGCTTCAGCAGTGATTCGGAAACGGTGACCGATTTGGGCGGCAAGGCGGTGCGCGGTTACAACGGCGCTACGACCATTTGCGCGCCCAAGCACTTCCCGGGTCATGGTTCCGCCGATGGTGATTCCGAAACGACATTGCCGACCGTTGACCTGAGTCTGGAAGCCATCCAGCAAAGCGAGCTGCCCCCATTCCAGGAGGTCATCAAGGAAGGCGCGCCGATGATCATGGTGGGGCATCTTCTGGTTCCAGCCCTGGATCCGTCGGGCGCGCCGGCTTCACTCTCAAAGCCGATTGTTACCGACCTGCTGCGAACGCAAATGGGCTTCACCGGTGTCATCATCACTGATGATCTGGAGATGGGTGGCATTACCAGTACGATGAATGTAGCCGATGCTGCCGTCGCCGCGGTTATCGCGGGCAACGATATGGTAATGGTCGCGCATACGAATGCAAACCAGAACGCGGCCTACGATGCGCTTGTGGCGGCGGTAAAATCCGGGAAGATCAAGGAAGACGACATCAACAAGTCGGTCACGCGGATAATCGACATGAAGAAAAAATACCGGCTGGAGAAGTAAAGCGGCCCGGGGCTACCAGGAGTCTCCGTTTTCATCAACGCGTTCGATCGACGAGCCATTCTTGCGCAGGATGAATACGGTCTGTGCTGAGTCATTGGCCCGCACCTGCATCTCATAGCCATTTCTATCGCCTCGCGTTACTTCCACTTTCGAGCTGACATTGGCATCGCTGTTTTTCAGGACGCTTGTTGATGAGGCATATTTTTCGTTGTCAACGAAGTAGACTTCCTGCGCCATCTGAGCATTACGCAACTGCGTCTGGGCTGCCAGCCGGGCCGCGCGGTCCTGCGAGGAGGAATTACTGTTTGTGGTTCCGGAGCCGGCGGTCGTTGTTTCACTGGAGCTGCCGCAGGCCATGGGCAGGAGGGACGCGGTCAGGCCGGCGACTAGGATCAGAGTCGCCCAACCGGCTGGTATCAGCTTTTTTCTGAAGCGCTTCAAGTCTTCCGCCCGATCGCTGTATTTGCAGATCCCTATCAATGATTTTCTAGTTCGGCGCGCAGCGGGATAGACCTGTTTTAGCAGGGCTCAAACCGCATTTAGAGATGAAAGTCTATTGGAGCCACCGTTGTCGGCGAGATTGAAGGGAAATTGGAAATTTACGACTTTTTACAATTCAAATTCATACTTTCGAACGATTAATTCCACAGAGAGGTCTAGTAATGTATATGCAAGGGGGCACCCAAGTTCCAGCCATGAGTTGCCGGATTTTATATTTGGCAATTCCCTACCGTTCGTGGTTGGCGCGAAGGTGCCCCTTATTCCTTTTTACGGCAGGGGGATGGGCTGTGAGGCGGGTTTAACTGGTGGCGGGCCCGGCCACCGGAAGTTGAACCGGCCACCGGAAGCTTTAACCGGCCACCCGAAGTTTTAACCGGCCACCCGAAGTTTTAACCGGCCACCCGAAGTTTTAACGGCCCACGGGCGTACCGTGCGCCTTGCCCGCGGCAGGTTTGCGTCCGGTGCTGATGTGATCCAGATAAATCACGAAAGCCACAATGATCGCAGCCAGAACCGCAGCAACCAGAAGCGGCTTCACACCAAGAATATCGGGTATGCTTTTAGGTCCGTAGTTGAGCGGATCGACTAGTGCCGGCCGTATCCAGTCCCACGTCAATGAAAGCGTCAGCGCACCGACCAGCCCCCCGAAGACGGTGATGGCGGCATCGACTTTACCTTCACCCATGGCCACGAGCGACGTGCCGGGGCAGTAGCCGCTCAAAGCCCAACCTACGCCAAAGATCAGGCCACCGACGGTAATACCAAGCAGGTACAGCGGCGCGATACCGATATGAGCCGTACCGGCAGAGTCGACGACATACATCCCCAGCGATCCGACCGCGATTGCCAGGAAGAAGAACTTCATCACAGTTAAATCCTTGAGTCGAAGCATGTTGACGATCATTTCATAACTGGAGGCGCCGACGCGCTGCAGGATGGCGCCGAACGCGATGCCGGTCAGGAGACCTGCCGCGATTGCCCGTGCGTCAACACCGCCGACAACGCCCACCGTGTCAACAACGGCCTGTGCGATGATCGGATAGCTCGCGGTCATGATGCCTTCCTTCGATAGAGAAGTTTTGCGGTGACGATGCCCGATGCGAATATGGAGGCGCCAAAGAGGAAGCCGGCGATCGCCAGCTGTGCGGCGCCGCTGAGGACATGGCCGCTGGTGCACCCGCCGGCGATACGGGCGCCGAAGAGCAACAGGAAGCCGCCGGCAAAAGCGGTAGCGAAACGTTTGGGTTTACTATCGCCGAAGCGGCTTTTCCAGAGGCGTGGGACCGAACGCGGGTTGAGCGTTCCCGTGAGGAGCGCCGCCAGGAAACCGCCGATCACCATGCCCGGTAATATCATGAATAGCCAGTCAACCTGGGTGGGCATCAGGCTGAGGTAGGAATTGGTTGTGGCCAGGTTGGTGCCGAAGAGACGGACCAGGAACTCGTCGATGACGACAAAGTTCCGGGAAACACCCAGTGCTCCGTATGTACCGACAGCAAAGGTGTTCAATAATCCCAGCAGGATGCCGCCCAAAAGCCAACTCATCCGTTTCTTCGCCGCCGCTTGCTGTTCAGCGAGTTCCATGTACCGCTCCTCTCGATGGCTGTTCTTCGAGGATTTCACGATTTCCCGGGCCGGAGGCGCCGCCTTCTCCCTGAGCCTCGAGGGCCGTAAAAATTGCGTCGATAAAGGCGGGGATATCCCTCGGCATCCGTGAGGTAATCAGGTTGTTGTCGATGACGACCGGTTTGTTGGCATAGAGGCCGCCGGCCTTTCTGACTTCGTTCCTGACGGTGAAGAAACTCGTGGCTTTCCGGCCCCGGAGCAGATCCGCGGAGGCCAGCACCTGGGGGCCATGGCAGATTGCGGCCAGAGGCTTCCCCTCCTGATCGATCTCGCGCGTGAAATCGAGGATGCGCTTGTCCTGACGCAAGAGGCCGGGGCTTCTACCGCCGGGGATGACGAGGGCATCGAAATCCGCGGCGTCAACTTCAACGATCGTCGCGTCGGCGGCGGTTGTTGTGCCGTGTTTGCCGGTGACCCCTTTTTTGTCTTCGGGGTTCAGGCCGATCAGGGTTACCCTGACGCCGGCTTTTCTGAGAGCCGCGACCGGTTCGGTCAGCTCCGCATCCTCGTATCCCTTCGCCAGAAATACAGCCACTTTCTTGTCAGTCAGATCCATTGATTTCTCGCCCTCGATGTTAAGGGTGATCCGGTTCAAATACGTTCGTATATCTCAATAGCATGCACTCTGCATAGCACGCATATATAAATCATTGCCTTTGACGGGGTTTTTAAACCGGGTCTGATGCATTTCTTCCGACACGTGCATTGTGTTTCTACCCACGTTCATTGCCACTACTCGGATAAATGCGACTCCTGCGGAATTTAAATACAACCAAGGGACGATTGCTGCAAAAAAAGATCATGGTACCCTCAGCTCTCTGGAGGATTATTAGTCCACGAGTTGGGAGGCCATATGGCATGAGAATCTGACATCAGGATGAAGATCCTGAAGAATAATCCTGTGAAAAGTAGATGATCCTGTGAAATGCGGATGGCGCGAGCTGAGGAAGCGAGGAGGAGATGTCGAGGCTGAGGGTTTTCAGAGGCGGTAAAGCCTTCCATAGGGGGACAGGCAGCAGAAACAGCTTATCTTTAAGGCTAAGGTTTATCTTTATACTTATAGGATTTATTGTGTTGATTTGCTGGGACTATTCCTACGAAAAAAGGGCCGGGGCGACGGAAGCGCCGCCCGCAGTGGGATGGGAGTGGACGGTAACAGAGATTCCCGTTGTTCAGGATGCCGGCGATCAGATTAGCCCAAAAGTGGATGGGGACAGCGTCGTTTATAACGATTTAAATCGTTCGCCGCTGGGCATGCCGATGGTGAAGGGGCTATCCGGCGGCGAAGCTGAGGAGGTTTCCGGGCCGGGGTTGGCTGCCGGACCTGATATAGATGCCGGCTTCATTGCCTGGCAGAATCTAAACAGCCAGGCCTGCCGCAGGGCTCTTGGTGAGCACGCCGAGCAGTGCCTTGCCCTTAATCCGTCAACGGATTTTTCTCTGTCGGGCAATAAGGCGATCGCCTGCATCGGCAACGGCAGCTCCGTCCGGCTGGCCGACTTCAGCTCCATGAGCTCGAAATATCTCGATTCGTCAACTACCGCGAATTCACGTTACGGAAGTGACATCGATGGCGACACCGCGATCTGGGTGCGCGAACGCGGATATGCCGGCAATTACTATGAGCCGATTATCTATGCCTGCAACCTCAGGACCAACACCACTTCATATTTGACCAAGACAGGCGGTGGAGTCAACACCGAGGGCAACAGTAATTATGTCAGGCTGCACCCATCCATTAGTGGCGACCGTGTCATTTATCAGCAAAAAGTAAACGATGCGGGGCATGACTGGGATATCTATCAGGCGGTACCCGATACCTTCGGTGTTGCCGCGGTGGAGCAGCCTGGCGATCAGACGAAGCCATCGCTCAGCGGAAACCTGGCCGTCTATCAGGACAATCGCGCCGGTTACATCGATGCGGACGGTAGCTGGGTTGACGACTGGAACATCTATGTCAAGGACCTCGACACCGGCATCGAGCAACCTGTTTGCGCGGCTCCGGGCGATCAGGTGTCCCCGGCAATCAAAGGAGATACTGTGGTCTGGCAGGATAATCGCAATGGTGACTGGGACGTCTATGCCGCGGTGCTGTCACCGTACGGGCGCCCGCGTTTGACACTCTCGGTGGGTTCGGTTTACTGGAACAGTTATAACGCATTCGTCAATGAAGAACTGACAGTGCTTTTCCGTTTAAACAATCGCGGCGAAGGGCCGGCCCGGGAAGTCGCCCTTTGGCAGATTCTAACCAGCAACCCGGCGGTGACCCCGGGGACCACTCCAGGGCCGATCGCCATCCTGGAGAGCGGGCAGATGGCAGACATGGAAATCAGGTTTCATTGCCCCGCCAGCGTCAAGCGTTTTTATGCCCGGCTTTATGCCCGGTGTATTGATGCGAACGGATCGGAGATCTGGTTTCCGGAACCGCTGCCGGCGGATTAGGTAAAAATAAGGCTGCGGGTCGGGTTGCGGATAGGCAGCGGGCGGGGTCGCGGAGCGACCCCGCCCGTCTTGGTTAAAATATGGTTTGTCATTGAGGATTTCTTTATCGGTACGCGGGGATGATATAAGACAAAGCCAATGCTGCCATTCAAGGACAATATTCCGACAGACCGCTTCCCTGTTGTTACGGTGATAATCATTGCCATAAACATCGCCGTATTTCTGTATGAGATGACCTTGAGCACAGCCAATCAGATGGATGACTTTTTAATCAAATATGGAATGACGCCATATGAGATTACTCACGGAGTCTCCCTGGTTCCCCGCGGATTTCCGGTCTATATGACCTTGATTACCTGCATGTTTCTGCACGGAGGCTGGCTGCATATCGGTGGAAACATGCTGTATCTGTGGATATTCGGCAACAACATCGAAGATTCCATGGGTCGTTTCCGTTTTGTAATTTTTTACCTGGGGTGCGGGCTGATTGCCTCGTTTGGACAGATCATCGTCGATTCGGCCTCGCCGGTGCCGACTATCGGCGCCAGCGGCGCCATTGCCGGCGTCCTCGGGGCTTATCTGTTGCTATATCCGCGGGCGAAAGTCACGACTCTGGTCATCCTCGTCGTTTTCATTACTATCGTGCAGTTGCCGGCCGTGATAGTGCTCCTTTTCTGGTTTCTGTTACAGTTGTTCTATGGATTGGCCGGTCTGGGCGCCGGCGCCGGTGATGGCGTCGCCTATTTCGCCCATATCGGTGGCTTCGTTGCCGGGCTGTTGACCATTAAATTGTTCACGCTAGGCAAACGTAAGGTTCACATTAAGAGAGGGTACATATAGAATGAAGGAGTTGTTTGCTGCAGGAAGTGAAAAATGCCTCCAATATCAGGTATTTTTTACCTGATGCGAACCTGTCAGAAGCGGTCTGGTTTGCTTGCGGGGCATTTCTTGGGTGTGATATAATTTTTTCAAACTGCGTGGTACCTGTCGGAGTGGGTTCAAGACCCACTTCTTTTTTGCTCGCTGACAGTGGATAAAGCCGCCAGAATCAAAGAAGTGGAAAGGACTTTGGCAGAGGTTCTGCCGGAAGTCGATGTTGTTGATGTCGAGATCGCGGGCACTCCGGGGAAGGCAGTGCTGAGGGTCTTTATTGACCACCCGGATGGCGTCGATCATGAATTGTGCGTGCAGGTTACCGGTCTTCTGGACCACTATTTGCGGGACCAGACCATCGAGGTTTCCTCGCCGGGCCTGGAAAGGAGACTGCGTAAGCCCGAGCACTTCCTGGCGGCGGTCGGAGAGAAGATCAATTTAAAGACTTTTGGCCCGGTGGAAGGAAAGCGAAACTTCACCGGTTTTTTATTCTCTGCAGGCGAGGGGGCGCTGGTTTTGGAGCTTGATCAAAAGCGGCGCGTCACTATTCCTCTCGACTCAGTGGCTTCAGCGCGGACCGTGTTTGAATTCGGCGGCGCCAGGGAGCGGAAACAGAAAAAACACCGCCAGCGAAAGAAGCGGCACTGAAACAAGCATCTAACGCCCGGTTGGTAAGCGGGCTGGCAATGATCGATAAAAGGAGTTCCGATGAGCAAGGAAATTGTAGAGGCCCTCAGGCTTCTGGAAGAGGAGAAAGGGATCAGCTTTCAGGTATTGCTGACCGCGCTCGAGGACGCCCTTCTATCGGCCTATAAAAAGACCCCGGGGGCTGTTGAGCACGCGAGGGTTGTAATCGACCCGGATAACGGCGAAATCAGCATTTACGAACTGATTCTGCCCGAACGGCCGGCTGCGGTGGTAGCCGCGGAGGAAGCAGCGGCAGCTGAAGAGGAGACAGCGGCGGAAACGGAGACGACGGAGGCCGAGGCTGCCCAGGCAGAGAGTGCTGATGCCGAAGCCAGCGCTGCCGGCCAATCCGAATCTGAAGAAGAGGAGTTCGATCTTTCCCTCTACGATGAAAGTGAAATCGAGAAGGTGAAAATCGATACCCCTGAGGACTTCGGCCGCATCGCCGCGCAAACAGCCAAGCAGGTCATCTTCCAGAGGATTCGCGAAGCTGAGCGCGACATGATGTACGATGAGTACCAGGACCGCAAGGGCGAGATCGTCACCGGTATCGTCCAGCAGAGCGACCAGCGCTATACGCTCGTCGATCTGGGGAAGGTTGAAGCACTTCTGCCCGAGAGCGAGCAGGTAGACAACGATCGCTATGTGCATGGATCGCGCATCAAGGCTGTCATTGTTGATGTTCGCGATCACACCAAGGGACCTCAGGTTATCGTTTCCCGCCGTAGCGACGAGCTTATCCGCAAGCTGTTCGAACTGGAGGTTCCGGAAGTTGCCGACGGCCTGGTTGTTATCAGGAACGTCGCTCGGGAGCCCGGCTATCGCTCCAAGATCGCCGTCGAATCCCTGGAGGAAGGCATCGACCCGGTTGGGGCCTGTGTCGGACCTCGCGGATCGCGTGTACGCATGGTGGTCAGCGAGTTGGGCGGCGAGAAAATCGATATCATCCCCTATAACGATGAGCCCGCACGTTTTGTCGCCAAGGCGTTGAGCCCGGCGAAGGTGCGCGAAGTGCTCGTGGATGACGAAGCGATGTCAGCCACTGTTGTCGTGCCTGATGATGAACTTTCACTGGCGATCGGCAAGGAAGGCCAAAATGCCCGTCTGGCAAACAAGCTGACCGGCTGGCGCATCGACATTAAAAGCGAGAGCCAGATGGCCGAGGAGGAAGATTCCATGGCCTTCTCCGATGAGGAGGTCGAGGAGCTCGCCGGCCGCTGCAGCGCCGTGACCAAGACCGGCAAGCGTTGTCCCAACGCCGCTTTGCCGGGAACAAGGTATTGTGGTATT
>Ga0172371_10013251_pt1 | contig 10757 bp, 13 predicted proteins | sample Lak12m_FD_114543 | JGI IMG/M metagenome (GOLD analysis project Ga0172371, IMG submission 114543) | Freshwater microbial communities from Kabuno Bay, South-Kivu, Congo - kab_022012_12m | ecosystem: Environmental > Aquatic > Freshwater > Lake | place: Democratic Republic of the Congo: South-Kivu... | reverse complement strand
GGCCCCACGCAAAGGCGCAAAGACGCAAAGAATGAAAGATGAAACAAAGATCCGGACAACGTGGCGTGTGGCTCACTCTCGCCACACGTTCTTCATCCTTCACCGTTTTCTGTAATTGTCCCGCACTGTTCTGGCGGCTCTGCGCCTTCGCGCCTTTGCGCGAGCCCCTGCGACAATCTCATGGCCACGGTGTCGAGTTTTCGAGGCCGTTACGACACCGGGATCAACTTGGGGGCGCGGACGCGCTGGCCGAAGATCCGGCCGTGGCGTTGGGCCAGCTCGCGGAAATCGTGGCGGAGGAACTCGTAGAGCGACTCGGGCGGGCCGAGGGCAAGCCACTTCTGGGCCAGGGAAGCCATCTGGGCGTCGTAGCGCTTCTGCGAGCCGCTATGGGCGTAGCAGCGGCCTCCGAATCGCCTCAAATCGCCGTCGAACCGCGGCCCGATGTGCCAAAGCTCGTGCAGAATCGTGGCCAGCTTCGCTGGAAACGGCAGGTCCAAGAACCGCGGGAGATAGAAGTTCAGCACGTAGAGCATCTCGCGGCCTTCACGGTCCAGCAGCCGCTGGATCCGCCACCGCCGGCCGCGGCGAACCGTTTCCGTGGCCCCGCCGGCAAACCGCAGCGGGGTCAGCGAAGCGTACATCCCGTGGGGAACCGCCTTGCGGGTCTGGCAGAAGCTGACGGCAACCCGGGCCAGATCGACGTGCTTGAGGGCATTGAGCCGCGCGACCATGTCTTCGCACACGCGGCGCATCTGGAGGGTGAAGTCGAATCCCGGCACGCCGGACCGGACCGACCGGCCGAGCGGGGCAGGGGAGGGCAGCCGGGGTAGGGCGGACGGAGCGAAGCGACGCCCGCCGTCTCTTGTCTCACCCACGCTCTCTCAGACTCCTCACACTCCTCCGGCGGGCCTCGCTCCGCTCGGTCCGCCCTACGCAATTTCAGTGCGACCAGCGGTCGCGGCTTCACGAGGCTCCAGTTAGGCCTGGGCGGCAGCGGATTCGATGGCGGAAGCCTCCGGTTGGGAAGACTCTGCCTGGGCCGGTTCACCGCTGCGGGGCGCTACCTCCGGTTCGATCGAGGGCTTGGGCGCCTTCTTGCGATGCCGGTCGTGAACGCCGACGAACTCCAGGATTGCCCGGGCGCCGGCATCACCCAGCCGCGGCTTGGCCAGATGGAGAATCCGGGTATAGCCGCCGTTGCGGTCGACGAAGCGCGGGGCGATATCGCTGAAGAGGATCCTCACGGCCTGCTTGTCCCCCAGCAGCCTGAGCAGTCTCCGCCGCGCCGCGACCACGGGGGCGATTTTGTCGGCCCACTCGCGCCACTGGGGACTATGACGCCATGCCCGCCATTTCTCGCTGGAGCGCGCGGCGGTGGTGTTTAGGGCGTCGGCGGCCGTCTGGTCCGGAATCGCGCGGCAGGCAATTGTCACGCACTTCTCCACCAGGGGACGGACTTCCTTTGCCTTGGGGAGGGTGGTGACGATGCGGCCCTTCACTTTGGGCTCGTTGTCTTCCCCGGTGGCGTCGCGCTCGGTGAGGATCAGGGCGCTGGCGAGGTTTCTCAGCAAGGCCCGCTGGTGGTTGGGGTTGCGCCCCAGTTTTCGGCCTCGTCGTCGGTGTCTCATGATCGTGTCGGTCTTTCAAAAGGGGCTCGGCGGGACGGGCGGCAGCCGCATTCCCAGGCGCAGGCCCACATCGGCCAGCTTCTCCCGCACCTCGTTGAGCGTCGTTTCGCCGAAGTTGCGGACCTCGAGGAGTTGATCCTCCGTGCGCTGCACGAGATCGCGGACCGTGCGGATGTTCTCCGATTCCAGGCAATTCATCGCCCGGACCGAGAGGCTCAGCTCCGACAGGCTCATGCCCAGCTTGGCCTCGGTGGCCGGGTCCAGCCCGGCCAAGGTCGGACCGCGCGACTCGGCGTGGATCCGCTGGCCCAACTCGCTGTACTGCATAAACGGGTTGAGGTGCTTGCGGAGGATCTTGGCGGCCTCGACCATCGCCATTTCCGGGCCGATCGAGCCGTTCGTCCAGATCTCCATGGTGAGCTTGTCGAAGTTGGTCCTCTGCCCGACGCGGGTCTCTTCGACCTCGTAGCGGACGCGGATCACGGGGCTGAAGGCGGCGTCGACGGGAATCACGCCGATCTCCTGCGACTGCGGCGTGTGCTCCGTGGCGGCCACGTAGCCCCGGCCGGTGTCGACCACCAGTTCCAGGAGGAAGGGCACGTCGTCGGTGAGCGTGGCGATCACGTGGTCCTTGTTGATGACCTCGACCTGGCCATCCCCCTGGACGTCGGCGCCGGTGACCACGCCCTTGACGTTCTTCTCGATGCGGACGACCTTGGGCTGCAAGCTGTAGTTCTTGACCACCATCGACTTGATGTTCAAGATGAGGTCGGTCACGTCCTCGACGACGCCCGGGAGGGTGGTGAATTCATGGAGCGCGCCGTGGAGCTTCACGCGGGTCACGGCGCTGCCTTCGAGGCTCGACAGGAGGATGCGGCGGAAACTGTTGCCGATCGTGGTGCCGAACCCGCGCTCGAACGGCTCGGCCACGAACTTGCCGTAGGTGGCGGTGAGCGTGCTGCGGTCGCAGACCACTTGACTGGGAAGCTCAAGTCCGCGCCATCGAATTCGCATGGGAAGACTCCGAAGAGGAACCGGCTACCTCGAGCAAAACTCCACAATGAGCTGGACCTGGACGGGGATCGACGCCTCGTCGACGCCCGGGGCCCGCATCACGTGACCCTCCGGCTGCGGCCCGGGGACCAACTGGAGGAAGTCGGGCGCCCGCCGCCCCCCCATCTCGGCGAGATTCGCCTGAACCCGCTCCAGCACGTTCGGTCGACTCTTCACCCCGATCACGTCCCCCGGCCGGCACTGGTAGCTGGGGATGTCCAGGCGGCGGCCGTTCACGGTGATGTGGCCGTGGCGGATCATCTGCCGGGCCTGGGACCGCGACACGCCGAACCCCAGCCGCTGGACGATGTTGTCCAGCCGGCTTTCCAGCAGGACCATGAGGGCCGCGCCGGTATTCCCCTTGGTCCGCTGGGCCTCCTTGAAGTAGCGGCGGAACTGCCGCTCCAGCAGGCCGTAGTAGTGCTTCACCTTCTGCTTTTCGCGCAAGTGGGTGCCGTAGTCGGTGAGCTTGCCGCGGCGGTACGAGTGCATCCCCGGCGCCTGCTCGCGGCGTTTCAAGGCGCACTTGTCGGAATCGCACCGCAAGCCCTTCAGGAACAGCTTCATCCCCTCACGACGACAAAGCCGACAAACCGGTCCGGTCATACGAGCCATACTTGGTTTTGCTCCAAGTTGAAATTCAACGGTGGCGGGTAGGAAATCTGCCCCGCGCAAAAAAGGGCTACACCCGGCGGCGCTTCTTCGGCCGGCAGCCGTTGTGCGGCAGAGGGGTCACGTCTTCGATCGACTTGATCGCCAGCCCCGCGGCCTGCAGCGCGGTAATCGCGCTTTCCCGCCCGCTGCCGGGTCCCTTGACCTTCACGTCCACCTCGCGCACGCCGAACTTCATCGCCTTTTCGGCGGCCTGCTGGGCGGCCATCTGCCCGGCAAAGGGCGTGCTCTTGCGGCTCCCCTTGAACCCGCACGTCCCCGAGCTGGCCCAGCAAAGCGAGTCCCCCTTCGTGTCCGTGATCGTTACCGTCGTGTTGTTGAACGTCGCCTTGATGTGGGCCACGCCCACCGAGACGTTCCGCCGGGTCTTGCGTCGTGCTGCTGTCTTGGCCACCGGTTCTGCTACTCCGCTACAAAGAAAACCTGAATCCTACCTCAATTTGCATTTTGCACTTTTCACTTTGCACTGCACTTCTCCTTTCACCGCACCTAAGTGCAAAGTGTAAAGTGCAAAGTGAAAATTGGAGCAAGCCCTGTCTGTGGACCGCGCCCTTTCTTACCGCAGATCCTTCACGCCCTTCTTGCCCGCCACGGTCTTCTTGGGGCCCTTTCGGGTGCGGGCGTTGGTCCGCGTGCGCTGGCCGCGAACCGGCAGGCCGCGACGGTGCCGGATGCCGCGGTAACAGTTGATGTCGCGCAGCCGAGAGATGTTCTGCGTCACCTGACGCCGCAACTGCCCCTCGACCGTGTAGTCCTTATCCAACAGCGCGGCCAGCCGCGCCAATTCATCCTCGCGGAGGTCCTTGGCCCGGGCTTGCGGGTTCACCCCCGCCTTGAAACACAACTCCTGCGCGACCTTCGGGCCGACCCCGTACAGGTAGCGCAGCGAGATCACCGTCGGCTTGTTTCCCGGGATGTCGACACCCAACAAACGAGGCATTGATTCACTCCGCTAGTGGAACGCTCAGACGCGCCAATGTCCCTTCCCTCGGCGAGATTCCGGCCCGACGCACTGCCGCCACGCAAGGCAGTGGACGCCACGCGCGCCCAATTCTCGCCGAAACCGCCCCAAGGGCTATCCTTGCCTCTGCTTATGGCGGGGGTTGGTACACACCACATAGACGGTACCCCGCCTCCGCACTATCTTACAGTGCTCGCAGATTCGCTTGACGCTGGCACGCACTTTCATAACGGCTTACGCCCTCACCACGCAAGGGGACAAAGGATATTAGTATAGGCAATCGCCCATCATTCCCTCAAGGCCCCGCGAGGAGATTTTCTCCCCGGACCGAGACAACGCCTCGGCAGAGCAACGAAAGGTTCGACGCAAACTAAACTCGATCAACGACCTAGATTATCCAACCTTCCGATTCTCCCTCTGCGTTCCAATCATCCGTTCATCAATACGCCTGCCCAGGCCCCAAATGATGGGGGCCCGCGGTGAGCACATAGGGGCCGTGGGAGGTCAGGGCTACGGTGTGCTCAAAATGGGCGCTCGGGCGGCCATCGGCGGTCACCTGGGTCCAGTGGTCGGGCCGGGTGCGAACCCGCTTCGTTCCCGTGTTGACCATCGGTTCCACGGCGATCACCAATCCGGGGACCAAGCGAAAATCCCCCCCCCTCCGGATCTGGTCGCTGACGTAGTTCGGCACCTGGGGGTCCTCGTGCATTTCCCGGCCGATCCCGTGGCCGACGAACGATTCCACGGTCGTGAAACCGGCTCGCTTCACGTACCGCTCCATTTCCAACGCCACTTCACTCCACCAGGCCCGCGTGCCCATGAGCTGGATCGACAGGTCCAGCACCCCCTTGGTTACATCCAGGAGCCGCTGCACGTCGGGGGCGACGCGTCCGACCGGGTAGGTCGCCGCGGCGTCGCCGCACCAGCCGTTGAGCTTGCACCCGACGTCGATACTGACGATGTCTCCTTCGACCAACTTCCTTGGCCCGGGGATGCCGTGCACCACCTCTTCGTTGATCGAGATGCACGTCGCCGCAGGGAAGGGGACCTTGCCGGGGACCCCTTTGAAGAGGGCAATGGCGTGATGTTCCTTGATGTACTTGTCGACCGCGGCGTTGATCGCGGCCGTGGTGACGCCCGGTCGGAGAATCGAGGCGGCCACCTGGTGCGTCTCCCAGACCAGGAGCCCCGCCTTGCGCATCAGGTCAATGTCGCGGGCCGACTTCAGTTCTGGCGGTCTCTGCACGCCTCTGGCTCCTTAGCCGGCCAACGGGTCCAGCACCTCCTTGATCCGCGCGAAGATCTCTTCCACCGTGCCAAGTCCGTGGATCGCCTTGAGCAAGCCGCGCTTGCCGTAATAGTCCAGCAGGGGCTCGGTTTGCTGGCGATAGGCCACCAACCGCTGGCGGATGACTTCCGGCTTGTCGTCGGCCCGGCCGCGTCCGGCCAGCCGGCGAAACAGTTCCTCTTCGGGCACCCGAAGCTCCAGCACCACATCCAACGGCGTTGCCTTGTCGGCCAACATCCGGTCGAGGGCCTCGGCCTGGGCGATGGTCCGCGGGAACCCGTCCAGCAAATAACCAAAGCGGCAATCCGGGGCCTGAAGCCGCTCGGCGATGATCGCCACGATGATGTCGTCGGGGACCAGTTGCCCCGTCGACATGTACTTCTCGGCCTTCACTCCCACCTCGGTCTTGGCATCGCGGGCAGCGCGGAGCATGTCGCCGGTCGACAGGTGGGCCAGCTTGTACGTGGCGATCATGCGCTCCGCCTGAGTCCCCTTGCCCGCGCCCGGCGGACCTATAAAGACGATTCTCATGGTGTGGATCCAGCCCAACAATGAAGTCGGAAATTGCAAATTGAGAACTGCAAATATCAAATATCAAATTGTGGACACGAAGCGCCGACAACTCTCAGAAGAGTGCAGCACCACGTCCCCAATTTGCAATTTGATATTTGCAATTCTCAATTTGATATCTTCACCCTCGTTCCAGGAGTCCCTTGTAGTTTCGCATGACCAGGTGGCTGTCGATCTTCTGGACCAGGTCGAAGGCCACGCTCACGGCGATCAACAGCCCGGTGCCGCCGTAGAAGCTCGAAACCGAGTAGCTCACTCCCATCCAGCCGGAGATGACCGTCGGAAAGATGGCCACGACCGCCAGGAAGCCGGCCCCGACGTAGGTGATCCGCATCATGACCTTTTCCAGGTAATCCGCGGTGCGCCGCCCGGGACGGTAGCCGGGGATGAACGTGCCGTAGTTCTTCAGGTTGTCGGCCATGTCCTTGGGATTGAAGGTGATGGCCGTCCAGAAGTAACAGAAGAAGTAGATCATCACGATGTAGAACGCGTTGTACACGTAGGAGCTCTCGCCGCGGTGGAAGGCCTGGGCGAAGGTGACCAGCCACCCGGTGTCGGGGAACTTCTGGGCGAACCAGTTGAGCAGCACCTGCGGGAAGAGGAGGAGGCTGCTGGCGAAGATGATCGGCATGACGCCGGCCTGATTGACCCGCAGCGGGAGGTACTGCCGGGTGCCGCCGTACACGCGGCGTCCGCGCACGTGCTTGGCGCTTTGGGTGGGGATGCGCCGCTGGCCTTGGGTGATAAAGACCACGCCGGCGATCACGGCGACGAATAGCACGGCCAGGACGAGGACCGCGTCGACGCCGAGTTTCCCGCCGCTGGAGCCCAGATCGAGCCCCCCTCCCTCGACCATGGGCTTGATCAGCTCCCAACCGGCATAGGGCATGCGTGCCAGAATGCCGGCCATGATCAATAAGCTGATGCCGTTGCCGATGCCGTACTCATCGATCTGCTCGCCGAGCCACATGAGGAACGTGGTTCCGGCCGTCATCGTCATGACGGCCGTGAACTGCCAGCCGAAGCCGAGGGTATCGGTGGCCGGATCGAGGAGCGAATGTCGCACCAGGTCGTTGCCCGCGAGGTAGTTGACGTAGAACCAGCTTTGGCCGATGCAGAGCACGACGGTGGCGTAGCGGGTGTACTCGTTGATCTTTTTTCGGCCGCTTTCTCCCTCTTTTTGCAGGTCCTCCAGCGGTTTCCAGACGCTGCCAAGGAGTTGGAAAATAATCGACGCGGAGATGTAGGGCATGATTCCCAGGCCGAAGATCGTGGCCTGGCTGAGGCTGGAGGCGCTGAAGAGCATGGCCTGTTGGAGCAACTGGCCGAGCCCGCCGCCCGCCGCCCGCTCGAAGAAGGCCGTCATTCTGGCCTGGTCGACCACTGGCAGCGGGATTTGGTATCCGATGCGATAGATCGCCAGGAAGACGAGCGTGAGCAGGATTTTCTGCCGCAGCTCGGGGATGGTGAAGATGACGCGGATTTTTTCCCACATGGCTCGATCCGTCCTTTGAAGGATGAAGTAGGAAGGACGAAGGATGAAGTGGAAACGCCCCCTGCTTCATCGCTCACGTCTGATCTCAGTCCTCCGCAGGGACACGGGTTAAAATGCTGTTCTCTCGACGCAGCCCCTTCCCGCGACCACCGGTCGCGGCTCTACACGAACGTCACTTCGCCCTCCCGGTCTTCACTTCATCCTTTATCCTTCATCCTTTATCCTTCTTCTTCCGTTTCACCGGGGCCTTTCCGGGGACCACGATGGCCTGTCCGCCGGCCTGCTGGATCTTCTCCATGGCCGAGCGGCTGAAGCGGTGGGCGGAGACCACCAGCGACTTGGTCAGTTGACCGTTGCCGAGCACCTTGAGGACGTCGAACTGGCCGCGGGTGACTTTCTTGGCGTGAAGCGTTTCGGGATTCACCTGGTCGCCGGCGGTGAAGGCCTGCTCCAGGTCCTCGACGTTCACGATCGCGACGTTAGCGGCGAAGCGGTTGTGGAAGCCCCGCTTGGGGACGCGGCGCACCAGCGGCATCTGGCCGCCTTCAAAGGTGGGCAGGGCACTCCAGCCGGCGCGGGCCCCCTGGCCCTTGTGGCCGCGTCCGCTCGTCTTGCCGTGCCCGCTGCCCGGCCCGCGGCCGACCCGCTTGCGGGTCTTGAACTTCTGGATTCCTCGATGGATGTCGTTCAGGTTCATGACAGCGAGACTCCCCGAAGCCGCTCCACTTCGCCCTTCGTGCGAAGGGCCTGAAGCGCGTTGATGGTGGCCTTGACCAGGTTGATGGGGTTGGTGGAGCCGAAGCTCTTGGTGAGGATGTCGCGGATGCCGCAGGCCTCGCACACCGCTCGTACGGCAGCCCCGGCGATGACGCCGGTGCCGGGTTGGGCGGGGACGAGCACCACCTTGGCCGCCCCGAACCGCCCCTCCATGATGTGCGGAACCGTCGTTCCCGAGAGCGGCACGGCGAGCATCTGACGGGTCCCGTCCTTGATGGCCTTTTCGACGGCGGGGGGGACTTCGTTGGCCTTGCCGTAGCCCCAGCCGACGCGGCCCTGCCCGTCGCCCACAACCACCATCGCGGTGAAACTGAACCGGCGGCCTCCCTTGACCACGGCGGCGCACCGCCGGATCTTGACCACCTTGTCGATCAGCGCCCCTTGGGATGATTCATTAGACATAACGTGTTCGCTTACAGATGGAGAACGACTGCAAATCGACAATTGCAAATATCAAATTGCAAATATCAAATTGCAAATTGAAAAGACCTCCGCGTTCCTCCGCGTCCTCTGGGGTGAATTCTCCGGTGGGAAGTCAACACCCGGGCTGCCACTTTTCGCCCTCAGTCCTCACTCCCAACCCTTCTACTCCTTCGCCGCCGGGGCGGCGGCCGGTTTCTTGGCGGGCTTCTTGCCGGGTTTCTTCGGTTCCGGCGCGGCCTTGGGCTCGGGCGCCGGCGGCTTGGCGCCGAGATCCAGTCCGGCGTCGCGGGCGGCGTCGGCCAGGGCGGCCACGCGCCCGTGGTACTTGCACTGGCGGCGGTCGAAGGCCACCTTCGTCACGCCCGCGGCCAACGTCCGCTCGGCAATCGCCTTTCCCACCACGGCGGCAGCCGACTTGTTTCCGCCGTAGCCGACGGCCGGACGCAGCTCCTTGTCGAGCGTGCTCGCGGAGGCGATCGTCCGGGCGCCCATGTCGTCGATGACCTGCGCGTAGATGTGCTTGTGGCTGCGGAAGACGGCCAACCGCGGCCGGGTCGAGTGCGCTTTGACCTTGTTGCTCACCCGCCAGGACCGCCGCTGGCGCTGCAGGCCCATTTTCTTCGCGTGTTTCACGTTCGTGTCTCGCTCACTTGGCCATGACCTTGCCCTGCTTGCGGCGCACCACTTCGCCCTCGTAGCGAACGCCTTTGCCCTTGTAGGGCTCGGGCTTGCGGATGGCGCGGACCTCGGCGGCAAACTGGGCGACCTTCTGCTTGTCGATCCCCTTGACGAGGATGTGCTGCTGGTCGGGACAGGTGACTTTCAAGTCGGGGGGAATCGGCTTCTGGATCTCGTTGGCGTACCCCACCCGCAACTGGAGCACCCCTGCCTGGACTGCCGCGATGTACCCCACGCCGACGACCTCCAGCCGGCGTTCATAGCCCTGGGTCACGCCGACGATCATGTTTTGCAGCAGGGCGCGGGTGAGGCCGTGGAGGGCCTTGGCCTGCCGCTGCTCGCTAAAGCGCGTGATGACCAGGGAGGTCCCTTTTTCGTCCAAGGCCACGGCGACCAACGCGGGGACGTCCCATTCCTGTTTGCCCAACGGTCCCTCGATGGTGACGTGGTGGTCCGCGATCTGGACCTTCACCTTCTCGGGAACGGCGACCGGTTTTTTTCCCAAACGCGACATACGCCACCTTATCTGAAGAACCGCGAATCCCAAGCCGGAATGACCAATGACCAAGTCCCAATGACCAACGAACGAGCACAACTCGACGCTGTCTGATTGGTCATTGACACTCGGGCCTTGATCGTTTCTTGGTCATTGGTGCTCGGGCCTTGATCATTTCTTGGTCATTGGTGCTCGGGCCTTGATCGTTTCTTGGTCATTGGTGCTCGGGCCTTGGTCATTTCTTGGTCATTGGTGCTCGGGCCTTGATCATTTCTTGGTCATTGGTGCTCGGGCCTTGGTCATTTCCTCCTACCAGACTTCGCAGAGCACTTCTCCGCCGAGCTTGCGCTGGCGGGCCTCGCGGTCGCTGATCACGCCGCGGCTGGTGCTGATGATCGAGATTCCCAAGCCGTTGAGCACCGGCCGGAGCTTGGTCGCGCCGAGGTAGACGCGCCGCCCGGGCGTGCTGATCCGGCGCACGTGGCGGATCACCCGCTCCCCGTTCGGACCGTACTTCAAATGAATCCGGATATGGCAGGTCGGCTCGCCCGGGATCTCCTCCCAGTCCCAGATGTAGCCTTCCCGCTTGAGCACTTCCGCGACTCCGCGTTTGACCTTGGAGAGCGGCAGTTCCACCGTGGGCCGTTCGACGCGCACCGCGTTGCGGATGCGGGTCAACATGTCGGCGATAGGGTCGGTCATCATGATGTTCG
>Ga0172371_10013250_pt1 | contig 10758 bp, 11 predicted proteins | sample Lak12m_FD_114543 | JGI IMG/M metagenome (GOLD analysis project Ga0172371, IMG submission 114543) | Freshwater microbial communities from Kabuno Bay, South-Kivu, Congo - kab_022012_12m | ecosystem: Environmental > Aquatic > Freshwater > Lake | place: Democratic Republic of the Congo: South-Kivu... | reverse complement strand
CTTGCCATAGCAGACATCGCATAGGCAGCGGCGCAGATCCCGCTAATCGGCCTGGGGCATGTCGTGACGGGTCTTCTTGATCTGGGCGCGTCGCCGTTTGGCATCGAGGCGGCGTTCCCTGGAGGCGAGGGTCGGGGCAGTTCTGCGCCGCGGCCTGGGTGGAACGGCGGCCTTTTGGACCAGGCGGATCAATCGCTCCAGGGCATCCTGGCGGTTTTGCTCCTGGGTCCGAAACCGTCGGGCCTGGATGATCAGGATTCCGGCCTCGGTCATACGCCTCCCCGCCAGCATTGCAAGACGCCTGCGCACATCCGGCGGCAGCGATGGGGATCTTCCCACGTCAAACCGAAGCTGCACGGCACTGGCCACCTTGTTGACGTTCTGGCCCCCCGGCCCTGAGGCCCGAATAAACGTCTCCTCAATCTCCCTTTCGTCAATGGCAATGTCTTCGGTTATTCGAATCATGGAACAGGTCCGTGGATTGGAGGGTTCAATCGCCAGGCGGCTTAACTGCCGCCCTGATCTCACGCGATGCCATGGCCGGACCGGTAAAACGGGTTGTGAGAGACAGTTGGCCCCTTGGCTTCGTGCAGATGATCTACCAGAAAACCGCCTCCAACGCAAGGAGTTCCCTCCCACGGCCTTGACGAACGCTTTCGCCGGTCGTATAGTGCGCAAAACATCGAAGAGGTCAACCCAATGATACGAGGCTTCAATGGAAAGTCACCCCGAATCGCGGCATCCGCCTACATCAGCGAGGCCGCGTATATCGTGGGCGACGTGGAGATCGGCGAGGATTCCAATGTCTTTCCCGGAGCGGTTATCCGTGGGGACTTCGGCAGGATATCCATCGGATGCAACACCTCGATCGAAGACAACTGCGTCATTCATTCAGGCACCCCTTCTTCGGACCTGGGCGACGTGGAGATCGGCGACCGGGTCCTCATCGGTCATGGCGCGGTCCTGAATTGCCGCAAGATAGGGAGCAATGTTCTCATCGGCATGAACGCCACCATCCTTCACGACGCCGACATCGGGGACTTCTGCATTATCGGTGCAGGCTGCCTGGTGGGGCAGGGGATGAAGGTCCCCGACCATTCCTTTGTGGTGGGGGTCCCGGGAAAAATCAAGGGCAAGCCCACGGAACAGCAGCTCTGGTGGGTGCAGGAGGGTTACAAGGAATACGCCGCATTGGCCCGCCAATACCGTCAACAGGGATTGTAGAAGATAAGGGACTTCAGAATTAAGGTTGCTTTATGCCAGATGAGAGCAGCAAAGACCAGAAAGACCTCGAGACCGTCCTGTTTCCCCATTCCTGGCTCTCCGAGGACATCCAACGAAAGGTATGTGCTGCCTTTCCAGCCCTGACGATCTGCGAACCATGGTTCATGGACGAAGGCGACGACGAGGAATCGAGCAACGGCGGCTTCCATATTGTGCGTCCGCCCGAGGCCATGCGGCCGCCGCCGGACTTTCTGAAACTCCTCGCCGAATTTCGGCTATGGATGAGACAGAACCCGGGATATCCATATATCCCCACGCAACAGGACGACATTGCCACATGGGAGATCCGGCGGTCCCTGCGGCAGAATGGCGATGAGGTTCGCCATCCGTTTCCGGAAGAGGCGGTCCTGTGGCATCTCATCCTTCATCTGGAACGGGAGGTGGAAGAAAGCCGGACCGCTGCGAATGAGATGCTCCTTCGGGTCAAGGCGGGGCAATCGCCGCTTGCAGAGGCACTCGGCGAGGCAGTTCCTCCTCAGGGTCCGCTCGACGATCTTCCCGTTTACGAATCATATCCTGCGATTGAGGAAAGCCGCCTCAGACAGGTGATAGGCGCATGGTTCGGACTCTTCGGCCCCTCGATTCCACGGGATGCCGTCCTCCTGACCATGACTCCCGAAATTCTGAGCTATGCAGCCGAGCTTTTTGAGACCGGATCTATTGACCCCCCTACGCGGCAAGGGGCGTTCTTCCTTCACACGGTCCATCTCCCAAGATCTTCACCTGATCCCCGCAGGGAAAAGGATCCGGCATTTGCAGGTTTTTCAGGAAAAACCATGATCCTGGCCGCCCGCGAATAAGGCGGACTGAATCCATGCATGTGTCCAGCAGAAAGGAGTTGTCATGGATCTTAGCCGACTTGCAGAGAACCTCGGGCTGACGAAAGACGAATACCTGGAACTGATCGAGCTCCTCATTGAAACCGGGAGGGTGGATCTCGAAATGGCTGAGGCCGCCCTGAGGAAGCAAGACGCGGAGGAGGCCGCCCATAGGCTCCATTCCATCAAAGGCGCCGCGGGTAATCTGGGTCTCATGGAACTGTATGAGGAGGCCAAGCAGGGGGAGCAAATGGCCAAACAAGGCATGCTGGATCAACTCTCCGATATCATCCGCGGCCTCAGAACCAGACTTGATTTTTTGGCAGGGAACTCGGGCGACTGACAACCTTAATATTCTAACGCGGATGCCCGCAACCAACATTCATCACACAGAGACCACAAAGCACACAAAGGGTCTTTCGCTACTAAACAAAAAATGCCCTTCTTTGTGCTCTTCGTGCCTTTGTGTGAGTCGAAAAAAACGCATTACACCCAAAAGATCCTCTTGTTTTTCGTGACAGAAGACCAGACAATAAGGTACTAAGCGGCCAGATACTCCCATGACAACGATTGAAACCATCCTGTTGGGCATTGTGCAGGGCCTGACCGAGTTTCTACCGGTCAGCAGTTCAGGGCACCTGGTGGTGGGAAAACATCTGCTGGGGCTCAGGGAGCCCGAACTCCTTCTGGACACCACCCTCCATTTCGGGACCCTGCTGGCCGTCTGCCTTTATTTTTGGTCGGACCTCCGGCAGATGGTCGAGGAACTGTGGCGGCTGATCCCGAAGAAGGGAACCCCCCGGCCGGAACCCGGGCCGCACGCCATGATCGCCCTCATGGTCGTCATCGGATCCGTTCCCACGGCTCTGATCGGCATTGTCTTCAAAGACACCCTGGAAAGCCTCTTTGGATCCGTGACCACGGTTGCAATGATGCTGCTCGTTACCGGAGTCATTGTGGGCATCACCTGGTTCATTCCAGAAACCTACGGGAAAAAGGACCGCATCAGCATCCTTACGGCCCTCGCGATCGGCACCGCCCAGGGCCTGGCCATTGTGCCGGGGATCTCCCGTTCGGGGGCGACCATCGTCTGCGGTCTACTTTTCGGTCTCAACAGAGACCTTGCCGGACGCTTTTCCTTTCTCCTCTGCATACCCGCCATCGTCGGGGCGCTTCTCCTCCAGTTGGATATGACGGCCATGACGAGGGTCGGGGCCATTCCCCTTATCGTTGGTTTTTTTGCTTCAGCCCTGGTCGGGTTTCTGGCCCTGAAGGTCCTGATGGGGATCGTCCGAAAAGGCCATTTCTACTACTTCGCGCCCTATTGTTGGGCCATCGGCATACTAACGCTCATCCTCGTTTGAGAACGGATCCATGACCCTGACAAACAGGAAACGCTCTCTCTTTGATTATCTGGTGCTGGCATCCAAGGGGTTCTGCATGGGCGCCGCAGACGTGGTGCCTGGCGTCTCCGGCGGGACCATGGCCTTTGTTCTTGGAATCTACGAGGAGCTTCTCGACGCCATCAAGTCCTTTAATCTCAGAAGTCTGAAGCTGCTGCTCTCCCTGGACATAAAGGCCTTTGTCGGCGCCATCTCGTGGAAATTCCTTCTGGTCCTCGGCTCGGGAATCCTCACGGCCATCTTTACCCTTGCCCAGCTCCTCGCCTGGCTGCTGAACAATACCCCCGTACTTATCTGGTCCTTCTTTCTGGGGCTGATCCTGGCCTCCGTGGTGACCGTCAGTCGCCGCGTCCAATCGTGGCAGCCCCCGATCTGGATCTCCCTCTTTGCCGGTGGGATCGGCATGTATTTTCTGGTGGGTCTTGTGCCGGGAACCACCCCGAACGACCTCTGGTTTCTCTTCATTTCCGGGGCCGTGGCCATTTGCGCCATGATCCTACCCGGCATCTCCGGATCTTTTGTCCTGGTGCTTATGGGCAAGTATCAATATATCCTCGAGGCCGTCAATCAGAGGGATTTTCTTGTCCTTTTCGTGGTGGCTGCAGGCGCCGCAGGGGGGATTGCCGCCTTTTCCCGGCTCCTGTCCTGGCTTCTCGTCAGGTATCACGATCTGATGGTGGGCTTCCTGACCGGCCTCATGGTGGGCTCGCTTCGCAAGGTCTGGCCATGGAAGGAGACCGTCGAAAGCATCACAGACAGTCACGGAAACACACTTCCGCTGGTTGAGGCCAACATATGGCCCGCTCACTTCACCGGCGAGGTTGCCGCGGCCCTGGGTCTTATGCTGGGAGGATTTCTGGTGGTCCTCATCCTCGACCGCCTGGCCCGGCCAGACGCGAAACCGCCGCACTGACACCCCGATCCCCGATTTATCCCATCCGCCATCTCGTTTTTACTTCCCTTCCTCCCGACCGTATTCCGGATGCCATGTCCGCGTTGGAGCGTTTCCTGCAAGATCTGCCGGAACGCGCCCCAGCGCTCATTAAAGCAACTCTGTGCGCTTTTCGGTATGTCCGCCACGATTGCGCCCCACTTCCGTACCATGTTCATGGAAATTTTCGTGGGTCCCTTGCAGCTATTTACTTGAGGTTCGCCTTGTCTGTTAGTATCATTAACGTATCTGCTGATGACATGTGGCCCCTATTTTGAGTCAATATACCAGCTTCTTTTCCAGAGGGGTGATTGATGAAAAAGATATTAGTGGTGGATAACGATCGTTTTTTTCTTGAGGTGATCAAGGACCTCCTAAAACAGGAGGGCCACGAGGTATTGACAGCGGAAGACGGTCTTTCTGCCCTGGACATTCTGGAAGGATTTACGCCGGATGTCATATTCCTCGATATGGTCATGCCCAACATCGATGGCAAACGGTTGTGCCGAATATTGCGCAACATGAAGGACTTCAAAGATGCCTATATCGTCAGCCTTTCAGCAACCGCCTTGGAAGATTCTGAGGATATCATACGGGCAGGAGTCGATGCCAGCATCCCCAAAGGCCCCCTTAACGAGATGGCCGTCAACATTTTAACCGTCATCGACAAGAGGACGGATTCTGTATCCGAGCTTTTTCCGGAAACAATGGGGCTGCGGGGAAGTATCCGCGAAAGAGGCGTCACCCGCGAACTTCTATCGACCATTGGGCACTTCGAGATCATTTTGGGGCAGATTGACGAGGGCGTCCTCGAACTGGCCCCGGGCGGGCGGGTCGTTTATGCCAATCCAAGTGCGGCGTTTCTGATGCATTTGTCCGAGGAAGATATGCTGGGGCACCCATTTCCGGACCTGTTTCAGAAAGAAAATCAGAGACGGGTCAGGGCATCGATTGAAGGCGGCGCTGAAAAATCCAAACAGGTATCCGACGACAACCCATTGATATTGAATGGCTATCAGGTACTCATGGACATACATCCGATCCCCGACAGCGATCGAAAGCTCATTGTCATCCTCCGTAATATCACCGAGCAAAAAAAGGCGGAAGAGGCGCTCAAAAAAAGCGAAGATCGGCATCGTCCCCTTTTTGAAAACGCAAGCGATGCTATATTTGTTTTACAGGATGACAGCATAAAATTCTCCAACCGCCGCGTCTCTGAGATGTTCGGATTCACCAAGAACCAGTTGCTGGACCTTCCCTTCCTCGACCTCGTCCATCCAAAAGACAGGGATGCCCTCATCAAGAGGTTTCGACGAATCCTGAGGGGTGATGGGGCATGGGGCATCTATTCCCTCACGATGTTCAATCGGTTCAAAAAAGAGTTGCGGGTTGAATTGAATGCTGTTCCGATTCAGTGGGACGAGGGGCCTGCGATCCTCAATTTCGTAAGAAACCTTACCAAGAAAAGAATGCCCGAAACCGATTCTTCTCAGGGCGCTCTCCGCTCCTAAACCCATTCAAAAAACCCACCAACATCTTTTGCTTCTTGACATGTGGGGAAGCGTGGTTAATTTTGAGCATTTACGGATCATCATGCAACATGATGGACTGGCATGAGAGCGGTGATTTCGAATGTTTCTCTGCAAGTTTTACGCAAGAGGACAATCCCGCGGCGGGGCTTGGGCCCTTGCGGGAGAGGCTTTCAGCCTCGATGCTCGCTGCGAGGACGCCGCTCACAGAGAAAGAAATTTTCGAGTACGGGGTGAGAAAAGCTCCGTTATAAAGCTTGGGTTGCGGCCATCAGGCCGCTTTAGGGAGGCAGCATGGTGAAAAAGGCGCCTGTGTATGTGACCCGGAAAAATTGTGGGAGCGTACTCAGGGAATTGCGGCAAAGATTCGGCAGCATGTCTGTAGCTGATCTTGCCAAGATATTGGGGGTTGCGCGGAGTACGATCATGAGGATCGAAGCCGGTGAGACGGCGCCTTCGGACGACTTCCTGAACCGATTGAAGGCGCTCCAGGTGATGGGTATGTCGAGATTTCAAGGTCTGTCAGAAAAAGACATGGACCGGTTTTCACAGGCTATCGAAGAGATGGGCGGGAGCCCAGAGCTTTTTGCCAAGGGCATGATGCTCAGGGAATTGACCTCCGGGGGGATACTCGCCGGTCTGGGTACCATCGCGGGCGCCTCCTTGAACCTCTCGGGGTCCGTGGTAAGCTCCATCCCGATCCTCTCGAGTCTGGCGGGGTATGGGCTGGTGAAGGGACTGAAGTCGCTTTTGGAGGCAAACAACCTGTCATGTGTAGAGGGTGATGGGTTCTGGCAAATTCAAACAGGGAGGGCCGCAGGGCCCGAGAAGGAGGCAACAGAAATGAAAGAAAAAATGGGCAAGGAAGAGAAAAATGGCGGGACGGGGTTTGAGTTCGGCCTTGGCGGGCTTTTCAAGGGCCTCGGCAGCCTGATCGATGCAGCAAACCAACTGGCGGAAAAGGGCGAAGAGCTGTCCAAGTCGGGTGAAATCGATTTCAGTGGGCTCGATAAAATCAAGGGGCTCAAAGAGCTCAAGGGCGTTTACGGGGTCAGGGTGCGCACGCTTGCGGACGGCAGGCCGTCGGTCGAGCCGTTCGGCAATATCAAGCGATCGCCCAAGGGGCCGGTAGTGGAAGAGGTGCGCGAGCCGATCGTTGACGTGTTTGACGAATCGGATGGCATCCATGTGGTGGCCGAGATGCCCGGAATTGAAGAGAAGGATATATTCCTTGATATTCAAGGGGATATACTAACCATCAAGGCAGAGGGCCAGAACAGGAAATACCAGAAAGAGATCCTCCTCTCAAGGGAGGCTGGCGCCGATAAGATGACGTGGACCTACAAGAACGGCATTTTAGACGTCAGGATAGGGGCCAGTGGCCATTAGTCATTCGATCTTGGAAGTTGCACTTGCATGCGAACGCTTATTTACGTCCCCATGATTCATTCGGACGCCGACCTTGGGAGTACCGCCTTACCCCTCAACAGGAAGGGGATTGAGGTGTGCGGGAAGGCGAGGTGGCTCAGGCATCAGGAAATCGTGGCCGGGTACTGGGAGACGGTCCGCTCTCATCTCGACAAAATAGATGCCCACGGTCTGGCAATCTACCAGGATGGGCTGATGGCCGACGGCCTCCTCGGCCGCCGGATCATCGAAGAGGGAGCCAAGAGGGGCAGCCCGAATCATCAGATTGTCCTCGATTTGATCATACGTGGGGCAACTATCCGGAAAACAGAGGATATTGAGCTGCTCAAGAAGGAATTTGATCGAATCTTGCAGCTCGCGGCGAAAGAGACCGAAGTGGACGAGAAGATCCGCCTGCAGTGCAGGATCGAAGCCAGGCAGCTCCTGGCGGAGAGAGACCGGTTCATCGCGGACACCATCAACCAAACCCTCCAGGAAGGGGAAAAGGGTGTGTTGTTTATCGGGGCTTTTCATAACATCATCGAGGAATTGGACGACGATATGGAGATCATTGAGCTCAAAAAACAGAGGGCTGTGAGGGCATATTTCAAGGCCGTCCTAACCGGAAACGAACAAGCGTTTGAACCGTTGGCCTCTTATATGCTTTCCGATTGTCAGCCCCAGTCCGAACGCTTCTTCCCTTGACAGTCCCGCCTGAGTTGCCATAGCATTTGTTCATCCATACCTGTCGTGAGGTAAGTTGCAAAAGAAACACAAGCTCGGAGAGACGGAGCATGCCGGAAAACACCATCCTGATAGCAGATGACGAGGCCCCGATCCGGAATATGCTTTCACGATTCATTCAGGCTGAGGCAGGCCACATCCTTCTTGCCGGGAGTGGGAGGGAGGCAGTGGAATTGGCCAAGACCCACCCGATTGACCTCGCCATTCTGGACATCGTGATGCCGGACATTGATGGGGTAGAGGCCTTGAAACAGATCAAGGCAATCGACGACACAATTGGGGTCTTGATGATCACCGGGAACGCCCAACTTGAGACCTTGAGAGAAATCCTATTCGAGCATGGCGCCTATGACTACCTTTTAAAGCCGTTTGATGCCCTGGAAATAAAGCTTGCCGTTCGAAGAGCCCTGAGGAGCAGGGAGCTTGTCGTCAAAGGGAATATCGTCAAAGACGATATGGCGGGCCGAATCCAGGAAATGGAAAGACAATACAGGGAGAGGACCTTCAATCTGAGACAATCCCAGATCCAGTATCGAAACATGGTGGAAGGCTCGGCCAACATGATCGTGATTACCCAGGGAGATCGGATCAGGTTCGCGAACGGGGTATCGTTTGAGTCGACAGGATACTCGAAGGACGAGATTCTGGAAATGCCTCTAATCGATTTTGTGCATCCCGATGACCGTCAGTCGGTCATCGACGACCGGGGGCGATCGTCGCGCGAAGGGATACCGGATGCCAGGATGTTCCGGTTGATCAAGAAGGATGGGTCATCCGTATGGGTTGAGGATCGTACGACAAGGACTCTGTGGGCGGAAGCCCCTGCATCCTTGCATATGATCCAGGATATCACGGAGCGTATGAGGTCCGAAGAGGCATTGAGAATCAGGGACGCGGCGATAGCCGCCTCCATCAGCGGCATAGCTCTCGCCGACCTCAAGGGACATATAACCTATGCCAATAAGGCGTTTGTTAGAATGTGGGGATATCCCAATGAAGAAGCCCTTATCGGTAAACCCCTGCGAAGGCTTTTTCATAGCCAAATGAACGGGGCAAAGGCGGTTGAGACCTTGCGGACGGAAGGCGGGTTTGTCGATGAGGTCACGGCGGTCCGAGAGGACGGGTCTCCTTTTCCCGTTCAGGTCTCTGCCAACATGGTTTTGAATGAGTCGGGCAGGCCGATCAGCATGATGGGGTCATTCCTCGACATCACCGAACAGAAAAAGGCTGAAGAGATGATGTTGCGCACGGAAAAGCTTTCATCCCTGGGGCAGCTCTCTGCCGGTCTTGCCCATGAGCTGAGGAATCCATTGGCCGTGGTCAGTTCCTGTTCGCAATTCTGTCTCGAGAATATGAAGCTCGAGCGTTTGGTGCGCGAGAATTTCGAAGTCATATACCGGAGCAGTCAGCGGGCGAGCAAACTCATCAGTGAACTGCTGACTTTTGCAAGGTCTGGGGCCTTGACCACAAACGATGTGGACATCGACGAGGTGGTAAAGAGAGTATTGGAGATAATCCGGATGGAGGTGGACCCTGACCGTGTCGCCCTTGTGCAGCGACTGGAAGCAGGGCTTCCGCAGATCAGGGGGGATCGAGAGAAACTGAGACAAGTATTTCTCAATCTCCTGCAGAACGCCATTCAGGCAGTTTCGAGCAGGGGGACCATCATCGTCGAATCGCGATTCATCCAATTGGAGAACCTGGTGGAGATCACCGTCATGGACGATGGACCGGGCATTCCCGAGGAACACCGCCAGAAGGTATTCGATCCGTTCTTTACCACCAAACCGGACGGCACAGGCCTTGGATTGAGCATTTGCCATTCCATTGTGGAACAGCACATGGGGACGATACATGTGGAGCCGGTTGAGGACAGGGGCGTCTGTGTATGTGTGCGGCTACCGGCTTTCAAGACGGGGGAGCTCGACGATGTCGGCAAATGAAACCCTCAGTCAACGAATGATCTTGCTGGTGGATGACGACCGGGATTTCCGATGGGCCACTGGGAACGTCCTGGAGGCTGCAGGATACCGGGTGGTTCATGCCGCAGGTGGCGACGAGGCCTTGAGCTTCCTGGAAAAAGATGTCCCTCACCTGGTTCTTCTGGATTATCGGATGCCGGGAATGAATGGGCTTGAAGTCGCCGAGGCGATGAAACAGCGGATGTCCGCTGTGCCCATTGTGATGATTACTGCCTATGCGGAGATCGACTCTGCGGTCGCCGCAATGAAGATGGGCGTATACGACTATGTGACCAAGCCCGTTGACAACAACGATCTGCTGTTTACGATTCAGCGGGCACTTGAAAAGCAGGACCTGGTGCATGAAGTGGTGCGCCTGAGGCACGTCCTGAGGGAACGGACCTCTCTTTACGAGGCCATGGGAAGAAGCGATGCCGTCAAGAAGCTCATGCGTCACGTGGAAAAAGTGGCGCCCGCTTCCTTTTCAGTCCTGATCGAGGGTGAAAGCGGTACCGGAAAGGAGCTTGCTGCCCTTGCCATCCACAGGCTGAGCGAGGCCAGAAAGGGACCGTTCGTGGCCGTGGATTGCGGGGCCATCCCCGAAACTCTTATTGAGAGTGAATTGTTCGGGTATATGAAGGGCGCCTTCACCGGGGCCTATGCCGATAAGCCGGGCCAGTT
>Ga0172371_10013249_pt1 | contig 10759 bp, 10 predicted proteins | sample Lak12m_FD_114543 | JGI IMG/M metagenome (GOLD analysis project Ga0172371, IMG submission 114543) | Freshwater microbial communities from Kabuno Bay, South-Kivu, Congo - kab_022012_12m | ecosystem: Environmental > Aquatic > Freshwater > Lake | place: Democratic Republic of the Congo: South-Kivu... | reverse complement strand
TTCTGACAGTTTTTCGATATCATATCCTCTTTTTTTGAGCCATTGCGCAAATTGACCTCTGGTTTCTTCCAGTACTTTTTCAAATCTTAATTTACTGTTTTCTTCTATCATTGTCCTGTTTCTAACATATTCATCATACGACATTATCACAGCCTGTGGTTTACTATCTCTTGCTATAATATAAGTTTCATTTTGTTCCGAAACCTTATCAACCAGGTTCTTGATATTTGTCCTTGCTTCTGTAATACCAATTATCTTTTCCATAGTCTTATTCACCCTAACTTAAAATAATGCTCAATATTAAATTACAAAAGGACGTACTTATAAATTAGCATGTTAGCGTACGCCTTAGTTATTATATCAGATTATCAGGTAAAGGAAAAGTTCAATTAAAAAGGCCCATATGATATACATTGGAATTTAAAAAAAGAGTTATATAACCAGACCCCAATATTTTCTTGATTTCCAAAACCAAAAATATATAATTAAATTAGCTAAATTAGCCATTATGTCTATTTATAAAAGAGGAGCAATGATGATAGTAAACGCCACGGACCTTAAAAATAATCTTGGGAAATATTTAAGAGACTGTGCAAAAGAAAATATAATCATAACCAGCAATGACAGAAAAATTGCTGTTCTTTGTGCATACAAAGATACATACAAAGAAAACCAGGGAAATAATTCAAAAGTCAATTCTTATGGCCTGGTTAGTGAAAGGGCAGAAGCATTTGACTATGAACCTAGAGCAGTTTCATATGAAGAATTCCTTGCACTGACCGAAGGTAATGAAAAAAGATATGAATATATTGATGGCGAAGTATATCTTCTTTCATCCCCAAAAATTACCCACCAGAGGATACTTGGAGAAATGTATATTATGTTTTATAACTGGTTCAAGAGTAAGGAATGCAGGCCGATACTTTCACCGTTTGATATAACACTAAAGAGAAGTCCTGACAATATTAATGTTGTAGAGCCTGACATTGTGGTTATTTGTGATCTTGAAGAAAACATAAACGAGAAAGACTATTATGTCGGTACCCCTGTACTGGTTGTAGAAATTATTTCTGAATCAACACGGCGTAAAGATACCATAAAAAAACTTGATCTATACATGTCTGCCGGTGTAAATGAATATTGGATCGTTAATCCTTTGAATAAAGAAATTACAATATATCTTTTTGAGCAAAATGATATCAGTAAAAATGAAACATATAAAAAAAATGAAATTGCTGCATCATATGTTTTTCCCGGTCTGAGGGTGAATCTGAAAGATATTTTTTAAATAAAAACCATAAATAATTAACCAAGGCCATAAATAATTATAAATTTTAATTATATATAAATAAGAGTATTGATAATACAGATGTTTTGCTGTATAATAAGTATTACTAATTATACATACATAATTAATTAAGACATGAAAAGACTAAACATAACGTTGCCGGAAAGAATTGCTGAAGCAATAGAGGTTTATCAGAATAAGAGTAAATTTATTGCAGAAGCAATAAATGAGAAAATCCAAAAGGATAAAAGAGAAAAATTAGATGCACTCCTTACCGAAGGATATAAAAGTGAATGCAGTATAGATAAAAAAATAAATAAAGAGTGGGAAGCAGTAACGCTGAAAGGGTGGCCTGAGCGATGACCAGATTGGCGGCTGACATAAAACCTGTACCAGGTAATTATCCCAGAAGAGGTGAAATCTGGCAGGTATCTTTAGAGCCTTTTACCGGTCACGAGATAGGGAAGACAAGACCGGCGCTGGTAATCTCCAATAACAAAAATAATGAATATTCTTCAACTGTTACACTGATTCCTATTACAGCTTCTATAGAAAAAATATATCCATTTGAAGTTTTTATTTCCGGAGAGGATTCAGGACTTTCCCTGGATTCTAAAATAAAGTGTAACCAAATAAGAACAGTTGATAAATTAAGATTGTTAAAGATTGTCGGTGAAATTTCAACAGAAATTATAAAAAAAGTTGAAGAAGCTCTTTTGATACATATTGGAACTTAAAAATGAGCTTACATAAATGGAGAAAGACATTTGACAAATTAATTGCAAATTGTATAATTATAATTAGTCTAATTATAATTATACTAATTATAATATGATATCATTTTACGGCAGAGAACAACAACTGAAAATATTAAATGACTGGTGGCTGGAACAAAAGTCTCATCTTGTTATTGTTTATGGAAAAAGACGCATCGGCAAGACTGCATTGTGCTTAAAATTTACAGAAGATAAACCAAAAATATATTATTTAGCTGATAGACTTGATATAAAGCTTCAACTAAAAAAATTATCACAACAGGTCGGTACATTTTATAGAGATGGTTACGTTTCAAATTATGGACTGTCCGATTGGGAGCAGTTATTTTCCTATATCAGTGAAAAAAAGAAAAAATTTGTATTGATCATTGATGAATTTCCATATATGGTTGAGGCGGATTCCGCAATATCTTCTATATTTCAAAAAGGATGGGATTTATACCTGGAGAAATCAAATACTTTTCTTATTTTATGTGGCTCAAGTATCGGTATGATGGAACAGCATACTATCTCATACAAGGCACCTCTTTACGGCAGAAGAACAGGACAGATACTTTTAAAGCCATTTGATTTTTCTGATTTAAGTCAAATTTTTAATGACTGGACATTTGATGAAAAATTACACATTTATAGTATTGTTGGCGGAGTTATTACTTATTTGAAATTTTTCATAGAAAATAAAAATTTTTGGGATGTTATAGAAAAGAAAATGTTAAATAAAGAACAGTTTCTTTATCAGGAAGTAGAGTTTCTGTTAAAAGAAGAACTGAGAGAACCAAGAAACTATTTTTCAATTCTGCAGAGCATGTCTTCAGGTAAAAGAAAGATTTCGGAAATTATAAATGACACTGGTTTTGATAAGGGAACTATCAGTTCGTATCTTGCTAATCTAAACCAACTTATGATAATAGAAAAAGAGGTACCTGTTACCGAAACAGATGCTTATAAGAGCAGAAAAGGATTATATACAATAAGGGATAATTTTATTTCATTCTGGTTTAGATTTATATTTAAGTATCGAAATTATATAGAAGAGGGTAACCAAAAGGATTTATTAAAAATAATAAAAAAATCTATCGGTGATTTATTAAGCTATAATTTTGAAGAGATCACGAAGCGGGCAACCAATAGCATTATGAGGGAAAAATTTGATATTAGATTTACCAATATTGGCCGATGGTGGGATAAGAATACAGAGATAGATATTGTTGGATTTAATATAGAGACACAGGATATAGTATTTGGTGAAGCAAAATGGACAAATAAACCTGTTGGAATAAATATTTATAAGGATTTAGTAGAAAAATCAGAAGAGGTTGACTGGAACAGGGCAAGCCGAAGTGAGTATTTTATATTTTTTAGTAAAAATGGTTTTACAAATGAATTGATAGAATTTTCACAAGATAAAAATATAATCCTTATTACAAAAGATGATCTTTAAAAAAATAAAATTATGGAAAATAATAAAACATTAGAAGAACTGCTGGCCACCGACATAAGTAATATTGCTGATAGAAAAGATGCCCAGAGCCTTACAAATGAGCTTAAAGAAGAGCTGAATAGGCACAATTATTATTATTATATCAAAGATGCCCCCATAATCAGTGACGCTGACTATGACAAGCTTATGAAAAACCTTCAGGTACTGGAAGGAAGATTCCCGGAACTTATTACTGATGATTCGCCCACACAACGTATCGGAGCAACTCTTGAGGGGGGCTTCAAGACAGTTGAACATGGTGAAAAGATGTTAAGCCTCCAGGATGCCTTTAACTATGTTGAGCTGAGGGATTTTCTTGAAAGGGTTTACAAAGATCTGGGTATGTCCGAAAATGAGGTTGAATTTGTATGCGAGCTTAAGATTGACGGATCCGCAGTGGCCCTTGTTTATGAAGACGGACGCTTTATAAGCGGTGCCACTCGCGGAGATGGAATAATTGGTGAAGATATTACCCAGAATCTGAGAACAATAAAAGCCATACCTCTAAAACTCTTGGAGCCACAAACCTTACAAGGAAATTCCGAAAGTGCCATAAATCCAATAAGCCCAACAAGTCAAATAAACCTGATAAATCCAACAAAGCTGGCAAACCTTATTGCCATCCCACCTCGTCTTGAGGTCCGTGGAGAAGTTTATCTTGCAAAGGATGAGTTTGGGAAAATAAATATGCAGCGCGAAGAGGAAGGATTAGTAACATTTGCAAATCCACGTAATGCTGCTGCGGGTTCGCTTCGTCAGATCGACCCCAAAATGACAGCCGAAAGAAAACTGAATATATTTCTTTATGGCGCAGCGGCTAATTCCAATCTCAATATAGATAACCAGTTTGACCTGCTTTCACTCCTTAAAAATATTGGTTTGAGAGTGAATCCCAACATAAGAAAAGTAACAGGATTTGAACAGATAAGGGAATATATTGAAAACTGGCGCGATAGACGCCGGGACCTGCAATACGAAACTGATGGTATTGTTATAAAAGTCAACAAATTTGATCTTCAGCAGCGCCTTGGTCAGACATCAAAAAACCCCCGTTGGGCGGCAGCGTTTAAGTATCCGCCTGAGCAGCAGACAACAAAGATACTCGACATTACCGTAAATGTCGGCCGCACGGGCACTCTCACTCCGGTTGCAGTCCTGCAGCCTGTTCGTATATCAGGGTCAACAGTTTCCCATGCAACACTGCACAACGAAGATGAGCTGAAGCGAAAGGATGTCAGAATAGGGGATTGGGTTTTGGTTCATAAGGCGGGAGAGATAATACCTGAGATCATAATGTCGATAAAGGAGCGTCGCAATGGCTCGGAGAAGGAATTCAAAATGCCGGACAAATGTCCCGTTTGCGGATCAGACGTAGAAAGACTTGCCGGGGAGGTTGCCATAAGATGTACGTCACTGGCATGTCCAGCTCAGCAGTTCGAGAGGATCGTCCACTTTGCATCAAAAGGGGCCATGGATATTGACGGGTTAGGTCCTGCAGTTGTAGAAAAACTTCTGAATAAAAAAATAATAAAGGATCCGGCGCATATTTATTTTCTTAAATACGAAGATATTATCAGGATCGAAAATTTTAAAGAAAAATCCACCAATAATCTGCTTTCGGCAATTGATGCCAGCAGGTCCAAACCTCTTGCCCGTCTGCTCTTTGCAATGGGAATAAGATTTGTAGGCTCTCACATTGCTGATGTCCTGTCTTTAAATTATAAAAATCTTGACGAACTTATCCGTGCGTCGTTTGAAGACTTAAGCAAAATATACGAGATAGGTCCCCGTATTGCAGAAAGCATCACTACTTTCTTCAAACAGGATCAAAACCTCAAAATCATTGAAAAACTCAAGATTGCTAAGGTTAATTTTAACTCGGAAATAAAAAATATATCCAAAAAGACGGTTTTTTCCGGAAAAACATTTGTTTTAACAGGTAAACTGCCCTCTTTTACCCGGGATGAAGCAAAGGAAGCTATTGAGAAATTTGGCGGCAGAGTAGGTTCAAGTGTCAGTAAAAATACAGATATGGTGCTGGTTGGAGAAGAGCCCGGCAGCAAGCTTGAAGATGCGAAAAAATATGAAATCAAAATAATTTCAGAAGAAGATTTTAAAAAAATGATCGAATCCAATGGTTAATATGCCGAAATCATCATATCCACAGCATAGCAAATCCGGTAAATTCGGGAATCGCGAGGGGAACGGCAGGCAAAATAATGACAAAACGCAGGATCCTCGTGACCTGCCGGGCACAAGACATAAGCAACAAGAACCCGATATCAAATGGAATTCACTTGACGCTCTGATTTCAATAATTTTCTTAATCGCAGTTCTTATTGGAATTTATTTTGGCAGCCAGAAACTTCTCAGCATGCTGACCGAGAAACAGCTCATCAACCTCAATATTTCGAATATAGGCAATTTAAGTTTTTCTATTTTTTATGCAATACAAGCCATTTTGATGCTTGGTGTTGTCTGGTTTTTTGCAATTTATTGGCGTGGCGCATCAATGAAAGATCTGGGTTTTAGGTATTACAGTATATTAAAGACAATCTGGTATACATTTATTTCACTGCTTTTCATCTTTCTTGTAAGCTTTCTTTATATTTTAGCCTTAAAATCAATTTTTGGAATTGAGGCGCCTCCCAGCAAAATAGACGAGCTTGTCGCCAACAGGAATATTTCAGGCAATATTTTGATTATTGTCACTGCAGTAGTGGCACCTTTTTGCGAAGAAATCTATTTCAGGGGATTTATATATCCTGCTTTCAAAAAGAGTTTCGGTGTACCGGCTGCATTATTTTTATCCTCTTTTTTATTTTCCTTGGCACACCTTGAGCTTTACAGCTTTATACCAATCATGGTAATCGGCTGGCTACTGGCTTACATATTTGAAAAAACAAAATCCATTTTTACCGTAATTTTTTTACATGCTGCCTACAACCTCATACTTATTTTGATACTTTTGGGCAAGATTAATTTTTTAAAGTTGTATTAACAACCAGAAGTACCTGCGGGGAGTAATTATAAAAATTTATTCGGAATTTTTATCTAATAATGACGCAACCCACTGCCTGTTTTCCCAGAGCGCGCATCCGCCATTGGTTTCTTTAAGGTTTTGATGGTTTTCACGGATCTTTCTCAGGAATTCTGACTTCAGCGCATCCTTTAAAGTAAGATTCTTTAAGCTGGTATCAGAATAAGGTGCAAATGGACAAGGTTCAAGACTGCCTTCGGCACTTATGTGTACAAAACCTCTTCCGGAAGCCAGACAGCCGCCCATTTCTTCTTCACCACCGGGAAATGCTATGAAAAGTGCAGGAAACCTGGCTTTGAAATCATTCATGATTGTACTTATTTTTCTCTCCTGCTCACCCGTAAGACACATATCTTCTGTATTGTACTTGACCGGTACATAGCTTATATAAAAGAATATTTTACACCCCAGGCTCAGCAGTTCTTTAACAAATCCTTCACCGGTTATCAGGTCAAAATTATTCTTTTCAAGGGTAAGCGACAGTCCCCAGAAAATATTTTTCTTCCCTATTTTATTGATTATTTTCTTTACATGTTCATATACACCTTCGCCACGCCTGCTATTTGTCTCTGTCTGGTTACCTTCGATGCTGAAGATCGGGATAAAATTTTTCTGTTTTTCAAGAACAGATATAATTTCTTCGTCTATAAGCAGCCCGTTTGTAAAAACCGGGAAAATAATATCGGGGTAATTTCCTGTAATATTGATTATCTCTTTTCTGACCAAAGGTTCCCCTCCTGCAATAAGGATTATTGATGTCCCAAGCTGGTGTGCCTGTTCTATTATATCACTTAATTTTTCCGGGCTTATCTCATCTGCTGCCTTTCTGTTAAATGCCTGAGCGTAGCAACCCTTGCATGAAAGATTGCACCTTTCAGTTATACTGAAAATCATAAAGGGAGGTACATGTACCCCACTTTTTTCCCAATCAAGTCTTAAGCTCGCTGCTTTTTTCTGCCACCTGTAGGTCTGCAGGAAAAATTTTGTAAGTCCGGGTTCCTTAAACAGGGTTTTCAGCGCATCCTTAAAAAGAATCCTTATCTCTCTGTTAAGGTACCTGTCCAGGCTTATGTTTTCTTTAATATTTTTTTGTACTTTTTCCATGAACTGTTATCAGTTATAAAAAATTCGATAATTTATGAGAATACAATAGAAAGCAATAAAAAACTATATTTTTATCAGATTTTTGCAAGATAAATGTATATGATTTTAACAGATCAGATGAAATAATGATCCCGGATTAATTCAAATATATCTGTCCTGCGATATTGAATGGATCAATAAGTTCAACTCCGGTATACCTGGCTGGATTTGAAGTAGCAGCCGGATCCTTTACAAACTCAAATACATCTTTTATTGAATATTTTCCGTCACTATCCCTGTCAACTGCATTTTTATCTGTGAGTATATAATTTAATATTTCTTGAAAAGTTATGGGAGCCATTGCGGTTCTGGGATATGCGGTTTTTCCAGCAACAGGTTCTGCAGAATCTGCCAGGGCGCATGAACTAATGGTCACTGCCATCTTTTCACATTGAATCTGATCAAGCATGCCGCATATATCAAAGTAAGAAATATACCTGCCGCCATGTTCATTGCCCATACCGTCAGCAAATTCCATCATTGCATCTGCTCCGTATTCAGATGCTTCACTGCCATGAGACATCAATGCAACCAAAATGGCACATCCTGTATTGCTAAGTTTTTTTACATCGTCAATGGCTTTTACAAAATTATCATATGTTCCCCCATCCTGGTTCTGGCCCCAGTAAATATGAATCTGCTCCTGCGGAATTCCGAGGTCTAAAAAATAGTCAGTCATTTCATAGAAATTTGGGTCATTTCCTTTTGCATAACTGTACTCTCTGTCCTTGGGCTGCATGGTTTCAATGATTATCACAAACCTGCTATCTTCTAATTCAGCAGTTTCTGTTTCGGCCGGGCTTTCGGATTCCTGATCTTGACTGTATGTTTCTTCACTTGTTGTTTGAATTGTATTATCCTCGGTACTTGCGCTTTTCTGTGAATCACAGGAAGCACTTTCATTGCTGGTATTTTCAGAAATTGAGGTGTCTTCACTGATTATAGAAAGTATTGTCCCGCAGGACGAGCAGGAAAGCCCAAGGCTGAACACCAAGATTGCAACAAGTAAAACTGAAATTATAAAAATATGTTTCTTATTCATAATGACCCCCTGACTATAATAAAATAATTACCTTTTAGCAAACATGTTTTTAAAGTAAAAATTTATAAAAAATATCACTATTAATAATATATCGGCAATTTTTTGGATTTTTATATATTTTCAATAAAAATTCTTTATATTATTAAAAAGAAGCCTTAAAGATTTTCTCTATTGAGTGTATTATTAAAAATAATTTAATAATAATATAATTAAAATAAAAATTTTATTCTATTTTTAGATGAAAAAACTTCAAATTTTAATTATTATTTTCGTCACTCTGACCCTTGCGGTCTTGGCAACGGGATGTGTTTGTAAATACTTTACAGATAACTCTAATCCGGATAATTCAGATATTTATGATACCGGTGATGTAACAGCGACATCCGGTCATAATAATGACACGGGTGATTCTCAGGAAGGCACCAATAGTTCAATAGAAGATACCGGAGATGAAAATGATAATAACAGCTCTGATGCAAATTACGGCAGTAACCAAAATACAGACGATTCACAAAATAATGATACCGGCATAGGTACTGCCGATTCCGGGGAATATTCAGACTCCGGCAGTGGAAATGATAAAATTCCACAAAGGTATGCGATAGTAGTAAGCGGCGCTTCTTATAACACTCAGCATTATACATGGTTCTTGAATTCAACCGGCATGGCCCATAATCTTCTGAAAAATAACGGTTACCTGGAAAAGAATATATACTATTTATTTGAGAGCCCTGGAGAGCCCGATGTAGATTATGAAGCGACGATTAAAAACTTTAAAAAAGTAATCGAAGAACTACAGGGAAAAACCAGCATAAGAGACACTATAATATTGTTTTTGATAGGGCATGGAACTTACAATGGCACAAACTCATATTATTCTTTAAATGATTATAATATTTCCGATACCGAGATGGCGGGCATGTTTAAAAATATAAAAAGAGATAAACTGATTTTTATTTTCAGCCCATGCAACAGTGGAGGTTTTGTTGATGATTTAAGCGGAAAAAACACTGTTGTAATCACTTCGACACAAAAGAACGAGACAAACAGGGCAGCTTTTATCGAACCAATTCTGACTTCTTTTGACGGAACCGGAGATATGAATTCAGACGGGAAAGTCAGTTTTGCCGAAGCTTTTAATTATGCAAGCAATAATGTCAGCGATCAGTATATTAATAATAACTGGGGCACCATCACCGAACATGCCCAGCTTGACGATAACGGAGATGCAATAAGCCACGAGGCACCTGTTCCGGGCGGGGGAGACGGATATCTGGCCGAAAGCATATTTTTAAAGTAAAAGACGATAACAGCCTGAAATCTCCAATAAAAATATTTTTAAAAATCCATAAGCATGAATCTAAATAATTACTCCTCAATCATCTTTGATTATCTTTGGTCAACTATTATATACCTCTGTTTAGACACCTTTTTAGAGATAATTTTATATTTACAATATTACTGAATAACCTTATAATTATTAATAGATTTCATCTTGTTTGACAATATTTTGTTTTGTTCGGCAATGTTTATATTGCCGGTAATTTAAATGGTGAATTTGATATTTATAAGCTTAAGTATTTCTATGGTGTAGGTGATACGATGTCTAAAATTAATGTTTCAATACCTGAAAATTTTTTATCGGAGATTGACAAATATAAAAAAATAAAAAAGGTTACACGATCACAATTTTTAATAGATGCAGCAAGAATATATTTTAATACCATTGAATCAGAGATTGCCTTGGAGCGAAAAAAGAAAGCCATAAATAAATTAAAGAAAACAAGGCAGGACATAATGAAGCTGGTTTCAGGTAAGCACGATATAGATGTTGTTGGACAACTCAGAGAGATACGCAGAGACAGGGAAAAAGAAATAGAGAAAAGGGTCACAGGAAAGTAAATGTATTTAAAAGAATTTGTTATCAGTGAAAATCTAAAGAAAAAATACATACTGGATGCTTCGGTCGTTATCAAGTGGTATTTTATGA
>Ga0172371_10013246_pt1 | contig 10759 bp, 7 predicted proteins | sample Lak12m_FD_114543 | JGI IMG/M metagenome (GOLD analysis project Ga0172371, IMG submission 114543) | Freshwater microbial communities from Kabuno Bay, South-Kivu, Congo - kab_022012_12m | ecosystem: Environmental > Aquatic > Freshwater > Lake | place: Democratic Republic of the Congo: South-Kivu... | reverse complement strand
CAGAACAGATATTTGCAACCTCTATGCCTGTGGTGAAGTCGCCTGCACCGGTCTGCACGGAGCCAACCGCCTCGCTTCCAACTCACTCCTGGAAGCGGTGGTTTTTGCGCACCGCGCCTTTACAAAGATAAAGGCTGATTTCGCCCTGACAGGAAAGCAGGAAAAGGACGGTGATGCCGAAGCGATACCTGAATGGGACGCCTCACATGTTACCGCCAGCGAAGAGAAAGTGGTCGTTTCTCATAACTGGGATGAGCTGAGACGCTGTATGTCCAGCTATGTCGGCATCGTGCGCACGAATCGGCGTTTGGCGAGAGCGCGCCAGCGGGTGCGGATAATCGCCGATGAAGTCGATGAGTTCTACCACCGTTACCAAATCACCCAGGATCTGCTGGAATTGCGCAACATTACAACGATTGCGGGCTTGATAGTGGATTGCGCGCTGGCAAGGAAAGAGAGCCGCGGGCTACATTACAACCTCGACTATCCCAGCAAGAGTCAGCAAGGCGCGCGAGATACCATCATCGAAAAGGAACAAGGATAAGGAAGGCATCCGTCACAAAGCGAGCGGTATTGGGATTGGGATGGCTCTTCCTTTACCTCCACGCTTGGGAACACGATTGGGAGCAGCGATGCCGATAGTAGGAGCAAATATCACCGTTACCATCGAGGATGTGGCGCTCGGCGGCAAGGGAGTTGCCAGACACGAGAGACTCGCCATCTTCATCCCCTACACCGCCATCGGCGATGAAGTAGTGGTAAGGATTACCAAACTCAAGCCCTCCTACGCCCTTGCCGAGCCGCTTTCGCTCCTTGCCGCTTCCCCTCATCGCACCCCGCCGCTGTGCCCCCACTTTGGTATTTGTGGAGGCTGCGCTTATCAACACCTCGCCTATCCACACCAAGTGGCGATAAAAGAGAAGCAGCTAAGTGAAGTAATGCGGCGCATCGGCAAAATGGAACATCTCCCCCTACTCCCTAGCCTCCCTTCACCTGCCCCCTATTATTACCGCCGCAAGGCGGATTTCCACCTCGTCTCCGGGCAAGGCGGGGCAATTTTGGGCTTCATGAAGGCAAAGAGCAACGAAGTGTCGAAGGTAGAAAGCTGCCCGCTGCTTGCCCATGAAATCAATATCAAACTCCCCCTACTCGGAAAACAGCTAGCCACCCCCTGCCGAGATTACCGCACAACGAAAAAGATTACCGTCTGGGCGGAAGACGATAAGGAAAATGATAAAGGTAAGGATTGGGGAACGAAAGCGGATAACATCGGCTACCCCAAGAATACTCGGCACGAGAGGCAAGGTGAGAAACGGCTCCTAATTCGGGTCAAGGATAGGGATTTTCTCGTCCCCCGGACGGGTTTCTTTCAAGCAAACATCCCCCTAACCCCGCTGCTCGTCGATACCGTAATTAAAATGTGCGGCAGCATCGACGGCGCACTGCTCGTCGATGCCTACTGCGGCTCGGGGCTTTTTAGCGCCTTCTTGGGGGAATCGGCAGGCATAATCGCCATCGAGCGCGATAGGCGGGCACTCGCCTGCGCGGCAGCCAATCTCGCTTCCTACGGTTATCGGCAGGCGCGCTTCTATAACGGCGATTGCGGGGTTGTACTCAAGGAACAAATCCTCGGGCGGGGTAAAAAGCCCGATATCGTAATCGTCGATCCCCCGCGACAAGGCTGCCCGGGATTTTTGCTAGATAATCTCTGCCTGCTGGATTCCCTAAGGCTGATTTACATCTCCTGTAATCCCGCAATGTTGGCGCGCGATGTGCGGCGGCTTGGCGCGGGCGGATTTCGACTAAAGGCGCTGCAAATGTTGGATATGTTTCCGCAATGTGCAAACATAGAGGCGGTGGCACTGCTGGAAAAGCCCTGAATGCCCTACCCCTCCCTCACCTGCGGATACCTCGGCAAGGGAAATTGGCGAGTAAGGACAAGTAAGAAGAGAAAATGGAGCGTCAAGAGGAAAATAGCAAAGACAAAGTGATAAGCCCCTTGGCACAGGCTTGGGAGAGCGCCCCCACCCAGACGGGGGTCTATCTTATGAAGAACGCCCAAGGAAAGGTCATCTATGTCGGCAAGGCAAAGAACATTCGAAAACGCCTGCGCGCTTACCTCGCCTTGAGCGATAACCGCACGATGGTGCCCTTTTTGGTCGCCAACATCGCCTCTTTGGAATTCATCGTAACCAACACGGAAAAAGAGGCGCTGATTTTGGAAAACAATCTAATCAAGATGCACCGTCCAACTTACAATGTCTTTTTTCGCGATGATCGAACATATTATTGCATCGCCATCGACAAGAGCCATCCCTTTCCCGCCGTAACACTGACACGGGCAGGGCTTGCCCGCAAAGGTGATAAGAACTTTGGTCCCTTTCCATCCTCCGCTTCGGCAAAAAAGACCCTCCTCTTTCTGCAATCCGTCTTCCTGATACGCTCTTGCAAGGATGGGGAATTCGCACGGCGCCAGCGCCCTTGTATGGAATACCAAATCAAGCGGTGCAGCGCCCCGTGCGTAGGCAAGATAACCCCTTCCGAATACCGCCACGCCATCGAAAATCTGAGCACTTTTCTCGACGGCGGGCACAAAAGGCTCATCACCGCCTTGCAGCAGCAAATGCGGGAAGCCGCCGCCGGGCTGGATTTCGAGAAGGCGGCGCTGCTTCGTAACCAAATCGCCTCGCTGGAAAACGCCACCGAGAAGCAAGCCGTTACCATCGATACTGGCAAACACATCGATATCTTTGGTTTGTTCGGCAAGGACGGGAGAACACAAGCTAGCGTCATGTTCATCAGAACGGGGAAATTATTGGGAAGCAAAAACCTGCCCATAATCAAAAAGACGCTGGCGGATTGTGCCGAGGGGGCTTTCCCCTCGGCAATTGCCAGGGCTAACGCTAGGCAGGCTAACGCGGAGTTGCTCGCCGCCATCCTCAAGGCTTATTATGGGCAATCGGAGTTCGTTCCCGATGTGATAGTTACCCCAATGCCAAGCGATGATCGCAAAGCGATTGGCGAATGGCTCTCCCAAAAGAAGGGAGGCAGGGTGCAGCTCGTTTCTCCCCAAACGGGGAAACTGGCGGCGCTGACGAAGATGGCAATAAAAAACGCCGAGGCGGCGCTGGAGGCGCAAAGTAGCAAGGAAGTCAAGCTCGCCAAGGCGCTACTGGTACTAGCCGAAAGGCTTGCCTTGCCGAAGGTTCCCCACCACATCGAGTGTTTCGACATCTCCAACATCGGTGGCGTCCATGCGAGCGGCGCCAAGGTTGCTTTCATCAAGGGCAAGGCTTGCCAGGAGATGTATCGCCACTATCGGATAAAGACACAAGGCGGCGCCGATGACTACGCCATGATGCGGGAAATGTTGCTGCGACGCTTCTCCCCCAAGAGCGAGCCACCAGCGGGAAAAGAAGAAGGGATGCCGGATTTGCTCATCATCGACGGCGGCAGGGGGCATCTCGCCGTAGCTCAGGCGGCGCTTGCCGATTGCGGCTTGGAGGGCATCGCCGTTGTGGCTCTGGCAAAGGAAAGGCGCCAATACCCCCAATACCCCAATTACGGCAAAAGAACGGCACCCAGCGGGGAAGAGGGGGAAAGGCAAGAAAGCCAAGAAGGTTATGGAGCAAAAACACCCGAAGAAGTGGGGCACAAGCCAGAGCGGGTTTATCTGCCCGGCATGGCAACACCAATTACCTTTCCCGCCACTTCCCCCGAGTTGCTGCTCTTGCAGGAGATAAGAGACGAAGCGCACCGCTTTGCCCTGCGCTACCACCGTCGCTTGCGCGGCAAAATCTAGAAGGAAAGCCCTCGCCAGCAGGCTCCTAGATTGTGGCGCAGCCCTACCCCAAATCAAACTTTATTTTTGCCGGCAAATGTGCTTGGCGCCTGCCACGCAATTTCCATGACTAAGGGAGGGGGAATGAAGCGCATAGAGGCACTAGGGGGCGCTCTTACCGATATTATTTTATTATTGGGATTGGGAATGCCTTTCTTGTCTTTGCCAAGGGGCTTGGCACCATTCTTTTCTCTTTTCTCGATGAACCGCTCCTGATTGGCTTCGATAAAGCAACAACTAAAGATGATATTCTCGGCTAATGTAGGGGGCAGTAATCAGGGGGGAATGACGAGAGAAAGTGGGAATGACGGGAAAAGCGGGAATGACGGGGGGAAATGGGAATGACGGTGCAAGGCAGAAGGATCTTGGGGTTTAGGCAAGATCTGTCAACGAAATGCTAAACACTTACAAGAAGAAGTAAGGGGGTTTGAGGAACAATGGCAGAATACATCGTGGCGTTGGATCAAGGAACCACCAGTTCGCGGGCGATAATTTTCGATCACATGGGAAAAATTGTGAGCATCGCCCAGAAGGAATTTACCCAGCACTACCCGCACCCAGGGTGGGTGGAGCACGATGCCCTGGAGATTTGGTCAACACAGGCGGGGGTGTTCACGGAGGCGATTAGCAAGGCGGGGCTTAGCGCCTCGGATATCGCGGGCATCGGGATTACCAATCAGCGCGAAACGACGATCGTTTGGGACAAAAAGACGGGCAAGCCGCTCTATAACGCCATCGTCTGGCAGGATCGCCGCACGGCGGGCATCTGCGATGATTTGAAGGCACGCGGGCTTGCCGATACTTTCCAAGAAAAGACGGGGCTGGTTTTAGACGCCTATTTTTCCGGGACGAAGATAAAGTGGATCCTGGATAACATTCCCGGCGCCCGCGCCCGCGCCGAGCGGGGCGAGCTCGCCTTTGGCACGGTGGATACCTGGCTCGTGTGGAACCTCACGGGTGGGGCAAAGCACATCACCGATGCGAGCAACGCCTCGCGCACCCTCCTTTACAACATCCAAAATGGCAATTGGGATGACGAGTTGTTGGAGATTCTGGGTGTTCCTCGGTCAATGCTCCCGGAGGTGCGCCCCTCTCTCGAAGTCTATGAAGTCTGCGACAAGAAAGCCCTGCCGTTTTTTAGGGCGCACATCCCCATCGGGGGGATTGCCGGAGACCAGCAAGCCTCGCTCTTTGGGCAGATTTGCGTCCAAGAGGGCATGGTAAAGAACACCTACGGAACGGGGTGTTTTATGCTGATGAACACCGGCACAAAAGTGGTGCGCTCGCACAACAACCTACTGACAACAGTCGCTTGGCAGATAGGAGATAAAACTAACTACGCCCTGGAGGGGAGCGTATTCATCGGTGGGGCGGTGGTGCAGTGGCTGCGCGATGGCTTGGGAATAATCAAGAAATCAAAAGAGGTGGAAGCACTGGCGGCAAGCGTCAAGGATGCCAACGGGGTCTATGTGGTTCCCGCTTTTGCCGGACTTGGCGCTCCTCACTGGGATCCCTACGCACGGGGAACCATCATCGGCATTACCCGCGGCGTTTCGGCGGCACACATCGCGCTTGCCTCCTTGCACAGCATCGCCTTTCAAACCCTCGATGTCCTAGAGGCAATGACGGCGGATTCCGCAATACCCATCAAGGAGTTACGGGTGGATGGCGGGGCAACTGCCAACAATCTTTTGATGCAGTTTCAAGCGGATATTTTGGGGGTGCCCATTGCACTTCCAGAAGTTACCGAAACCACCGCACTGGGGGCGGCATATCTCGCGGGGCTTGCCGTTGGTTTTTGGAAAGAGATAGACGAAATCGCCGCTTGTGCGGCAATCGCCAAACGCTTCGAGCCGAAAATGCCGAGAGAGCAAGCGGAGGAATTGATTCACAACTGGCGGCGCGCCGTTGCTCGCGCCAAGGATTGGGCACGGGAGGGAGAATAAATGACGGCGTTTGGTTTTGTCGGGCGCGCCCGAGTGCGCCCGACAAAACGAGGGTTACCCCAAATGTTGGCTTTAGGATTGGGCTTTAGGGTTTGGTAGCCGCTTTCCTTTAGATTGCATGGTCTTGGTCGGGGAGGCTTGGTTTTGGGTTTCGGTTTGGGGGAATTGGCATTCCCTGACGATACAAAAATAATATCATAAAAATCACGATAAGAGAGATTAGGAAGGGACTTACTCTTTATGCAACGAAAAGAAATGCTAGGCAGGATCGAAAACGAAGGGAAAATATGGGACATCATCGTTATTGGTGGTGGGGCGACGGGTTTGGGGGTGGCAATCGATGCCGCCCGGCGCGGTTATGAAACATTGCTTCTGGAACAGAGCGATTTCGCCAAAGGCACTTCCAGCCGCAGCACAAAGCTGGTTCACGGCGGTGTCCGTTACCTCAAACAAGGAAACATCTCATTGGTGTTGGAGGCATTGCACGAGCGGGGGCTGCTCTTACAAAACGCACCGCACTTGGTGCGGAACCAATCCTTTATCGTGCCCGTCTATGATTGGTGGGATGGACCCTTCTACGGGATTGGTTTGAGGTTATACGATATGCTCGCAGGCAAACTTGGTTTCGGCGCCTCCCGCCGGCTTTCCCTCGCCAGCACCCTCAAGCGTATCCCCACAGTTTCCCGCACGGGCTTACGCGGGGGCATCATCTATTTCGATGGGCAGTTCGACGATGCCCGGCTCGCCATCAACATGGCGCAAACGGCGGCTCGGCATGGGGCGACCTTGCTGAACTATTATAAGGTCGTAGGGCTCATCAAAAAGAAGAACGGTTTTGTCAGTGGTGTTCGCACCATCGATGAGTTGAGTGGCAACAAAAGTGAGATGCTTGCCAAAGTCGTTATCAACGCCAGCGGCGTTTTTGCCGATTCCATCATCGCTATGGACAATCCCAACGCCCCGCACACGATCACCCCTTCCCAAGGCGCACACATCGTCATCGATAAGGGTTTTTTGCCGGGCAAGAGCGCGATTATGGTGCCACGCACCGATGATGGACGGGTGATGTTTGCCGTGCCTTGGGAAGGCAAGGTGGTCCTTGGCACCACCGACACCCCCATCAAAGAAGTATCCCTAGAGCCTAAAGCCCTCGCAAAGGAGGTGGATTTCATCCTCCGTAACGCCAGCCGTTACCTCGCCATCTGTCCCAAACGGGAAGATATTTTGAGCACATTTGCCGGGATAAGACCCCTTTTCAACAGCGGCGGCGCCTCCCAAAAGACGGCTCAACTCTCCCGTGACCACTCTATTTTCATCTCCAACAGCGGCTTGGTTACCATCGCGGGCGGCAAATGGACGACATATCGAAAAATGGCGGAAGATACGCTCAACCAGGCGGCACAGATTGCGGGGCTAACGGCATCCCCCTGCCAAACTGAGCACCTTAGGATACACGGCTGGATGGAAAATATCGACGAGAGTGACCCCTTGCGTTACTACGGTTCCGATGCCGAAAAAATCCGCGCATTGGAAAAAGCACAACCAGCGCTTGCCCAAAAAATCAGCGACCACTTTCCCTATAAAAAAGCGGAGGTACTCTGGGGAATGCGTGAGGAGATGGCAATGACGCTGGAGGATGTCCTTTCCCGACGACTCCGTGCCCTCTTGTTAAATGCCGCCCGCAGCATCGAGGCAGCACCGGTGGTGGCGGAGATCATGGCGCAGGAACTGGGCGAAGGCGATGCTTGGGTAACACGGCAAATCGAAGAATACACGGAATTGGCTAAGAGCTATCTACCCTAATGGTGCCCTCGCCGTTGCCGCAACAACCACCAGGCATATCGCAATGAACGAGAGAACAACCCAGATGAAGATGTTCATCCGCACCTTCGGCTGCCAAATGAATGTTCATGATTCCGAACAGATGGCGGAGCTGATGAGGCGGGAGGGCTATACGCTCAGCGCCGATGCCGCTGGCGCCGATTTGATAATCATCAACACCTGTTCGGTGCGCGCCAAGCCTTCGGCAAAGGTTTTTAGCGAATTGGGGCGGTATCGCACCTTGAAGGACGATAACCCCAATTTGGTCATTGTGGTAACGGGTTGCACTGCCCAAGAATATGGCGAGCTGCTCTTGAAGCGGGTTGATTTTCTCGATATCGTTTTGGGCACCCATAACCTCCACCATCTTCCTCGCCTGGTCGCCGCCGCCCGGGCACGGCGGATGCGCTCTTCCTGCACCGAGTTCCACAAAGAAGTGGCTTCGCTAGAGATGCTCAGTGCACCCCCAACGGGGGCGCTTAGTGCCTTTGTTACCATCATGCAGGGATGCGATAATTTTTGCTCCTATTGCATCGTTCCCCATGTGCGGGGGCGCGAGCAATCGCGACCGCCAGAGGCGATCGTTGCGGAGATAGAACAACTCGCCGCAGCGGGCATCAAGGAAGTAACCCTGTTGGGACAGAATGTTAATTCCTACGGAAAAGATGACAAGGCTCGAAACGGCTTTGGGGAGCTGCTGCGGCGGGTAAATGCTATCGAGGGAATCGAGCGGATTCGCTTTACTACTTCTCATCCCAAGGACCTCGGTGAGGAAATGATGCGCTGTTTTGTCGATTTGGAAAAGCTTTGCGAACACATCCACCTTCCCTTCCAGTCGGGTTCCGACCGAATACTGAAATTGATGAAGCGTGGTTATACTCGCGAAGAATATCTACAAAAAGTGGCAAGGCTGCGCTCGCTATGCCCCGATATCGCCATCTCCGCCGATGTCATAGTTGGCTTTCCCACCGAAAGCGCCACCGATTTTGCCGATACCCTTGCGTTGATGAAGGATATCGAATTTGACAACCTCTTTTCTTTTAAGTACTCCCCCCGACCGTTCACGGCAGCCCAAAGCCTACCCGATGATGTCGATAAAGAAACTAAAGCCGAGCGCCTCTCCATTCTCCAAGAACAACAAGCCCAACAAACACTGCAAAACAACAAAAAGCGGGAAGGACATCTCGAAGAAGTCTTGGTGGAAGGGCATTCTGCCAAAGGCGATGGCTTGATGGGGAGGACACGGGGCAACCGTGTGGTTAATTTTCCCGGAGAGGCGACTTTGATTGGTAAATTCGTTACCGTGTCGATAAAAACGGGGCTTCAGAATTCGTTGAGAGGAGAAATCAAATGGTAGAAGAAGAACTGATCGAAATGCGAGTAGCATCGCTTACGGTTGATCCCTCCAACGGTGCACCCATAGTTGTCCTCAAGGATTTGAAAGGGGAAAAGGCAATACCCATTTGGGTGGGGATTTTCGAAGCGGGGGCAATTGCTATGGAAATCGAAGGTATAGCGGCACCACGCCCCCTTACCCACGATTTATTCTTCAACACCCTCAAAGCCCTTGATATCCGCTTTACATATTTGGAAATAGCCAGCATCCGCAACAATACCTTCTACGCGAACATCCACCTAAGCGATCGCTTTGGAAACACGGTAATCGTCGATTCGCGCCCTTCCGATGGCATCGCCCTCGCCTTGCGTGCCAAAGCCCCCATCTTTGTCTCGCCGACCGTTATTAGCACCTCTAAAGATATCGATATCGTAAGCAGCCTTTCGCGGGAGGAGCTAGAAAAGATGCAAGAAGAAAAGGTCAAGGAGTTCCTAGATAGCCTCTCCCCCGAAGATTTCGGCAAATACAAGATGTGATGAACGCCTATATGCCAGCCGTAGCCTTCAGGCTAGGGGGTTGTTGGTTAGGGGTTGGGGTTGGGGGCTAATTTTATCGAGCCGACAATCGAACATGATAAAAGAGGCTTATAAAGGCTTATAGCGGTCAGCCGATGCTTCCCGAATATCTCATCCTTTATTCTTATCTTCCATCGTCGTTGCCGCGAAAATTGGGAATCCAGCAGCAAAAATAAACCCTAGGAATACTCATGGTGGCACACTGGCGTTGGCTATGCGTTCTTCTTATCCTCATTTCCTCACCTAGCAACCTATCTGCCGCTTTCCCGCACAGGATAGTTTCTTTAGCGCCCAACATTACAGAAACAATTTACGAGTTGCACCTCGAAGAAAGGCTTGTTGGGGTAACGAGGTTTTGTAACTATCCGCCTGCCGCATGTAGCAAACCACGCATGGGGGGCTTTGCCAATCCCTCCGTCGAGGCGATTTTGCTGGCAGAACCCGATATCGTTGTTATGACCCCCGATGGGAACCCCTTTGCCGTTTACAAAAAACTAACGCGGCTGGGCTTGAAGATACATGTCTTCAATGTAACCTCCATCACGACATTGCCCAGCTCGCTAGAGGCGCTGGGAAAAGCCCTAGGTGCCGAAGAGCGAGCAAAAGGCTTGGCTATTTCCTTTGCCAGCAGACTGACTGCCCTCCAAGCCGCTGCCAAGAATAGGGGCAGGCTTAGCGCCGTTTGTATCATCCAGATCTCTCCGCTCATCGTTGCCGGAAGTGGCTCACATCTAGAAGAGGCGATGATGTTGCTCAATCTCGACAATATCGCCAAGGGAACAATCAGCAAATATCCTAAATTTTCTTGGGAAGAGATCGCCCTTAAGAACCCGGATGTTATCCTGCTTGCCACCAACCACAAGGATATGAAAAGCATCCCCAAGCAATTGACATCCCTAAAGGCAATGAGAAGTAATGCTGTTTTTGCTGTTTCCGAGCCCTTGCTCCGCCTTTCCCCGCGCCTTATTGACACTTTAGAAGAATTGGCACTAGCGCTTCAGCTGATAAAGCCAAACGGGAATATGGGAACTTAGAGTTATTGACGAAAGGAGACGGGGAAAATGACAAGAACCATCAAAATTTTGGGTATAAATTCCAGCCCTATCAAAAATGGCAACACCGCTTTTTTGTTGGCACACGCGCTTCGAGAAGCAAAGCGGCTCATCCCCGAAGAAGGTCTGGAGGTAGAAAGTGTCTCTCTAGCGGGACTAACTATTGGCGATTGTTGCCATTGTAATTG
>Ga0172371_10013245_pt1 | contig 10760 bp, 8 predicted proteins | sample Lak12m_FD_114543 | JGI IMG/M metagenome (GOLD analysis project Ga0172371, IMG submission 114543) | Freshwater microbial communities from Kabuno Bay, South-Kivu, Congo - kab_022012_12m | ecosystem: Environmental > Aquatic > Freshwater > Lake | place: Democratic Republic of the Congo: South-Kivu... | reverse complement strand
TTCGACCATCGCGCCCGAACCGACAGTCTCCGTCGCGGTCTCGCCCGCGCGGTTCTCTGCACCGAGCTCAGTGGCACCACTCAGTCAGCTCACCCCGGCTTCGCGCGTCACGGCTTCGCCGGTGTGCAACTTATCCTTCGTGGACACGTTCAAGAGCGACACAGACTCGCCACTTGCGCTATGCGCAAGTGGCCGAAACGTGCGGCGCAACGCGTGCAACACGTGGTTGGGGCGACAGCCGTGATCGAGAGGCTATGGGCGGCGCGCGTCGCGCGGGACCTGATCGTCACGGCGCGCAGGCCTGTTGAAGACGACCTGTCGCTGTACCGGCGGTTGATCGACGAGACCGTTGAGACCGTCGCGGACCTCAACGACCGGGCAGCGCAAGAGCGACTCGAGCTCGAGGAGCTCGTGCAGCTCGTCGATGCGAGGCTCGAGCAGGAGTGTGAGATCGCGAGGCAGCGGATCGCCGCCGCGGAGGCCGTGCTCGAAGCCGACAAGGAACGGCGCCGGATCGAGTGCAAGGCGAAGCAGGCCGAGACGCGAGCCTGTCGCGCCATCGAGGGATCCGAACGCGATGGCGTCATCTCCCGGCACGTGCTCGTCGACCCTGGCGCCTGGCAAGCCCTCGCCCGAGAGGCCCGCCGCCAGAGGACGACGCTCATGACTCTTGCCGGCGAGGCCCTCGCCAGCGAGGCGGCGGCCTTGGCGATCGGCGAGGTCACCGGAACGCCGTCGAGCCGCAGGCGCCGAAGCCCAGGCGAGCGAGAGCCTCGGCCAGCAGACCGGGTCGCCCGGCTCGACCTAGGTGTCGAGGCCTGGGAGACGATCGCCGACGCAGCAGCGGCCGCCGAGATCAGCACCGCCCGCTACGCCGGGGAGGTTCTGGAGGCTGCTGGCCACGTAGTCGGATGGCGCGGTCCGATAAGTCGGGCGCGGTCTGTCTAGGACGCGTCCTGCGGCTGGCACGCGACGGCATGTGTAGCCTTCGGCTCTGATGACGGAGCGGGAGAAGTTCCGGCGCATCCGCGAGATGCTCGGCTTGGAGACGACCGACATCCGACGGGGTGGGACGGTTACCTCGCGCGAAGTGAGGCAGGTGGCGGCGGTCCTCGGCGTGCGTTGGGCCGGTTCGATCCAGCGAACCTGGCTGGCGGTTATCGAGGCTCTCGGGGGTGTAACGGACTCGGCGGTCGACATCAGTGCTCCGGGCACCGGGACCATCACGGACACCGGCTTTGACAAGGTGCTGAGGGCGCTCGACCTGCTCGCCGAGCGGGGGATGCTTACGGTGGCAGAGGCCGCTTCGGCTGCGGCTGCGCCGCGCCCGGAGGGCGAGGTTGAAGGGCGGCGGCGGGTACTTGCCGAGATCACGCGGCGGCAGGGTCAGCCGATGTTTCGACGTGAGCTGCTCGAGGCGTACGCGTGGACCTGCGCCATGAGCGGCGTGACCGACGAAGCCGTCCTCGAAGCCGCTCACATCAGGCCATACGACGGCGCTGCAACGAACGCCGTTGCGAACGGTCTGTTGCTCCGTGCAGACCTGCACACGCTCTTCGACCGTGGTCTCATCGCGGTGCATGAGACCTCACTTCAGATAGTTGTGTCTCCGAACTTGACCGACCCGCTGTATCGCGCTCTCGACAGCCAACCCCTGCGAACCCCAAACGACCCAGCGCATGGTCCTGATCGGAATGCCCTTGCCGACCACAGGGAGCACGCGGGGCTGTAGAGCGCAGTGCAGATCTAGTGAAGCCCTAGCCGGCGGCCATGAGCTCGTCGTCGGTCGTTCCGCTCGCCCAACGAACGTGGGCGCTAGCGAAGAGACGTAGGGCGACGTGCTTTGCCACGCCAACGTTCACGGCGTTCCCGAGCTGCTTGTAGATCGTCTTGTCCGGCACCCCGGAAACCGCGAACCCATCGAACGGGATGCACTGCAGACGGGCAGCCTCTGTGGGCGTTAGTCGCCGCCAAGCCCTACCTGTAACTTTCGGTCCGAGCACAGACGTCTGTGTAATTGCGACAAGCGCCGGCACGTAACTTGGTGGCTTCACGCGGATCCCTGAGGGCCGGAAGTGAGCTACGAGGCCTTCAAGGTCGCGGTCGCTTGCGCGCGGCTGTTCCTTGCGTGCCTGCCACTCGAACTTCCGGCGCGAGCTTGGGAACTCGCTGACTCGCTGTCGCAGCGGTCCCCAGCGCTGTCGAAGCCAGTCGTCGATAGTGCGCCGGTTGGCCCTGTAGAAGGCCGCGTTCTTCAGCAGGAAGTCGGCCTTCCAAGCCGGAGCGTCATCGGGTACCCGCGGGTGTGCGACGAAGGCATCTACCCAGATTGGAAAGCCAGGGAGTGTGTCATCGGGGATGTTCTGCACGAATGCCTGCCAGGCGGCGAGCCAAGTTGCCTCGACGGCCCGCAGGCCGTACTCGGCGAGGGGGGCGTCGTGATCAAGGATCTGGCTGATGCTCCACTTGTGGGGGTCCCAACCGGGCGTGGCCTCCCGGCGGACGAGGAGTGGCCCGCCCCGTTCGTTTTCTAGCGCACCATCGGGAAGCCTGGAGGCGAGGACGAACACCCTTTCCCGAACCTGTGGTGCTCCCCCTTCCCACGGTGCGAGGAGGTGTGGGCTGAGCACCGCGGGCTCGTCGGCGACGCGGTAGCCGGCTTCGCGAAGGGATTCAACGATGGTCCGCCAGGTGTCGGTGTGCCGGGGGCCGGCGAGGTTGCGAACGTTCTCGAGGATGACGAAGCGTGGTTTGCGCGCGAGGACGATCGACATGACGTCGTAGAAGAGCGTTCCGCGAGTCTTGTCGCGCACGCCGTGCTGCAGCCCCGACTTCGAGAACGGCTGACACGGAAAGCCCGCACAGAGCACGTCGTGTGCCGGAACGCGGCGACGGATCTGCTCATCGCTCAGCGCAAGAGCGTTCGGGCCCGGTGACTCTCTCGTGAGAGAGCGGATGTCCGTAGCAATCCGGTCTTCCGTCATGCGAGGGAAGGATGAGCGATAGACCTTCCTGCACTCGTCGTCAATCTCGACGGCGAGGACGCAGCTCCCACCGATCTCGGCTAGGGCGTGGTGGAAGCCCCCTACGCCAGCGAACAGATCGACGAACGTGAACTTCGTGGTAGCCGAGCTAGCGTTCGACATCGCTTCGGAACTTAGCGGCTGGCGCTCATCGGGGAGCGGAAATGTGAGTTGCGTCGAGTAGTGGGCCTCTCGGGCGTTCATCGGTGCCTCCCGACTCAGGAACGATCGGGGGCGTGAAGCCCCGAGCTCAGCTGCACAGGCTGAGGACAAGAAACGTACCCGCCGGGTGAGACGCGCACGCTACGTGATCAGTGCTTGCGGAGAGCGTCCTCGATACGGCCCGCAGCGACAGCAGGGTCTCCGTGTTCCCAGACTCGAATGACAATCCAGCCGGCCTCCTTGAGGGCGCCGTCCACTCGATCGTCGCGTTCCCTGTTCGCAAGCAGCTTTGGTGCCCAGTAGTCGCGGTTTCGAGATGGCGTGGATCCATGCTCGCCGCAGCCGTGCCAGTAGCAGCCATCTACGAACACGGCGACATGCTGCCGGGGGAACGCTACGTCGATGTGCACTCTGACGGCACCGGCGTGCACGAAGTAGTCCTTGCGAAATCGGCGTCCGCGACGGTGTAGCAGCGATCTGAGACGCTGTTCGGGCTTCGTATCTGCTCTGCGGTTCGCCCTACCGACCTTCGTTGCTGCCTTCGAGGAGGGTTCCGGATACGGGACGCGCGCGCCAGATGTCAGCGTCACCGAACGGCGCGTCGGATCCCTCAGATCGTCGCGAGTCTCGCTCGGAGGTGAGTCGGGGAGTTTTCGACCCATGATCGGTCCGGTCAACCTGTGGCCTTGCTTGGCATCGCATGTCAGGGTGGCCGTTCGCGTGAGGACGCACAAGTCGTGAGATCGGCAGCGGAGCGGGGCGCAAGCCCGACGGTCGCTCTAGGATGGCCCGAACACCAATGTGGGCTGTCATCTCGCATATCGCACGGGCGTGCTGCTCCGTGCCTCGGGGGGCGATGTAGTGGCGGCGAACGGGCCGACTAAGGCGGAGGCCTCGCCACTCGGGCCCGAGGCAGCGTTTCTCGATGAGCACCTCCGCCAGCCGCCTCGATCCATTGACCCGGTGACGCGACGGCACATCTGGAGCTCAGCCGCGGAGATACTTGGCCACGGCCCCCTCTCGTCGGTTGAGGGTCACAGCGCCACTGGCCTTGCCCTTGGCTACGTCCAGTCTGGGAAGACGACGTCGATCACAGCGCTCATCGCGCTCGCAGCGGACGCGGGCTACCGGGTGGTTGTCGCTCTACTAGGCGTTACGAACCTCCTGCTGCAGCAGAACACGGAGCGGATCGAGGGCGCGCTGGGCATCGGAATCCGCAGCGACTACCGGTGGGCACCTTTTCGAAACCGGCGGGGCAAACGCGCGGCCATCGAACTGGCCGACTGGCTGGACCGAGGCCGCGTAGTGCTCATTCCGACGCTCAAGCACGCGGGCCGCTTGAACGATCTAGTTGACATCCTCCGCGCCGCGTCGCTTGGTGATCACGCCGTGCTGATTGTGGATGACGAGGCCGACCAAGCCTCGCTCAACACGAAGGTGAGTCGGCAGGCCGAGAGCGAGACGTACGCGGCGATCGCACGATTGCGGGCAAACGCTCCGAGGCATCTCTACGTGCAGTACACGGCAACGCCCTACGCGCCCCTGCTCCTTGAACCGGACGACCACCTCAGTCCGGACTTCCTCACCGTGCTGCATCCGGGGCCGGCATACACCGGTGGTCGTGAGTTCTTCGTTGATCATGCCAGCCGCGTACTGCGACCGATTCCAACGACTGACGAGCAGCCGCCGCGAGGGCTTCCGACCCAGTTGCCGGGAAGCCTCATACAGGCCTTCGGGAGCTTTGTGGCGGGAACCGCTCTCCTTCTCGGTGAGGATCTTGGCAACGCACCTGTGTCGATGCTGATCCACTCGACCCACAAGAACGATGTCCAGGCGAGGTACCACTTCCTGCTCGAACGAAAGCGCAAGCAATGGCGCGAGGCCGTCGACGCCGCAACGGTGGTCAAGAACCTGCCGGATGAGATTCAGGAAGAGCGGCAACGGCTTGTGTCGGCCGGCGCTCGCGATCACCCCGACGCCGAGTTCGTTGACCTCGTGCGACTTGTTCTCCGTGAGACGACATTGTGGCTCGTCAACTCCGCGAGCGACGTGAAGAAGATTGCCTGGTCAGTCGCTCCCGTGCACGTCCTGATCGGTGGTAACAAGCTTGATCGCGGTTTCACGGTCGAGGGGCTCACGGTGACCTACATGAACCGACCCACGAGTCCGCAGATCGACACCTTGGAGCAGCGAGCGCGAGCGTTCGGATACCGCGAGGACCTACTGCCGTACTGCCAATTCTTCGCGTCGCCCCGCACTCTCGAGAACCTGCGCGGAACGGTCTTCACGGAGTACGACCTTCGTGCTCAGCTCGAGGACTGGGTCGACGCGGGAGGCAGCATCGCGGACTGGGCGCGCCACATCGGCCTCATGTTGCCAGCGGGATCCAAACCCACGCGAGATGCAGTTCTCTCGGCAGTCGCCCGCTTCAACGTAGGCGTCGAGTGGCACAGCCTTCGGCGGCCGGATCTGCTCCAGGGGCCGAGGAATCACAACCGCGCCCTGATTGCGGCGTTGGGGCTGTTCGAGGCTGAGCCAAGGCGTTACGGCCGGCTCACACATCGCACTCTCGAGGTCCCGCTCGCCGAGATCCGTCCATGCCTCCTCGAGCCGTGGTCCCTTTCCAGTTACAGCCCCGGATGGCGTCATGGTGACATCCTCCAATACCTGGGGCGAATCGAGGATCAGGACCGAGTAGTCGTGTTGATGCTTCTTGAACACGAGGGAGGTGGGCCGCGCGAGCGTAAGTGGGATCCGGACCTCGGGTTCGTCAATCTGTTCCAGGGCGCCGATCCAGTGAGGAGCGCCGGGCATGCCTTCTACTCTGGAGATCGCAACGTCATCGACTTCGACAAGTGCCCAGAACAGATCGTGGTGCAGGTCCACAGGGCGCACCCGCGCAGCCTCGAAGATGTGGATGAAGTGCTCACGCTCGCGGCTCGACTTGGAAGCAACGTCATCGTTCGGAGGGGAAGCTGATGGCAGACGCAAGCGCAGGTGGCGCGACCTTCCTGGGAGAGACCCGGATGCTCGCGATCCAAGTTCTCCGACTGGACCCACAGAACCCTCGACTGCCGGCGGAGCTCCAGGGCCAATCGCAGGAGGACCTTGCTGTTGACCTAGCGCTCGGCTTCGATGCGTACACCGTCGCAGAGTCCATCGCGAGTCATGGCTACTTCGCCAGCGAGCCCCTCATTGCCCTCGAAGGTGAGGACGAGGCCGGTACGTACACCGTTGTTGAGGGGAACCGGCGGTTGACTGCGCTACTCGGTTTGGCGCGGGTGTTGATACGCTCGCAGTTCGCCGACGCCGATAGGTGGGAGAAGCTGGCAGCGCTCTCTTCAGTCAGCGACACCGACCTGATCCCGGTCGTCATCGCACCAGATCGACGGTCTGTAACGCCGATCATCGGTTTCAGACACATCTCCGGGATCCTCCAATGGCAGCCGTATGCCCAGGCGCGCTACATCGCCAAGCTCGTCGATGATGACGGCATGAGCTTCGCCGAAGTCGGCGAGATGATTGGCATCGATCGGACCAAGGTCGGGAACCTCTACCGTGATCAGGCGATCGCCGAGCAGGCGAGGACTCTGGGGATCGACACTGGGAACCTTGAGCGATCGTTCAGCCTCCTAACCGTCGCGATGAGCACCACGAAGCTGCGAGCGCACGTAGACGCACCGCTAGGGTCCAAGACGGCTCGCGGCGAGCAGCCGGTCCCAGCGAATCGAGAGACAGAGCTCCGCGAGTTGCTCACCTGGGTCTTCGGCGTCGGTGCGACTAAGCCGGTGATTGCCGACTCCCGTGAGATCAGCAAGCTCGGCAACGTCGTCGACACCGAGGTTGGGCTGAAGGCTCTCCGCGCCGGCGAGAGCCTCGACAGCGCAATCCAGAAGGTGAAGGATTCGGGTACCGATCCCCACAAGCGCCTGACCAACCGGCTCAAGGTCGGGAAGAATTCGCTGCTCGCGGCCGCCGAGGACATTGACGATTTCATCGACGACGTAGCCGTTCTTGAGCTCATCGACGAGGCGCGCGACGCGATCGACGCCCTTCTCACGGCCGTGGAAGATGGCAAGCAGCCAGGTTGAGCTCCCGAAGCGGAGCGCCGAATCTCTCGCCGATGCCGTCGAGATGGCGATGGCACGACTTGGTGTCCCGGCACTGAGCTCGCAGGATGCCCACAACCTCTTCGCAGACGTTGATGACGCAGCCGTTGACATGGCACTCAATGCGATGCGGCGCCGGCAGCTTCTCCTGGGAGAGAAGTACCCGTACCGCATCGTTGGTGTTGGAGTTCGGAGGGACGCGGCGTCGGAGACGAGCGCCTACGGCGCGTTGTTGCTCATGTCGCAGCGAGAGGCACCCTTCCGAAGGAATGCGGCAGCTATGCAGGACGCCGCAACGATCTTTGAAACACTTACGTGCACGGCTGTGCGCGGGTTGCTCGGGCCGAAGTCGGCCGCCATCCGATTCGGTTGGCCGTCGGCGGAGGGAAGGCCAAGGGAGTTCCCCGACGCGATCAGATGGTTGGCGGAGCGCATGGGAGTGGCGATCGGCTCGGCATACCGGCCGCCGCGACGGCAGGACGGCGGCGTGGACGTCGTCGGGTGGCGCCCATTCGGCGATGAGCAACCTGGATTTCCGATCCTGCTCGTGCAGTGCACGCTCGAGCGGGACTTTGTGCACAAGAGCGCCGATGTCGACCTGCGTGTTTGGTCGGGGTGGCTCGCTTTTGACGCCGATCCCATGACTGCGCTTGCGATCCCGCACACGGTTGCGAAGGCCGAGGATTGGCGTGAGATGTCCGCTCGCGTGATCGTGCTCGATCGGATCCGCCTCACCCTGCTCGTCGATGACGAGCCACCGCCCGAGGTAGCCGAATGGGCGATGAACGAGTTCGCGCAACTCAGAAGCGAGGTCGATTGACGCTTACCAAGGAGGAGATCGTCGCGGAGATTGCCGCGATCCTCGGGATCGGAGCGCCGAGGATGTCTACCGGGTCTACAGAACCCAAGGAGATCTTCATCGCGATCAATCGTGAGCTCGGCCTGGGACTAGACGCAGGCCTCGGAAAGCACGCGCTTGCTCGACAGATCGTCGAGTGCGCCGGCATGACGTGGGGACCTGATTGCGAATCACGCGGAGCGACCGTTACATCACAAGGCCTGGAAGCCGTAGCAGCATCGGTGCGCGCGCTGACGCGGTGAACCCCGGAGCCGCATTCGATCGATGACACGATCTGTCACGGATGCTGGTTCGGTCGGATCACCCACACCGCCCACTTCGCGATGGCTCGCTTGCGCCCCTTCGTCCCAGTGCCGACGACAAGCGCATGGGTCGATTCGTTGGGGAGTAGGTCGCGGCGGAGGCCCATGCCGAGAGATCGGACATCGCCTGCTGTGAGGCTGACGAGGCCGAGTCGCACTTCTCCAAGGGCACCGACCTCGCGCGATCGGCCGGGCACGAGATCGCAGCCGTCGCCACAGCGCTAGATGCCAGGCCCTGCAAGGCCCCCTCGGCTGGCGCACGCCCGCTGAAGTTCTCAACGAGCACCTACTGTCCCTGCAACGAGTCGGTGTTGCGCCGACTCCTTGAACACGCGCCGTACACCTCCGCTCTTCGACCGGTGGTCACAGCGCGCCATCCAGTTCGTCCTCAAACGGGCCGAGTTGCTCGCCGAGGAGACCGCGTGAGCGGCGGGGGAGCCAGTCTTCAAGGCGCACAACATGTATGTCTCAGTGTGCCGCCTTCTGGCACACTGGCGTAATGGCACCTGCGGGCGAACGGACGGCGCACTTCTGGATTCCCATCACTGACCTCACGGCAGTCGACGCCGCGTTGGCGAGCGATGAACTGAAGCCGCTCTCCGAGATCTGGACCGATGAGCAGGCCCAACTGGCTGACGATCGTGCTCTTCGGGAGTTCAACGACCGCCTGCAGCGCGAGTGGGCAATCGAGACAGGGATTATCGAGCGACTCTATTCGTTGAATCGCGGCGTCACGTCGCTCCTCATCGAGCGTGGCATTGACGCCTCACTGATCCCAAGCGATGCGACCGATCGCCCTCCGGAACTCGTCGCGACGATAATTCGCGACCAAGAGAGCGCCGTCGACCATCTCTTCGATCTGGTCGCGAAGAGGCGTCAACTCTCCGTCGGATTCATCAAGGAACTTCATGTCCTGATGACCCGGCACCAGGCGACAACCGTCGGTATTGACCAGTTCGGGAACGAGATGGAGATTCCTCTCGCACACGGGGAGTTCAAGGAATGGCCCAACAACCCGACTCGTGCCGATGGCCTGCTGCATGAGTACTGCCCGCCAGAGCAAGTCGCGAGCGAGATGGACCGGCTTGTCGAGATGCACCTGAGTCACGACGAGGCCGAGATTTCACCTGAGGTCTCGGCCTCTTGGCTCCATCACCGCTTTGCTCAGATCCATCCATTCCAGGACGGTAACGGTCGTATTGCGCGCGCTCTGGCGTCCCTGGTCTTCATTCAGCACCGATGGTTTCCATTGGTCATCACAAGGGACCATCGCACGGTCTATCTCGACGCACTTGAGGACGCAGATGCGGGCGACCTGAGCAAACTTGTCGCACTGTTTGCGAACCGTCAGAAGCACGCCTTCGTCGGGACACTCGGGATTGCTCGTGACGTGGTCCAGGAGGGCCAGCGACTCGATCAGCAGCTCGCAGCAATCGAGCAGATGTTCAGCAAGCGGGACGCGGCACTTCGGGAGGAGCTCGTACACGCCAAGGATCTGGCACAACAGATGTGGGAACTTGGTGTCAAACGCCTGGAACAGATAGCCAGTCAGCTTCAAGAATCGATTGATGCTCCCGGACGCGACCGGCGAGCGTTCGTAGACAAGGCAGCAGCGGACGACTTGGAACTTCGAACCTGGCACCGCTGGCAGATCATTCAGGGTGCGAGGTATCTTGGGTACTTCGCCGGCCTTGGTGACTTCACTTGTTGGGCACGACTAGGTATTCAAACTGAGAGTGGCCGAAGCGAGATCCTCCTCTCCTTCCACACAATCGGCCACGAGTTCAAAGGGGTCATCGGAGCCTCGGTCGTGTTCTTCCGCCGACACGAGTCTTCTGAGGGCGATCGCCATGCCCTCGACGTTCAGACCGTTTCCGACGAGGTCTTCCAGATCAACTACAAGGACGACGAGGAGCGAGTAGCAATTCGGTTCTCGCGGTGGCTGGAGCGTGCACTCGTCACCGCGCTCGATGCGTGGCGGAGGACCGAGTAGCTCGTAGTTGACCCTCTTAGTAGGCGAGCGCTGCAAGCCGGTCGCTAACCAGCTGCTAACCGACTTCGACAGATGAGGGCGGACCGAGCGGCACCAGTTGGAAGCCGCGCAGGGCATCGCCCCTGGTACCGTCGCTCTCGACAACACAGCCGAGGACCGGGCCGCACGGCCCGGAACGCGCAAGCGGCGCTACGGATCAGAAGGTTGGGCGTTCGAGTCGCCCCGAGCGCACTGAACATCGTATGCGTCCCGCGGAGTGGTGGGGTTCGCGTCGGCGTTCCCTGGTGTGGCTCAGGTCGGTTGTTCGAGTTG
>Ga0172371_10013244_pt1 | contig 10761 bp, 7 predicted proteins | sample Lak12m_FD_114543 | JGI IMG/M metagenome (GOLD analysis project Ga0172371, IMG submission 114543) | Freshwater microbial communities from Kabuno Bay, South-Kivu, Congo - kab_022012_12m | ecosystem: Environmental > Aquatic > Freshwater > Lake | place: Democratic Republic of the Congo: South-Kivu... | reverse complement strand
TAATTTCCAGAAGCATTTCTGCCTTCGGCTGAAGCAAATAAAACCAGATATTCTCCCGGCTCGATAATGGTATCAGGCAAAATCCACGCATCATTAAAATTATTTTTATCGAAAATCCGATAACCTTTAAGATTTAAGGGAAGTGAACCTGCATTGTAAAGTTCAATCCAATCGGGAGCATTTTGGAACTCATCGTAACATGATTCGGAATTGGAAGCAACGATTTCGTTGATTTTGAGTTGTGCATGCAGATTGCAGGCAATAAAAAAAATCACAAATATTAATTTTAAATGCTTTAAGTACATAATCTTATCCAAATTTACTTATACATAATTATTACATGAGCAAATGCAAAAAAAAATGCAAAGTCAAAACACAAATTGACCACACAGGTATTTGTTTAATCAGATTTTCCTCACTCTTTGTTAAAAAAAAGTAAGATTATGTCATCAGCTTTTTAAATTATTAACAAATCTTTCTGCAAATTTATTAGATTATTACAAGAAATACAAGAAAAATTAAATTATTTTTTTGAAATCAAAATCATTGTAAAAAAACATGATGTTAGAATGTGTATTTATATCCCTGTTTTACCATTCCTAAGAAATCATCGGTCTTTTGGTTTTTCCAATTATCTCCGTAATGTGTAAGAAGCATTTTATCTTTTAGTTTCTTTGGCAGTTTCTTTAACTGAGCAAGAGACGGATGCACGGGATTTTTTTCAAATGAACAGTCATGGAAAATAATTTCAGATTTCTGACCGTATGTTTCAAGCAATTCCTTGTCAAATTTTGTATCGCCTGTAATCAAAACTTTATTATCAATAAATAATCCGTATGTAACATACGCTTCTTTTTGAGAAGTTGCACTTTCCGGGATGTGGTTTGTTCCAAATATCTCGAGGTGAATACCCCCAAAGTTAATTTCCATAGTCAAGCGAGGTTCTTTTCTTATTAATTTAGGTCTTACCGGGTTGAAATAATCTTCAAAAGTAAGTTGCACCCCCTTATCGGATGATTCATTCCATTCCATTCCACCTCTTAAAGACCTTTCCCAAAGAATTTTCTGGTATTCTTTGGAAATGAGCATATTCAATTTTGGCTTTTTATAAAGTGTCTGAGAAATATATCTGTTAAATAACGCCATGTACTCCAGTCCTCCAATATGATCGGCATGACTATGGGTGATAAATAAATTTTGCACATCAGATACTTTCAATCCTGTTGTTTTTGTAAGGGCATAAGGACCAGTCATACCAAAATCAACGAGAATATGTGTTTTGTCTTTTATAATAATAAAATTATTGTTGTAAAGCTCCTTACCAAAAGCGGTACCACAACCAATAAAGGCAATTTCCAATTCCCCATTGTTTTGTAATTTCAAAGGTCTTTTAATCTCTGTAATTTTCATTTCATACCTTACATTTATATTTTATTATTATTTAACAAAATTTATGCCATAAATATAAATTTTGTTAGTTAAAACAATACAAAAAAAAACAACTAACTTTAATAACTTAATTAATTTTGAAAACATTAACTTCGAAACATTTTTTAAAAATAAAAATTTAGTGTCATCCTTGCATAAGTATAGTCGAATAATCCCGAAATTTTATAAGTTCTTTCGTATTCAATATCTTCGTTTCCGTTCCAGTAATAATCGGTTTCGGTTGTTTCTGTTCCTCCGAAAAGCATTCTGAAACCGAATTCGCCACCAATGCTGAAGTTTTTATCAAAGAAATATTCTGTGCCGAAACCTGCTTCAATACCTATTAAACTCAAGTTGTCAATATAATCATTATCTTCGTTATCTTCGGGATACATGCTGTCCTCATAACTTGAAGAGATGAATGGTTTCCAAAAAATGGCAGATACGTATGGCTTCAGTTTACCCGAATTACTTAAAAAATATTTTAAACCAAAATATGGCATTACTACAGTAGCGGATACATCTTCCGTTCTGTCAACCATTTCATAAGTTTGAGTCGTCTCGTTCCAACGCATATAATTATCTTCAACAGATGAACTGCCTGAGAGCACTGCCACTCCGACTATTGGGACAATATCTCCCATTTGATAACCGAAAGATGCTCCATAAAGACCGATTCCCGGGCTGACAGAGAAAGTCATTTGGCTATATGAAACAGTTGTTATTGATAAAAACAATACCATTAATAAAATAATTCTTTTCATAAGACTCCCTTTCAAATTTTGTTTGACTAAATAATAAAAACATTTTTTGATAATTGAAACATTGCACCATTAAAACTTTTAAAATATTAATCTATTTTTTATTAACCAAATTTTTATTTTCAACCTTAGCTTGAATTTTTAATTAAACCAAATAACCAAATATAGCATCAACGATAAGTATTGCAGCAGCCGATAAAGTAAATGCCCGTACTGTGCTGCTTCCGACACCTTCGGCTCCACCGCTTGTCATAAATCCCACATGGCAACCTATTAAAGCCGTGATACCACCGAATATGAAGGATTTACTTAAACTTATTATTATTTCCTTATTTGAAAAGTATGTCTGGATACTATTGAAAAATTCATAAGTCGAAAAGTCGAATTTAATATTAACCAGAACCAAGGCACCGACTAAAGCAACGATATTGGAAAACACAGCAAGTATTGGCATCATCACGAGTGCTCCAAAAACACGGGGCATGGCAAGGTATCTGTCTTTGTCAATAGCCATGATTTCGAGTGCATCAATTTGCTCGGATACTTTCATTGTTCCGATTTGTGCGGCTATAGCACCACCGACTCTACCTGCAATGACAAGTGCCGTCAGAACGGGAGTGAGTTCGGTAAATACAGCAGTTGCTATTGAAGCACCAAGGAATGGTCTTGTTATTCCCAGCAGATTGAATTTTGAAAAAAGCAATGTTGCTTCCAAAGCGGCAATAGCCCCTGTGAAAGCTCCGATTAACAGAACCAACGGCAATGAATCTGCTCCAATTATGCTCATTTGCTCGATAACCAGTTTCCTGTCCTTTATTATTCTGGGGAAATACCGAATAACATTGAACAACAGAATTGTGATTTTTCCGAATTCCGCTATAAAATTTAATACTTTCCTACCAAGTCGGGCTATGTAATCCATTATTTCAATTTACAATTTTACAATCTCAAATATCTAAACAATTTTCAATCCCTCCGGAATGTTTTTCGTTCAGTCTTTCTGTCGTTCGGTCCTTCTGACATTCTGACTTCTGTCTTCTGACTTCTCAATTCTCCTTTTCGTATTTCATAATTTACAAAACTATTAATATACTTAACCATTCCCAAAGAAAATATGCAATAAAAATAATTTTGTTGTAATTTAGTCGAATAATGGCAGATGAGAGAATTTAAAGGATTTAGAGATTGACCGGATTAAATTGGTATTGTTTATATGAATAAATTGAAAATACTTTTCATAATTTTAATATATATCTTGATTTCAGATTATTCTTCGGCTATCGAGCCAAAAGACCATGTGATATTAGCAAGAGTTGAAATTGATACAAAAAATGGACTCAAAGCAATAATATCGTGGAATATTGACAGCAATGCCAAAGATTATACTGTTAAAAGAAAACTGTTAACTGAGGACTCATGGGAATTGACTTTAGCAAAGTTGGACAGCACTGCTACAACATTTACAGATTCAGCAATTGAAAGAGGTGTGGGATATGAATACTATTTGTTAAAAAATTGTTCATTCCCGACTGATACTATACCTTATACATACGAGGGCTACAGCTATTTATATGTTGGAAGTCAGTTGTCAGTACCTGATTACAGAGGGAAACTGCTTTTACTTGTAGATAATACAATTTCAGATTCGTTAGGTTTTGAAATCTTGAGGTTTATTTATGATATTACAGGTGATGGATGGGAAGTAATCCGAAGGGAAGTTCCAAGAACTGAAACATTCGATGGCAAAGCAGTATCATTGATTAAGAAAATTATTATCGAGGAGTACCAAAATGCAAAGGGTGAATTGAAGTCCTTGATATTATTAGGTCGAATTGCAGTTCCATATTCGGGTGATTATGCTGTTGACGGGCATGAAGAACATAAAGGTGCCTGGGTTGCCGATACTTATTATTCTGATATTGACGGGGAGTGGACGGACGAAGAGGTGAATGATACGCTTGCTCAAAGGCAGGAGAATAAAAATGTACCGGGAGACGGCAAATTCGACCACAACCAAATTCCTTCGGATGTTGAATTGCAGACAGGGAGAATAGATTTTTATAATCTGAATTTTTACGGGAAAACAGATATTGAGCTAATCAGGAGTTACCTTAATAAAAATCATGATTACCGCCATGGCAGAATTTTACCTGCGAATGTAGGAGCAATTCAAGATAATTTCGGAATGTACGGCGAAGTGTTTGCTTCCAATCCATGGATGGAATTTTCCGGACTGTTAAAACCTGAAAATGTTAAAGCAGAAAATTTCATGATACTTAAAAATACTTCTGCGAGAATGTGGGCTTACGGTTGCGGACCGGGAAGATACTGGAGCGTTGACAGAACAGCTTACCTCGATCAACTCGATACGATGAATTCAGGTGGTATATTTTCTATTCTGTTTGGTTCTTACAATGGCGATTGGGATTATGAAGATAACATACTGCGAAGTGTTCTGGCATATTCTCCTTTTGCTTTGACTTGTGTTTGGTCAGGCAGACCATTTTGGCATTTTCACCACATGGGCATGGGGGAACCAATTGGATATTCCACAAAGGTTTCGCAAAACAACCAGATACTTTACCTAAGTAATGCAAAATACGGTCATCGCTTTGTACATGTATCGCTTTTGGGAGACCCTACATTAAGAATGCATATTGTTGCACCGGCAACAGATTTAACAAATTCGATAGAAGTTTCTTTCAGTCACAGCAAGGTTTATTTAAACTGGCAGTCTTCCGATGAGAATCTGCTGGGATTTAATCTGTATCGCTCAAACGACATATCTAATAAATTTGAGAAAGTCAACAAGGATTTGATTTTAGCCAAGGAGTTCGCTGATTCAAATCCACTGCCCGGAAAGAATATTTATATGCTCAGGGCTGTCAGGCAAACTGAAACAGCTACGGGAACTTTGGTAAATATGAGTCAGGGTATTTTTACTGAAATGGAAATTCCTGTATTAAATTATCAGTCAAAATTATCTGAAAAACTGAATTGCTATCCCAATCCTGCTGAATCCTTCACAAATATTTCTTATGTAGTGGCAAAGAATGAAAGAGTTGAAGTTACGATATGGGATTTGGAAGGCAAATTTGTGAAATCATTAAACAATTCTGTTCTTTCTCCGGGATATTATCTTCAAAATTGGGATTTGAGAACCGAAACAGGTGAAAAAGTACAATCCGGCTTTTATTTCATAGAATTTAAAACAAAAAACAAAAGCATAGTTGCAAAATTGAATGTAATCCGTTAAATTGAATTTTTTAAAATAATTAAAATTGAAAATTTAACAGGAGTAGGTTATGAAATATTTTTACAACAGTTTGAAATATACATTTCTCGTATTATTTCTTATCTTCATTACAACAAATCTTTTTTCTCAGGTTCCGAAAACTCAGAATTCAAAGGATTTTGCAAATATGGTGCATGCAACAATTACGGAAAATCCTCCTGCAATTACATTGCACTGGGTACCGAGTAGTGACGCCCAGCAGTACTTCGTAAGCCGAAAACTGAAAGACCAGACACAATGGATGGATTTGGCTACTTTGGACAGCAATACTTCTACTTATACTGATAATTCCGTTCAGGTTGGTGCTGCTTACGAGTATCAGGTCAGAGGTAATAGCCAGATGTATGTTAAGATTAATGAAACACAAAATGGATATATGCCATATCAGAGTTTTGGTTATGTTTATGCAGGTATAAAAGCGGTTCCTCCTCAATTTGGTACAGTCCTGCTAATAATCGAGGAAACTCTTTCCTCTGAAATAGGCGAAAAGATTATCCGGTTAGAGCAAGACCTTTCAAATGAAGGCTGGAAGACACTCCGCAGGTATGCACCAAGAACTGAGCAGTTCGACGGTGCCGCAGTAAAAGCAGTAAAAAACATTATTACTCAGGAATACAACAAAGACCCTAATAACCTGACTACGGTATTGCTATTAGGAAGAATTGCGGTGCCATATTCTGCAGACTTTTCGCAGTCAACAACTTATCCGCCTGACGGTCACGTCCCTGACCATAACGGAGCTTGGCCCAGTGATTTATATTACGGATTACTTAACGAAAGTTTTTGGACTGATGTATCAGTTAACAATACAACAGGAAGCCGTGCTGAGAACAAGAACATTCCCGGAGACGGCAAATTTGACCAGACTAATTATAATTATGATAATGTAAATCTGAGGGTTGGACGTATTGATTTGTACAACTTACCTGCTTTCTTAGATACTGCTAAGAAAACCGGCTCAGAGCTTGACTTGATAAAGAACTACCTCGATAAAAACCACAGATACAGGACAGGTCAGGTAAGTTATGTGAACAAGGGTTTGATATATGATGGATTTTCAACTATGCAGGAAGGATTTGCATCGAGTGGCTGGCGAAACTTCGGCAGTTTCTTTACTGCTGACTCTGTAAAAACATCAGACTGGATAAGAACCCCGGACACTACTTTTACCAATCTTTGGTCTTATTGCTGTGCAGGTGGCTGGTATGAAGGTTGCGGAGGAGGAACAACAGCCAATTATGCAAAGAATAATATAAAGACAATTTTCACATTGCAGTTTGGCTCTTACTTTGGTGATTGGGACCACAGCGATGCTTTCCTCAGAGCCCCCCTTGCCTCTGCACAATCTGCACTGACTTGCGGATGGTCGGGAAGACCTCACTGGTATGTTCATCACATGGGCTTAGGTGAACCAATTGGTTATTCTTTGCTGGTTACTCAAAATAACAGCAATACCTATCTGCCAAACTTGTATTATAGCACACAGTATGGCGGCTGGTTTATCTATGCTTCAGGAATGAAAACAATTCATATTGCCCTCATGGGAGACCCGACATTGAGAATGAACTACGATGTGCTCCCACCCGTTACGAATTTGGCTTTGAATTTAGCAGAAAAGAGAAAACTTGAAGTTACTTGGGATGCTCCTTCAAATCAAACAGGGCTTTCATATTTTGTTTACAGGGCTAATGAAGTTCTGGCAGGTGAGAATGTGATTTCGAAGTATCAGCAATTGAATTCAGAACCCCTTACAGCTACTTCTTTTATTGATTCTACCATTAACAATGGAAAACTGTATTACAAAGTAGTACCCGCAAAGCTGAAAACAACAATTGGCAGTGGCTCTTACTACTGTCCAGGTGCCTCTGCTGAGAAATCTTTCACTGTTACTTCTGTAGATGAAGTTCCCGAGCTAAGCTTTGATATGGCTGTTGCTCCTAATCCGGCTGAAAATTTTGCCAATATTGATTTGACTTTAAGTGAGACTTCATTAATTAATCTGACTATTTGCGATTTACAGGGAAATACTATCAGAAAAATTCATAGTGATTATCTTAGTGCAGGAATCAGAAAATTCAATTGGAATTTGACCGATGACAATGGAAACAGAGTATCAGCAGGTGTTTATTTTGTTAAGATTTCAACTGAAAAGAATTTCAAATTAGCAAAAGTAGTGGTTATAAATTAGTATTTATGAATTAAGCAAATAGCCGGAAGACACAAAAGATTGAAGTTAAGAATTTGCAGAAATGAAAAATATATTGATTTTGACTTATAATTTTCCACCCGATGGAGGTCCTGCAGTCCAAAGGGTGGTTAAGTTTATTAAATATATTGCCAATTTTGGTTTTAGAGCAATTGTTCTTACTTCAAAACATAAAAGGGAAACTACTGACGAGACTCTGTTAAAAGATATTCCGGGTGATACTTTGGTCTATCAAACATTGGATTATGGTAATTATTGCCCGGGTGAATTACGTAATAAGCTTCTGAAGAATTTTTTTGTCCCCGACAAACAAAGGTTTTGGGGATATTCAGCTTTAAAAATAATTGATAATATTGTCAGGGATAACAAAATTGATTTAATTTTTTCAACATCACCACCACATTCAGTTCATCTGCTGGCATCGAAGATAAAAAACAAGCTGAATTTGCCATGGGTCGCAGATTTTCGAGACGAATGGACAAAAAATCCCGGCTTAGTTGATTTAAAATATATAGCAAAGAACAAGCAACTTGAAGAAATGGTATTCAGAAATGCTGACCATATTGTTGTTTGCACAAAAACGGCTGAGAATCATTTCAATCAGATGTACAGTCCCGAGAATATTTCGGTTGTTATGAACGGATATGACAGCGAGGATTTTATATCAATTTCGGATTACAAATCAGGAATTACGAATAATGATGAATGCTTGAATATTTTGTATTATGGCAGATTGAACAATTTGCATTCCATTGATAATTTACTTCAGGCAATGAATGAATTAAAACGGGAAAAGCATGTGGATCCGAACTATATTCCAATTAAAATTAAAGTTATTGGCAATAACCAAAAGAGCCAATGGCTCAAGAAATATTCCGATATTGCCGAAGATGTCGATTTCATTGATTATAAGCCGCACAAAGATTGTCTGGAATACGCTTTGTCCTCAGATATACTTTTGCTACTTGCTACAGGAATGAAAGAAACTGAGTTTTTCCCTGCAAAAGTTTTTGAATACATTAAATTACGAAAGCCGATTCTTGGAATAATAACCAAATATGGTGAATTGTCATCTTTTTTGGAAACATACGGGAATAGCTTGTTTGCAATCGAAGGCGATATTGACAATTTGAAACAAAGTTTATTGAAATTGATGATATTGAAAAAGTACAATGGTCTGTTGGTTTCCGGCAATGATGATTTTATCGAAAGTTTTGACAGAAAAAAACAGGCAGAAAAATTAGCAGGAATTTTTGCTTTATACTGTCAGTAAGGGATGCTATGAAAAAAGTCTTAATAATTTCTCATCCAAACTTTACTAACGGTCTGAAAATCATTGCTTCGGAAATCCCGGGAATATCTGCTGATGTCATATCATTTAAAGGAAATCTGTTTGAAAAAAAAAGTCTTTTTGAAAAAGGTAGGTTGCTCTCGAATTATGATATTGTTCACTTCTTTTGGGCTTATATCAGATTGTTTGATTTGCTGTATTTTAAACTGTTTTTGAGGAAACGTATAATAAATAATTTCATAGGAAGTGATTTATACAAAATTCTTTCCGAAGGAGGATTCAGAAAAAGAACGGAATTGAGATTATGTTCTCACTTATCGGAGTATGCAGTAACAGGTGGAATATTGAAAAACGAACTTAATGAGCTTGGAATAAATAGTGTTCGGGTGGACTTCATCAATTCCGAAATAAGAAAAAGAGAATATACTTACCCTTCTGAGAAGGTTGCCGCAGTATATCTGCCTTCAATGAGTAAAGATGTTTATAATTTCCATTTTTTGCTTAAATTAGCTGAAAATTTCCCTGATGTTGTATTTATTTGGTTTCCTTACAAAAGAGAGATGAATGAAAAATTGCCGGGAAATATTACTACCGTGGAATATGTTGAGCATGAGAAAATATTTTCTTTTTTTAATGAGGTGAGGGTGTTTATCCGTTTGCCGCTTCACGACGGTCTTCCGAATACTCTGATTGAATCGCTCAATATAGGGCGTTGGGCTATATGGTCCTCTGACCATTATGGTGTTAGTAAAGCAGAAAATTACGATGAATTGGCAGAACATTTTTCGATACTGATTGAAAAAGAAGAACCTAACATTGACGCAGAAAAATATGTAACGGAACAATATAATTTAAAAAAAATTAGCTGGAATTTTTCAGAATTGTATAAATTGAATTCTTAAATATTGTTAAAATGACAGGAGAAAGAAATAAATTGAAAATTGCTTATGTACATTCGGGAACTCTACCATCAAGTTCGCCAAGTGAAACTTTTGTTTTGTATAATGCTCTTGGCATGGCAAAGCATTTCGAAAAAGTTTATCTGTTTTTAACCAAGAAAATTAAAGCAAACCCTAATGATATTGTCAAGCTGAGGTTCGATATAGATGTTCCGGAGAATTTGATTATAAAGACATATCATTCATTTTTGCAGAAACGTACAAACTACTTTCTATATAAGCACTATTACAGGGAATTGTGTTCTTTGTGCGAAAAAAAAGAAGTTGATGCAATAATAACACGCAGGAATACTTTCCTCCCTTTTTTATTAAAATTGAAAAAGAAATACAACATTCCAGTTTTGTTTGAATCACATGATTTTTATGCAGATTTATCAGTAAGAGATGACCTCGAGAAAAGAAAAAAACGCAGGGAAGAAAGACTCGAGAAAAAATTTATTCCGAAGTTATCAGCAGTCATTTGTCTTCAAAACAGTCAGATTGAACAATACAAAAGGATATTCCCGAATACAAAATTCTGTCTGGCAAGAACGGGTTTAAATATACCGGAAGAAATAAAAAAAAGAAGAAAAAAGTATATAACTTATATCGGTTCTTTTGACCATCTCAAAGGGATTAACACATTATTAGAAGCGATGAAATTTATAGAATACGGGTTTCAATTATTGCTTGTTGGTGCCAAAACCCGGCAGGAATTGGATATGCTTGACGATAAACGAATAAATATGGCATTATTTGACAGAGTAATCGTTGAGGGTTGGTTGCCAAAAAATAAAATCAAGAAGTATCTTGAAAAAACATTAATTGGGGTAGTGCCTCTT
>Ga0172371_10013243_pt1 | contig 10762 bp, 8 predicted proteins | sample Lak12m_FD_114543 | JGI IMG/M metagenome (GOLD analysis project Ga0172371, IMG submission 114543) | Freshwater microbial communities from Kabuno Bay, South-Kivu, Congo - kab_022012_12m | ecosystem: Environmental > Aquatic > Freshwater > Lake | place: Democratic Republic of the Congo: South-Kivu... | reverse complement strand
TATTGTCTTGGCCAGACCAGCTCGAATTCGCCCTTCTGCCATTGACCGAGATAAGTGGGAAGTGAGTTCTGTTGGGTCTTCTTCCCGTACGAAATGAACTTTACCGGTCCGTACATGGTCTGCATGTCTGTCTTCGCCAGCGACTCGCGAAGTGCTCCAGGAGAGATTTCCGTCGCACGTTTCAGGGCGTCCCTAATGACGAACAGGGCGACGTATGCCTGTGCTGCCTGGAATTGGGGAGGCTCTTTGAATCTCTGGTAGTATTCAGTATAGTATTCGTGCGCTCCGGGGAAGGGCAAGTGCTCAGACCAGAGGGTGGCGCAATACGCTAGCTCAGCTGCATCTCCGGCATTCTTCGCGAATTCCGGTATGGAAAAACCGCCGCCACCGCCTACAAAGAGTCTGGGGCTGAAGTTCAGTTCCTTTGATTGTCGCGCCATTAGGGCCGCGTCCATGACGTAACATACGGCGTAAACCATGTCGGGATTGAGCCCCTTCATCTTCATTATCAGAGGCTTGAAGTCGAGCGATCCTGATTCGAATCCCTCTTTCAGCAGAACTTTGCATCCTATCTTACTGCAAGTCGCCGCGAAGCTCTTGGCCTGCGACTGGCCGAAAAGGGTGTTCTCGTGTACCAGAACAGCGGTCTTGGGTTTGGCCACTTCGCTCATGAAGCTGAGCGTTCCCTTGAAATATTCACTTGCCGCTTGATTGATCCGAAAGACGTAATTCCATCCCATCTCAGTGATATTGTCGGCAGCCCCGGTGTGGGACACGTACGGAATCTTATATTGTTGAGCGACCGCGGCCATGGCGTACGTTACCGAGGAAGAGTAACCACCTGTAAGAACGGCTATTTTGTCTTGAAACACGAGCTTTTCCACCGCGGAGCGTCCCACCTCAGGCTTGCCGGTATCGTCCTCTACGATGATCTCCAGCTTCCTTCCCCAGACGCCCCCAGTATCGTTGACTTGCTGGAGAGCCATCTCATACGAATGCCTCTGCATCTCACCGAACTTGGCCAGCTCTCCGGTCAACGGAAGCACAGCCCCAATCTTGACGGGAGATCTGTCCGGTTCTGCTGTGTACACAGGATGCGAGATTATAAGTAGAACAGCTACGACTGACAGTACCGCCTGCAATCCTTTCATGTCGTCCACCTTTTGGCTGACTGCAACAAAAGCCCGCGGGGAAACTTCGCTGCCAGCCTGCTAGGATCACAAGGCTTTGTCAAGAGAAACGTTAAATGTTCGATCGCCCCGCCGGGGCTCCTGCCGGGCTGTTTCCCCCAATCGGACTACGAGGCGGAGTTAAAGCAATAATCCATCACACAATGAAGTTCCCGTGATCCTACTTGGTTGAATGCGCATTGGTATCGGTTTTGTTAAGATCCAACGATTCCGCGGCGGTATTCAGAAAGACGGAATGGCTCTCACTAATATGATCATCAATCCATTCCTTTAATTCCTGCAGAGACATGGATTGGAGATTGGCACGATGTCGGGAACTGGCCGAGGCAACGACCTTGTCGTCATCCGGAAGACGTTTGGGCCAATGATATTCCGCGAGAACCAGAGCCAATGCCAGATCCACAAGTTCCGCTTTCGACTCGCTTTGGGCCATCCTTTTGAGCCTGGCCGCTGCTGACCGTTTTCTAAACCACTCAAACGCTTGCTCCGATGAGTGTGCAGCGGACCGAAGCATCCTCTGAAATAGCCAGACGCAAAAGGCCACTGCGACAATCAATAAAAACGTATCGACAAATATGTTTCTCACCGCTCAGCCGTCCTTGGTCACGCAGTGCACCCGGCCCACTCTGGTAGTCGTTTACAACGTACCGGAATCCGCAATAAAGGGCAAGACTGTTGTTTGCCCAGGCTCAGGGCTCACGGAATTATCCGGATCTCGTCAGGGAATCGGGTGATCCTTTCCAGACCGTGCTCCGTGACAACAAAGGTGTTCTCGATCCCCGCCAAACCCTCGCCAGGAACAATAAACTTCGGTTCAACCGCAAAAACCATCCCGTTCTTCAAGATGTGGGGTGACTTTCTCCCAATTACCGGCAATTCGTCCACTTCCAGTCCGATTCCGTGGCCGACAAAAGATACAGGATGCGAGTACCCCATGAACCCCTTGGAAAATCCTGACTCCTCCGCCATGTCTACAGCAAGCTGGTAGAGGCTTTCCGATCTCGCTCCCGGTACCCCGGATGCAGCAACCGCATTCTGAATGGCCAGTGCAACGTCGTGGATCTTCAGAAACTTGGCCGGCGGTTCGCCAATGAAGAATGTTCTCGCCTGATCCACCATGTACCCGCCAGCAGAGCCCAAGTAGTCTACCTGGACCGGTTCGTGCCTCGCGATGGTCTTGAACCCGGCTCCCTGGGGCATCGACGGGTTGGGGCCAGGTCCCCCGGTGGGGCCGAGCGACGCTGTCGGAATCGCAAGATTACTGCCTGACAGTATGTGGCCGAAGAAAACCTCCTGATTGAAGCTCCTCACCCGACAATACCCCTGATGCCCGTGCGCACGCACGAATGCTTCCACCAACCCTGCAAACTCGATTTCTGACATCCCTTCCCGGAGAATCTCACCAACGTTGGCGAACATCTCGTCGTTCACGCGGGCGGCTTCGCGCAACTGTTCAAGCTCGAAAGCGGACTTGACCATTCGAACTTCCCTGATAAAGGGTGAGACGTCCATCACGTCGGTGTCAGGAAACAGTTGGGTGTAGAGCCGGAAGTTGTTCACCGGCAGAACGTCCAGTTCCATGCCCAAAGATTTCAAAGGGCCGTGGCAAACATTCTCAACACACCTTTTCAGATCGGAAAAACTTACTAGAGGCCGGATGTCTTCCAGTGGGGATTCCAGCAGAGCTCTTTCCAGGCTCTTGCGCACCAAGAGAAAGGCTGATCCTTCCACGGGGACAAATAGATGAGCGTCCTGACCCGTGCCCGAGAAGTAAAAAAGATCCGCGCGCTGAACTATGAGAGCGCCTTGTACTCCGTGCTTGCCCATTAGGTCCTGAAGATCCGCAATCCGTTGGCGAATTTCAGTAATAGGCGATAGAGCCATTGGCGAAATTTCCATGGATACCTCCTGCTCTTCCGAACCAACCTGCGTGCCCCCCTCAGGCACAACGATCAATCAAAGTCACCGGCTTCGGCCGGCACGCCGTGGTGTCGCCTCGGCGAAGGCCACTAAGAGCGCCACGCTCCACTATAGTGCGGATTTGCAGGGGCGGCACATGCTCCTCCCCCACGTTTTACACTCCGGCCAGGGATCCCGCATGCCGAGGACTTTCATAGAACCTTCTCCAGTTCATCGATAAGGTCTTTCAGATCTTCGGCACGTCCTTTCAGCTGCTCGATAATCTCTCTCTTACGCGGCATTGACTCCACTGCTTCCGGCCGGCCGTTGCGGTCCTTGACCCTTACGTAACCTCCTTCAAGTAAGGCGGTGAAATGATCGGCAATCTGGTCCGGCGTGTAGGGACTCCCCTCGGGCTTGTACCACTTGTACAACCAGTTACACATGCCCATGATTGCGTAGGCCTGCAGCCTGGCGTCGGTCTGGCGAAAGCAACCGTGAGTGACACCCGCTTGGATGATGCTCTCAACAACTTTCGTATACTTCCTTTTTTCTTCCCGAATCTTCTGGAAGTCCTTTTCCGGAAGCTGGTTCTCCTCACTGAAGAAGACTGCGAACATCGCGAGGTTCTCGATGATGATGTGCTTTATGTGATGCCGAATGAGGAGCCGCAATTTCTTGTCGGGCGCTAGATCGAGCTCGCCGATCCGGTAAGCTTCTGCAAAGAAGCTCTCCAGGGCTTGAATGTAGATGATAGAAAGCAGTTCTTCCTTGGACGACACATAATGGTACAGAGCCGCCTTGGTCAGACCTAGATCCTTGGCGAGGTCATCGAGCGTGGCAGAGTGGTACCCCTTTTCGTGGAACATTCTAACTGCCGTATCGATGATGCGCTGCTTCCGCAGGCTTCTGTCCAGGCCTTTGAAATCAGATTGCTGGTCCATCGTTCACCTCGATAAGCTGCGGACGGGGGCAGGCACCTGCCGCGAAAACGGCTTGCCGGCATCCGGCCCCAAAAGGCATGGCGCCGGCAGCACTTTCGTCAAAGACAGCAGGAGTTGGGAGAGAACATGCAACGCAAGTCGCCTGAAAATGGATGCTGATGGAAAAAGGTCTTGACAGTCGAAGGCCCGGGTTGATAATTTATCGATCAGTCGGTTAATATGACCTACTAGTTAGTAAGCTAAGCCACCTTTTATGTCAATCCCAAAAACGCAGGCCTCTTACAGGTACTCCGGGGCCTGCCTTGAGGAAGCATCATTCCGACCCGCAGTCGGAAGGGGATCCTGATTTCTTTATGGCCTACCACCACCTTCGATAGCGGCGGCATCGCAGGAGACTAGACATGAGCCAGGCCAGTTCAAGAAAGAGCGTTGGAGACGGAAGGTGCGACATAGACTGGGACGATTACCTGAAGTCGTACTACGAGAAGCCACAAAGTGCCCGAACATGGTCGGGGTTCGAGGTCCGGGAGCTCTACACTCCCGAAGACAGAATCAATGAGGACTACAATTCCGGTATCGGTGACGCGGGAGAATATCCCTTCACCCGGGGCATCCACCGGAACATGTTCCGCGGCAGGTACTGGACGAGGCGCGAAGTCGTGGGCATCGGTTCGCCTGCTGATACTCACGAAAGGGCCTCGTTCTGTTTCGAGCAGGGTGGGACGGGGCTCAATACTATTGCAGACGTTACCTACGAGATGGGATTGGACGCGGACCACCCCTGGGCGCAGCACGAGGTTGGGCTTACGGGGGTAAATATAAGTTCCATCAAGGACATGGAGACTCTCGTCGGCGATATCCCGCTGGACAAGGTCAGCTGGTCGCTGATCACGGCATCCACGGCCGCGGCTGCGACCATGGCCCAGTACGTGGCCGTGGCCACACAGAAGGGTTACGATATAAGCGGTCTGCGGGGCTCGATCCAGAACGATCCGGTGCACTTCCGGTACTGCGGATTCAAGCCGGCCTGTCCGCTTGACCTGTCAATCAAGCTCGGCGCCGACGTAATGGAGTTCTGCACCAGGAACATGCCTAAGTGGTACTACACCACCGTAAACATGTACGACCTGAGAGAGCAGGGCATCACCGCGCCTCAGGAGGTCGCGTTCGGCTTCGGTATAGCCATGTGCTATATTGACGAACTGCTCCGCCGGGGCCTGCGCATAGATGAATTTGCTCCGAGATTCACCTTTTACGTGTCTTGCCATGTCGATTTCTTTGAAGAGATAGCGAAGATACGAGCGGCCCGCCGCATGTGGGCCAGGCTCATGAAAGAGAAGTACGGGGCCAAAGACCCCCGGTCGATGCAATTCAAATTCGCGGTCCACACAGCGGGCTGCTCTCTGATCCCGCAACAGCCACTAAACAATATAGTACGCATAGCCTACGAAGCCCTCGCCGCTGTCCTGGGCGGTGTTCAGTCCCTGCACTGCTGCTCTTACGACGAACCGATGTGCCTCCCCACCGAGAAGGGGCACCTTCAGGCTCTCAGGACGCAGCAGATCCTGGCGTACGAAACCGGAGTGACTAATGTGGCCGATCCGCTGGGAGGGTCGTACTTTGTGGAAAGCCTTACTGACAAGATCGAGGAAGAGGCCCTGAATGTTATGAAGAAGGTCGAAAGCCTGGGCGGAATGGAAGAAGCGATCCGCACCGAGTGGCTCGATCGACAGTTCGACACGGAAGCCGTCAAGAGACAGAAGGAGATCGACAGCAGGGACAAGTTGATCGTCGGCGTAAACATCTTCGATTCGGAACCTGAGAAGACGACTCCGCTCGGTGTTCAGCGCATAGCCGAACAATCTGCCATCAAACAGATACAGGACGTCACGGAGCTCAAGAGGACCAGAGAACCAGGGAGGCTCAGGGACGCAATAGCGCGCCTGAGGGACGATGTAGCTGCAGGCAAGAACAGCATACCAGCGATGATTGATGCCACTACGGCCTTCGCTAGCACTGCGGAAATCCTCGGCACCGTTCGTGAGGTCTTTGGTTATCCGTACGATCCCATGGGAATCATTGAGTCAGCGTTCCGCTGACTTCCACAAAACGGAGAGACCAGGGATGGGCGAGAATAAGATCAAGGTCATCGTGAGTAAGGTAGGTCTGGACGGGCATGACCGTGGGGCCAAGGTTGTCGCTTCCCTGCTCAAGGAAGCCGGCATGGAGGTTGTTTACCTCGGCATGTACCAGACGCCTGGCGGGATTATAAAAGCGGCCATTGATGAGGATGCGGACGTGATAGGGGTCAGTTATCTTTCGGGCGAGCATCTGGTGTACACTCCCCAGATCGCCGCGGCCATGCAGGACCACGCTCTGGATGATGTCCTGCTGGTGGTGGGAGGATCCTTCCCTCCCGAGGACATCCCCGTGATGAAGCAGATGGGAGCGCACGAAGTCTTTCGGGGAGGAACGCTGACTCAGCCCATCATAGATTACATCATATCCAACGTGAGAAAAAAGGTCTGATGGATGCCGAAGAAGCGCTTGGACAGCCCGCGTGAGATGGTCCAGCGACTGCTGGCAGGCGACCGGCGGATCGCAGCCCGGATGATCACTCTGGTCGAAGACGGTGCCGAAGGGTGCAACGATCTTATGAAGCTCGTCTATCCCCACACGGGCAAGGCAGTGGTGGTGGGAGTAACAGGTTCCGGCGGAAGCGGCAAGTCGAGCCTGATCAACCATCTTATTGGCAAGTTCCGCAACCAGGGCAAGCGGGTGGGTGTGGTAGCCGTCGATCCCAGCAGCCCATTTTCGGGCGGGGCTCTTTTGGGCGACCGGATCCGGTTCCAGGCCCACTCGTTAGACGAAGGCGTTTACATAAGGTCCATGGGATCGCGGGGATATCTGGGCGGGCTGGCCCGGGCGACCAGCGACGTGGTCCGGATCATGGAGGCCATGGGAAACGACGTGATCATTGTGGAGACCCTTGGAGCGGGCCAGGACGAGATTGATATCATCCACGTTGCTCAGACCTGCGCTTTGGTTCTAACCCCGGGAATGGGGGACGACATCCAGGCCATGAAGGCCGGCATTATGGAGATCGCCGACCTGATCGTGCTCAACAAGGCCGATCTGGAGGGCGCGAATCTCTGCCTGCGAAATCTGGAAGCAATAGTGCACTACAGCCTCGATAAGGGAGAATCGCGGTGGGTGCTTCGGGTCGTGCCCACTGTGGCCTCGGCCTCGAAGAACGAGAACATTCAGGGGATTGACGACCTGGTCGAGGCCATTGAGGCTCATCAAGCGTACCTGCACGATAGCCGTGCCATCGATGAGGTTCAGGCCAAGCGGGTTGAGCAGGAACTGGGACTGGTCTTCAAGGACGAGCTGCAGAAGGTTATCTTCAAGGGCTTGAAAGGAACGGGGAAGAAACGGCAGTACATCAAGGCGATCCTCGAAGGGCGGACGGATCCGTACTCCGTGGTGGAACAAGTGCTAGGCGCTTTTCTGAAAACATAGTACGACTTGGCCCAGCTTGGCTGGTGACATTTGCGGAGCTAAGGTAACGATCCATTTGTAAATACTATAAGACTGCTTCCAGAAAGCACCGTATATGCAGCACAAAGACCGCCAGCATACGTCAACTGCCAGGCAGGCAGCATCCGGTAGGACCGTTGTGATCAAAAACATATCCGGGCTTGAAATAAAGCCTCTGTACGGTTCGACGGACCTGGAGGGCTTCGATCCTGACAAGGATCTGGGACGCCCTGGAGAATACCCGTACGTCCGCGGCGTCCATCCCACCATGTATCGGGATCGCCTCTGGACTATCAGACAGCTTGGGTCGCTTGGGCCGCCCCGGGAAGCCAACAAGCGAATCCGGCAGCTCATATCCATGGGAGCTACAGGGATCAGTGTCTGCTTCGACATGCCCACCATCATGGGCCGCGACTCCGACGACCCACTGTGCGAAGGCGAAGTGGGTTGTTGCGGAGGCGTGGCGATAGATTCCGTGCAGGATATGAGAGATCTGCTCGCCGGTATTCCTCTGTCCGAGATAAGCATAAACTTCGTATGCAACGCCCAATCTGCGGTGATCCTGGCCATGTTCTGCGCGGTCGCCGAAGAAAACGGCGTTCCGGGCAATGTCCTCACCGGAACCATGCAAAACGACATCCTGAAGGAGTACCAGGCCCAGAAGTCCTACTATTTTCCTCCGCGACCGTCCATGCGGCTAATAGTCGATACCATAGCATTTTGCGTGAATAACATGCCGCGATTCAACCCCATCAGTGTAAGCGGATACCACATAGCCTCCGCGGGTGCCACACCTGTCCAAGAACTCGCGTTCACCCTTGCCAACGGCTTCACGTACGTTGAAGAAGTGATCAAGGCGGGCCTGGATGTTGACGACTTTGCCCCGCGCCTTTCATTTTTCTTCAAAGCACACAACGATCTGTTCGAAAACGTTGCCAAGTTCAGGGCAGCCCGGCGGATTTGGGCACGGACCATGAGAGAAAAATATCTCGCGAAAGATCCCCGTTCATGGCGTTTCAGGGTTCATACACAGACCTCGGGGTCTTCTCTCGCAGCCCAGCAGATGGAGAACAATATAGTCCGCACCACCATTCAGGCTCTGTCGGCAGTATTGGCAGGGACTCAGTCGCTCCATACGAATTCCTTTGACGAGGCTGTATCCATTCCCACACCCCGCTCCGAGAAGCTTGCGTTAAGGACGCAACAGATCATTGCCTTCGAAAGCGGTGCAGCGAGCACCATAGACCCGCTGGCCGGCTCGTATTACGTCGAAGCGCTCACCAACGAGATGGAAGGAGAGTGCCTCAAGTACCTGGATACGATTGAAAAGATGGGCGGCGTCGTTGGAGGCATAGAAAACGGGTTTTTCCAGAAAGAAATAGCAGAGTCAGCATTCAGGTACCAGCGGGCTGTCGAGAAAAAGGAGCGCATCATTGTGGGCGTGAACGACTTCGTGGAGGACGAGGAAGAGGCGGACATACAGCTCAGGGAGCACGACCCGACATTTGAAAGGGAAAAGATTAATGCCGTGAAGGAGGCCAAGCGCAACCGCGACCAGAGACTCGTTCAAGAGAGACTCGAACGCATAAGAGACGTCAGCCGCGGCAAATCCAACATCGTTCCCGCGTTGATCGATGCAGTCAAATCGGGTGTCACGCTTGGCGAGGCCATTGCCGCAATGCGCGAGGTTTTCGGCGAATATCGAGAAGAGGCTGTGTTCTGAAAACCTGGTCTGGGCGATAAGAATGTTACGATAATGATCTCCCAAAGTAATACTCGCCGTAAAAGCTAAGTACATCGTGGCGCAAATACGGTGCCGCATTCGGTACAACCCCCGAGCCCCGCAGGGGCTACGACGACTCCTGACAATGCGTCACCGAATTTGGGAAATGGCGTACTAAGGACTCCTTAATGAGCAAGGGTAATAAGATCAGGATATTGATCGCCAAGCCCGGCCTGGATGGCCACGACCGCGGGGCCAAGGTGGTAGCCAGGGCGCTCAGCAATGCCGGCATGGAAGTCATTTATTCAGGTCTGCATCAGACCCCGGCACAGATCGTGAACACAGCCCTGGACGAAGATGTCGACGCCATTGGGTTGAGCGTTCTCTCTGGCGCTCATAACGCTATCTTCGAAAAGGTTATGGCCCTTTTGAAGGAAAAGAAGATGACAGAAGTGCTCGTAGTGGGCGGAGGGAGCATTCCCAAGAAGGACTTGCCTGGCCTGGAAGCCCTGGGAGTGAGCCGTATCTTTCCGCCCGGAACCGACACGGGCCAGATCGTCGATCATATCAGAACCGCTACAGGCAAACAGCGTATCAAGTGAAGAACCGAGGTGATTTATGGGCGATGGCTCTAGCGAAAAGCAAGGCAAGCTCTTCGATGAAGCAGCATTGACCGATATAGAGGGCGCCGAGAAGCAATGGCGAAGCAAGAATTACTCCACTGGCAGAGAGCGACTGAACCGGTTCGCGACCCTCTCGGGAATCCCGATTGAACCGCTCTACACACCAGCACACGTCTCCGGCCTTGATTATCTTGCCCAACTTGGGTTTCCCGGCGAAGAACCGTTTATCCGCGGGGTGCATCCCACCATGTACCGTGGCCGGACGTGGACTCAGCGCCAGCTTGCCGGATTCGGGCCAGCGGAGGAGACCAACAAGCGTTACAGGTTTCTATTGGACCAAGGAGCTGAGGGAGTTAACGGCGTTTTCGATTACCCGACCCTGCGGGGTTACGATTCTACCGATCCTGTGGCCCGAGCGGATGTGGGCCGCGGAGGCGTGGCCGTTGACACCATCGAGGACATGGCTGCCCTGTTCGAGGGCATTCCCGTTGACAAAATCAGCATCTCGCTGGTCACGTGCCAACCTGTGTGCAACATCTCGGTACAGTCCATGTTTTTCGCAAACGCTCAAGAGCGCGGCATTCCACTCAGCGAACTGCGGGGCACCAGCCAGAACGATTTTCTCATGGAGACCGCGATAACGATAGCTCCAGGAGTGTTGCCTCCGCGGTTTTCGTTTAAGCTGAGCTGCGACGCGATCGAGTATTGCGCGAGAAACGCGACGCTCTGGAACCCCATCAGCTTCGCGGGTTACAACTATCGGGAAGCGGGCTGCACCGCGGTGCAGGAAGTAGCGCTAGTGATGGCCAATGCATTGGCCTGTTGCGAAGATATGCTCCGCCG
>Ga0172371_10013242_pt1 | contig 10762 bp, 10 predicted proteins | sample Lak12m_FD_114543 | JGI IMG/M metagenome (GOLD analysis project Ga0172371, IMG submission 114543) | Freshwater microbial communities from Kabuno Bay, South-Kivu, Congo - kab_022012_12m | ecosystem: Environmental > Aquatic > Freshwater > Lake | place: Democratic Republic of the Congo: South-Kivu... | reverse complement strand
GGAAAACGTGAGTCGCCGCTTTTACCGTCTTTACCAACGCGCGACAAGATACAAACCAACAAGCTGGGAAATTTTATCCGGAAACATCAGGGGTTTGTATCGGAGCTTGATTAACAAAAAGGATAATAAAATTACCCAACCGAAATTGAATTACCAACCATTAAAAATTTAATTAAAAAATATGGAAATCCAGCCCGGTTATATTGAACAAAAAGAACGTTGGGGATCGTTAAAGTTTGACGATGTAATTGTTTTTGGTCAGGGTCCGGTTAGACCTGTCCGCCTAGTCGGTGAGTTAACAAGACGTCAACTCGAGACCTGGTTACTGTTCACTCAAGATCCGTTGCATCGATCAGAGCCTGATTTTTATCTGATGGATAGTCAAGAAGCTCTTAATCAATTTAACGGTTTAGGTAATGATGAAAAAGAAAAAAAGCGTTGGGAATGGCAACATACCGGCAGGTTTGCGCTCAATAAATTGGGGCGGTTGAATGCTTTGGCTGCCGGATTGTCTTTATATTTAGGAGTAACCGATAGAATAATTTTTACCGGAGGAAAAACGAGATCTGAGGGTTTGAAAATTGATGAAAATACTTGGCCGTCAGAAGCGGAATTAATGACCCAAGTGAGTGTTGCACGCTTTGGCAAACTCTACGCTGAAAAATTCGGTAAACCAATAACATTGGCTATCGATAGCGAAGACAAAGCCACCAATACTCTGACGAATTACGGTTACACGATTAAAAAACATCCGGAATTACTGAATCCGCAAAGGCGTGTAGGTTTACTCGCAACCGATCACCACGTGCGCCGCGTCGCTATTCTCTCCCATCTTTTTAGTCTTTGGGAAGCACCGCGGGGCCAGATTTCCGCCCAAGAACTGCTTCGCGAAAGAGCTCTCATCCGAGGTAAAGCCGGATATGAAAATCTCCTGAAACATTTTAGGGATGCTCTGAACAATCCTTCTTTAAGAAATAATCTTTATGGCGAGGAAAGGTTTGAAAGAGGTTTGATTGATCCTGATTACTTAGCTTATTGGCTGGGATTTATTGCTGATGCCGGCAATCCGCAAATACTGCGGAATATAATTCTATCCCTAAATAATTCTGATTGGGTTGAAGCGACCAGGCAAGTATTTGAAGAGGTGGGGATTAACTTTGATATGCTTACTCGAATCGATCTCATCCAATTAGCAGAAAAAGATCCGGAAAGATTTCAAGTGTTGTTAAATTCTTTACTCCCCTTGCAAGGCAAAAAAAGAGTTATGCCGCCACCAATTAAAGTTAATAAAATATAAATTTTTATGAAGGTTTTGATTTTATCCAGTTTGAAGCGGAAAGTTTTTTCAAGAAACAATACTTCACGCGAGCGCCTTATCTTCGAACTGGCAACCGGTCTCATCCAAAAAGGCCACGAGGTAACGCTTTTTGGTACCAAAGACACGGTCGTTCCCGGCGCCAGAATCATTCCCGTGAGCGAAACAAGCATCTCGAATTTACCGCCGGCGGAAAATCCCGAATTCCGTAATCTCGGTGTTTTTATCCAAGCTTTGGAAAAATTAGTCAAAATTCAGGGTGATTACGACATAATTCACAGTCATTTCTATCCTGATTTTTTCCCGCCCTTGATTGAAAAAGAACTGAAAATTCCGTTTCTTGTTACTCTGCATATCCAGGCCGACCCGTATCTTGATAAAACCCTTTTGTATTTTAAAAAAACCAATTTCATCGCCATTTCCCGATCCCAAAAAAAACTGCTGCCCAATACCAATGTCCTTAAATTAATTTATAACGGTATCGACACCCAACAATTTTCTTTCCAAAATAAGAAACAAAATTATCTTCTCTGGATCGGTCGGATTACCGCGGTTAAAAAAGAAAACGGCGAGTATATCGATCCCAAAGGCGTCTCTTGGGCAATTAAACTAAGCCAAGAAACTAATATTCCGCTTTTGCTGGGTGGAAGTATCCGCGATATGAAAGCTTTTCAAGATACCGTCCTCCCCCACCTCAATCAAAAGATCCGCTGGATTGGGCAACAGGCGTTCGATCGGTCTTTACCCAGAGAAAAAGTAATTGAATTGATGAGAAATGCCAAAGCCTTTCTTATGACCATTAATTGGGAAGAACCGTTTGGTTTGGTCATGGCCGAGGCGATGAGTTGCGGTACGCCGGTCATCGGCTTTGACCGCGGCGCCGTGGCCGAAGTGGTCGAGAACGGAAAAACCGGTTTTGTCGTCGACCAGAAAAAAGGTATTTCGGGGCTTAAAGAAGCCTTGAAACATATCGATGAGATAAAACCGGAAGCTTGCCGGGAACGCGTGGAAAAATATTTCAGTATTGAAAAAATGATAAATGAGTATGAAAAAACATATAAAGAAATTAAGAAATAATATCTTTTTGGGCTTGACTTAAATCGAATCGGCTGTTATATTGAATTTAGAGCTTCCGAGTAGGCTGCTTTAACTATGAAAGAAGACCCCGATAGACCACTGGATACGATTATCGTTTTCGGCGAAGGACCGCTCAAGCCGGTCTTGTTGGAACAAGAAACAACGGAAAAACAAAAATTGCAGTGGGAAAAATACCGCCATGATCCCCGCCATACGCGTGAACCCGACTTCTGGCTAATGCAACAACCGCGATACCTTTCGCAATTGGAAAAAATCCAGTTCGCTGACAATTTAAGCCCTGATCAAAAAGCAAACAAGATCAAAGAAATCCGAGGTCAATGGCAGCATACCGGATGGTTTGCTTTAAAAAAATGGGGACGGCAAAACGCTTTGGCCGCCGGCTATGCCCTTTATGCCGGCATGAGCAAAGAGGTGATTTTGACCGGCGGAAAAACCATGCCCGGATGGGTAAAAGAAATACTTCCTGATTATTTTATCCGTAAATGGCCTTCAGAAGCGGAACTAATGAAAGACGTGATTTTGAAATATTATGGAAAACTTTATGAAAGACGCTATGGCAAGTCGATAAAACAATCAATAATCATCGAAAATCAGGCAACCAATACTTTGGAAAATATTGCTTACTCGATCAATCGAAAACCCGAACTGGTTTCCGGAAAATTACGAATCGGGTTGCTCTGCGCCCGTCACCATCTTAAAAGGGTAATCATGATCGCCCACCGCTTTTCCGTCAGGGAATCCGAAAAAGGCCGGTTTTGCAGCCAGGATTTGCTCAGGAAAAGTGATTGTGGCAATGATATATTCGAACCGAATAGCGAAGTTGAAACTAACGAACGGCTGTCAGCCGAGTCCCTGTTTCAACGATATCTTGAAGATCCGCATCGGCTGACTTATTGGTTGGGTTACGTGGGACTGGTCAATTCCCCTGTCGTTATCCAGAATACTTTCAATCTCTTAAAAAATTCCGCCTGGAGCCCGGCGGCCCAAACGGCATTCAAACAGGTAGGTTTGGACTTCGGTCGTTTCCACAACGAAGACTTTGCCAATCTTATGAAAAACGATCACGATAAATATGTTTCATTGATCGATAACCTGAAAAAATTCACCTCCCCCGATTTCCGCAATATCCGACAATAACCTAATGTTGGAATTTTCAATATTACCACTTTGTGACGGCCGGAAAAAAGTGGTTAATAACATCAAAGCCTGAAATATATTTTTGCATCTGATTCATTACCTATTTTTTCTGCAACAATATATTGAATGTACTTACCGCCCTCAACAATTTTCTTAATTAATGCAATTTCTTTTTCGCATTCGTAAGGAAATAAATAAACACTTTGCTGATATTTATAAAAACCCAATTCATAAAGAAATTTCCTTAAAAAATATCGTTTACTTCGTTGTATTTCTGGCACATCGAAAAATACCAAAAACCATTTACCGTCCCATTTCTTTTCTTTTTTCTTAAAATCAATAATTGCCTTTAAGGAATATTTAAGGATTTCAACGTTGTCCTTAGCTTCTATATATACCAAAATCTCATTATTTTTTTCCTCCAAGTGGATAATTTTTCTTTTTTCCAAATTTATTAACACTCTCCTCGCTTTTTTCTTTGGTATAACGATACCATCTCCCTTTACTGCTTCAACGATTGTCATGATGGCGCCATAAGCTAAAGGCAATGTAGGAAAAGTTATCACGCCACCAATAACTAAACTTATCCCCAGAGCTTTAAGAATATTCTTCTTTAGCTCACCACTTTTGAATTTACTTCCGCCATCTTTGTTTTTAATAAAATTACCGATGCCTGATTTCTTTGTAAATTCTTCCATCTTTTTAGTCCACTCTATTACTTAACAAAAGTCAATGGACTATAATCCACAAAAATATAACGATAGAGCCTTTGATGTGCATTTTAAGGCTATAGTATATGCAAACCGGTTTATGACGGCCGTCATAAACCGGTAACAAATCAAGCGGGAATAAATTGCTTCATTTACTGTTTGCTATCAAGGTTCTTAATGCTTAGGTAGGCATCTTTAATAAGTTTTCCCTGCCAGTCGAAGGCGATCTCCAAGTTTTTCGGTTGGGAAAATTTGACAAGCTCCTGTGAAACCAAACGGACCAAATGGTAAAAAATAAGGTCGCTTCTGTTTTCCAGATTCTTAAAAAGCTTGTGATCACGGTTGATAAAAATTATTCCGCCTTCAACAAAACTCTCTCTTTCCTCCTCACCCAAGTGGGCAAACGAAACCAGAAATTCCGCTCCGCCGATTTTTATTTTCTTAACCACACGGTGATCATCGCGCAGTAATGTCCTGACACGCGAGCGCAAATGCGGTTTAAGATTTTTCACGGCTTCTTTTAATGCGGTTTTTAAATCCTTATCTTCCGCCTGGTCGGCTCTTGCCGGCTTTTTTCCCAAACTCATACCGATAATGCTTTCGGCGGCCACCGTGCCTTCGACTTTATTTTTCTTTCTTGAAAAAAGCGGTAGGTCGCCCATGATAAAAATATCACGGTTTTTTTTAACCGCTTCTTTAAGCATCGATAAAGCATCGGATAAAATTTTCTCGGCTTTTTTATCTTGATAGGATAAAGCGGTTTGCTGTAGATGTTTGACAACACGACGCAGTTTTTTTTGCAGTAACCGGTAAAATTCCCGGTATTCGGCCGAATCACTAATAAAATTACTGCGGTCGGTCGTGATCGGTAAAAAATCCGCCCTCACTTCACCGGTCAATCTTCTCACCGAAACGTCGTGACCGACTTCCAAACCGAAAGTCTCCCGCTTGATCAATACGCCTTTAACGCGGATACCTATGCCGACGGCTTCTTTGGCCAAAGTCAGCGAGGAAATAACCACCTCGCCTTTGACAATGCCAAATTTTGTCGACTCGCTGATTTTAAACCGCTCTCCCGGAATATATTTTGCCTGAAGTTTATGGTCGTTTAAAAAGATACTGAAGTTTCTGTCGTGCAGCGGAAAAATGTTGGTTAAGTATCGCTCAAGATCAAAAACGGAAAGTGATTTTTTCAGTCGATAAAGCGTCACCCTGGTTCCATTTGATCCGTCAGGAATATGCTCAACAACCGGCACACTCCAATCAGCTCTTTTTTCAAAATCGTTTTTATCGAAAATCACGGTTGCCGCATATTTTTCCGCCGAAGTAAAGAGTTCGAACCGGCTGCACAAGGAAAGAACGGCAAACTTGCCGATACCGAATTCGCCTATTCTCATCCGTTTGAAACGCGGACTAAGCGGATTGGCTTTTTTATAGGGCGAGCCGATCGTGAAGTATTGTTCCAAACCCAAACGATCCATACCGCTGCCATTATCGTTAACGACCAAATCTTCACCGTCAACTTTTATTTCCACTTTCGTCGCATCGGCATCATAGGCGTTCGCCACCATTTCGCGGATCAGATCCAAGCTTTGGCTGTAAAGCCTCTCGCCGATCGACGAAAGATGGGCTTTATCGAAACGGATAGAGATAAACTTCTGCTCATTATTCTTCTCCATATCTGATTTATTATATCATAATCGCTTTAGTTATTGGTAGAGGTTCAGTTTAATAACATTTACTTTCTGGTATAATTTCCCTAATGCAAAAAGCGAAAATCAATCTCAATAAAAAAATCAGCCGTGTATGCTTTCTTAATCCTCATGGTCATGTCGCCTATCCTCCGCCTCTTGGGAAAACCGATACCGGCGGTCAAACACTCTATGAATTTGAGTTAGCTAAAGCTTTAGGAAAAAAAGGTATTAAAGTTGATATCATAACGCGACAGTTCGACAAGCAAAAAATAGAAGAACAAGTGTTTCCCAATGTAAAAATCGTGAGAATTCCCTGCGGAAACGATAAGTTTATCACTAAAGAAAAGATTTATGAATTTGTTCCTGAGATGATGGAAAATTTCATGGTTTATATTGAAAAAACCCGAAAAAAATATGACTTAATTCACTCGCATTATTGGGATGGCGGTTACGCTGGCGTAATTCTTTCAAAAATGCTTGATATTCCCCATGTTCACACACCTCACACATTGGGAAAATCCAAAAAACTGGAAATGTCAGTCGAAGATACGCCGGTTCAAAAACTTAAACCATACTACCGTTATCATGTCCGGATTGCGATTGAACAAAAAATCATCAATCAAGCTGACGCAATTATCGTATTATGTGAAACTTCCCGGATCCAAATCCTTCAACATTATATTGCCGATTTTGAAAAATTGTTTGTGGTTTTTCCAGGAATTAACACTGAATTATTTAACCCGAAGAAAAACGGAATCGATAGAAAAATTCATTTCCGTTCAAATTCCATTTTAACCATGAGCCGGTTAGTTCCGGCCAAAGGAATTGACCGTTTGGTTGACGCAATCAGTTTGTTAAAAAATAAAATCGATTTTCATCTATATATTGGTGGAGGTGTTTCTAACAGAGAAGAACAATCTAGCGAAGAAAAAATTTCCGATAAACAAATCAACGACCTTATCACAAAACACCGTTTACAAAAAAACGTTACTTTTTTAGGCCAAATTAACCATACCGAAATATCTGCCTATTATCGAGCTGCTGATGTTTTTGTTTTACCGGCACGCTATGAACCTTTCGGTTTGACAACACTTGAAGCAATGGCATGCGGAACAGTTCCTTTAGTTTCTAAAGTTGCCGGCAGCCGTGAAGTGATTATTGACGGTTTAAATGGTTTTATCATAGATAGTCATGATCGAAAAATACTCGCTAATCAGATATTAAAATTATTAAAAGATCCTAAACTCCTGAAAAAAGTTTCTGAAAACGCCGCCTTTACTATCAAAGAACATTATTCCTGGGATAAAATCGTCGAGAAAATTATCACAATATATAAACAAACTCTATGAGCGAAGGATCATTAAAGATCTATTAGGGAAAGTCGGTCCGAAAAGTTTACGGCAATCAGCTAAAATTTTGCAAAGGCTTGAAGTATTATCAGCGCCCCAACAAAAATAGTTTTTTTTGACAAATACGATATAATCAAAATAACATGAAAATCGCTTATTTCACCTCCAATCGGACGACATTCCCCCCACAAAAAAACCAAATCGCCGCCTCGACCACCGTCACCATGAATATTATCCGCTATCTCTCCGTAAAACATGAAATAACTCTCTATGCAGCACAAGGTTCACACATGAATAACGTTAAAATAATCGATTTGGGATTACCTCCTTTTGAAACCGATTCCTCAATCGAAAATAATGACTGGGCAACTAAAGCGGTAACAACTATGAAACAAATTTATATTGGCGAAATCCTAAAAGACGCTGATAATTATGATATTATCCATATTCAAACGGAGCCAGTTTACCTTGGTATGCCCTATGCTTCTCTCGTGAAAACACCTATTTTATTTACCAGCCATAACTCTTTTCACAGCTTTGAAACCAGAATATTCTCATATTTTGATCGGAAAATTAACCTTTCCGGATTATCTAATTGTCAGGTAAAAAATATTCCTTTAACTCAAAAAGTTCCTGTAATTTACAATGGTGTTGAAGCGGAGGATTTCCCTTTTGTAGAAAAAGATAGTAATTATTTTTTATTTCTTGGAAGATTGGTAAAAGATAAAGGCATTGATATTTTTTTACAACTTGCCCAAAATGATCCCAAACATATCTATTACATTGTCGGTAAAGGCAACAAGATATATGAAAAAATATCATCTGACGCAGCACAAAAATACCGCAACATTAAATTTTTAGGCATGCTTCCCTATCGGTCGCCTGAATGGTATAAAACATTAAGCCATGCTAAAGCATTAATCATGCCAATTACTTACGAAGACTCCTGTCCATTGGTGCCTTTGGAAGCCATGGCTTGCGGAACACCGGTAATTGCTTTTAACCGAGGAGCATTACCTGAACAACTCGTTGACGGTAAGACCGGTTACATTGTAAAAAGCAATCAAACCTACGAATTATTGGAAAAGATAGGGAAAATATCCAATCTTAATAAGGCTAAATATTTAGCCTTACGAAGAAATTCGCGAACTCATATCATGCAAAAGTTCCATGCAAAAATAATGGCCCAAAAATACGAATCATTATATAAGGAAATAATCGTCAATAATCAAAAACAATGAATATCGGAATTGACGCAAGAGTTGTAACTGATAAAAACAGCGGCCTCGTGGATTATGTTATTAATTTAATAAAAGAACTTATTCGCAATCCCCAGATTTCGCTATATGTATTTGGACAAAAAAAATATGAATCTGTATTTTCTTCTATCAAAGAAAAATCCAACCTTTATTTAATCCCGGTCTATTTCAGTAACAATTTTTTAAGTCTTAAAGACTTTATATATGAGCAAACCGGTTTTCCAAAGATCGTCAACCAATACCAATTAGATATTTTTCATAATCCATTCGGTTTTGGCATTCCCCTATTTTTAAAACATAAATTACTTTTAACAATACACGATCTTATTCCTTTATACGACTATGACAATTTGTCAACCATGCAAAAGATTCTCTACCGTCTGTCTTTGAATATTTCTGTCAAAAAAGCTGATCATATTGTCACAATCTCCAATTTTACGCAGAACGACCTAATCAAATTCTTTCCTGGTATCAGTCCGGAAAAACTGACAACTATCCATAATGGTTTCGACAATCTATCTCAGGTAAAAAATATTAGTAAGGTTTTCCGTAATTTGCAGGCAGAGCATTCTCTAAACGAGAAATATATTTTATACATCGGCAGCGCAACAAAAAGGAAGAATCTCTTAAGAATGGTAACCGCATTTATAAATCTTAAATGTATTTTCAATTTCCGGCATAAACTAGTGCTTGTTTCTAAATTCGATCGACTTGAAACTTTAAAAACCTATCATCAGATAAAACACATTGCTGGCAACCATAAAATGGATGATGAAATTATCTATACCGGATATGTAGAACAGGAAGAAAAAGCGGCATTGATAAAAAATTGTGATTTTTTTATTTATCCATCTTTATATGAAGGTTTTGGCTTACCGATTTTAGAAGCGATGTGTTTCAATAAACCGGTTCTTTGCTCGAATCTCAAGGTATTTAAAGAATTATATAACCATCAAGTAAAATATTTCAATCCGCAAAGCGTCACATCTATTGAAAAAGCTTTGTCGGAAATGATAACCAAACCTCAGCCAAATAATCAGGCTGGTATTTCCATGAACGAAATCACCAATAATTTTTCCTGGAAAAAAATGTCAGATCAGTATTTACGTTTATATAAACGTATCATTAGTTTATGAAAAAAATTCGTCTTGCCGTTATTAACAGCAATGCAGTTGCAATTAATCAGTACACAAAAAAAGGGACGGAAATTTTTGATTATATCTTTATTACAAATTTAAAAAAATTAAAACAGAAAACGATTTGTGTCACTTCCTTTTGTTCCGGTAATTCACGCTTGCCGGTTAAAATTGAAAGCATAGGATATTATCCTTCAAACGAAAACCCGAAAATCGGTGAAAAAAATATGAAACTATTTGAACTTGCCCTTATCAATAAAGCTTTAAAAATGAAGGGTTTATTTGATATTTATCATGTCAATATGGGCGCAGGCGACAATATCATGCTTTTTGCAGAATTCGTAAAAAAACCTTTTGTTGTAACGATGCACGGTCCGGCAACCGAGCCTTTCGTCAACCCATTTTTCTCTCTATTTAAAAACCTGAAAAATGTCTACTTTGTGTCGGTAAGCAATCATCAGCGTAAATTTTTGCCATATTTAAATTATATTAAAACTATCTATCACGGCGTCGACACAACTAAATTTATATTTAATCCCGTCGGCGGCCAAGCCATGATTTGGACCGGAAGAGCCATTCCGGAAAAAGGTCTAGATACGGTAATGTTTATTGCCAAAAGACTTAAAAAACCTGCCCAAGTCTTTCCGATAATGAAAGACGAATATCTGCAGTGGCTGCATCACGAAATTATCAGAAAGCGCGACCTCATAGATCAAATAGTAAAAATATCAATCGACTTTAATGTTCAAAGAAAAAAATTAATAAAAGAATACCAGAATAGCCGTCTGTTTCTTTTTCCGGTTCGGCTGGAAGAATCTTTTGGTCTGGTATTGATCGAATCAATGGCCTGCGGGACACCGGTGGTTGCTTATGCCAGAGGATCTGTGCCGGAAGTCATTAAAGACGGAGAAACCGGATTTATCATCAACCCTTCGGACACGGATATCCGTGGAAATTTTATCATTAAAAAAACAGGCATCGAAGGCTTATGTGAGGCGGTCGAGCGGATTTACTCTATGCCCGAAGAAGAATACAGAAAGATGAGACTGGCCTGCCGAGCTCAT
>Ga0172371_10013241_pt1 | contig 10762 bp, 12 predicted proteins | sample Lak12m_FD_114543 | JGI IMG/M metagenome (GOLD analysis project Ga0172371, IMG submission 114543) | Freshwater microbial communities from Kabuno Bay, South-Kivu, Congo - kab_022012_12m | ecosystem: Environmental > Aquatic > Freshwater > Lake | place: Democratic Republic of the Congo: South-Kivu... | reverse complement strand
GTTTCAACCTCCATATTTGAATTGTACACAGTTATGCTATCAATCGTGTATATCCGGCTATCTTCACTTGGTTGCACTGATTGCGGTTCCATGGACTGATTGTCAGCTATAACTGGAAAATGATTCTGTGTATCAGATATGCAGCTGAGGAACCATGGGATAATAATCAGTGCAGAAATAACCAATACTTTCATTAATTAAACTTCACCGCTGCGAAAATTTATAGACTCGTCCACAATTATCTGCACGAAATCGTAATATTATTCTGTTACATATTTGACAATTAATTGGTGGGATTTAAGATCACTGCCAGTGGAAATTAATAATAGGTTCTTAGTATTCCCCACTTGGAATTTGAAGGAGTCAAGTTCATACCCCCAAGTAAAATGCGGAGCACCACCAATAAAGTTAGCTCTTGATAGGAATAAGTTCAGCTTAGATATACCATACTCGTCATTTGATTGGCCCCACAAAATGGCCTTTTCCATATATTCATTTAAATCCAACATAACGCCATCAACATCATATAATGCAAGATTATACATATATGGGTTATCTCCGCACCCATAATTGTTCTCAGAGGAAATAGTGCTTATTTTTGGAGTTACGTGTAGGTATCCAGGACTAAAGCGGGAAAGAGTATATAACCGCACATATACTTTCCTGCAAACGGGTGGATTGAAAGCCTCAAACATTAATGCAGGTGGGCTGGTCATGAAGTATGATGCCATACCACTGATTTCCCAATTATTGATATTTCTGAATTGTAGATTTTCATCTATGGTTTGTGGCAGATCCAATTCGCGGGCCTTCTTAAAATCATCACCAGCTTTACCATATTCGCCTATATGCATGTACGCAAGTCCACGGTTGTAGTAAAGTTCAGATATGGTTGCGTTTATTTCTATAGCATTCGTGTAATTGATAACAGCCTTACTGTAGTCACCCTTCATATGATACGCAACACCAAGATTACTAAACGCCTCAGCACATATTGGATCTATGGTGATTGCGTTGAGGTAATCCGATATTGCTTTATCATAATCACCTTGTTTACTATAAATTATTCCTCGTTTACTATACGCTTCTGCGTGTTTCAAACCTAGTTCTACCACTTTGGTTAAATCAATCATGGCATTATCAAGCTGTCCTTTAATCAAATAAGCAGCCCCACGATAATAATGAGGCACATAATCAGCTGTATCTATTGGATCTAAATCAATGGCCTTAGTAGCATCAGCAATAACCTTGTCATACGCACCTTGTGAATAATAACTATCCGCTCGGCAGCAATATGATTTTGCATTTCTGGGATCTAATTCTATCGCCTTGTTAAAATCAGCATTTGCATTGTTGTAGTCTGCCATTCTGTTGTAGGTTCGTCCTCTTGATAAATACGCCGCGATATTCCCAGCATCAAGCGATATCGCATTAGTATATTCTGAAATTGCATCGGCCCATTGCTTTTGTGAATAGTAATTATCCCCTTTAACAATATGGGCTTTCGCCGGGCTTGTGCATCCTGAAATTAACATGACTGTCGATAGATATAAGCTGATCATTAATATGAACACTCTCTTAAAGCACATAGTAACCTCCTCCAGCCTGACCTTACCCCGTCATTAGTATCATCACCACTTAGAATCCAGCCACTGCTACATCATCGTCTCCTATGTCGCAACTACCACTGCTATATCCCCACCGGTACCCACCCCGTTTAAGGTCCTAAGGCCAGGGCAACATCTTTGGGCTTAAGCGCAGCTCTTTCATTCCCGCCTCTTTTATTTCTGCCAGGCTTGCTTTGAGCCGTCTTTGCTGCTCCCCGGTCAGCTTGGAAAGTACGTGCGTCGTGCCTTTCAGCTCCATGGCTTTTTTAAGAGCTTTTTCGCCCTTTGCGGTCAGTGTTATGCGGATCTGGTTGCTGCGCTGCATGTTTTTGGTCCTGTCGATCAGTCCGTGCCTTTCCATTCGCTTGAGTATGCCTGATATGGAGTGCGCCTCGCGCAGCATCATCCTTCCGATTTTAGCGGGTGTGATATCCTTGCCCATGGCGTCCACCAGGAATAGTATGTCCGCCGCTGTCGCCGATAGTTTCTGGGGCAGCAGTTCCCGCTCCCGTACCTTAACCAGTATGTCCGCAACCTGTGTTATCTGCGCGACAAGTGTGTAATCCTTGTCCGCCTTGATTTTCTGTGCCATGCTTCACCTCCGCACGCCCTCGAATCTGATGTTATTTGATGCGATTTGATCTCGATTTCTGTGGTAAGAGTATATCATATCCGTATTGATGTCAATGCATCTTTGCCGCCGTTCCATCCCCTAGTAAGTATATTAATATAGATATATTAAAGGGGTGTAAAAGGTTCATGGGGGGGTCAAGATAAGCATTGTACACGGATGCAATCCAGCACCCGTCCATCGGTCCGGAAAGACGACGAAGCGAAGCCCGCAGCTTTGCGCCCCGGTACATCACTCCCAGCACCCCGACCTCTCCGTACACTGAAGCCCACGGAGCGGTGCGACGCAAACCCCCTCGGAGCTTCGCGGATACCCGTCCGCAGCGGCCGCTGGAGCTTCGCCCGTGGCCTCCCCTCCCCCGCCCCGGAGCGTAGCGAAGGCCGTCCCCCCGGAGCTTTGCGATTTCCCCGCGGCGGCGAGCCGCAGAGCCTGGCGGGCCCGCCCGGGCGCGTGGCCTCCCTGTTCCCCGCCCCGCCCGTCCGCGTGTCCGGCGCAGCGCCCGTAATCCCCCCGCCCCGGCCTCTTGCCGGCCTTCCCCGCCGCCCGGCCGGCTTCCGTCCCCGGTGCCCTCGCCCCACCCCGGAGCGTTGCGGAGCGTATCGCGCAACCCGTCCATTATCCCGCGCCCGCAGCTGAGCGGAGAGCGGTCTGCTTCCTCTGTCCCGCCGTCCCCGCTTATCCCGCCGCTTACGCTATTCCCCCGCGGAGCGGCGCCCCCGGTGCCGTCATACCCGATTCCTTACGGGCGTCGCGCGCTTATCATATTCTTTTTTCCCCTGGTGAAAAACGGTCTCCGGCTTTCAACTGTGCAGCCTCGTTATGCCGTCCTGTTTTGATCACGTTCCAGGAGCGCGGGGAGAACGGGGAACGCTCTTTATCTCCCCCGCCCCCCGGTGCACGGGTGGCTTCGCGCGGCGGGCAGCGCGCCCTTGCCTGAAATGCACTTTGCAGCCGGCTCCGCTGGGGAGTCGCCCCGGCGTCAGGACACCGGCGGGTAATGAGGGTGCCGGCAGTCCGCGCCTGGGCGTAAGGGAGAGCCTCGCCGGTGCAAACAGCATTTCATGGGGCGGTTTTCATAGATCAACAGCGGAAAGCACGCACCTTACCTGAAATCCACTTTGCCGCGGCTCCGCCAGGGTTTCCGCGGCTTCAGGGCACCAGCAGGTAATTAGTAGCTGGCAGCCCGTGGCCGCGTCAATAGGAGCTCCGCCGGCGGCAAAGAGCATTTCATGGGGCGGTTTCCAGCTTGTACTCGCTTCCTCCGCTTGCCTCCGTTTGCAAAGGTATACCTGCAAATTACGGTAAAGCTTCCATCGGTATACCCTTGCAACTCCGGCTCGCTCCGGATAGCTCGGACATCTTTTCATGCGTGCTATCCCCTGTTTCCTTAGCGTGCCCCCGCCCGTATGCTGGCGCCCTGCGCGGGTAATGTTCGGGCGCAGTGGCGACGGTAAAGCTGCGGGGTACGCCCCCCACCCCGCCTCTTTTTTCTCTCTTTCCCCGCCCCGTCCCCGCCTCGCCCTCTCCCTTCCCCGTCGTTCGTCCCGCTTCCTTATCCCGCCGTCCGTCCGGCCCGTTTCTGTACTTTCTTTGATCATGCGGCGGCAAAGAAAGTACCAAAGAACACCGCCGGGACGGGGATCGCAATAGTCTTACTTTTTTCCGTACGAAATTATATCCCGGCCGCCTCGTTGCGCAAGGGGCGGGGGCTGAAGCCTAAAAATAAAAAAAGTCTCATTTATCCTGTCGCCGTTCGTCCTTAATCGTTCGTCCGGTGACTTTTTTTATTTTTACCCCTTGCGCACGCGTGCCGGCGGCTGGCCGGGGATACGGCTCCGCTAAGAAAAAAGTAAAGGTAAAAAATAAAAAGTTATTTGGAGGTGATTCGGATGAAGCTCAAAGGCATCTGCGGCAGGTCCAAACCGTGCAGACATCTGTGCGCGCGGTCCAGCCGTTGCCCCCTGGGCTTGATCCGCAGGCGTGCCCTGCTGCAGGCGCTCAGGTCGAGGCGCTTGCAGCTCAATAAACAGGGGAGGTTGTTCTAATGTCAACAGTATTCGAAGTCAATGCGGTTGATGAGGAATCCGCAGTCAATTCATCGCCTATTGTAAGTGTCGTTCTTTCATCTGATCCGCCTATTCCAGGTAATTGCGTTCTGTCCTGCTCATATTTTCCGCATCCCGGGTCATTCTTTCTGGAGTACCTTATCCCCGGCCGGCGCGATCCCGGCGCTTTCCACGGTTCAACGGATGTCACCCACCGCATCATTCTTGATGAGCAGGAAGCCGCGAAGCTTAGTTCGTTTATATTCGACCGGCTTTTGCCGTACGAGGAGTGTGACGAGCTTCCGTTCTAAGTTGCCCAGGGGGGCCGTCGCCGTGGCGGCCCTCCAATAAACATTAAGGAGTGTATTGAAATGGCAAACCGCTTCCACGCGGAGATTAACAGCATCCAGCTTGATGAGTTCTCGGTCAAATTCAACATCTTCAGCGATGACCTTCAATCCCTGGTCGCCGACCTTGAAAAGGTCATTGCTTACGTCACCGGCTCTGCCCCTTTGCAGTCTAAATCCCCGCGGCCCGTCAGCGGCGTGGCTACTGGCGCGGTCGTGCTTCCCCCTGCGCCCAAACCGCCTCCAGCGCTCGCTAAGATCGGCACCTGCGTCAACTGCGGCAGCGATGCCCTCGAATGGGTCACAGGTACCCGCAAGGATAACGGCAAACCCTTCGCCGCTTACAAGTGTCAGGAATGTGGCAAGTGGCAGCCGGAGGCCAGATGACGATAGCCTGCAATTGCACCTGCCCCAAATGCCTGCACTATATCCAGTTCGAGGCCGGTAAAGGTTTCCCCCTGCATACCTGCTCCGTCTGCGGCCACCGGTTCACCGTATGGGATGTGTTCTCTTCCATCACCCCGGCCGTTGAGAAGCGTATAATCCTGGTGCTCGAGCCCTTCGAGTGCCTCGAGAATCCCAAGCGCCACCGCCACCCGGACTGGATAGAGCAGGAGGAGGATCTGAAGCTTCGTGATCTTAATTACGGCCCCTGGCGCCGCATCTGATGGATAGGAAACGGGCGGCCCGGTCACCCGCCCCCCCCCTCCCGTTCGCCCTCCGGTTCTCTTATATCTTTATTGATATTCATATTTACTACTGATATGATATTTTCATGGGATGGCTGACGTGGCTTATTGGTGCAATCGTTGCATTCTTTTGGTTCATATTAACAGAATGGATATCTGGTGTAATAGTGTTGTCCTTTTTTGAATCTATGGAAAAAGATATGCCGTCCATTTTGAGCAATCCTACCTACATATTTTTAAAGTATTCACTCATGCTCATATTATTTGTCGGTGGAATTATTGCTGGTATCAAACTTATTAGGTATCTATGATTTTCTGGTTCCTTCTCGCTCTCTGAATAATAGAATTGCAGCCGCAATAGTTGACATTGCAAAAGTAAAAGCAACTACATCCAACATATTTATGCCTATATCAATATCAGGATGCATTAATATAGATATAAGAAAGCTGCCCTCCTCACTACTCATGGTCCCTCGCCTTCTAGGTTATCTCGCATAATTGTTGCCGCCACCCGTGCGGCCATCTTCTCCTGTATTACTGCCGCCTCCGCCAGTGCGTCCTTTCCCCCCCGCCCACGGCCACACGTTTTCCTCCCCCTCCCACTTCAAAACCCTATTTGTTTTTCAAAATAAAAAAACAATTAACAACCACAACTTCCAACCTCAAAGTGCCGGATCTGCGGTAAGCGGATCAGATATCCCGGCCCGCCCTGGGGTGTGCTGAGGTCTCCATGCACGCATTCGTTATTTAAAAAGGTAACTGGGTTGTTGATAGTTGTTGACATTTGTGAAAAGTGTTATATTGTAAGTGGATCTGAACCTGGCTAGTCTGGGTGTAGGATCCAACCGGGGGCGAAAGCCCTCTTTTTTTTATAGCCAGACAATACCCAGTGGGTCGCTTCTTGATGCGAATTTGCATAGAATTGGCTCAAGCTTTAAGAAATAGTTATGCCCCGCTTTCTTTTTCATAAAAGCGCTTGGTTGTAGACGCTGATATAGAAGGAAAGCAGCAATATCCACAGCTTGTATGAAGAACGAGTGCCTTGAATCCCGGAAATTAGGGTCCTCGATGAGGTATTGGATGGGGATGTTGCGGTATCCCACCCCTATTTCAGGCACATTAGGTATTGGATTATGGCGTCGCATTTTTCGTAGCAACGTCATAAGCTTCTTATCATCGGTATGATCGGAAATTATCATGCCGCGTTCATCCGGGTTTCTGGGGCCGGGGAAATTGCGATTTTGGATTGTGTTATCGAATCGTTGAATTAACGCTCTCCATGCCATTTCAAAAACGTTATATCCTGTCGTTTTTGTGCTCTTATCGACAACGATATTGACTATATTTACATCATTCATGGTTGGAAGCAGGCTAGTGAACAGGCGTATCATTTTAAGCCTGTCCGGTTTGCTTATTCGGTCTAGATCGCCTGGTTTGGTGAGCAGATCGGCGGCATGAAATTCCTCCTGCAATTTCATCCCGAATTGCTGTCGCAGATTGCGGCGGAATCCGATTAGATTGTTGAGATTAGTTTCCCAGCGAAGTTCATGCAGTATGAGTCCGGTTAATACAAAATACCTGGTTGGCGAATTAACTAATCCGCTGTCGCCACTTTCATCAACGTACATAAGATACATAACCGGCTCCTTAGCGTGTTTAAATATTAAAGCTTACCAGGTTTGTTATTTAGACGGCCGCGATAGAGTCTATTCATTCCCTTGATATTCTTTGAATCCGGCAGTCAATTGCTTGAACGTGACCGGCTTGTATTTCTCGAAGCTTTCCTGGTCCACATAAACGAAACCATATTTCTGCTCTGCCTGCATACTGTTGATATCCTCGCACCATTGCCTCAACCTTTGCATTTTAAGGGGTACATCCAAGTCTTCCTGTCCTTTGGTTTCGGCGATGAAAATCCTTTTATCTGATAGTTTCACAAGAAAGTCCGGGTAGTAATTGGTGATATCGCCGTCCGCGTTCACATAATCCAGTTTGAAGTGCACCGCCATATAATTCTTAGCATACGAAATCACATCATCGCAATCTTCCAAAAACCGGGCAAATTGCAGTTCGAGATTATTATCTCCAATTATCCTGTTGAAGACACTCTTTTTTGGTACCAGATATGCTTGCTCCTTAGCTACAAATGGACGCGTATCTCTCAGCTTAATGCTATCTTGGATCCTGGCATCGCCTTTGTCTTTGACGGTTAATGCATTCACTGCTTTTTTGAAGGTCTCGATTAGTGTTTTAGTTGCAGCCAGCTCTGAGAGATTGCGCAAGGTATTAGGGTCTTCAAGGTCTATTTGTCGATCAAATAGTTGTCCTTGTACGAAGTCTTTGACTTTGCTGTAGAGCACGTCGTAACCGCTTACCAACCGCAGGTCCTTCATAATAGTCTGTGTAAAATAGCCGAGCGCATTCCGGTAATCTGCGATGCTGGCTGTATCCAACATGGTAGTATGCGTTATCTCGCCGGTTGTAATATCCTTAAAGACAATTTCCCGCTGCTCCTCCTCGCTGAATTGTCGATAAAGGACTCTCTGGTGCTCTAAAGTTCCCAAATCCAGATCCCCGAGGTTCTTATATTCACGGTAGACCCGGGGCGTTAGAACTTGTATTTCAATGTCCAATTCCTCGATGTCTTTTTTTCCGTTTTCCTTATCCACTTCCACTACCAGGGGGGTTTTCGGCTGGGTGCCTTCACCCATTGGCTTGCGCTCCAGTACCACTCCTTCATCCTGGATAGATTCGACAAAGTCCATGAAAGCGTCTGTTCCAACCACGCTTACAAACTCTTCCATCCCGCCGGGGTACATTTTGCGCAGGCCACGGCCTAATGTTTGCTCTGGCAGGATATTGCTCTTGGCCGAATAGGGGCGTAAGCCCACAATAGTGGTAACGTTCTTCACATCCCAGCCCTCTTTGAGTACCATCACGGAGATAATGGCCTTGTAGCGGCTGTCCATACTATCAATTTGGTTTGCTTGCTTACGCAGCTCATCCAGTACTTTTTTGCTTTGTCCCGTTGATGATTCGGAAATATCACCGTTTTCCTTTGTATGAATTACTAACACCGCGTCTTTTAATTCCGGGTAATTGCTCTGTAAGTAAGCCGCTACGTCATCGCAGTTCTTCGTGTCATCGGTCATGACGAAGAGGATGGCCTTTTTACCGAGTTTTTCATGCTCAGTATATGCTTTGCGCCACTCAATAACGCCCAGGTGAATGTAATCGGCATATTGTTCAGTGTATTTGGCGCTCTTCCGTTCTATTAATTTGGCCCGGCTGGGCGCGTCGGGCAATACCGGATGTTTGACAACGTTTTGTGATATAGCCTCCACAAGTGGATAGTCCGCAATGGTCTGCACAAATATTGCTCCATTATTGTGTTTTGGGGTAGCTGTGACATCCACCTGTATCGCAAGTTCACCTCCTTTCTGTTTAAGGCGGTTGTGTATTTCCTCAATGGATTTAAACCATGCCATACGTGGATCATGAATGTGGTGTGCTTCGTCATTGAGTACTACTAGTTCGTCTATATCGCGCACAATCATCCCCAGGTCAATTTTGGAGTCGGTGGTCGCTCCGCTGGGTCGCTTGCCAAGAAAATAATCCCGCATGTCTTCGTCATCGGAGGATGAGGGAATGTCATCTCCGGCATAGACGCGGTGGATGTTGGTTAAGAAGATATTGCCTATGGGGCGGGTTATTTGTACATTATCTTGCACGTGTAGGGTTAATTGGAAATCGTCACGCCAGTTGTGCCCATCCACACCATTGTCGGGCAGGGTAGGGTCGTCTTTCAGAAATATACGCAGGCCCTGGAAATCCTTGTAAATCCGGTCCAGCACTATGATATTGGGGGCTATCACCAGAAAATTACGCGCAAGCTGTGAATCCGCTTCATATAGTTTGTGATAATAGCACCATGCCAGCACCAGGCTTAGCACTTTGGTTTTACCAGAGCCGGTCGCCATCTTCACAACAAATCGCCGCCAACTCTCGTCGAACAAACTCGCGGAAACCCTGCCGGAACTATCAAAGCGCATAAGGTCATACTTGTCTTTAACGCTGACCACATCATACAGGTATATGATGGTTTCCAGTGCTTCACGCTGGGCAAAGTAATATTGAAACTCTACCTGCGTGCCGTCGTTCTGCGGCATCAGGTGTGGCGTGCTGAACCACCAGTTGAGCAGGCTGCGGCTGGTTTCCGTGGCTCCAGCGTAGCCGCTTTCCCTCCATTTTTTCACCTGCTTGCGTAGCTCGGGAACCAGTGGCGGTAGTAGTTTATCAAAGCTTGAAGTCCGCAGGGTTTCATCTGCCGGGAACCAGCGTATGGTGGGATCCATGATGGCATAGGGAGATTCAGGGAAATCGGGATGCAGCGCCATTATTTCTTCCCTCCCACATTTAGTTCAACTATAGTCATGGTATCAGTGCCGAATATATCCACAACTTTTACGGCCAACTTACGACGCCCCGGTTCGCACTCGTGAAAGACACTGGTTAGTTCGATATTGCGGTCCTTCTTCGTGCGGAAGGATTGCCATTCGTTCTCGAACACATAGTCGCCGGTCCAGACCTCCTCCCATTCCTCACTCTCTGCATTTTGTACACGGACTATTTCTCGCTTGCTCTCGAAATTGAAATCTACTGCCCAATAGTCAATCCAGTCAGTCCATTTTTGGGTAAGCACCTGTCGGGTTATAAATCCGGACGCATCCCTGGTGACTTTGATTATCTGCCCGAGTTCTACCACGATTTTGTTGCCTTTCTCTTTTAGACTGGCTTCAGCGGCGGCGATGGAATCTTGGGAATAAAAGACAGAGAAGTCAGTCAATTCAACTGCGACGCTTTTACCTTTAACATGAGGCTTGACCTCAACAAAGGAAACATTGTGGAATACCACCTGGTTCTTGTCTACAGCCCGCTTGTCGAACACATCTGCCGGGATATACTTGGGTGCGATGTCTATGCCTTTGGCCCGCGCTTCATCCAGCACATTAGGAAATAATCCCATCTCGAACTCGAAGCCCAGAATGTCCACCTTGGTGATGTGCTTCTGCCGGCATTCCAGAATAACTTCTTCCACAAATAGGCGGGTGACGGGAAGGTTGACCGGCCCCACCGTCACCATCCTTCCCGCTTTCTTTCCATTGAAGGTCTTAAAACCCTCAGTCTTCTCGGCACGGTAAGCCCGCAGGATGAGGTCAATGAATGCTGCCTCTTTTTCTTCCAACTGCTTTTGCTGTTCCGTCTCTCGTAGGTTGGGATTGACGCCGATGTAGTGCTGGCGCTCGTATTTCCCAAGGTTAAGGATTTCAAAGGCACGGTAATCCTTGTTTTGGGTTTTAAGTTGCCGCTGTACGCTGATCATGCGTTTGCGGGTAGTGTGGATGGCGAACTTGCCCAGGTCGGCTGCGATCCACTTACGACC
>Ga0172371_10013240_pt1 | contig 10764 bp, 10 predicted proteins | sample Lak12m_FD_114543 | JGI IMG/M metagenome (GOLD analysis project Ga0172371, IMG submission 114543) | Freshwater microbial communities from Kabuno Bay, South-Kivu, Congo - kab_022012_12m | ecosystem: Environmental > Aquatic > Freshwater > Lake | place: Democratic Republic of the Congo: South-Kivu... | reverse complement strand
TCGTCAAACTTTTCAAAGTATAGAGTTTCCTTGGCAAATTCTTCCAAAACTTCCAGTGGAAGCAACTCTCTTAATCTTTCCGATTCTTTCTTCGCCCAGTCCTCCACCTTTGTTTTCATCCTCTTCCCAAAATTCTTTTCTATTCTCTCCCAACTTACCAAGTCTTTTGGGTTGGTAATTATTCGTGCCCCCGCTAACAAATCTTTGATCTCCGCTCGGTCGTAGAACCTCACTCCTCCCACCAGTCGATATGGAATTTTTCTTCTAATTAAAGCCTCTTCAATCGCCCTTGACTGGGCGTTAGTTCGATAAAGAACCGCCAAATCTTCGTCTTTTGCGGCTGCCTCTCTGATCACACCCACCACATAAGCCGCCTCTTCCTTCTCATCTATCGTTTCTGACAACTCTAGTTTATCGCCTTCTTCCATCTGAGCCTCTAATTGCAATACTGGATGATTTTTGTTATTTAGTACCACCCCATATGCCGCATCCAAAATCATTTGGGTACTTCGATAATTCTTAGGTAGGGTAATCGTAGTTATTGTTGGAAATTCTCCCTCAAGCATTAGTAAGTTTCTATAATCCGCTCCCCTAAAAGAGTAAATCGCCTGTGCCGCATCGCCAACCACCGTCAAACCATCTTTATTAAATGCCAGCAGTCTGGTCAGTTCGAATTGAGCTTTGTTAGTATCTTGATATTCATCAATCAACACATACTCATATTGTGTTTTGAATCTCTCGTAGAAATCAGCCTTTTTTAGTAGTTCTACCGTTTTAGTCAATAAATCATCAAAATCTAATGCGTTTGCCTCCTTTAGTCCCTGGTTATACGCTCTATATACTTTTAACAATTTCTCCCCAAAATCATCCCTTACCATTCGTTCAAACGCCTCAGGTGAGATCAAATCGTTTTTCATCCGACTTATCAAATGTTGATAAAGCCCAGGTCGATTACTCTTCGGGTCTAAGTTTAGATTTTTTATTACCATCTTTAATAAAGATTCTTGATCGTTACCGTCGTATATCAAGAAATTGTGATCAATTCCAATGTGTGTCCCGTATCGGCGGAGAATTCTGGCACAAAAAGTATGAAACGTCCCCGCAAAGGCTGGTTCTACCCTTCCAACCCTTTTTTTCATTTCCGCCGCCGCCTTATTGGTAAAAGTTAGCAAAATGATCTTTTCTGGTGATATTCCCAACTCAGTAATTAAAAATATTGTTCGATGGATTAATACCCTTGTTTTTCCTGACCCCGCCCCCGCCTGAACCAATAGGGGCGATCCCACATGGGTCACCGCCTTTTTTTGTTCTTCATTCAAGTCTTTTAGATAATTTTTCATCGTGATCCTTTATACTATATCCCAGTCCAACATCTCTGATCGCTGATCTCTGATCGCTGTGCACTGAACTATGCGATACCTAATTGGTAACTGGAAAAGCTATCAAACAATTTCTCAAACTCAAAGTTGGTTAACTGATTTCGCCAACGCCAAGCCCAAAATCAACCAACGAGTCAGGTTAATTCTTTGTGCCCCCTTCACCGATCTTGCCGAAGCTAAACGAATTATCCACCATTACGGACTTCAAATTGAAATCGCCGCCCAAGATGTCTCTCCGTTTGAAGAGGGTAAACACACCGGCGAAATCAACTCTAAGATGCTTTCTGAAATCGTTACTTTTTGTTTGGTGGGACACTCAGAACGACGTCGGGAGTTTAATGAAACCTCAGAGATTGTCGCCGAAAAAGTATCCCGCCTGATCGAAGCCAATCTTTCTCCAATCATTTGTCTTGATACCCCTTATCTCGAAAATCAGATAAAATTTCTGCTCCATAAACGCGTCCCCCTAGAGCGTTGTCTTTTTGTTTATGAGCCTCTAGCCGCCATTGGTACGGGACAACCCGCTGACCCATTTGAAGTGGAAATGGTTTCTCAGAAAATCTCATTTCTTACCGAGAGTCGTTGCCCTGTTCTTTACGGCGGTTCAGTCAATCCTGAAAACGTCGCCAATTTTGTTAATCGTCACCACGTTGACGGTGTTTTGGTTGGTGGCGAAAGTTTAAGTCCCACTCATTTCATCCAAATGATGGATAATCTTTCTTATGAATCATAGTTTTATCCGCCTTAAGCGGATTGTCTACCAGTACTTCTCTTTTTTTGCCAATCGATGGCCTGTTATCTTGTCTCTAGTTCTGATATCTGGTCTTCTTTTTCTCTTTCAAGCCACCAAGTCATACTTAGGTATTGTCGGTTTGAATTTTAATAAATCATTAACCTTCTTTGATAATCCACAAAACCATCTTCAAAGTACTAACGATCGAACCAATTTTTTACTCTTGGGAATCAGAGGTTTTGGTGACCAAGGTGAGGATCTCACCGATACCATGCTTCTCATCTCCTACTCTCATCTCTCTAAACAAATATCTTTACTTTCCATCCCCCGTGATTTGTGGATTACTTCTCTCCAAACCAAGGTCAATTCTGTCTATCATTATGGAAAATTTAAAGAAGACGGCGGGGGAATCAAGCTGGTCAGTAGCGCCGTCCTAGAAAGCCTTGGTCTGCCGGTGCACTACGTCGCCGTGGTTGATTTCAATTTTTTTAAGAGTGTTATTGATACTATTGGCGGTATCGACGTCGATGTCCAACGTCAATTCACCGATGACAAATTTCCCCTACCCGGCAAGGAAACCTCGTTACCCCTAAGTACCCGTTACGAAACCATCTCTTTCGATAAGGGTTTCAATCATTTTGATGGCGAGACCGCCCTTAAATTTGTCCGAAGCCGAAATGCACAGGGAGACGAGGGGACCGATACCGCCAGAAATCAAAGACAGCAACTAGTCATTGAGTCTCTTAAACAAAAAATTCTGGATAAAGAAATTCTCTTTGACCCTAAAAAACTGGAAGAACTCTATCGGATTTTTACCAACACCGTCGATACCAATATCCCTTCAGACATCTATCCACCTTTAGCGCGACTTGTTCTGGATAGTCGTTCACGGCCAATAAATGAAATCGAAGTCAGCACCGACAAGGATAGAAATGGTTTAGTCGTCTTAGAAAACCCCAAGCCTTCATATTTGTATCAGAATCAATGGGTCCTTATCGCCAAAGACAATAACTGGAAAGCCCTTAAACAGTATCTCCAAAACCGTCTCGACGGTAAACAGTAGTGTCATCTAACCTTCCACAACTCCTCCACCCCAGAATTCAAAACCCGCGCCGTCACCTTACTAAGCCCCGAATCATTTATTTTAAACTGTTTTCTTTCTCGAGCACCTATCACTACCCACCCCAAGTTGTATCTCTCAATTATCTCCATTCTCCGTGCTTCGCTGTTGGTTTCATAGAAATCTTTCGCCTCTTGCTCTCTTTTTGAGACCGCATCGTATGTCCCTCTCCACAACCATTCATGAACCCGCCAACCAACTACTGTAGGTACTCCCGAAAAAGCCGAAATAAAGTTGTATTCAGTGTACGAATCACCAATCGCCTCGATCATATTTTTACCGTCCTTGTTGCTGTCCAGATATTCAATAATTTTCCAGTCATCTGGATATTTTTCTTTGACCCAAGATAATCCATCTAGTCCCTTGAAATCTTTAAATTCACCGTAAAAATTTGGATAAGCCTTAACAGGAAAAATCCCAAAGACCCCGATTAGCCCAACTAATACTAACGTCGCCCCCACTCTTCTATATATTTTTTTTATTTGGGTAATCTGAAAAGCTGTCCAACCGCCAACAATCCCCAACATGATAAATGCCTGATAAGTAAATTTGAACATTGTGTTTGCTCGTTGGTGATTGGGATAAATATCTTTGAAATAAATAAACTCCGGTAAGGCAATCAGAATGATTGCCGTAATCGTCAACCCAAACACTAAAACGTTCTTAATACCTTTTTTCCCAATGTTCAAAGCCATGCCAATTAACGCTATTGTTATATGGCCGCCCCACAAAGTTAACAATTGCCAGGCGGGTGATCTTAAGTCATTAGTCACTAGCCTGACTCCAGACGAAATCGATCTAAAACTCCACCACCATGGCGCCGACACCACCGTCGCGATGACGGCAATAATGATCCCTCTTATAAGTAACTCAAGCAACGATCTTTTCTTAGCTACCAACAGTACTCCCGATGTTGTCGCTAATAGAATCCCATAGACCAAAAAATCCCAGGTATTGGTCATTAAAAGCATTCCCATCACTACTCCCAATAATCCAGTAATTAGATTCTTCCTTTTTCCTTGAATATAAAAAGCCATTAATAAGATAAAAGCCAGAACCATAGGGAGAGACAAAACATGTGCATGAAGATCCGAAACGACAAAGCTGTACGAGGGAAATTCATGAATGGTGTTAGGTATAAACCTTGTCTGATCAGCATACCAATAATTAGCCAGCCCTTTATTTTTGATTAGATACCACAACGCGTGACTATTCCCCCCAATCATCACCAAAAAAACACCGGATAAGCACGACAAAATTAACTTAAAAGTTTTTTTTGTTTTACCAATTAACTTCTCGGTAATCAAATAGACCAATCCACAAGACAAACCAAAGACTAGAGCCAGAACTACGTTATAGCCAATTCCAGAAGGGATTCTGGTAAGCCATAACAGCCTGCCTGCCAAAAAGTGGCCAAAAGTATAGTAATTAATTTTTTCGCCTGCCCACCAGGGGTCAAGGGTGGGGAACCCCGAGTTCTCCATATAGCTTCGGATAAACCCAAAGTCCATAAACTTCTCCAACCCCAAGATATCCGGTGCAAACCCCCTGACTCCCAAATATATTCCAAATGTAAACAAAAACAGGACAAAAGGGAACATCTCTATATAATACTTTGAGAGTTATACTACTCACAAGTGAAAAGAATTAAGATCCTTATCCCGGTTTCACCAGGTGGTCATCTGTACAAAATAAACAGGTTAAAGAAGTGGTGGTCAAAACACGACAGGTTATGGGTAACCAGAATAGATGAAAGTACGCGAGGATTTCTAAAGAATGAAGTAGTTTATCAAGGAAATTTTCCTGAGAATAGAAATCTTTTTAATTTCGTTAAGAATTTACTTTTAGCATTCAAATTAATTAGAAATGAAAATCCAGATATAATCTTTTCGTCAGGTGCAGGCATAGCACCTCCATTCTTCTTTGTGGGAAAAATGCTTGGAAAGAAATTAGTTTTTATAGAAAGTTTAACATTGTCAGATCAGCCAACTTTGTCAGGGAGATTAATCCACCCCATGGCTGACATATTTCTGATACAGAACGCGTGTCTAAAAAAATATTATTCTAAAGCGGTTTGTATAGGACAATAATATGATTTTTGTTAGTGTTGGTACCGTCTGCTATCCCTTTGAAAGATTTGCAGATTTTATCAATCGATATTCAAAGCTAAATACAAATGAGAAGTTTGTCGTCCAATCTGGCTATACTAGAAACTTCAAGTCTTCAAAAAACGTAAGAGTAACTAAATTTATGGCAGTAGATGATGTAGTTAAATACATTAAAAATGCAAGGCTAGTAATCGTACATGGAGGTGAGGGCAGTATATATACTAGTCTTAAGTATGCCATTAATAAACCGTATGTTTTCCCGAGGTCATCGAAGTTAAAAGAACATGTAGACGACCAGCAGCTGTTTGCAGTTTCACGATTAGTGGCAAAAAAGATGATCTCAGTTATTGACCCACTGTCTACCAATCAGTTAATAATTTCAAAAAACAAGTTTCTACATCTTTCTAGCGAAATTGAAGATCAACAGATAGTTGAATTCTTGGAAATCTGGACTAAGAGGATAAAGTAAGTCTTAGGAAAAGTATAACAGCACTATTTATCCTGTGGTCTAGCCAGGTTCTCAGTCTAACTGACTTACAGGTGGTGAATCTGTTTATCGCCAATTTAACAAGTAACAATTTCACAAACTTTGGTTTAATTTTACTGATAATTGGACTTTTTATATTAAAAATATTTTTTACCCAATACAATGGAAAGTATACATATGATGAAACCTTATATTTGTTGGCAATGGCAATAAATAGATTCCAATCTACTTTATTTTTACTAATCAGCTTTGCTATTCTGACGTGTTCCCACATACCACTTCCCGCATGATGTAGCATTAGGTTCAAGCAGAGGTGCATCAAACTAGCTGTATCTTCTAATATATAAAATCCTTTAAATCTCTTTATTCTGGACACTAACTCGTCGTTCAGGGAGATCATAGATTTTGGTGATAGTGGCCGAGTATAAAAATTTCTGAATGTGCATCTGACGGCAAGCAGATGTAGATCAACATAAATAGTATATTCACCTATTTCTTTCTTAAAACTTACTTCGGCATAAGGTAGATTCTTTATCGCTGAACTTTTCTTTTTCTTCATAACATATCCATTTTTTTCGAGACACCTTTTGGCTCTTTGGAAACATTTTCTGTCGATAATAATATCGAGGTCCGGCATTCTACCATCCTTGAAGTAGCCATACAAGTAATAATCGTAGACGGGTCCCTTTATCCAAATTGGTTTTAATTTATTAGCGGTTAATTTCTTATTTATACTTCTAGATTCAAGTAGCAGTAGTTGATTGTAGATATTAGTATTAAATTGAAATTTCACCTTACCTACAATTTCTAGAGGCAATATTCTTCCATCTGTAAAACTATTGTTTGTTCCCCAAGTAATAATGCTATTGATGTCTTTGAATATACATTGATGGACAACTAGATTATCAGCTCTTGTATAAGCAATTATGTCCGAGATCTTGATGTCTTTATAATGAACAGGTACGAGTTCAACTCGAGTATTGTTATCAATAAGGGGTGCCATGCTATTTCCCCTCAGGTTAATATTCACTCGGCCATTCTTCTTTAAGGATTTTTTTATCAATCCAACTTCAATTGATGGCATTCTGATATCATAACGTTTAATTATTCATATGTTACACTTAGCCTCAAATGAAGAGTAGAGTCATCCATAAGTCCATAGGCGAATATTTTACAATCCTAATAAGTGTAATTATAACGTTGATAATGCTCGTAATTTTTATTAAATACTCGCAAAAAAGCTACGAACTGATACCAATCAAAATAATTCTTGTTAGGGACTATCAATATAATCAACAGTCATTTCCTCAGTATCTCAATGTAAGTGATTTAAAAGTTGGAGATGTCGAAGTTTCTAATGCAGGTAAAAAAGAGTTTGAAATTAGTAAGATAATCCGCACACAAGAAGGGCCTAACCAAATAGTCTTAGTTGAAGGAAGCATTTTAGCTAAGAAGAATCCGAAGCTTTCCGGATATAGGTATAAGGATCAAGATATATATATAGGTAGTACTATTCAGTTCTTTCCTTCAAACACAATAATTTACGGCCAAGTTATAGATCTGAATAATTCTAGACTTCTTACTTCTAAAACCTTACATCTTAAGGGTAAGATGTATAACCAATATAGATGGTTCGCAGATTCTCTTGCGTCGGCGTACAAGGATGGATCTCCACAAACAACTGATCAGATAGAAATTAAGTCAGTTAGATATACGCCAACTTCTGTAGATACAATATATTCCAAAAACAATGTCTTTAGTGGCAGGGGTGAATTGTCACCAGTTGATATAGAAATAGAATTTGAATTGCCTGTCACTGAATCAGGTGGGGATTATTATTTTTCTTATATACAGCCAGTTAAGGTAGGCAACCAGCTCTATATTCCCACCAATAAGTACAATCTATATGGGATTTACATTACCCAGATACAAGATTGATAATAGAATCTTGTCAGCATTGTTTATATTCTTAATTTGTCTTATATTTTCTGAACCGTTCAGCTTGCCTATACCCATCATTGAAAATTCAAGAAAATTAATTCCACCAATATCAATAATCGTTCTTAGTCTGTCTTTAATTGATTCCTCTTCAAGGTCACATCTTTTAGATGTGTTAAGGTCAAGGTTGGGAGTTTCATTAAGTATTTGGGCTTTAGTTTTGTGTGTTGGCTTGGTTGTAAGTTATGAAATAGATAGTTTAAATTCCTTGTTGTATATATTGTTATCTATAACATGCTTCTTTTCTGCTTATTCCTTTTCAACAAGTCATTCACAGGAAAAAAAATTCATTTCTAATACGATGGTTGTGGTTACTCTTTATATTTTGTCAATTTCATTTATTTCAGTTGCAAGATATTTTTTTCCCATACAGTCAGGTCCGATACTAGAGCATTTCTATACGGATAAGGCAGCTAAATATATGCTATATGACAATTTGCGAACCAGGATATACCCTGTTGGCAACATAGACTACACACTCGCTTTGGCTTCTAGTTCAGTTTTTTCATCGAGCCCATACTTTCAGGTTATCACTGTTCTTGTTGCCTTTACGGCGTTGTTGTTAAGTAATTATAGAGGAAGGATAATGATTGGTTTAATTTCTTTTATGCTTACAATACTTATCAAGAAGAACCGATATCTTTGGCTCTTATTACTTACCTTAATCGCAACTGCCATTTTTAGTATTTTTTTAAATGATACAAATTTCTTTACACGATACAGTCTTCAAAGAAGTAAAGACGTCGACACTATCGTAGATCGATTGAACTATGTAGACAAAGCACTCTCGTTGTTTATAGAGAAACCAATTTTAGGTGTTGGATTAGGAAATTACTCTTCTTATTCAAATACTGTTAGGCTATATTCAACTAGTACCGATTACAACGAATCTGTCAGCATAAACTCATATGAGAACCCTCATAATTTTATAGTTACCATGTTGGTCGAAACTGGAATTCTCGGGGTTTTGCCATTTCTAGTAATAATTTCATTTTTCATTTATATCGATTCTTATTTATATAAGAATCTCCATCAAACATTCGTCCAATTGTCTCCATTTATAATCAGTTCCTGGTGTTTGATTGCAGGCAGTCTAATAGACTGGTACGATCCGCATCATCTAATTTATTTTATGATAGTACGTGGCTATATATATGGAAAATACAAAAAGCAGACTAAGGCCTAGGGTTTTAGTGTCTGTCATAGTTTACCATCGTGATCAGTTCCTTGATCAGTGTATTAAATCAGTTCTAGCACAGCTTTTGCCTCAAGATAAATTTCTAATTATAGATAACAAATCTATCAAGTCAGTAAGGACAATCACCCGAGGATATAAGAGTTATACACAAGTAGTTATCAAAAAAAGCCATAGTTCGAACATTGCTACTGCTAGAAATCTAGCGATGGATTACTGCAAGGTTAATAATATTAATTATTGTATTTTTTTAGATGATGATTGTGTCGCGTCCAAAAACTGGGTAGATAATCTAGTTAGGTCGCATCAGGATTATCCAAAAGCTGTAGCTATTATGGGGCGAGTGGAATATCTTCCAAGAAGTAATGTATATTCCATGATCGAACAAGAGCTTTGGAATCATTGGGTGGCAGTTAACTACCACAACAGGAAACTAATGATAATTGATACGAAAAACTCTCTTTTCTATATTCCTGAAATGATTTTTAGTCAATTTGTATCAGGTAAGGATAATAGGCGAGAAGATATCGTCATGTCATATAATCTTAATCAAAATAAAAAAACAATATTGATAAGTCGCAATGCAGTGGTGTCGCATTATGAAAGAACTAGCTTCTTATCTTATTTGACCAAGAGGTTAGATTTAATAATTTCCGACAAAAAAATTTCATACAAATTCGTCAATGCAAATATCAAAAGCAATTCTCTGAGGTCCGAATTTGGAATTGTACTTAAAATAGCAATCTATTTTCTTAAAAGAAAAAGTTATTTAAATGTTGTCAGGCTTATAATGCTGTGTTTCACGATTCTTGTTTGCAAGATATTAGTGAAGTTCAAGTGATTTCTACAACATTTTGCAATATGCCCAAAATATAAAAGTGTTCATTGATCTTCCATAAAGCTTGGTCATTGTGTTGTACATCTTCCTGTATGATCTTCCTTTTGATGACGCTAAATTATTGAGAGAAGTGTTGCTTGATTTTGAAAAGCGAAAGAAAATTAGTTTTTTGGTAATAAGTCGAATGTTCTCTGACTTCAACAACATTAATACAAAAATCCAGTCTTCACAAAATGGCAGGTTGATATTAAATTTTAATTTAGAAACCTTATCCCTAGTGAACAGCATGTGTGAAAGTTGGGTTAAATAAGGAAGATCTCTTGGTAGCCTGGAGCTATTTACATAAGCATATATTCTAAAAAGCATTTCTTTTACTATCGATCTAAGCGCTCTTACAGTAGAAAAGTCATCGAACACCTTATAAGACAAGCAACAAGTACCGGCTACATCATTGTTGTTTAATTCGCTAATAGATTCATTAAGAAAGTTAGATCCCCAATAATCGTCAGAGTCCAAAAAAGCAATCATTTTTCCACGAGCTAGTTTTAATCCAATGTTTCTGGACTTCGCAGGGCCTAGACATGTTTTATTATTTATCGTGATAATTTGTCTCGATCGCGAATATCCTTTAAGTACTAGATGTTTCGACGGATCGTCATTAATAATAAAAATTTTTATTGTACCCTTATAGTTCTGATTCAAGACTGACTTGATGCACTGATTTAAATATTTATGGTTACCTTTTGATGGTATAACTACAGAGACATCTTCTCTTTTGTTTTTGTAGAGCATATCAAAATATACTTAATTGACTTAAACTATCATCATGACTCCATATGTTATAGCATTTATCATTTCCTCGTCTGCTTTATTGTCTGCGGGCAAATCTGACATCTCGGATATTTT
>Ga0172371_10013239_pt1 | contig 10764 bp, 5 predicted proteins | sample Lak12m_FD_114543 | JGI IMG/M metagenome (GOLD analysis project Ga0172371, IMG submission 114543) | Freshwater microbial communities from Kabuno Bay, South-Kivu, Congo - kab_022012_12m | ecosystem: Environmental > Aquatic > Freshwater > Lake | place: Democratic Republic of the Congo: South-Kivu... | reverse complement strand
TTTACATCATCACGATAAATCTATACTACCGACTGAAGATTTACCCTGGGCATATAAGATACAACCAACAACAAGTGGTGCAATAAGTGGTATAGGATATTCTCCTGTTGGTGTTATTGAAGGTACATGGGTAATTGTGCAGTTTGTTGATCCTGATAAACAAATGCCCTTTATTGTAGGAACAATTTCGGGTGTACATCAATCTAAGAAAACGCAACTGGAAGAATTTGAAATAAATTTTTCTGGCGAAGCACCTGGCGAAGCACCTGGCGAAACGAACACAAATGATAATAAGACAGAAGCAGAGCAATTACAAGAAGCACAGAATAGCAACACGTTTCGTTCAGCAAAAGAATTTAAAATGTCTGAATCGGGAATATCATTACTGAAGCAGAGCGAAGGATTCAGATCAAAACCATATCGTGATTCTACTGGAAAATGGACTATTGGTTATGGAAACACGTATTTAGCAGATAATAGTCCTGTTACAGAAAATACACCAGAAATAACAGCAGCCCAAGGTGATGTATTACTTCGTTCTAAGTTGCAGAGGGAATTTGAACCAGCGGTAAAGTATTGTGTTAGAGTACCAATTTCACAATCAATGTTCGATTCTCTTGTTCATCTATCATATAATATTGGACCCGGGGGTATAAAGACATTCGTTAATGGATCTGGTCTAAATCGCGGAGATTATGCCGGAACAGCCGCTAAAATGATTCAGCATAAAACTGTAAATGGGTTACTTAAAACACGCAGGAAAAAAGAGGCTGATTTGTTCTTGCGGGAAGGATATCCAGATAATACCGGCAATATAATAGAAACTCCCCAGAGCATTAATTACCAAGAGACATCAGAAAAAACAGAATCAAACTTGGTCGCGACAGGAAGTGGATGGAAACGACGAAAATTTGATGATACAAATAGAGGATTCAAGGATCCATCTAATAAGTATCCTCTACTTGATCTTATTGATGAACCAGATACTAATAGATTAGCAAGAAACGAAAAAATAAGAAATACGATTGTTTATACTAAAGAATTAGCTGAACATATTGGAGTACCCACAGCGAACAACAAAAACAGAACATGGAATCAATCACCTACTCCTTATAACGCGGAATATCCCTTTAATAATGTTTGGCAAAGCGAATCGGGTCATTTTCTTGAATTTGATGACACAAAAGATCGTGAGCGCGTTCATATTTATCATAAGTCAGGAACATTCACTGAAATTGATCATAATGGTACCCAGGTGAATAGAATTGTCGGTGATGGTTATCAGATTCTTGAACGCAATGGAAGGGTTCATGTTCTTGGTGATCTGGATGTTTGTGTCGAGGGAGCAAAAACTCTGCGAATAGAAAAAACTATGGACATTGAGGTCCATGGCAATACAAATATCAACATTCATGATAGTGCGAAATTTAATGTTGCTGGTGATCTTGACTTAACAACTGGTGGACATTTCTTTGTTAAATGTGGTGGTAATTGTGCGATTGATGCTCCCAGAATAGACCTTAATAGCGATGTGGCAAGCGGTCTTCAGTTCATTTCTGATATCGCTGATAATGATGTTACTTTTTCTGAATTAAGTGTTAGGACAAGAAAAGAAGAAGATGCAATGAATTATGAGAATGATGATGATCATACAAAACAAGGTAAAATCCAAAGAATACTTAGCGGGACAGCGATCTCCGATGACTTCACTATAGAGCCAAATACAACACCTCCAGAGAAAATAGATTCAGCAGAACAAGGAAAGGCAAAAAGAGTATCATGTACCGGTATGCCACCCAATGGGCAATTCATCTATAATGAAAAAATTAGTAAGTATTATACACTAAACGATCTCACTGATAATGGCAGAAGAAAAATTGTTAACCAAAACGGATTGATGCAAGAAGAAATTTATTGTAATTTAAAAACTCTTGCAATAAATGTCCTCGATCCCCTGAAAGAAAAATATCCCGATATGAAGATCAGTTCAGGTCTTCGTCTTGGTGCAAGTATAAGTCAACACAATAAGGGCCAAGCAGTTGATATACAATTTGATACGAATAGAGAACAACTATATAATAGAGTAAAGGAAATTTATAAAATTATACCATCCGACCAAATGATTCTTGAATATGCATCAGGAAGTAAAGGATGGATACATATAAGTTACAATAAAGAAAAAAATAGAAAAGAGATTTTTACAATGAATAACCATAAAAGGGTTAGTCCCATGGGCAGTATAACTTTAGTCTCTTAGATCAAACTCTAAATAAGAAAAAAGATATGGCAACAACACGATTATTTTCAGACATTGATTTTTCATTCATTCCGCATCCCAGCACAGGTGATATTACACTAAAAACCAATGAATTTGCAATAAAGAATGCAATAAAAAATCTCATTATGACTAATCACTTTGAGAGACAATTCCATAGTGAAATAGGAAGTCCTGTTAATAAATTATTGTTTGAGTTACCATCATACGCCACTGTTGTATTGTTGCAGGAAGAGATTAATAATACAATTCTAAACTTCGAGCCCCGTGCAGATGTTATAGATATTCAGGTAGGATTTTCACCAGACAATAATTTAGTCGGAATTAACATTATATTTAAAATCAGAAACACAAATATTCAACAGAACTTACAATTTTCTGTTAAACGAACCCGGTAACTATCATGGCAAACAAACGATTAACAGTGGGAAGTCTTGAGTTTGATCAAATCAAGAATAATCTAAAGGAATTTCTTCGTGGTCAGGACACATTTTCTGATTATGATTTTGATGGAAGTAATATGTCAATTCTTTTGGATATCCTTGCATATAACACATATTACAATTCTGTATATACCAACTTTGCATTAAATGAAGTATATCTCGATACAGCATCGAAAAGAAATAGCGTTGTCTCATTAGCGAAGGCACTGGGATATACACCCAGGAGCGCGAGGTGTGCAAAAACAAGTATAAATTTTACTGTATCTGGCGTTATCGGTAATCCAGCATTTCTGACTATTCCCAAATATACCGTATTTCAGGGAACTAATAATCAGACTCGATATTCTTTTTATACACAGGAAGACATTACTACAAATAGAGATGATAATAATGAATATCAATATACAAATGTTGTTATACTTGAAGGTGCACCAGTTTCTCAGAAAATGACATTCTCTGATGTAAATTATTTTTCTATCAATAACAGTATGATGGATATTAGTACTTTAGATGTTAGAGTACAAACACCGCCATCCTCTGATTATGAAGTATTTAATAATATTATTAATTATGCCACAGTTAAGAACGATACACCGGTTTATTCGATAAAAGAAGGTATTGATAACACTTTTGAAATTTCATTCGGTGATAATGTCCTGGGCAAAGCTATTTTGAGTGGTCAGATAATTTATCTCAATTACATGGTTTCATCTGGCACTGGAGCAAATGGCATTAGTACAATATCATATTCTGGAGAGGATATATCTGGCGGTATAGTAGAGAGTATTTCATTAAATGAGCGCGTCAATGGCGGTAGGGAACCAGAGACAACAGAAGAGATTAGATTCAATGCTCCAAATTTTTACCAAACACAGAACAGAGCAGTAACCGCAACAGATATGGAATCAATCATCCTAAATAAAGTATCTTCAATTGATGATGTCATTGTCTGGGGTGGTGAGAATAATTATCCGCCCGTATATGGAAAAATGTTCATTAGTGCCAGAACTCCTACCGGAAGAAATTTATCATATAATGAGCAACAATCAATCATCACGGATGTTATCAATAAGTATAAAGTTATAACCGTAGTACCGGAATTTGTGGATCATGAGGTGATATCTGTTTTACTTGATGTTGTTGTATATTATGATAAAAATTTAACAGTAAAAACTCCTGCGGATATTATAACGGCAGTAAGAAACCTAATTGCATCGTATAATGAAAATAATCTTAAAAAATTCAATAAGATATTATATCTTTCTGAAATAATGCACGAGATAGAAGGAGTGGATATCTCTATTGTTTCGAGTACGCCCAGGGCGAAGATAAAACGAGGATTCACACCAATATTTAACATTAAAACCAATTATGCAATAGACATCGGAAATCCATTTATACCAGGCACACTTTCTTCTGATATGTTCTATGTAAGTGAATATTCAACTGGTTGCATTCTAAATGATGACAGTAAAGGTAATATATTTATGTATACCAATATCAATGGTATACATACAAAATTAGATAATATCGGAACTATTGATTATTCAAATGGAACAATCAATCTCTTAAATATGACAATTACAAACACTGCCGATACAACACTAAATTTAATGATAACACCAAACACCAACTCAATCATAGGTATACATAATCAAATTGTTGAAATTGATATGACCAATACTAATGTATCGGTGATTGCGGATAATACAACTGATGGACGCATAAACAAAGGCGAAAAGTACATATTCGCACCCACAACGATTTAGGTTATAACAGATATGGCTATTGATAGAACGACATATTTCATTAGTAATCAATTTCCTGAATACATTAGGTCTGAATATCCTAAGTTTATTGAATTTATTGAAACATATTATGATTTTGTAGATCAAACAAATCTAAGAATAGAAAATCTTCGTGATATAGATACTGTTCCTGAAAAATTTTCATTATTCTTTAGAAGGGAATTCATGAAGCATTTCCCTTCATCATTCATTGATGATAAGAGGTTATTCGCTGTTATTCGTGACCTCTATGCCACAAAGGGAACAATAGACGGATTAAATCTACTTTTTAGAATATTTTCCAATTCAGATATAATAGTTAGACATCCAAGTGAACGAATTCTCCGTGTATCTGATGGTAGATGGATTCAGAACAATCTTATCACATTATATTATACAGATATTTCTTTGGAATCAGGTTCCAAAGAACGATTATACCTATCATTCTCCGATTACAAAAATACATATAAAATACCTATTGATACTTATGAGATATACTCAGATAAGAATAGGATTAGACTCTCTTCCAGGATCACATCAAAAATATTTTTGATTTCTGATAGTGTTGAAGCAAGTATCATCAATGAAAATGATGATGTTCTTGTTTCTGGATTTATAATAGAAACTGCAAATGCGGTAAAAATAATTGAGCCCGGTAGGAATTGGAAAGTTGGTCAGATACTTGTTATACAAAGTTCTGATAGGAATATGATCATTCAAATAAAATCTGTAGATTCTAATGGAGGAATCACAAACGCAGAAATGATAGATCATGGTATAGGAATTTCTGATACCACAACATTTATTACAACGCCTTATACATCAGGACAAGTAGTAAATGAAAACGATGTCACTGTTCATGAACATACGATTACAATTAACGATTACATATACAATGTCGGCGATACAATCACTGGAGATATGGAGACAGCAAACAATCTATCCAAAGAGAATGTGATATATTCTTCGTGTGTATATGGTGATCAGCCAAATGCGCCGATATTGCCCCCAAATTTTACAACAAACGACTTGTTAAGTACACAAACAATTATAACATTAGTACCAGACAAAATAGCAAAAGAAAAGGGAAATTTTGTTACTGATAATGGAATAATCGGTAATCCATGGATGAGATTACAAGACAATTTCTTTTATCAGATGTTTTCATATCTTATAGAGACAACAGAGGATATTAATACATATAAAGATATATTGTTCCAGATGCATCCCATTGGAACAAAATTCTTTTCAAATTATAATAATGAACGTATAACAGATGTATCCTCAACTATTGAAATCATTGGTAGCATAGGAGAAGCAATAACTAAGCTCAATGATAATATTATTGTATCAGATATTATTGAGCTTGTTAGACGAATCGCATTCGATGAGTCGGTTTCGGTGAATGATAGTACTGAAATATATCTATCGAGAACCGTTAATGATTCCGTGTCTCCTTCTGATGGGATCTTGTCAATGTCAATAGTAGAGCCAATAACAAGACATTATGATGATTCTATAAATATAAACGATGGTACTGATACTCCAATTGTGTACGCTATACAGTATGCAGATAATTACTTTGCTGAAGATTATGATATTAGAGAGTACCATATTACCGCATAATAGACAAATTACCTTAAATCAAGAATAACAAGATAGAGGAATAGCATGGATAAAATTATTTCAGATGTAAAAATGACTGGCGAAGTAGAATTTACTTTACTTGACAAACATGGAAATATCAAAGAACATTTTGTTAAATCAAATCTCGTAGTAACTGCTGGTAAAAATCACTTAGCAAGTAGGCTAATTGGAACATCTTCTGGAGTAATGTCTCACATGGGAGTGGGGACAGACTCAACAACACCTGCTGCTGAACAAACAGCACTTATAGCACAATCCGCGAGAGTTGCTCTCGAAAGTGCAGTTGCAACAGCTAATGTTGTAACATATGAAGCGAAATTTCTTCCTGGTATTGCAACAGGAACACTAAGAGAAGCAGGATTGTTTAATGCCTCAAGTGGAGGAACGATGCTATGCAGGACTACTTACTCTTCTGTTGTTAAAGGAGTAGATGATTCTCTAATCATTACCTGGAATGTAACTATCAATTAACGATGAATTCACGAATTGAACTACACACAGAACTGGCAAAAATGTTTGTTGATGACATTCGATATCAACGAGCAAAGTATTATTATTTCATTGGTAAGATGCAACGATGGAATGAGTCTGAAGAAATTCCAGATATTCCTCCAGATATTCCTGAATTTGCGCACAATTCATTATTAGAAAGTCAAAACTATAGAACAAATATAGCTTTCGTAAAGAGCATTTCTACAAATGATGTATCATTCGTTTGTAGGAATATTCCATGGACGGAAAATAAAATATTTGATAAATGGAATCATACCATTGATATGAGTGATAAAGACTTTTTTTGTGTTAATAGTGAATTTAAGGTCTATAAATGTATTGATAATAATAATGGCGCACAAAGTACAATTATGCCAAATCATAATTCATTGTATCCTCAAATGTTATCAGATGGATATGTCTGGAAATATATGTACACAATACCGTCATATAAAAGGGAACGATTTATCAGTCCTTCTTGGATACCAATTCAGACTGCATTAGATGAATCATTTTATAATAACGGTGCAATAGAAAAAATTATTATCACCAACCCTGGAAGTGGTTATAATGACACAATAGAGACAACAATTGTTATTGATGGAACAACAACGGGGTCTGGAGCAGTATTAGAAATAGGTTCTATCTCTGTTTCTGGTGAAATAGAAGGTGTTAACATAATTTCTGGTGGCACAAATTATGTTAAGGGAGCGAAAATAAGCATCACAACATCAACTGGAAGTAATGCAGTAATTGTTCCGGTAATTTCTGATGGCGTTATAACTGATGTTGTTATATCCAATCCTGGTATTGGATATTCCCTTACTGATACTGTTAATGTAACTGTTGGTGGCGCAATATTATTACCAAAGGTATCGAGATTGACTGGATCATTAACAGATGTAATTATCATTGACGGCGGTATAGGTTATGTTTCTCCTCCAGTTTTGACTGTACAGGGAACAATTCAGGAGCCCGGGGCTGGGTTATATGAAGGAAATTCGGCGGCAATCATAGACGCAATAGAGAATGCGGGAAGTATAGTTAGAGTAACAATATCTGACCCCGGCATAAACTATCCTGTTGATGTTACGACTTCATTAACAGTATATGGTGATGGTATTGGCGCAGCATTAACGCCCGTTGTTTATAATGGTGAAATTATTGATGTAATTATTGAAAACGGTGGTGAAGGATACACAGATGCGAGTATCATTATAACTGGAGCAGGAATGGATGCAGTACTAACTCCAGCATTTAATCAAATAATAGAAATGACTGATCAATCTGTGGTCGAACAAGTTGCTATTCCTGGCGCGATATATGCGATTCATATCACATCACCAGGAAGCAATTATACAGATTCAACAACAATCACCATTATTGGTGATGGTACTGGATGCTCTGCATATCCCGTTATTGAAAATGGTGAGATTGTAAAAATTATAATAACATCACCAGGAAGCAATTATACTTATGCAAATGTGACATTTAATAATGAATTTGGTTCTGGTGCAGCAGGATATACCATTCTACCATCTCATAATGGCCACGGAAGCAATGCAGTAACAGAATTGTATGGAAACGCGGTTGCAATAACATCCACAGCATTGAATATCAATGTTTTTGATTCAAATATTGATCAAGAATATAGGATGTTCGGTATTATAAAGAATGTCAGAGATTCATATACTAATGCGATTTTTAATTTACCATTTGAAGAAGTATTTTATACAATTGAATTCAATGATACTACATTTCTTGAAAAAGATGAAATTCTTATTCTTAATGGTGTATATAAATTCCTTGTTGTAGATATATCCGGCACAACAGTAAAATTACAATCGCTTTCTAATGTTGATGAAAATTCTCTTGTGGGACAGTTTGTTGTGGAGAATGAACCGGAACGTATTTATGCAGCAAATTCTCTAATCTCCTCCCCGACATTTGATAAATATAGCGGCAACATTATATATGCAACTGATACTTTACCGTTTAAATATACACCTGAACAAAATGTCTCTTTAAAAACATACATTAAATTGTAACGGGAATAACAATGACAGATTTTAAAAAGTATAATATTAATCCATATTTTGATGACTTTGATGAATTCAAAAATTTTCATCAAATCTTGTTTAAGCCGTCCTTTGCAGTACAGGGAAGAGAACTTACACAAATGCAAACTATCATCAGAGATCAAATCAAGAAATTTGGTGATCATGTTTTTAAGCACGGTTCGGTTGTTATTCCGGGCGCATCTAATAGCGATCTTCGTGTACCATACATCAAAATAGATTCCACGATCAATGATGAAGATATAAATTTATCTGATTTTCCTGTAGAAACTGTTGTTGTGGGTCAAACAACTGGTATCAGAGCAGTAATTAAAAAGACAGTATCAGCAACAGAAGAAGATCCCATTACTTTCTATGTTAGTTATCTCTCTGGTGCAGCAGATGATAGTGCAGCAACAACATTTGCGCCGGGTGAAATAATAGAATCAGAGGATTCCACTAATATTACTGCAAAATTAATAGATAGTAATGCAACTGGTGTCGGATCACTCGCATATATAAATTCTGGTGTATATTACATCAATGGAACATTCGTTTCAATAGATAGCCAATCAATTATTCTTGAAAAATATACATCTACGCCAAGTTGTAATGTCCTACTTGAGATAAAAGAAGAGATCATTAGTCACTTTGATGATGAAACTCTACTTGATCCTGCTTATGGTAGCTATAACTATGCTGCTCCCGGCGCAGATAGAGTAAAAATTTCGCTTTCTTTAGCACAACTTCCACTTGATGCAGAAATTTCCCAAAATTATGTATTTCTAATGCGCTTTAACGAAGGAATACTTGAGGAACATAATAGATATCCCAAATACTCCGAATTAGAAAAAAGTCTTGCGCGGAGAACATACGATGAATCTGGTGACTATGTTGTATCTGGATTTTCCACAACAAAAAAGGAGCATTATAAGACATTTTTAAACGATGGTGTATATACAGAAGAAGATGGCGGAGACAAGACACTATTTGTTATGGACATTGATCCAGGAAAAGCATATATCAATGGATTCGAGATAGAAACACTATCTAATACAAGACTTTCACTTGAAAAAGCAAGAACAACAAAAGATGCACCATTCTTATCAACAGCTAAATGGGGACAATATATTCTTGTTACTAATCTTACAAAATTGCCCGATTTTAGAAAAAGAGAATTGGTAAACATATATGACGCGACAAGTGGAGGTTCAAATATAGGTACACTTCGTGTTGTCGCGATTGATTACTTTAAGGGTGATCCATCTTCGGCAACTGCTATCTATAAATTATATTTTCATGATTTAACATTAAATACTCCTAAACTATTATCTCGCACAGGAAGACTGGCGTTTGCAAATGGAGGAAAGGCAGATATTATTTTTAAGTGTTCTCTCAGAAATAACGAAGGAAATTTTGTAAGTGGTGAGATAATTACTGCGGGGGCAAGAGCAGCAACAGTTCATTTATATGATAAAAATACCGCATCTCTTTATGTATATAAGCATAGTCCATCAAATGATTTGCCCATTGAAGGCGATTATATTACGGGTACAACCAGCTCTGCCACAATTATTAATATACAAAAATCAGTCATTGAGGGCGGTGCACCTCTTATAAAAATAGACATTAATGAATTAAAAACGCTTAGAAATACTGAAAACAATTATAATATTGATTACACCGCATGGAAATATGTAACAATACCGACAGGTCAAAATTCTGTAACGATAACTGATGGTGATTTTGTATCTCCAGAAGCAGGAACAATTGTTGCGTTTGATTCTGATGGTATTGTTCCATGGGACGACTTCACACTATCATCGCCAAATGTACTCGAACACACACCAGGAAGCGCGACATCAACAATCTATATTCTTACTCAGGTAAGAAAAACATTGACACCGAAGACCAAAACGGTAGAAACTCTAACAATGACGGGAATTTCTATTGAACAAGAAATTGATCTTGATAGAACTGATATAATTAGAATCGTTTCTATTATTACTGATGAAAATGAGGACATTACAACATATTATAATCTTGATAACGGTCAAAGAGAT
>Ga0172371_10013237_pt1 | contig 10766 bp, 15 predicted proteins | sample Lak12m_FD_114543 | JGI IMG/M metagenome (GOLD analysis project Ga0172371, IMG submission 114543) | Freshwater microbial communities from Kabuno Bay, South-Kivu, Congo - kab_022012_12m | ecosystem: Environmental > Aquatic > Freshwater > Lake | place: Democratic Republic of the Congo: South-Kivu... | reverse complement strand
GTTGCAGTCATATACAAATAATAATTTCCCTCGTCGAGATTTGCAGGTATCACATAATTAACTGGAAGAGAATTTGAATTTGGAATTGAAATTGGTCCTTGAGAGTTTACTAAATTATCGTCGTCGTTGTATAAATTAAATCTGATTGTAATTGGATATTCATTGCTGTTAAAATCCACGATTAAATTTTGCTGATCTCCGTCGTTAGTGAATGGCATGTTTGGATTTGTGTCAATATCTGTTATCACCGGTGCAGTTGTATCTGGAGTTTCTCCAGCTTCGCAATATCTTGTTAAAGTATATTTATCTGTTGCTTCACCAATTTTTATTTTGTTGTTTTCATTTAATAAATCTCCTGCATTGTTCCATCCAGATTCTTTACAAGAATAAACTTTATCGAAATCGTTGAAGAAATTTTCAATTTCAATTGTCCAACCTCTGCTTGCTTGAACATTGTTCAAAAAATCTTCGCAATCAACAATTCTGAATTCGTCTTTTATTTTTGAAGAATATTCTTCGCCGTTCCATCTTATTTCACAAAATTCATGATCTCCTCGATGATCGTGAAAAACTTCTATTGAAACTGATTGAGAATTAACTGCTGAGATAAAATTTGTTAAAACTAAAAATAGTGCGATTGTTAAAATTACTTTTCTGAATTCTGTCATGTTGAAATGACAAAACCCAAACTATTTAAACCTTTCGTTTGTTATAATTTCAAAGTTACAACATTATGGTGTAATCTCTTTTTTCAAAATATTTTTTAGAATTATTCTTCTAGTTTCTTTTTTGATTGAGCTTCTTTTTGTTTTATTTTTTCTTCTAATTCTAATTTTTCTATTAATTCTTTGTATCGATTTCTTATTGTTACCTCGGTGATTCCTGCAATGTCCGCAACTTCTCTTTGGGTTTTTTTCTCGTCGTTCATTAATGCTGCGACATAAAGTGCTGCTGCTGCAATTCCTGCTGGACCTCTTCCCGAAGTTAATTCAACTTTTTCAGCGTCTTTCAAAACCTTTAATGCTTCGTTTTGGGTTTTTGGTGATAATTTTAAAACAGAAGAAAATCTTGAGACATAATCTTTTGGCGACGATTGTTTTACTTTTATTCCAAGTTTTCTTATTATAAATCTATAAGTTCTTCCGATTTCTTTTCTTTCAACGTCGGACGCAGTTGTCATCTCGTCGAGGGTTCTTGGAATATTATAAGAACGGCACGCAGCATAAAGACACGCAGCAATTACTGACTCCATTGACCTTCCGCGAACGAGCCCTCTTTGTAAAACATAATTATATATTCTCGATGCTTCGTCTCTTACAACATTTGGTAAATTTAAATAAGACGCGATGACCCTTAATTCTGCCATTGCCAATCTTAAATTTCTTTCAATAGAAGTTGAAACTCTTTCTTGCCATTTTTTTAATCGTAAAAATTTTCTTGTTTGTCCTGGTTCTAATTTATAGATATCTGAAATTTCTCCTATGTTTGTTGTAAGTCCTTTGTCGAATTTTTGTATTGAGATTGGAGCTCCGCCTCTGCCTTTTTTTTCAGATTTGTCAAATTTTCCAGAAAGGTCTGTTCCTGTGTCAACCATTTTTTCTTCAACGACAAGTCCACAATCATTACAAATTATTTCTCCGAGATGTGGCTCATATGTCAAATTTATGCTTTCACACTCAGGACATCGTTGTATGTTGCTCATCTTAGAATTTTAACCGCAAAATTTATAAACGTTTCCGGTTTATAAACTTTCCTCTTTTTGTAACTCTGCAAAAATAATAAAATTATCTTAAAATAATTCCGTTGAGAACGCTTTCTTGTGTTGGCCTATTGGTAATTTTTACTTTTCCAAGTTCAGTTTCAATAATTGTGCCTTTGGTGATTATATTTTGTCTTGCTAAGAATTTATTTGAAGGAGTTTCTGCGACGTTTTTTATTTCAACTCTTTTTGTTTTTCCATTTTGATTCACATTTACAAATTTAGCTCCAAGCAAAAAAGATTTTTTATTTCCGCCAAGAGTTCTTTTTGATTTCTTTTTTTCTTTGTCACTTAATTTGATTATTCGACGCTGTCCTGCGATTTCTCTTGATTTTTTCTTTCGTTGTTTGATATATTTTCCGCCAGTAATTTTGCGTCCAGTTTTTAATACCATATTTTTTTTAGAGTTTATTGGTTTATAAATTGTTTGGTGTAAATATTTTTCACCACGAAAAAGTTTAAAAACTCTGGCTTCAACTTCTTTGCATGGTTAACGGAATCGAAAGACCTTTGGATTTGTTGAATGCATCTAAGGGCCAAGAAGTGTTAATAAAGTTGAAAGGCGACAAAGAACTTGTCGGAACTCTTTTAGCTTTTGATATACACATTAACTTGGTTTTAGATAACACAAAACAAATGCAAGATGGAGAGATACAGAAAAGTATTGGTTTGACTTTTTTGAGAGGCGACACAATAATTTTTATTTCTCCTGCTTCAACTTCATTGAGAAGATAATCCAATTGCGTTTTGCTGTTTATTTTCGCTGGCACTTTTTCTAGCGAGTTTAGATAGTGAGAACAAAGCAAAATTTGTAAGAATAGACTTTTATCGCGAACCAGTATTTAGAAAATATTTAGAATATCAAATTAGGATTAATAAATTTACTTTGTGTTTCGCGCAAAAAGTTATTTGCTTCAAAATCGCGTTCCGCAGATTTTTCCGTCAAGAAAATAATTAATGGGTGGAAAAAATTTTATTCAAATTTCTCGTAGATAAAATTGTTAAATAAATCTATTTTTTGTTGATAATAAATAGGCGTGGCTTATATATTGAGAAACAGCACAATAATCTTTTTAAATAAAAAGATTCTTTTATGATAATAGTAATTAGATGTCCTTCTTACAAACACCCCGTAATTCCATTGTTAAATCCTTCTACGGAAGAATTAGCTAGATTTAAAGAGGATGAAATTGTGCATCTTCGAGGGCGTGGAGTTCCTAAAGGAATTTTGGAGTATGTTCAAGGATTAGAAGGAAAGGCTCTTCAAGAAAGATATTCTTATGCAATGCACGCTAAAGAATGTGCACGGCTTTCACGAATGCAATAATTTATTAATAATTCTTTCTTATTTCTTTTATGACTTCAAAAATAAACATTACTTTTTTGGGAACTTCGGCGCAAATACCGACGGCAAAACGAAACCATTCGAGTATTTTATTAAATTATAACGACGAAAATATTTTGGTTGATTGTGGCGAGGGAACTCAACGGCAATTTAGAAAAGTAAAATTAAATCCTTGCAAGATAACGCGAATTTTAATTACTCATTGGCACGGAGATCATGTTTTTGGTTTGCTCGGCATTTTGTCGACGCTGAGTTTAAGCGAGTATGACAAAAAGATTTTTATTTATGGACCAAGAGGAACTAAAAAATTTGTTCGAGATATTTTAAAAATATTTAATTTCCAGAAAAATTTTGAAATTGTCGTCGAAGATGTTTCAGGGAAATTTTTTGAAACCAAAGAATTTTATCTTGAAGCAAAATCTATGAAGCACGGAATTCCGACAAATGCTTATTGCTTTGTTGAAAAATCGCAATTGCGCGTTGATAAAAATAAAATAAAAAAATTTGGAATTGATGGGCCGATTGTCGCGGAATTAAAAAATGGAAAAGATATTTTATTTAACGGAAAAAAATTCAAGGCAAAGGATTTTACTTATAACGAATTTGGAAAAAAAATTTCTTTTGTCCTCGACACTTTGGATAACGAGAATATTGTCTCTTTTGTAAAAAATTCGGATTTACTTATTTGCGAAGCGAGTTTCTCGTCGGAAGATAAGGATAAAGCAAGAGAACATTTTCATCTTACCGCAGAACAAGCAGGAAAAATCGCGAAAGAGTCGGGTTCAAAAAAATTAATTTTAACGCACATTAGTCAGAGATATGAAAAGCAATTAAAAAAATTTGAACAAGATGCTAAAAAAATTTTCAAAGAAACTAAAGTTGCAGAAGATTTTGATAAAGCCGTTTTGTAATAGAAATTTTTTAACTTCTGATTAAAGCCAGTCATGAATAAATCTTTAAGGATTCAGTAAAGAAATAGAATAATTGAGTGAATAATTCCCAAAAATATACTACGGACAATAGAAGGAATAAAGATTTGTGCGATCTCATATACCCTCTTTCTTCAGCATTAAAAAAACCAATAACACCAAAAATTATTGCTATTAAATAAATAAGAGTTAATATCGGTAATCCAAATAAAATGGGGAATATTGCAATAGATCCTATTTCATTCCATCCAAAAATAAACCAGCTGATTAGGATTGTTCCAACGATTCCAGATAAGATTATTCCAAGACTAATTCTTAATAATTTCTTTGAAATTCCTATTTGTTTATTTTCTTCAAATGTAGTTAAAAAAAATAATGGTATAAAATAAATTAGCAGAATTCCTACAATAAGCAATACATTAAAATATAACTCTTCAATAGATCTATTTTCATAAAAAAAGTGATTTATCTCTTCCCCAAAGGGGAGATATAAAATTTTTATAATTAATTTGAAAATAAATGTAATTAAACTTAAGAAAATGACGCCCCCAATAAATTTTCTATTTTCTAACCATCGAAGCATTTAATTAAATATTTTCATGAATATTTAAATTCTTCTTTTTGCAATAGAAAGATTTTAAATACATTTATTTCTTGATAATTAAATCATAAGCCCCTGTAGCTCAGCTTGGATAGAGCGACTGCCTTCTAAGCAGTAGGTCGCAGGTTCAAATCCTGTCGGGGGCGTACAAGAAGAACCAAGGTTCTTCCTTGAACCATCTCCTTTCCTGTTCCGGAGACGAGGCATTTTTTTATGCCTCCGATGATGCCTCATGGGATTGAAAATGAAGGTTAAAAAAGAGATAAAATGAAATTTCCATTAAAAGAAAAATGCGTGGCAATGCTTGCTCCAAGTTTTGTTGTTGATTTTAATTATCCGTCGGTAATTTCAAATTTAAGAAAATTGGGTTTTGATAAAGTTGTTGAATTAACTTTTGGTGCAAAAATGATTAACCGAGATTATCACAAGATTTTGAAAAATTCTAAAAAATTATTTATTTCAAGTGTTTGCCCCGGGATTGTTGAGTCAATTAAAAAAAATTTTACACAATATGAAAATAATTTAATTTTAGTTGATAGCCCGATGATTGCGACTGCAAAAATTTGCAAAAAAATTTGTCCAAAACATAAAATTATTTTTATTTCTCCTTGCTATTTTAAAAAAACTGAGGCAGAAAATTCAGGACTTGTCGACGGAGTCATTGATTACAAGGAATTAAAAGAGATATTTAAGAAATATAAAATAAACGAAAAAACTATTTCGCATTTTGATAAATTTTACAACGATTATACAAAAATTTATCCGCTTTCTGGCGGTCTTTCTAAAACCGCACATTTGAAAGGGATTTTAAAAAAAGATGAAGTGAAAATTATCGACGGAATTCAGGAAGTTTTTAATTTTTTGAAAAAGCCAGATAAAAAAATTAAATTTCTCGACGTAACTTTTTGCAGAGGCGGATGCATTGGCGGGCCGTGTGTGGGTTCTATCTTGCCGATTTTTTTGAGAAAGAGAAAGGTTATAAATTATATGAAAAAATCTCAAAGTGAAGATATTCCCGAGGTAAAAAAAGGATTGATAAAAAGAGCCAAAGGAATTTCTTTTGAAAGAAAATTTTAATTATCTCATAAATTGTGCCACAACAAATAATTTAAATATCGTTCTTTCAATCATTTTATATGCGCGGGTGGCACAGCGGCTACTGCCTTCGCCTGCAGAGCGAATATTCGTGAGTTCGAGTCTCACCCCGCGCTTTTTCTGAAAATTATTTTCGCGTGAAGTTGTGAGACTCTTTTCGTCTCAATTCGCGACCTCGCTCGGATTTTTATTTTTCGCTTCGCGATTTATTTCTCGCGAAATCGCTCACCCCGCGCTTTTCTGAAAATTATTTTCGCGTGAAGTTTTTTTATTAATCATTCAGAAAAATAAATTATCTTTTTGCCGTTTTCCACATTGCTTCAAACATGTTTGTAAATGCCTTACTTAATTTTTTCCCCTCTAAAACAATTGCAATGGGGGGTTCTGCATCCCAAACAAAAATAATTGTTTTATCATTATATCCTTGTAAAGAAATAGGGGAAGCAAATTCTTTTGGAACATACCTCTTTTGTTGATATTGTCTATTTGGTTTTCGTTTGTCGTCGGTTATAATCGCTTTTTGTTTTATTTTTTTTGCAATTCTCATTTCCCTAAAATATTCCCTATACTTTGGCATTGCTTTTGAAAAAGTATCTCTTGTGGAATAATTCCAATATTCTGAAGCATTTTTTATAATATCATTAAAGATTGTTTGTAATCCCCCTACCCCTCGATAAATTGTAATTTTTGGTTCTTCTTCATTTTTATTTTTTATTTCTTCCAATTCTTCAAGAATATTATTAAATTGTTCTTTAGATTTATTTAATTCTTCTTGTCTTGCATCTATTAAATTATTTAAGGAAGCGGGATCGGAAGCAGAAAAAATCTTTTTTTTAGTTTCTGTTGTGAAATTTACAAATCCTTTTTCTATAAGTTTATTCAAAAGATGATAAACTACTGAACTTTGAAATTCTGTTTTTTTAATTATTCTTCCTGAAGCAGACGGACCCATTTTAAGCAGTTCTAGATAAACCTTTGCTTCATTCCCGGTCATTCCAAGTTTTGTCAAAATTTCTTTGTACATATTACTCACTATTAACTGGAGAGCAAATATATAAATGTTTCTTTTTGAGATGTTAAGATAACTAAAAAGTAATAACAAAATAAAATGAAACAAAGAATGAAATCAAAACAAAAAACAATCGCCCTATGTGGAAGTATGATGTTTGCAAAAGAAATGCTTGAAATAAAATTGCAACTTGAAAAAATGAATGTTTCTGCCCACATTCAAGAAGATGCAGAAGATTTTGTAAAAGGTAAAAGAACCAACGAAAACAAATGGCAAAAAATAAAATTAGACCCATTTAAAACTTATTTTAATGTCATTCAAAATTCTGATGCAATTCTCGTCGTCAATTTTGACAAAAGTCAGATAGGAAATTATATTGGAGCAAACACTTTAATAGAAATGGCTTTTGCTTATATTTTAAATAAAAAAATTTTTCTTTTAAACCCAATTCCTAAAATGAATTATACAGATGAGATTGAAGCAATGAAACCGATTGTTCTAGATTCTCATTTAAATAAAATTTTAGAGGTAGAATAAATGGGATCTATAAAGATATCTAGAAAAAATCCGAATAATAATTTTCCCTTGGAGATTAGATGCACTTTTGATAGTTCTTCTTCGGTAGCCATCTCTCTCGTTTGTGCAGAAATTAGAAAATATTTTGAAGAAAGAAATGATCAAGACCCAACTAAAAAAGTTAGATGTTATTCAAGAGAATCTGAAATTATCATCGAGGAATATTATCCGGGGTTATATGATCATTATGGATATTCTGGAAAAGAAGAACCAGATGAAGTTATCTCAAGAAAAAAATATTTGTTAAAGATTAGACCTAATGAAATAATTGCTCAATTTAAACCAGAAAAATTAATTACAAAAGAATTTGGGGTTTTTAGAAATTAAAATGACAGAACAAAAAAGTATTCAATTAACTTTGGAAGAAGCTGTATCTTTTGCTAGACAGATTCCTATTTGGTATAGAACCAATTCAAAATCTTTCCCCCGGTCAAGTTATAATGGTTCTTTTGAGAATTTTTGTCTGGAATTTCGTAGAGATCATCATTATAGAGAAAATGTTCATTCCGAAGGGGGATGGAGTTATCAGGGATTAGTCTCTCCGCCAACAAAATTGGTTGTAGATAGTATTGAAAGTTGGGATTTTTATTCTCTCGTAATTAAAGAGCGGGATAGAATCATTTTTTGTGCTTCATATGATATACCTTTTGAAAATTTAGATCGGATTTTATTGCTTCGTGAATTAGAAAAAACAATTAATAATAATTCTCAGGATTTTGTTGAATCCGCTATTCAAAGAATTAAAGATAATTTGAAAGGAGGTAAAAAGTAAAATGGTATTAAGAACCCCTAAATCAAGAAGATGGTATTTTGCAAATACAGATATTTTTAGAAAAGGTTCTCCAAGTGAGATACAGGAAGAAATGGGATCAAGGCAAGATGCTAAATTAAGAAAAAGAAAAGGTAAGAATTATTTGGATGAGAATGATTCTCCAGATTCATATATACCTCTTCCCTGGTAAATTTTTCCGCAAATTTTAAAAACTTGTAGTTGATAATTCTTTTATGTACATCACTAAACAAAAAGTTAGTGGACATGATTATTATTATCTTCGCAAAAGCGTGAGAGAAAAAGATAAAATAAAAAGCAAAAATGTCGCCTATCTCGGAAAAGATAAAAAACTTGCAGAGAAAAAAGCAAAGGAAATTATTATGGATTTGAAAAATAAAAAAGAAATTGAAAAAGAAAACTTGTCGTCGACAAAATTCGAAAATACAAAAATAAGTATTGATGAACTCGCGAATTTTTGCAAGCGCGAAGGATTTGTTTTTAAGTCAAGCGAAATTTACGGAGGCTTTTCCGGATTTTGGGATTTCGGTCCTCTTGGAATTGAATTATTCAAAAATATAAAATATGATTGGTGGAAATTTTTTGTCAGACAAAAAGAAAATATGGTTGGCATTGAAGCGAGTATAATTTCGCATCCACGAACTTGGAAAGCTTCAGGACACATTGCAAATTTTGGCGACGTCGCTGCGATTTGTAAAAAATGTAAATTCTCGACGAAGTTAGATAAATCTGAAGTTGGAAAAGTTAAATGCGATAAATGCGGAGGCGAGTTTGAAATTAAAGGCGAATTTAGTTTAATGTTTAAAACAAAAGTTGGGGCACTTGAACCAGTTGAGGCATATCTCCGAGGAGAAACTGCGCAAGGAATGTTTTTGGATTTCAAACTTGTTCAGCAAACTTCGAGAAAACAATTGCCGTTTGGGATTGCGCAAATCGGAAGATGTTTTAGAAATGAGATAGCTCCACGTGATTTTTTATTTCGTTCAAGAGAATTTCATATTGGCGAGTTTGAATTTTTCATAAATCCCGAAGAGAAAAAATGTAATCTTCTTGAAAAAAAACATTTGGAAGTTAAATTGAGATTGCTCGACGCTGAAACGCAAATTTCTGGAAAAGAAATTTTGAAAGATACAACTATTGGAAAAATGTTGAGCGAAAAAAAGTTAGAAGAATGGCACGCATATTGGTTGGCCGAGCAAATTATTTGGTTTAATTCTATTGGACTTGAAAAAATAAAAATTCGAGAACACACGAAAAATGAATTGAGTCATTATTCTTCTGCGACTTTTGATATCGACTATGAATATCCTTTTGGTTCTAAAGAAGTTGCAGGAAATGCGAATCGAGGACAATATGATTTGACTCAACACGCGAAGGAAAGTAAAGAAAAAATGGAAATCTTCGACGAGAAATATAAAAATAAAATAATTCCCAAAGTAATTGAACCGACTTTTGGTATGGAAAGAATTTTTTTGGCGACGCTGACAAATGCTTATTGTTTTGATAAAGAAAGAAATAATGTTGTGCTAAGAGTTCCTGCAAAACTTTCTCCGATAAAAGCTGCTATTTTTCCAATTATAAAAAATGAAGAATATGAAAAAATTGCAAAAGAAATTGTTTTAGATTTGAGAAAATTTTGGAATATTTCTTACGACACTTCCGGTTCAATTGGAAGAAGATATTCTCGAAACGACGAAATTGGAACTCCTATCTGCATAACTGTCGACGAGAAAACTCCGGAAGATAATTCTGTAACTTTGCGAGATAGGGACACGACTAAACAAGTTCGAGTTAAAATTTCTGAATTAAAAAAAATTATGCAAGAAATTGTCGACGGGAAAAGCGTTCTTGAATTTGGTAAAATTGTTGAGACAAGAATTAAATAATTTCCGACGATAAGAAAAGTTTTTAAAGTTTTAACTCGTGTAATTTAAGAGGTGATTAAAATGGCTAAAAAAGCTGTTAAAAAAAAGGTTGTAAAAAAGGCTGTTAAGAGAAGAGCTGTTAAAAGATCAGCTAAGAAAAAAGCAGTTAAAAAGAAAAGAAGATAATTTTTTTGCTTATTGGTGGGGGTTTTTTTGGGAAGATTTTTAAAAGTTATTTTTCTTGATTGATTTATGGATTGCATATTTTGTAAGATTTCACGAGGAGAAATTCCGTCTGAAAAAATTTTTGAGAACGAAAATTTTTTTTCCATTTTTGACATAAGTCCAAAAGTTAAAGGGCATTGTTTAATTATTTCTAAAAAACATTTTGAAAATTCTTTGGATATGCCTGCAAGTTTGGGTTCAGAATTTTTGGATTGTGTTAAAAAAACTTCTCTGAAAATTTTGAAAGAATACGAATGTTCTGGATTTAATTTAATTCAGAATAATTTTGAATCAGCAGGACAAGTTGTGAAACATTTTCACGCGCACATTCTTCCGCGAAAGAACGACGACGGATTTAAGATTCTAAATTAATTTTTTCTTTTATAGAACAAAAATATCAACATTCCAGAAAAAATTCCAAGCGAATCAATTAATACGTCTTCGACTCCTGCTCCTCGATAAGGCACGAAAATTTGGTGAACCTCGTCGAGAATTGCAAAAATTACTGAGATTATTATTGCTAAGATTATTTTAGATTTTTTTGTTTTTTTGTCCTGAATTAAATTTGAAAT
>Ga0172371_10013236_pt1 | contig 10767 bp, 7 predicted proteins | sample Lak12m_FD_114543 | JGI IMG/M metagenome (GOLD analysis project Ga0172371, IMG submission 114543) | Freshwater microbial communities from Kabuno Bay, South-Kivu, Congo - kab_022012_12m | ecosystem: Environmental > Aquatic > Freshwater > Lake | place: Democratic Republic of the Congo: South-Kivu... | reverse complement strand
TCTCCGGAAAAGTCGCCCGGCTGCGTGCCAACATCGGCGACCGCGTGGCGAAGGGGCAGTCGATCGCGGAATTGGAGAAAGCCGATCTGGAGGCGATCGTAGCGCAACGCGAGGCCGAAGTTCAACTCGCCCAGGCCAAATTGGCCGCCGTGGAAAGACTGCTCCCCACAGAGATCGACAAGGCCCGGTTGGACCTGACCCGCTGGCAGGCCACGCAAACACTTGGCGAGCAGGAGTTGAAACGCGAGCAGTGCCTTCTGGAGGCGGAGGCGTCTTCGCAAGAGGCGTTTCAAAGGGCTCAGGAACGGCTCGCCGTCGCCCAGGCTCAGGCGGCCACGGCCGAAAAGGCTTGGGAACTGGCCCGGGCGCGCTACGAGGAAGACCAGCGTCAGGCGGAGGCAGAACTGGCCCGAGCGCAATCGGCCCTGGCCAACGCCCAAGTCCAACTCTCGTACGCCACCCTTACGGCCCCCATCGACGGCGTCATCGCCTCGGTTTCCACCCAGGAAGGCGAGACCGTCGCGGCCGGGTTCAACGCGCCGACCTTTGTCACCATCATCGACCTCGACCGTCTCCAGGTCGATGCCTTCGTGGATGAAACGGACATCGGCCGAGTCCGTCCGGGGCAAGAGGCCCTGTTCACGGTCGACACGTTTCCGGGCCGAGAGTTCACGGGCCGCGTCAGCGCCATCTATCCCAAGGCGGTGATCCAGGACAACGTGGTCAACTACGATGTCGTGGTGGAAATCCTGGACCGTCATCAAGGGGACCTGCGGCCCGAGATGACCGCCAACGTCACCGTGCTGCTGGAAGCGAAGAGCGGGGTTTTGGCGGTTCCGGCGAAAGCGGTGAAACGCGAAGGCGGAAAGAACGTCGTGTACGTTTCGCAGGACGGCCGGCCCCGCCCCCGTCCCATCACGGTCGGTTGGAAGGACGGCCCATGGATCGAAGTTCTGACGGGTCTGGAGGAGGGCCAAGCCGTGTTGCTGGAGGCTCCGGCCCAGGAATAGGCGTGGGTTGTATGTTGTTCGTTTCATCGCGACCCAGCGGGGAGCGCGGGGAGTGCAGTCGACTTCGGCCGTGCGCTCCCCGTTGGGTCGCGGTGAAACGAGGTTAGCTGCGGCCGCAGGCCGCGCGAGGAGTTGCTATGATCGAATTGGAAAACATCGAAAAAGCCTACACCCGCGGCGAAGTCGTCACGCAGGTGCTGACCGACATCTCGTTCGAGATCGGTCCCGGCGAGTACGTGGCCATCATGGGTGCATCGGGCACCGGCAAGTCGACGCTGATGAACATCCTCGGCTGTCTGGACAAGCCGACCGCCGGGCACTATCGGTTGGACGGCACCGATATGGTGAATTTGGACGACGAGGGGCTGTCCCATCTGCGGAATCACAAGATCGGCTTCGTCTTCCAGCAGTTTCACCTGCTGCAGAGGACCACGGCCTTGAAGAACGTGCTGCTGCCGCTGATGTACGCCGATCACTACCCCGAGGAGGCGGAGGAATTGGGGGAGAGCGCCCTCGCCATGGTCGGGCTGAGCGAGCGCGTGGACTACCGCCCCAACCAACTGTCCGGCGGCCAGCAACAGCGGGTGGCGATTGCCCGGGCGCTAATTACCGATCCGGCGATCCTGCTGGCCGACGAGCCCACGGGGAATCTCGACAGCCGGAGCGGCGCCGAGGTCATGGCCATTTTCCAGCGTTTGCATCGCGACGGCCGGACCATCATCATGGTCACGCACGATCGCGACGTGGCCGAACATGCCGATCGGGTCATCGTGCTCGACGACGGCCGGATCGCGGCGGACGAGATCGTGAGCCAGCCGCGCGACGTGGAGACGGAGTTGGCGAACTTGACACCTGCGGAGGAGGAGCTTTCATGAGAGTGTTACGCATCGCCGGAGAAGGCATTGGTTCCCTGGCAGCCAACAAGCTGCGGACCTTTTTCATGATGGCCGGTACGATCGTGGGCATCGCCGCCCTGACCGTGATCATGGCCATCGGCAAAGGCACCGAGAAACGCGTGCTGCAACGGGTCGAGCAATTCGGTCCGCAGGCGATGATGGTCGTGGCCGGCGGCGGGAAAGCCGTCGGTCCTCCCGACTCCAGCGTCACGACGCTCACCCTGGACGACGCCCGTGCGATTCGCGAGGAGGTCCCGGATCTGCAGTACGTCACGCCCCAGGCCTGGGAATCCGCCGCCACGTTGAAGCATGGTGCGAATCAGATTCAAGCGATGATCTGGGGAGTCGAGCCCCAGTGGCACGAGGCCTGGAAATGGTATGCTGCGGAGGGCGACGGCATCACCGACGAGGACAACGCGACGTTGGCCCGCGTCTGCCTCATCGGCACCTCCGTGAAGCGAGACCTGTTCGGCCAAACCGATCCGATCGGCCAGAGCCTGTACGTCAACAAAGTCAGTCTCACGGTCAAAGGCGTCCTGGAGCGCCGCGGAACTTCCGGGATGGGCGGCGGAGATTTCGACAACCGCATCATCGTACCCCTCACCACGGCGATGCGGCGGATGTTGAACGTCGACCACATCGGCGGGATTCGCGTCGTCACCAAGAACGCCGCGCTCATGGCGGAGCAGGCGGAGCAAATCACGCAAGTGCTTCGCGAGCGTCATCGCATCCGCCCTCCTCTGGAAGACGACTTCCGGATCAGTACCCCGACGGCGATCGCCAAAGTGGTGCGGGGAACGTCGGGCACGCTATCCATCCTGTTAGTCGCCCTGGCCAGCCTGAGTCTGCTGGTCGGAGGCGTGGTGCTGATGAACATCCTGCTGATTTCCGTCGCGGAACGCACCAAGGAGATCGGACTGCGGCGGGCCGTAGGCGCGACACGCCGCGACATCTTTGCCCAGTTTCTCACGGAATCCCTCAGCGTGACATTCCTCGGCATGTTGCTCGGCAGCGTCCTGGGCGGAGGGGTCTCCTTGGCCGTCGGCAGGCTGACGCCGCTGGCCACCGTGGTCTCGTGGGAACCCTTTGCGCTGGCGCTTGTGTTTGCGCTGTTGGTGGGCGTCTTCTTCGGCGTCCAGCCGGCGCGCCGCGCCGCGCGGCTGCAGCCGGTGGAAGCCTTGCGATGAAGCTCTCCAAGAACATTGCCCTGTCCCTCGAGATCCTGGCGGCGCACAAGCTGCGGACCTTGCTGAGCGTGCTGGGGATCGTGGTGGGCGTGGCCGCTGTCATCCTCATGGTCGCGGCCGGGAAGGGGGCGGAAAAGCGAATTCTGGACCGGATTCGCGACATGGGCACGAACCTGCTGGCGGTGAGCGCCGGACAAACCCGAATCATCGCCGGCCGGCAACGGCAGATGAATACGGTCACCACGCTGGTGGTGGAAGACGCGACGGCGATCGCCCAGCAGTGCCTCTCCGTCGCCTTGGCCGCAGCGGCCGTCGAGAAGAAACTCGCCACTCGCTGGGAGTCCGAAAACGCCAACACAACGGTGATCGGTATGAACTCGGAGGGGTTCGTGATCCGCAATCTGACCATCGCCAGCGGACGGGGATTCGACCCGGACGAGTGTCGAGGCCGCCGGCGCGTCGCGGTGGTCGGCCCCACCGCGGCCCAGAACCTGTTCCTCGGCGCCGATCCCATCGGACTCACCTTCCGCATCGGCCGGATTCCCTTCGAAGTGATCGGCGTCACGGACTCCAAGGGAGTCGATCCCAACGGCCTTGACCAGGACGACGTCGTGATCGTCCCCTTGGAGACGGCCATGCGCCGCCTGCTGAACGTCGACTACCTCCAGACCATTTACGTGCAGGCCAAGTCCAGCGAGTTGCTGGATCAGGCGGAAGCGGAGATCCGTGAATTGCTGCAAAGCCGCCACCGCCTGGGGGACAAACCCGATGACTTCACGATCCAGAATCAGGCCACGCTGCTGGCCACCGAGCGCGAAACGGCCCAGTCCATGACGCTGCTGATCGGCAGCGTTTCGGGGATTTCCCTGGCCGTGGGCGGCGTGGGCATCCTGGCGGTCATGCTGATCTCCGTGCGGGAACGAACCGGCGAAATCGGGCTTCGCCGAGCGATTGGCGCCAGACGCCGCGACATCCGCAACCAGTTCGTGCTGGAGTCCGCGATGCTGGCCGGCCTGGGCGGCATTCTCGGCGTCGCGATCGGCCTCGGCGGAGCCTGGACCGTGTCCGCGCTAGGATTCTGGGACGCCTTGGTCTCCTGGCCGTCGGCGGCCATTGGTTTCTTGTTCTCCGTGTCGCTCGGCGTGGCTTTCGGCCTGTACCCGGCGATGCGCGCAGCAGCGCTCGAACCGATCGAGGCGCTGAGATCGGAGTAACCCCCATGAGTGCACTGTCCGCGATAGAAGCCCGGAATCTGACCAAGCGATTCGGGGACGTGCTGGCCGTGGACGACGTCAGCTTCGATCTACGTCCGGGCGAAGTCTTCGGGTTCCTGGGCCCGAACGGCGCCGGCAAGACGACCACGATCAACATGCTCACGGGCCTCGCTCGCCCGACGTCCGGCACGATCTGCTATTTCGGCCGCGACCTGACCGGCGACGTGAAGCAAGCCCAGCACCTGATGGGGATCGTGCCCGACGAGAGCAATCTGTATCCCGAGCTGAATGGTCTCGAGAACTTGTGCTTCTGTGCGGCGCTCTACGGCATGCGGCGGCGCGAGCGGGAAGAGCGGGCACGCGAGTTGCTCAAGGATTTGGGGCTTGCGGAGGCAGCGCACCGCAGATTCGCGGGCTACGCGAAAGGGATGAAACGCAGGCTCACGATCGCGGCCGGGATCATCCACCAACCGTCCGTCCTGTTCCTGGACGAGCCAACGACGGGGATTGATGTGGCCAGTGCCCGGCAAATCCGCCAGTTGCTGGCTGCGTTGAACCAAGCGGGAACGACGGTCTTCCTCACCACTCATTACATCGAAGAAGCGGAACGGCTGTGTGATCGAATCGCCTTCATCGTGGATGGCCAGCTGGTCCGCGTGGATACGGTTGCGAACTTGGTGCGCGGCCTCCAGGATCAACACCTGGTCCAGCTTTCGCTTCGCGGTGAGCCGGCCGATTTGTCCCGGCCGTTGCACGCGGCTTTCCCGGAAGCCCAGTTCGAGCGGGTTTCCGAGGCGGTGCTCCGCATGCGCACGGCCCAGCCCGTCGCCCTCGCGCCCCTGATCCGCTTCCTGGAAGAACACGGTGTGGGGGTGACCGAGGCACGGGTCGTGCGACCGTCCCTGGAGGACGTTTTCGTCAGGATCACGGGCATTGAGCTGGAACGGATGAAGAAGGAAAAGGAAAAGGCAGGAGGCGGGGCATGAAGGCGTGGATTGCGTATTGGAACATCCTCCGCAAGGACATTCGGACCTACTACCTTAAGCCGCCCAACTTGAGTTGGGGCATCATTTTTCCGCTCGCCTGGACGCTGATGTTCTTCATCAAATCGGGAACGGCCGTCGACCACGCGTTCCACGACGTCCGTTCCTTGCTGCCGGGCGTGATGGCCTTGTCGATTCTGTTCGGCACCACCAGCCTGTTGGCGGTCACGGTCACCTTCGAGAAAAAGGGGCGTTCGTTCGAGCGACTGCTGCTGGCTCCGATTCCCTTGGAGCTGCTCATGCTGGCGAAGACATCGGGAGCGGTGTTGTTTGGCGTGGCCAACGCCTTCGTCCCGGTCGTCATGGCAGCGTTTGCGGCCGACCTAAGCGGCGTGGTCTGGTGCCAGGTGTTGTTGAGCGTGGTCTTGCTCGCCGTCAGCTCGACGTTTCTGGGCTTGTACATTGCGGTCTCCGTGAGCGAGGTCTTCGAGGCCCAGACGTTTTCGAACTTCTTTCGCTTCCCGATGGTCTTTCTTTGCGGACTGTTCTTTCCCGTCGAAAAGTTGCCGATGCTGCTTCGGCCGCTGTCCTACGCGGTGCCGTTGACGTATGGTGCGGACTTGCTCCACGGGGCGGTAAACGGCACCGCCCGGATGCCCGCCGCGCTGAGCTTCGCGGCGCTGGCCGGCTTCTGCGCGGTGCTGTTCGTCCTGAGCCTCGGCAACATACGGAAACGGTGGATCGGCTAGCTCGGCGCGGGAGGCAGCGGCACGGTAGACGCTCCAGGAGCCTCCTCCGACCCGTCTGGCGGCGGCGCAGCCGCGTTGGCCGTACACGCGAACGCGAGACTCACCGGTCGCAAATCCCAGCTCGGTCCGCCGTCAGACCGATTCCAGGTGGACGGCCGCGGGCTTCGAGCCTTCCGCGGTGGATGGTTGACCGGGGGCCGAAAGGACCGCAGAATGGTGCCCAACGTACCCGCGCGCGAAACCTGACGGTGGACCGCGCCTGTCTGGCGCAACCCGGAAAGTGAGGCCCCCATGAAGCTCCTGCATGCAACGACCGCGCTCTGGCTGGTGATCCTCGCAGCGTCCTGCCTGCCCGCGGCGGACGATATTCTGATCGCCGATTTCGACGGCCCGGACTACGGCGCGTGGCAGACCACCGGCCAGGCGTTCGGGCCCGGCCCGGCCCGCGGGACGCTGCCCGGCCAGATGCCCGTGGACGGGTTCCGCGGCCCGGGGCTGGTAAACTCGTACTTCCAGGGCGACGGGACCACGGGAACGTTGACCTCGCCGGAATTCCGGATCGAGCGGAAGTACCTCGGGTTCCTGATCGGCGGCGGCAAGGATCCGGAAAAACTGGCCCTGCGGCTGCTGGTCGACGGCCAGCCCGTCCGCAGCGTCACCGGACCCAATGACCGGCCCGGCGGCAGCGAGCGGCTGGCCCCGGACTCGTGGGAGGTCGGCGAGCTGCTCGGCAAGTCGGCCGTCATCCAGATCGTGGACCAGGCGACCGGCGGCTGGGGACACATCAACGTGGACCAGCTGGTCCAGACCGACCGCAAGCCGCCGGGAATGCTGACGGACGCGCGGCGGGAATTCCACATCGAAAAACGCTACCTGAACCTGCCGATCATGGACGGCCCAAGGCGCAAGGTCACAGCCCTGGTCGACGGCCGCGTCGTGGTCCGAAACGATATCGGCCTGGCGGACGGCGAGCCCGCCTGGTGGGCGCCGATGGACGTCGGCGCTTGGCGCGGCCAGACGTTGGTCCTGCAAGTGGACAAGCTGCCGGAGGACTCGACCGCCCTGGCGGCGATTGAGCAAAGCGATTCGATCAAGGGGGCGGAAGACCTGTACCGCGAGCCGCTGCGGGGCCAGTTCCACTTCTCGTCCCGCCGCGGCTGGAACAACGACCCGAACGGCCTGGTGTTCTACCGGGGCGAGTATCACCTGTTCTACCAGCACAATCCGTACGGCTGGGATTGGGGCAACATGCACTGGGGCCACGCCGTCAGCCGGGACCTGGTCCGCTGGCAGGAACTCCGCGACGAACTGCTGCCGGACGAGCTGGGACCGATGTTCAGCGGCAGCGCGGTCGTCGACTGGAACAACACCAGCGGATTCGGCGCCGACGGCCAGCCTCCGCTGGTGCTGTTCTACACGGCCGCTGGGAATCCGACCACCCAGTGCCTGGCCTACAGCACCGACGGCCGCACGTTTGCCAAGTACCGCGGCAATCCGATCGTCAAGCAGATCACGGGCGGGAACCGGGATCCGAAGGTGATCTGGCATGCGCCCAGCAAGCAATGGGTGATGACGCTGTACGTCGAACTGGCAGGTACGCACACGATTCACTTCCTGACCTCGCCGAACCTCAAGGACTGGACCGTGGTCAGCCACACGGACGGGTTCTTCGAGTGCCCGGATTTCTTCGAGCTGGCAGTGGACGGCGACGCCGCGCGGCGGAAATGGGTGCTGACCGCGGCCAGCAGCGAGTACATGGTGGGCACGTTTGACGGCGTCAAGTTCACTCCGGAAACGGCCAAGTTGCCAGGCCATCGCGGCCGCGGGTTCTACGCGGCCCAGACCTTCAGCGACATCCCGCCCGAGGACGGCCGGCGGATCCAGATCGGCTGGTTCCAGACCAGGACCGAGGGCATGCCGTTCAACCAGTCGATGACGATCCCGCTGGAACTGAACCTGGCAAGCACCGCCGACGGGCCGCGGTTGACGTGGACACCGGTCAAGGAACTCGCCGCGCTGCGGGCCAAGAGCCACCTGCTGGGCCCGCTGACGCTGGCGCCCGGCGCAGCCAATCCGCTGGCCAAGGTGCCAGCGGAACTGGTCGAGATCCGGGCCGAGTTCGCCCCGGGTGAAGCTCGGGACGTGGCCTTCAAGGTGCGCGGCGCCGCGATCGTCTACAACGCCCAAAAGCAGGAGCTGGCCGTCAACGGGCACATCGCTCCGGCACCGCTTTGCGACGGCAAACAGCGGCTGGTCATCTACGCGGACCGGACCGGCCTGGAGGTCTTTGCCAGCGGCGGCTTGACCTACGTGCCGATGCCGTTCCAGCCGCAAGCAGACGATCGGAAGCTGGAGGTACAAGTGACCGGCGGCAGCGTCGCGCTGACGGCGCTGGACGTGCACGAGTTGAAATCGGCGTGGAGCCAACCTTAACCCCTCCCTCCCCATGAACAAACGCATCTTCTTCTGGTCCGTCGTCTCCGCCCTGGCGGGCTTCCTGTTCGGCTTTGACACCGTGGTAATCTCGGGGGCGGAGAAGAAGATCCAGGCCCTCTGGGAGCTGGGCGACGTGCTGCACGGGATCGCCATGGCGGCGGCCCTGTACGGGACGGTGCTCGGTTCCCTGCTGGGCGGCTGGCCGACCGACCGCTGGGGACGCAAGCGCACGCTCCTGTCGGTCGGCGTGCTGTATTTCGTGTCGGCGGTCTGGTCGGGGCTGGCGACCGACGTGTGGACGTTCAGCATCGCCCGCTTCATCGGCGGGCTGGGCGTGGGCATCTCGACCGTCGCCGCGCCGCTGTACATCTCGGAGATCTCGCCGCCGGACCGCCGCGGGCGGCTGGCGGGGATGTTCCAGTTCAACATCGTGTTCGGGATCCTGGTCGCCTTCCTCTCGAATTGGCTGCTGGGCGGCATCAGCGAGAACGACTGGCGGTGGATGCTGGGCGTCGAAGCGATTCCGGCCCTGGTGTACACGCTGATGTGCTTCAGCATCCCGGAGAGTCCCCGCTGGCTGCTGGCGCGCAAAGGCGATCGCGCGGCGGGCGTGCGGGTGCTGGCGTTGATCGAGCAGGGGGCCAGCCTGGAGCAGATCGAAGCGCACGCGGACGAGATCCAGGCCGCGTCATCCGCGCACGTCGTATCCTCCCGGTTCTGGACAGCCCACCTGCGCGTCCCGATTCTGCTGGCGTTTCTGATCGCGTTCTTCAACCAGTTGTCCGGGATCAACGCCGTACTGTACTTTGCGCCGCGGATCTTCGAGATGACCGGACTGGGCGCCAAATCGGCCTTGCTGCAATCCGTCGGGATCGGCGTGACCAATCTCATCTTCACCTTTGTCGGGCTGTGGCTCATCGACCGCCTGGGACGGCGGACGCTGCTGGTCATCGGCTCGGTGGGCTACATCGTATCGCTGGGCCTGTGCGCGTGGGCGTTCTTTACGGAGACGTTCGCCATCGTCCCGGCGTGCATCTTCGCCTTCATCGCCGCCCATGCCATCGGCCAGGGGGCCGTGATCTGGGTGTTCATTGCCGAGATCTTCCCCAACCGGCATCGGGCCGAGGGCCAGGCGCTGGGCAGCTTTACGCACTGGGTCTTTGCCGCCCTGCTGACCACCTTCTTTCCGAAGATGGTCACGGCGTTTGCGCCCGGGTACGTGTTCCTGTTCTTCTGCGGGATGATGGTCCTGCAGCTGATCTGGGTCAAGACGATGGTGATCGAGACCAAGGGCGTGCCGCTGGAGCAGATCCAGAAGCGACTGGGAATTGAGAGTACGTAAGACCTGACGCCGGAGACCTGCCATGTTTGCTTGTCCCTGTTTCTTGGTTGGGGCGTTCACGCTGTTCGCATCTTCCGTTGGGCTCGCCTCGCCCGCGAGCGCGGCCGAGACCGCTGCGGGCGAGCGTCCGGACGGGCAAGTCGCCAAGCAGGTGCTGACCGTCGAGCCGGCGGGGGAAAACCTGCTGCGGCCCGACGCCTGGCGGCCTTGGCAGACGGGATTCGAGCGCGACGGCGAAGCGTTTGTGTGCGACAACGGCAGCCAGACGCAGGTGCAGCGGGGGGCCAGCCAGACCGTGGTGCTGAACCAGACGCGGCCGGAGCCGATCCTGGCGGTGGCCTGGAGCAAGGCCGAGGCGGTGACCGGCACGCCCGATTCCGACTACGCGCTGTACCTGGACCTGGTCTACACCGACGGCACGAGCCTGTGGGGCCAGACGGCTCCGTTTGCGACCGGGACGCACGACTGGCAGCGGCGGCAGGTGATCGTGTTCCCCGAGCGGCCGGTGCGCTCGCTGGCCGTTCATCTGCTGCTTCGCGATCACGGCGGCAAGGCGTGGTTTCGCGAGCCGTCGTTGCGCGTGCTGAGCACGCCCCAAGCGGCCTGCCGGTTCGACGGCGTACCGGTCCTGGTCCGGGACGCGGCCCAGGCCGGTTTTCAGGTCCGGGACGTGGCGGCCGGTTCGGACTTTGTGCGGATCGACCGGCAGGCGTTGGGCCTGCAATTGGATTGGAAGCAGACCGAACAGGACGGGACCGTCTTCGTGGACGCCGAGATCCGCGACACGACCGGCCGCGACCGGGCGATCACGCTGGTGTACGCGGTTCCCGTGCCCGGCGACGCGCTCCGCTGGTGGCCGGAGCTGCGTGCGAGCGAAGCGGTCCAGGCGGGACGCGAGTACCTGACCGCCACCTCGTTCCGCGCCGGGATGGGGCGGTTGTCCCATTATC
>Ga0172371_10013235_pt1 | contig 10767 bp, 7 predicted proteins | sample Lak12m_FD_114543 | JGI IMG/M metagenome (GOLD analysis project Ga0172371, IMG submission 114543) | Freshwater microbial communities from Kabuno Bay, South-Kivu, Congo - kab_022012_12m | ecosystem: Environmental > Aquatic > Freshwater > Lake | place: Democratic Republic of the Congo: South-Kivu... | reverse complement strand
GGGCCGGCGCAGGTAGTTGCCGGACTTGGCATGGACCCCGTACGGACAGACCTCGACGCAGCGGCCGCACTTGATGCACTTGGATTCGTCCCGCCAGACCCGGTACTTGCTGAGGGCGTTCCGGAAACGGGAGGGGGTGGGGAGCGGCTGCCAGGGCTGGCCCGGGGCCCAGGAATCGAAAGGAACTATTTTTTTTGCCTGTTTCATAATTGGTCTTTAGCTCATGATGGCGGGCAGCGCCCGCCCTACATCTCTCCATCTGCGCAATGGCAAGATATCAAGTGGTGCGCGGTGCGCACCCTACAAGGCTATCCGAGAGTTCCTGATGGCGCCGGCATCCTGCCGGCGGGATGCACAAGCTGGAAGGCGGCGCATCCCAACCCGGCGGGCGAAACGCCCCTCAGCGATCAATCCCTATTCCCCCAGGCGTCGGCTCTCGCCTTCGGGGCGGGCGAACAGGGGGGCAAAGATTTCCCGGTCCAGGTCTTCCTTGAACATGGCCCGGCCCACATCGCCCCGGAGACGCCGCACCTCCCGCATGCCCATGGCCCCCAGGATTTCAAGGAGCTGGTTGTTCCAGGCCCCCATGAGGTTGACCAGGCGCTGGGCCCCCCGTTTGACGGGGAGGTTGGCCAGATCGATGGGGCAGGGGAGGTCGCCGCCAGCGGCGCAACTTCGGCACAGGCGGCACTCCAGGGACAGGAGCAAGGGGATATCGGCAATGATGCCGTCGGCCCCGCAAACGATGGCCTTGGCCACGTGTTCCGCCAAGGCGACGCCCCCGCTGACCAGGAGGGTGACCGCGTCCCTGACCTGGGTCTCCACCATTTTCATATGGGCCCGACGGATCAGGTCCTTGAGGTGGAGGTTGGCGGCCTCATTCAGCCCCCGGGCCTGGTGGGTGGCCGCCAGGTGGATGACCTCCGCCCCGGCCCCCGCCAGGGCCGCCACCCGCTCCGGGGCCTGTTGGTCGCCCGGCACCCTGATCCAGACAATCAGCCGGGGATAACGCCTCTTCAAGGCTTCCAGGCGGCTGATGACCTCCGGGTGGTCCTCCAGCTCGATGGCCTTGACCTCGGACAGGAGCGGATCATCGGGGTCCGGCTCGTTCGGGGGGAACTGGGGCACCAGGACGCCGGCCGCCTTCCCCAGTTCGGGGGCGACGGCGTTTCGGGGCATGAGGGTCAGGGTCCCCAGGGTCCGGGCCGCGGCCGCCAGGATTTGCCGCAGGCGCGGCAGGTCCGATCCCAGGGGGGGTTCCGCCAGGACCACGGGCAAGGGCAGTTCCAGGAGGGGGGGCGGCTCGAACCGCAAAGCTCCCGTTTCGTCAAAGATGAGGAACATGGGTTTGCGGCCCAGGTCGATGGCGGTGCTGATGTATTCCCGGCCGTGAATGCCGTCTCGGGTGGGGCGGACGATCTCCGACATATCGGTCCACAGGGAGTCGAAGCCCTCCCCCGCAAAGGCCCCCCCGTAACCGGACCCGGAAACCGGGATTTTGCCCGTTTCCGCCTGGTACCAGGTGATGGCGATGATCTCCGGGGTGTAGTAATCATCCCCCAACTGGCGGTACTGGGGGTTCAGGGCCTTGAAGACCAGTTCCCGGGGACAGCCCTGAACGCACCGGTAGCAATTGCGGCAGATCTCGTCAATGGTGTCCACGAACTGCTGCGGGTCGAACCGCCGTTTTTTGTAGGCGTCCACCGGACACACCTCTTTGACGCAGCGCCGGCACCGCAAACACCCTTCGTTCCAGTCGATGATGGTGGTCTTGGCCAGGGGCGGGAAGCGGGGCGGCACCTGATGCACGGGAATGTGATATTTGGCTGGCAAAACTTCCTCCGATACTATCCGGGGTGAAAAGGGGAAAAGGGCGCGCCTGTTATTACTCGCAACCAGAAATATGTCCCTAATTTGTCACTCTGAGCGAAGGGAAGGGTTTAGGTTCTTCGGCCCCTGCGGGGCCTCAGAATGACAGGGAGAGTGACCGACTTAATGCTCCGAATAATACTTCGGCTTTTCCCGTTGCCCCTCTTTCCCTCTTTACCTTTTTCCCTTTTCCCCCGTCTTTTTCAACGGGCTGGGGCCCAGGGCCAGGGCGCTGGCCTTGATTTCCGCCACCGCTGCGGCCAGGCCGGAGGCGTCTCCGGGGACCAGCACGGTCCGCCCCACCCGGCCGGTTTCCAGGCCGATTTCTTCCAGGTAGCGCTGCGAATAGGAGATACGGTTGCCCAGACGGTGGCTGCCTTCGTTATAGCGGCAGAGGTGTTCGGGGCAGCCGATGACCCACACCAGGTCCGCGGGGGCGGCCAGGGTCCTGAGCAACTGAAAGGCCTCGATTTTGCTGCTGCAGGGTTCGGAAAGGACCAGGAGCCCTTTATTTTCCGACCCCCATTCGATTTTTAGGAGGTCCACTTCGGGAACGGCCTGCTGACAGGCAAAAATCACTACATCCGGAGTCATAGCTGCTAAGCCTCACAAGGCCGGCCAGGGCTGACCCGGAAAAGGCGCCCTGCGGTCTTTAAGCAGAATTTTTCTTATAAATAATTATGTCATTGGACCCCCGGACTCGCAACCGCTACCTCTGTGGGGGGTAAAACCTTTCCCTGCCAGGGGTTTCATGTTTGGAGGCGGCCCAGGTCACGGGCCATAGTCTTTTAATATCGCCCTGTTAGAGGAGCTGACAGAATCGGAAAAAATCCCGGCAATCGCGTTGCGTGGGCTGGAGGCGGACTTCCTCCTGCCAGCCCACGGGGTTGATTCCACCGATTGTTGCAGCCCGGCGCCTGAAGGGGCGGCTACAGGATCGGGAGATACCGGTCGATCTCATAGGCGCTGACGTGGGTCCGGAACAGGTCCCATTCAATCTTTTTATTTTCCAGGAACTTGGTGAAGATATGGTCGCCCAGGGCTTCCTTGACCAGGGCGCTGTTTTCCACAGCGGTGATGGCCTCGTACAGGCTGCCGGGCAGCTCCTGGATCCCCAACCTCTGGCGGTCCGCTTCCGACAGGTGGTAGATATCCACTTCCACCGGGTCCGGCAGGGGATAGTTGTTCTCGATGCCCTTGAGGCCGGCGGCCAGCATCACCGCAAAGGCCAGATAAGGGTTGCAGGCCGGGTCGGGGGCGCGGTACTCGCAGCGGGTGGCGGCTTCCTTGCCGGGTTTGTACATGGGGACCCGCACCAGGGCGGAGCGGTTGCGCCGGGCCCAGGAGATATACACCGGGGCTTCGTAGCCGGGCACCAGGCGCTTGTAGGAATTGACCCACTGGCTGCAAATGCCGGTGATCTCCCGGGCGTGTTTCAGCAGGCCGGCGATGTAGCTCTTGCCGACCGCCGACAGATGGAACTCGTCACCGGCGTCGTAGAAGGCGTTTTTCTTTCCCAGGAAGAGGGACTGATGAGTGTGCATGCCGCTGCCGTTGATGCCGAAGATGGGTTTGGGCATAAAGGTGGCATAGACCCCGTTGATCATGGCGATGGCTTTCACCGTAGCCCGCAAGGTCATGGTCTTGTCGGCCATTTTCAGGCCTTCGTCGTAGCGCATGTCGATTTCGTGCTGAGAGGCGGCCACCTCGTGGTGGCTGTACTCGATGCGCACCCCCATGCTCTCCAGGGCGAAGATGGTGTGACGCCTGAGGTCGTGGCCCATATCCAGGGGCGCGGCATCGAAATACCCGCCCTGGTCCAGGACTTCGGTGCCGCGGTTGTTGGCGAAGTAAAAAAACTCCAGTTCAGGTCCGATATAATAGGTGTAGCCTTTCTCCGCCGCCTTGGCGATCATGCGTTTCAGGACGTAGCGCGGATCGCCCGGATAGGGGGCGCCGTCGGGCTGGAGAATGTCGCAGAACATCCGGGCCACGGGTTTTTCTTCTGGCCGCCAGGGCAGGATCTGAAAAGTGGCGGGGTCGGGTTTGGCGATCATGTCGCTTTCTTCAATGCGGGAAAATCCCTCAATGGAGGACCCGTCAAATCCCATCCCCTCGCTCATGGCCTCTTCCAGTTCCGAGGGGCGGATGGAAAAGCTCTTTAAGACTCCCAGGATGTCCGCGAACCAGATCTGGATAAAGCTGATTTCCTTATCCCGGACGATGCGGAAGATATCTTCGGCGGTTTGGCAGGTTTGGCAGGACACGGCATTCCTCCTGAACAGAAATTTATCTTGTCATGAGCAATTATTGTACCAGATTAATTTTTTAGGAAAATCAAAAACTTAACCAAAATTAAGTTTACAATTATGTCATTTATAGATAAAACTGCTGACATAATTGTATAGTTCTCTCCTGGTAAAGGCGCCAATTCTCCCTGCTTCGTATGGCAACGGGATTGGTGTTGAAGGATGGATCGTCTCCGCAGGTTTGGCCGAAGGCCGGCTCTGGCGGAGGACGGATGGAAAGGAGGGGGGCGCTCCCCGGCCCGGCGAACGCCCCCCCTGGTGATCAGGATTACCTGGGAATTAACGCCGGTAGCCCAGGATTTTCTCCACTTCGTCCGCATCCGCGTCCATGAGGTAGGGGATGCCGGAGATCTTGGCGGCCTCTTCGGTGAGGGCCATCAAGTCGCTGCGGTCGATATATTTCAAGGCGAACTTGCGGGTCCCGGCCATGAACTGCTGCAAGCCCTGGGTCATGCGGCTGAGATAGCTGTACATCCCCACGGCGCCGGCGGGAATCCGGCCGTACTCGCTCAAGGGGTAGTCCCGGCGCAGGACTGCGGCTTCGGCGAAGTGCTCCACGTAGGCCTCCTTGCAGTCCCGTTCCTCCCGTAAGCACATCTCTTCGAGTTTCCGGCCCTCGTTGGTGCCCACCATGGATGCGGTCATGATGGACCGGCCCATGCACACCAGCTTGATATAGGGGGCCCCCAGGGCCAGGGCTTTGAACACGTGGTCTTCCAGGGAGAGGCCGCCGGCCATGGCGCAATCCGGGACAAACTCGCCTTTTTGCTTCAGGTAATTGAGATATTCGTAGAGGAGGCACTCGAGATAGACGGTGGGGACGCCCCATTCGTTCATCATCCGCCAGGGGCTCATGCCGGTGCCGCCGCCGGCCCCGTCCACCGTCAGCAGGTCGATCCGGGCCTGGGAAGCGAATTTCACCGCCCGGGCCAGGTCCGCCGGGCGATAAGCCCCGGTCTTTAACGAGACGCGCTTGGCCCCCAGGTTCCGCAGGTGTTCCACCGTCCGGTAAAAATCATCTTCATCCACCATCCCCACGCGGGAATGGCGCTCGAATTCCTTGATGCCCTTGGCCAGGTAGCGCTCTTCGGTGGCTGCGTCGGTGGGGTCGGGGAGCACGATGTAACCCCGGCTCCTTAGAAGCTGGGCCCGTTCCAAGGTGTGCAGCTTGACTTCTCCGCCGATGTTTTTGGCCCCCTGGCCCCATTTGAGCTCGAAGAACTCAATCCCCAATTTCTCGATGACGTATTCCGGGACGCCCAGGCGGGAATCCTCCACATTGGCCTGGACGATGATGTCGCCTTTTCCCTGGTACCATTGGCGGAAGGTCTTGACGCGGCGCTCCATCTCAGGGGACCGGATGACGCGGCCGCCCTTGATGTCGGCCTGGGGGTCCATGCCGCAGACGTTTTCGCCGCAGACAATGATAATGCCGCTGATGGCCGCGCCGATGGCCATGGAGTCCCAGTGCACCCGGGCGATCTCGGTGGACCCCAGGGCCCCGGTAAAGGCCGGAAAGGACAGTTTAACTTTTTCCTTCACCCCGATCTGGGCGGTGGTGTCCACCACCGGGAAGATGGCGGTATCCGAATCGGCTTTGACCCCTACCGCGCCGACGCAGGTTCCCTGAATATTGAAATGGGAGAAATCCACCGGATATTCTTTGTCCGCTCCGGCGGTGACATTGCCGAAGGGCTGGGGATAGAGCATCTCCCGGCCCCGGATGGCCGAGCGGCCGATCTCGCAGGGACCGGGGCAGCTATCCAGGCAGGTGACGCAGATGCCGGAACTGGGGGAGGGCTTTACCCGGTTTTTGGTCAAGGTGGCGGGGCTGCGGTTGGGATTGCTCAGGGACATATTAACACTCCTTTGCAAAGGATTTTTACCAGCATGGGCGCAGGGCAACCCTCTGAAATTATTGCAAGAAATAGACCAAATGAGCTTGGGATATGATTTGTTAGGAAATACAGGAAGTTCGGGGGAAGAAAGCAGAGATTCCCAGAGAAAAATATGACAAACTTGTAAGTTTGGTGCGGAGATTAGCCAAATATGTAAAATAGACGGGGATTATTTCTGGTTTCCGGCTTCGGCTGGGGGTCCGGTTGGTTGCGAAGCTCTATTTTGCAGGCTGTTAGGAAAAGTTCTTCGTAAGCTGCGTCTTACGCGCCAACAAACCAAGGGAGATGGCGGGCAGCGCCCGCCCTACGTTCTTCGGCCCGTTAAGCGGCAGGGTTGCGGCGGCGGCCCAGCCCCAGCCGTACCGCCGCCGGGCCGACCAGGGCTTGCCGTTGGCCTCAGGCCGCCCGGAAGCTCCGGGCGTCGATGCCGTATTGCTTGATCTTGTAGCCCAGGATGCGGAGGCTGGTGTCCAGGAGCTGGGCGGCCTGACTCTGGTTGCCCCGGGTCTGGCGCAGGGCCTCGTGGATGAGCTCCCGCTCCAGGTGTTCCACCTGGGCGGCCAGGCCCCGGCGGTCGTCCCCCGGCTCCTGGGGCTGCAGGGTGGGGGGCAGGTGGACGCTGAGGATGGTGTCTTCGTCGCACACCAGCACCGCCCGTTCAATGATATTTTCCAGTTCCCGCACGTTACCGGGCCAGGGGTACTGCATCAGGAGGTCCAGGGCCGGGGCCGACAGGCGCTTCACCGGCTTGGCGTGCTCCTCGGCGCACTTGGTCAAAAAGTGCTCCGCCAGGGCCGGGATGTCCGCCATGCGCTCCCGTAAGGGGGGCAGGTAGATGGGAAAGACGTTGAGGCGGTAATAGAGGTCTTCCCGGAAGGCGCCGCTGGAGACCGCCTGCTCCAGGTCCCGATGGGTGGCGGCCAGCAGGCGGATATCGGCCTTGAGGGTGGCCGTTCCCCCCAGCCGGGTGAATTCCCGCTCCTGGATCACCCGCAAGAGTTTGAGCTGGACGTTAAGGCTCAGGTCGCCGATCTCATCCAGAAAGATGGTGCCGCCGCCGGCCAGTTCGAAGCGGCCTTGCTTGCGTTGCAAGGCCCCGGTGAAGGCCCCCCGTTCGTGCCCGAACAGCTCGCTTTCCACCAGGGTCTCCGGCAGGGCCGCCAGATTCACCTTAATGAAGGGCTTGTCGGCCCGCATACTGTTGTAGTGCAGGGCCGACGCCACCATCTCCTTGCCGGTGCCGGATTCCCCCCGGATGAGGATGGTGGCGTTGCTCTTGGCCACCCGTTCGATCATCTCGAACACTTCCCGCATGCGGCCGGAAGTGCCGATGATATTGCCCACCTGGTAGCGTTCCTGCAACTGGCCCTTGAGTTTGAGGTTTTCGTTCTGGAGGCGTTCCTTCTCCCGGTCGATGAGCAGCAGGTTGTTCACCGTCTGGGCGATGATGGAGGCGATGATGGTGAGCAGCCTCAGGTCCCGGTCCAGGTCCAGGTCCCGGTGGAGCTTGTCCACCGACAGGGCCCCGATGGTTTGGTGGTTGATCTTGATGGGCACGCACAGAAAGGAAAGTTCATCCTTTTCCCGGGGGCCCCGGGACCGGGTGCGGTTTAAAAACAGGGGTTCCTGGCTCACCCGGGGGACGATGGCCGGTTCCCCGCTTTCCACCACCCGGCCGGTGATGCCTTCCCCCAGCTTGTAGCGCCCCCGGCGCCGGGCCTCGGCGGTGAGACCGTGGGCCACCTCGATCTGCAACTCCGCGGTCTCCGGATTGAGGATGGTGATAGTCCCCCGGCGCATGCCCATGGACTGGGCCAGGACCTGGAGCACTCGTTGCAGGCTCCGGGGCAGGGGCCCCAGGGTGCCCAGGGTTTCGGTAATCTCGTAGAGCAGATTCAGGTCATTCATCGTTTTCTCGCAGGCGGCCGATTAGGCGGTGAGCAGTTCAGCTGGTCACTCAGTCGCCTTCAAAAATAATGAAGAGCAAGGCGGGCGGGCCACCGGGCCCCGGCCAACCGTTTGCGGGGGGGCGTCCCTGAGGCGGTTGCACCTTGCGCATATGTACCATTTTCGTATATTGATTAACAAAATGCCAATGATTTTTTACGAAAATGTGAGTTATAGCCATTGCCCAAAGAGGCTCGTGCAAAAGTCAGTAAAAACCACGTCTGTCGTTTAGAGCGCCGCGAAGAATCTTGTATTTTTAGATGGTTGAGACCCTTGCTTCGGTTCGCTCAGGGTGACAAAAAAATCCATTTTGCAAGAGCCTCAAAAGTTTTTTCCGATATGACCAGGCGCACGGCATCCAAATCCCCCCCACCCCCCCTTTGCCAAAGGGGGGGACGTATTGAAATCAGCTTGAAAGTCCCCCTTTGGCAAGGGGGGATTTAGGGGGATTTGAAAAGGGGCACCCAGAAGAAATTGTTGGCAAATGGTATATCCTAAGACCCCGGCTCGGGCCGGGCAACGCGGCCCGGCCAGCGGCCTTTCTCCTTGACACTATCCCGTTTTTCAGGTAGTTTTAAGCAGTTGTAACTCAGGGGATTCCATAACTTATCCGGCGGCGGCGCCGGGGGGTTGCCGGTCGCTGAGGTAGTTATGAGGCGAAGCGGGTGAAAGAAGGGTTTTTTTACCAGGCCGGCCACCGAACCATGGCCTTCATCGATTACATGGGGGAGCTGTCCCTCTTTTTTCTGGACGCCTGCCGGAGCCTGACTAACCCCCCCTGGTTCATCCGGGAGGTAATCGCCCAGATGTACCACCTGGGGGTAAGGTCCTTCTCCCTGGTGGCGGTGGCCTCTTTTGCGGTGGGCCTGGTTTTGGCCATGCAGGGGGTTCAGGTGCTGAAATTGTTCGGGGCCTCCAATTACATCGCCACCAGCGTGGCCTTTACCTTTGTCCGGGGTCTGGGCCCCCTGCTGGCGGGCATCATGTTGGCCTCCCGGGGCGGGGCGGGGATGGGGGCCGAACTGGGCTCCATGCGGGTTACCAACCAGATCGACGCCCTGACGGTCTCTGCGGTCAACCCCGTGAAATTCCTGGTGGTTACCCGGATCGTCGCCTGCATGCTCATTACCCCTTTGTTGGCGGTGGCCAGTGACCTCATCGGCATCATCGGGGGTATGATCATCGGGGTGACCCAGGTGGGCATGACCCCCACCTACTATTATACCCTGACCATCAAGTATCTGACCCTCAGGGATGTGCTGCCGGGCATCGGCAAGACCGCCATCTTTGGGCTGATCATCGGCACGGTATCCTGTTTCCACGGTTATAATACTGAACACGGAACCTTTGGGGTGGGCCAAGCCACCAAGACCTCGGTGGTGGCCTCGATCTTACTGATCCTGGTGTCCGATGTTTTCCTTACCAAGCTCACTCTCCTCATCTGGTCTTGAGGCGGCGGCGGCCCCCGGCCGGGCCCCGGCTTCGCACACTCCCCTGATCTCCTTTCGGGGGGTTTACAAGGCCTTTGGGGGGAAAATTGTGCTCCGGGGCGTGGATCTGGAGGTCTTCCCGGGGGAGACTTTGGTGACCCTGGGCCGCAGCGGCTCCGGCAAGACCGTGTTGACCAGCATGCTGGTGGGGCTCAATATCCCGGATAAAGGCAGCATTAAGGTGGAAGGGACCGAGATCACCGAATTTTCCACCGACGCCGACTGGCGGGCCCTGCGCCTGAGAACCGGTTACCTCTTTCAGGGTTCGGCCCTCTATGATTCCATGACCATCGGGGAAAACGTGGCCTTTCCCATGGTCCAGCACACCCATTGGAACCAGGCGGAAATCGGGCGCCGGGTGGCGGAGAAACTCAACCAGGTGGGGCTGGCCGGGGTAGAGCCCCTGGAGCCCACCGAATTGTCCGGCGGGATGCAGCGCCGGGCCGCCCTGGCCCGCAGCCTGGCCCTGGACCCCCAGATCATCATCTATGATGAGCCTACTTCCGGACTGGACCCCATCACCGGGGACGAGATCGGCCGCCTCATCCGCCGCCTGCAACAGGTCTTGAAGGTCACCGCCATCGTGGTCACCCACGATCTGCGCCTCACCGAAATGGTGGCCGACCGGCTGGCCCTCCTCCATGAGGGCCAATGGGCCTTTCTGGGGACCTATGCCGAATTTCTCCAATCCTCCCACCCGGAGGTCCTGCGCTTTCTCCGCCGGGAGCCCCAGGGGGAAACGCCCGCATGATTGCCCGCAAATACGAAACCATCGTCGGTATTTTTGTGGTGGCCTCCCTGGCGGCCCTCCTGGTCATGGTGGTGATCGTGGCCCGGCAGGAAGGGCTGTTCCAGGAGTACGTGGAGTATCGGGCCATCTTTAAGAACATCAGCGGCCTCAAGCCCGGCTCCGAGGTCCATCTGGCCGGGGTCACGGTGGGGAACGTCCTCAACACCTCCATTGATGCCGACGGCAACATCGTGGTGACCTTCCAGGTGTTTAAAAAATACAGCGACCGGATACGCCGGGACTCGCGCAGCACTATCGGCTTCATGGGCCTGTTGGGCGAAAAGAGCCTGGACCTGACCCCCGGGTCCGTCAAGGAGCCGCCCATCCCGGCGGAAGGCCTGGTGGTCTCGGTGGAGCCTCTGGATATCACCCAGCTCCTGTCCCGGGCGGCCCCCAGCCTGGATGATGTGCAGAAGGTCCTCACCAACCTGGTGTCCATCACCGAGGGCATGGTAACGGAGGGC
>Ga0172371_10013234_pt1 | contig 10768 bp, 10 predicted proteins | sample Lak12m_FD_114543 | JGI IMG/M metagenome (GOLD analysis project Ga0172371, IMG submission 114543) | Freshwater microbial communities from Kabuno Bay, South-Kivu, Congo - kab_022012_12m | ecosystem: Environmental > Aquatic > Freshwater > Lake | place: Democratic Republic of the Congo: South-Kivu... | reverse complement strand
TAGTGTACACTACTACAATTTGGAGAAACCTGATGCTAAAGAATATTACGCTAAGTGCAGAAAATAATCTAATTGAAAATGCGCGACAGCTCGCTAAATCAAAAAATACTACGCTGAATGCCGAGTTTCGTCGTTGGTTAGAACAGTATGTGGAATCGCCCCACACTAGATCGGATTTGTATGAGTTGTTAGAACACTTTTCATATGTAAAACCTGGTATAACTTTTACCCGGGAGGAGATGAATGCGCGCTAAGTATTTCATTGACACCAATGTATTGATCTGCTGTCACGATGATGAGCAGCCGACTAAAAAAGAACGTGCGCTAGCGCTGCTTTCCGATGCTTTGCAAAACAACAATGGATTGATCAGCTGGCAGGTTGTCCAGGAGTTCCTCAATGTCGCAACCAGGAAATTTGCTGTTCCAATGAAAGTTGAAGATGCGGCTGAATATCTGCAAAAGATACTTGCTCCTCTTTATCAAATACAGCCAAATTTAGAGATCTATCAACAAGCAGTAGTTTTAATGAAAGAAGTCAGGTATTCTTTTTACGATTCACTTATCTTAGCTGCAGCATTACAGGGAGGATGCAGTATTATTTACACTGAAGATATGAATCATGGACAAGCGATCCATACGATGAGAATCGTAAATCCTTTTTTCGAGTAGTTTTGAGATTGGACCGGTTTTTCGAACCGTTTGGGTTTTCTCTCCATACTAGCCCCCATCCTCCAGTAAATCTTTAGAGCGTATTCTTGGTAGTACTTGATTTTCCATTCATGTGCGAGATTCTTGCCAGATGTGACAATGTGCATAAGGTGGAGCAGCTGCGGGAGAAGGAATAGCGAGGTGATTTCCTCCGGAAACCAGGACCGCGAATAGTGGCAAACCTATTTGGGCTTGGTTTTAGTGTAATAAGTTGCACGACCTTTACCCTTGCGTTCGATCAACCCTAGCAGGAGAAGCTTTTGGAAATCAAGTGTGCGGGTCGCTTTCGCACGATCAGTTATTTGTGCATAATGACGATCTGTGATGAATCCCTTCTCCTCGATGGTTTCTAAAATTTTGAGAAGAAATGGCTGTAACCGAATACCTGGTTCTAACCCTGTTATTGCAAGTAGCTTTTGAACTCGGAATAGTTCGTCGATCACTCCTCCAGTGAAATATTCTAGCCAGGCAGTAAAATCAATTCGTTCAATGAGATCATAATAATTACCGCGTTCCCCAACTTGTTGAAAGTAGCGAGTTACATTCTGGTTGTAGTAGTTCTCGAAACTGAACAGTTTGAATGTATTCAATCCCATTTCTGCTAACAGCACCTTGGTCACCAGGCGAGTTGTGCGACCATTTCCATCCATGAAAGGATGAATGATAACCATCTGCTTATGAAATATTCCAGCTAAAATGAGTGGATCAATCATCGTTCGCTGGATTGAAATATAAGAAATCAGATCCTCCATCAAGGAGTTTACGTCTTCTGCATCTGGTGGCCAATAAACCGGATTGCCCGTTCGAGGGTCGTTTACAACTACTGGCTTTTTCCTTATTTTTCCACTATCTGATTTTTGTAATAGGTTTTGTGTGACCAACTTGTGAATTTCAAGGATCAAGGATAGCGATAGATTTTCATTTTTTTGATCTAGAAATTGAAGCGCCTGATTATAGTTGAGTACTTCTTTCTCACTATCTCGGATATTTTGGGGAAGATTCTTTAAGATCCTTTTTACTTCCGTTAAAGGTAATGGATTTCCCTCAATGCTTGTCGAAGCAAAGGCGGATACCTCACGGGCAGATTTTTCAAATTCCATCGTTATGAGGCTTGGAAATCGTTGAAAATTTAAATTGATAATGAGTGAGTTAACTTGTTTGATATTTGCAAGCAGTTGATTACTGATGGTGAATTTAGGGTTGAACATAGTCGAATTATAGTCGATTATTAGTCGATTTTCACTTAACTAAGAATGCAACCCGGATTTCTCTGGGGTTTTTGCAGTTTGTAAATTGAGCTAAATCCTGTATGATCTGGGTTTCTATTCGAGGATGCAGGTTTGATTCATTGATTCACCATTGTTATAAAATCGTTATCATTGTTGTTCTGTTTGGATTTCTGTTAACAGGCGTTGATAAACTTTTCTTTCCCGACAGTAAGGATCGTTGGCTAGAATACGTTCATCCTGATCTATTTCAGTTAAGAAGCGATAACCCTGCTGAACCCTGCCAATTACCTCAGCTGGAGTGAATGATATACTGCGTTTAACCAACCGTTCCAGATCTGCCCAATCGTAATGTTGTTCCGGTAATAATGCCAAAAAGGCATCAGGATTAAAAGAATAATTGGTCTCCCAGCATTTTAAAATTGCCACCCTTCGGACGAGATTTCTTTCAAATTTCATCGAGGCAAATTGATAAAGATCGTAAAGATCGCGCACACGTCTTCGTTGTGCCGAAGCCCGAATTTTTTCACCGATGATTTCGTGCAAGTCTAGTGAGGGAATTAGTGGTGGATCAATTCCAAGCCATTGAAAATAACGCTCCTGGAGTAGAACAGCTGGTTTTACAGGTAAAAGGTGCCTCGCCCGAAAGCTGACCTGGATGCTGAATTTGCCGTTATCCGACCATTCATGCTGGTAAGACACGATGGCTCCACAGGATTCAAAATTGGCATAATAATCTTCTGGCTTAATATTGAACCGAATGCCATAGTGATAGTGATCGTGTAATTTTGAAACTATCTCAAGAATAAATTCCTCCTGATTAACATCCCCCAGCATCGTGAAGTCCAAATCCATACTGAATCGTCCCTGGTTTCCGAGGAATATCTTACGAATTGCAGTTCCCCCTTTAAAAGCCAAGGACTTTAATAGATCCGCATCGTGAAAGATTTTCAAAACATAGGTAAGTACTACTTCCCTTTCGGCTATGTCTAAATCTACGCCAGAAGAAGATGCATACCACTGAACAAGTCGTTTCTCAATCATGCGATTCTAATCTCCGAATAGACTTCCCGTTCTTGAATATTTTCGACCACCTGCCACATTTTATTCAGCTTTCCACCTTTTCCCCATTTCGCAGGCCTACCTAGATAACAGAAATTCTTGTCCACTTTTCCAAGCATTCTTTCACGATCATGATTGGGAATTTGGATCTTTAGGTAATCGCATAAAAACCCTAACCTTTGAATAAGTGTCTGTTTGTTGAAGACAAAGGAATAATCGATCAACCTTTGCCAATTAAATTGGTTTTTTCCCAGCCAAAGCATTCCTGCAATTTCAGGAATATCACCAGCAGCCTGAGGTTGATCGAGACAATCGACAACTGTTTTTTCTATGTCAGTCATCTTGACACTGGCACCGTAGGCATTGACGTTGATTATTCCAAAGAATATCGCGTTTTGGACTACAGTTACTCTGTAAGGCTTCCCGCGAGCTGTTATTGTATGCGATTTGCCATTATTCGTCTGGATATAAACTTTAGTGGAAGCCTGCGTTGTTAGGCCATGATGATAAGCAGCTGTTGCATATGCAAATGCATAAGGTTCTACTAACACGCTTCCAAGAGCAAGCGAATTGGTATCCACAAACGCTTCCTCCCCTCTTTCTGCTGGAATATACTCAAAAATTCCTGGCACTACCGGAAATAACCAGCCCTTTTCAACCAGCCGATGAAGAATTACACGGGCGTTGCCATTGGATACACCAAGGGTTTCTTGAACATGCTTCGCAGTAAGAAAGGGTTGTTTTTCCCATTCAAGACGCAGGATGAGTTTTGATTCTTGAGAAGAGAGTGACCTTATCATTTTACTTATCGTTCGCCATTATTATTACGATATATGTAACATTTTATACTTTATGTAAGAATTATACACCAAGTTTTATAAAAAGGATACGTTACTGGATTGCCGTTTTTCTCAAATTATGGGCAATACTGATCAAACCCCAAACAGCTTTTACATTTTCTGTACTTCTAAGCATGAATCTTCTGAACCCCTTATTGTGTTTTCTCTGGCCGAAGGTTGTTTCCACCTCAGTAGGTCATTCTGATAGTGAGAAAACACCTCTCTTAGAAGAGAGGTCGTTGCTTTCTTATTTCTTATAAGCCATCAATCGAAAATAAATACGGATAGAGCGGTTTACTTTGGCCTTGGTACTTAGGGATTTTTGATAATGATCTTTCATTAAAAACTGAATAATTCATCCATCGAAACCTGGATTGGACAGATACGCTGGAAAAACGATTGGCAAAAAATTTTCATAATATAACTCTTTGGGGAAATGAAGATATCTTTTAATATAAAATAAATATCGGTGGCTTTGCGATTCCTATCCGCGGAGCAAGCTCACGCGGTATCCGAGTTCCTTGAAGCTTATCAAAAGGGAGATTGGGAGAAAAGCAAAGATCTTTTGGATAACTTGATCCTCAAGTTTCCTGATGTAGTTCAGTTGAAGACCTATGCAAAAGACCTGAAAATTCAACTATCCCTCCGGGAAATATCCATTAAACATACAACTGAAAAAAAGAAAAAAAGTATTCGCCAGACTGCTAATGTATCCATTTTTGCCATTTCCTTAGTGTTGCTTATCCTCGTGGTAATAGGGGCTGTCCTTACGGTAATGGGGAATTCTCGATTAGAACAACAACGGCAACAACAAAAGGATGAAATGGCAGCCTGGGTGGAACAAGCACAACAATTACTTCTTTCAGGACAACCAGCAGCTGTCCTGGATATTATTGAAAAGCTGCGCAAGATAGACCCCAATTATCCTCAATTATCAGATTTACAGGATGCGGCAGACCAGTTAATCGTATTGGAAAAGCTGTATCAAAATGCACTCGATTTGGTGAAAGCCGGGAATTATGAGGGTGCTAAACTGATCCTTGAGGAAATACAAAAAACGCGGCCTGGGCTATGGGATGTACCCCGCCAATTAACCCTGGTAAATAATCACATAACGATTTCTACACTGTTTACACAAGCGCAAACCGCGTATAAAAATGAAGATTGGGAACAAGTAGTTGAAAACTACGAAAAAGTTCTCGCAATCGATCCAAAATTGGATGACCCGGTAATGAAAGAACAGCTTTTGAATGGGTATTTACGCTCCATCATCAAAATGCTTGAGAACGAGTCTTCAACGATCCAGGATATTGACAAAGCTGAAGAGTACTACCGGAAGGCCGTAGGGATGATCCCACAAAGCCGGACCTACCTGAATGAAAGAAAGAATTTTCAGCAGATCAGCAGTAGCCTACTTACTCTAAAATACTCACAAACTGCCTATCTGATGCTGGAAGATTCAAACCAGACGTTTGATTCAATCGCGAAGGCGGTTTCTTATCTAGGCAAAGCGACCAACCTTTCTCCAAATGACCAGCAGCTGCAAATAGAGTATTCCAATGCTCGGCTTTACCAAATTGGTTTGCAATATTTTTTGGATATGAATTGGGATCCAGCCATCGAAAATCTTTCAAGTTTGGTGGGTATAAAAAGAGACTACGCGAACGGTAAAGCCAGCACTCTTTTGTACGAAGCCTTTGCCGCCCGAGGAAGAAAGTATTACTCGGTTGGTCTTTACCTGGATGCAAGGCGCGACTTTGAGGCTGCAGAAATCATTGCATGGGAAAAAACGGATAATCCTTTTAGCTTATTTGATGTGCAAATATGGTTGGGAGATACTTTAGGTCAACTCAAGGATTACCCCAATGCATTGTCTTATTATCAATACGCCTTAAAAACCATCGATGTTTCCTCCCATTTAGTACCCAATTCTGATTTTGCCAAGTTGTTTAAAGCGGCTGAAGACCTTAATGCTATTGGCGATGTACAAGCAGCTTATGAAAAGTATGTTGAGGCCTTAACCCACATTGGAGAAGTGTATTCATTAACTACCAAAAAGATCCCGGATGGCGGCTGTCTGGCGTTTTTTGCGGATGATAATTTGTCAACGATCTCTGCAATTCAAAAGGTTAATGACTTACTGGTAAGTGTTACAGTAAAATTCAGTCAGGATTTGATCGTTCCAACCATTTTAAAATAGTCCCTCTATGAGGGTGTTCCTGATATTGCGTACCACAAGGAGAGACCATGTTCACAAATCGACCTGCAATGAAGAAGAAAATGACAGGTGAATTTGCTGATAATCAGTTACGAATTGCCAACCTTGAAAAAGATTTTTATCCGATCCGTGATGCAGTTCAAAAGGTTTTATTGTCCAACAACAACGAAATTGTAATGAATGCCCCTGATCTGAAACTTCTTATCGAAAGAAGTTTTGATGAGGTCATTACCCAGGAAAAGATGCTGCTCAACGTAAATACGCGCGAACAATTGTTGAAATTGGTCATGGAGGATATCCTGGGATATGGTCCACTAGAACCGTTGCTTTCAAATGAGGATATTACTGAGATCATGGTCAATGGCTATGATGAGATCTTTGTGGAGCGATTTGGACTGATCGAGAGCACCGATATCAAATTCGAAAATGATGGGCATTTACGCCGCGTAATCGACCGAATAGTAAGCCCGATCGGCAGGCGGATAGATGAATCCTCTCCAATGGTGGATGCCCGCTTACCTAATGGTTACCGTGTAAACGCCACCATTCCTCCACTTTCGTTGGATGGACCAATTCTTACGATCCGGAAATTTGCAGCACGCCCTTATACAGCCCAGGATCTTATCGCCAATGGAACAATGTCTGTTCAGCTTTCAAGTTTTCTAAAAGGATGCGTCGAAGCTCGAATTAACCTGGTGGTTTCAGGGGGAACTGGAACAGGCAAAACCACTTTTCTAAATATGCTGTCTTCATTTATTCCTCCACGTGAGCGAATCATCACAATTGAAGATACGGCCGAGCTCCAGTTGAACCAGGTTCATGTTGTACGCCTTGAAAAGAGACCGCCAAATATTGAAGGAAAAGGAGAGGTCACCATACGGCAATTGGTGGTTAATGCCCTACGTATGCGCCCGGATCGTATCCTGGTTGGTGAATGCCGCGGCGGCGAAGCGCTGGATATGTTGCAAGCCATGAATACCGGTCATGATGGGTCAATGACCACTATCCACTCCAATGGTCCACGTGACAGCCTGCATCGTATCGAAACCATGGTGTTAATGGCAGGAACAGAACTCCCACTTAAAGCGATCCGCGAGCAAATTTCATCCTCTATCGAGCTGGTTGTTCACCTCGGAAGACTTAAGGACGGTACACGCCGGGTGACTTATGTCTCCGAGGTGCAGGGGATGGAAAGCGATACCATCGTGATGCAGGACATCTTTGTTTTCAAACAGACAGGATTTACCAACGGTATCGTCCAGGGAGGGTTGAAATCGACCGGTCTTCGTCCTCAGTTCATGTCCAAGTTTGCCGCCTCCAGTATTGAACTGGAAGACAGCGTATTTAATAAGTAAAACAGTCCGCAGCCAGCTGTGGTATTGAATTGAAACAAGCTTTTAAACAATGGCCAATACAGGTTATTAAGGGTTCACTCAAGAAAAAAAACGTACCAATTGAAACTTCCATTGATTTGGGTAAGTTTTCATTAAATCGCTTTCAGAAAATCTTGATATCGATCAACCAGATAAAAAGGCAAGGACAATATTTGGTATTCTTTTCCTGCAAATTTCCAGGATTCCTTTCCTAAATCATCCCAGGATACACGCACTAATGCTGCAGTTGGATCAATATTTCCCAAGCTAAACAACGACTTCATTTTAGCTACATTCCCTGACTTAATTTCCATGCCTACCATGCGAGATTGATGTTGAAAACAAAAATCCACTTCAGCATTGCCTTCAACTTTGTCCCTGGACCAATAATAAAGATCCAAAGGCCTTGTGGTTCCACCCGCAAGCATACTCTGTCCCACCACCTGTTCCATTATTTTCCCCTTATACACTCCAGATAACATTTCTTGGTAGGCATTGTTTACATAATTGACCAAACCCACGTCCAACCAGATCATCTTTTTAGGGCGCATATTTTTGGGCACAATAGGCAGCAAGGTTGAATTTACTGCCAATATTTGTTTTAAAAGCATTGTCTTTTCAACCGTTTGGATAGCTTCTGCCATCTCCCGACTGCGATAATTTGACCCACCAAAATTTTCATACTTATAAATCGTACCTGCGATTTTTGGCCCAAATTCCAGTACAACCTCTAAATACTTACTACTCTCCTTTGATTTGGAGTATTTCCTGATGTCATCCACATAAGCAGTCTGTAACCGGTTGAATATTGCCCTTACCTGGCCATGATCGGCTGTCTCGGTGAAACTATTAACTACTTCAGGCATTCCACCAACAATTACATACTCTTTGAATACTTCACTTGCCATATCTCCATAGGCAAAAGAATCATCCATCTGCATGGATTCCAGAGATTCGAGGAGGGCAGTCATCTTTCTTGCCTTTATGTACTCAAAAAAAGTCAAGGGATATAAGTAACGGTATTCCACCCTACCGACAGGAATCGACCAATCCTGGCCAATTTTCGCTTCTAGAAGTGACCCGGCTGCCATCACATGTAATTGTGGTTTTTCCTCGGCAAAAAAACGTAATAACTCCATGACATTTTTTGACTCTTGAATTTCATCAATAAACAATAAGGATGTACCAGGTACTACTTTTTGGTTAAAAAAGAGATTGATCCTTTGGGTGAAATCTTCAACGCTCGTTGCCTGATCAAATATTTTAAGTTGGTCCCTTTTTTCTAGATTAACCTCAATTACTTGATCGAAATTTTCTTGACCAAATTTACGGATTACACTTGTCTTCCCCACTTGCCTTGCACCGCGTAAAATTAACGGTTTTCGGTAAGGGTTTACTTTCCATTTTTTCAGTTCCATCTCAATACTTCGCTCAAACATAATACCATTATATTACAATATAAGTTATATACAAGTACCATTCTTGTACATTGCAGAATTTAATCAATCCTAATGAGATGATTTTTTCAAACGGTTTCACAAACTTTTAATCCAGCGATTGATATCTAGTCCTCAATCAACAATCCATATCGAAAAACTAAAATTTTACCGGTTTGGCGGCCGAGCATTCCCGGCGCACTCGACTCTACGCACCAGGAATAACTGAGTAAAATTCTGGATGAAACATCCAGCGAAACCTGGATTGGACAGATTCGCGAGATAAACGATTGGCTAAAATAATTTTCATAATATTAGTCGTTAGGGAAGTGGATAGCTCTTTTAATAATTGGAAGATCTTTACCGAAATGAGACCTTTTTACTTTGCCATCCGTATCCCCTCACCAGATCCCATAAAATAATCTCCAGCGCACTGTCTGGATATAAGCGGTGCACCAGATGCGCCGATTTCCTCCCGATTGAGCTTCTGCATAGGTGTAATTGCTGGCTGGTAATACTGCAACAAACACCGGCGACTTAAAAAACCTCGCCTGTTTCGATATCGATAACGCGTATCCTTACCCCCGCATAATCCACCTGCATCCGTTCACCGCCTACATGGACGTTTCGCATGCGTGGTTCACTGTGTTCCCTCTTCCAGCGACGATAATATTCTCCAAATTGAGAGTGTTTATTTCCATCTGGATGTTTTTCGATGTATTCCAATAGCTTCATTATTTTTGACTAAATTTCGAACCTACCCACAAGTCACTACCCTTTAAAACGTGAAGAGTGTGACATTCCAATGCCACAAAACGGCATGGCTTCTTGGCGCGGTAATATTAAAGTTTTTTTTATGAAGACAATCCTTTTGGATAAGTTTTCATTTCAAATGAAAACAAATTGAACAATCATTTCATTAAGAATGAAATCTATTTGAAACAACGCGATTGGACATCCATTTTTCGAGTAGTGGAAGTTATTTCTCCTTTGTTAGTTCCTTCAGAAATACCACTCCCATTGCCTGTGACTGAAAATGTCGTCAAATCGGATAATTGACTCGCCGGGACCATCAAAGTAAATGCACCATTTTGGGTTATAAACTTCCCACCTTCATGGCTAATCACCATACTTGCAGATCCGTTGGCATCATATTCATTGTGAAAATCGTTTGGACTTATGTTGGAGTATTCTCTAAAATAGCTGTGCCATCCTAGGTGGTTGAGAGCCTGGGTGGCTTGGTGTGGGTGAGGCTCAAAGTTTCGATTAGCACTTAACGGTTATTTTCCTCTGTAGCAATACTTGTCTACTCGAGAATTGCTTTCATCAAAAATTGCATACGTTCATATGCGTCTCTTTGAATTTGTGCACGAGTCTCTGGATCATTTTCATCTAGAAAATTGGTTACAAATACAGGACCAGTTGAATCTGAAGCTGAAAATTTCTCAGACAAAATCGCTAATCCTTCATGTATCAAAGGATGATCAGGAAATGTTCGGAATGCCTCAACTAATGCATCCATCCCATTCGGAAAATTAGTTAAACAATAATAAATATCATAGGCATCTTTTTCTTTTAGCCTACCATTCAAAGCCTGCGCTTTCATTATGAGAAATGGGACAATTGAAGCAACTTGTATGGAAACGCGATCTTTTCCACCCTCAGGCAAAGTACCTTCTATCGTTATTTGAATAGGGTTTTGAAAGGCAAGATCACAAGCACGCGCCTTTCTGGGATGCATATCCTGGACGACCTGAGTTCTATGCTTCTTGCTCGTCCCTCCATATTCGCCGGCCAAGAAATCCACTTCAACAGTGATCTCTTGATCGTCAACCTGTAAAGTACGATAAAAAATAAACGGTTGATCCCCTTGAACATATCCTCGTTTGGAAAGCAATTGCATGAT
>Ga0172371_10013232_pt1 | contig 10770 bp, 5 predicted proteins | sample Lak12m_FD_114543 | JGI IMG/M metagenome (GOLD analysis project Ga0172371, IMG submission 114543) | Freshwater microbial communities from Kabuno Bay, South-Kivu, Congo - kab_022012_12m | ecosystem: Environmental > Aquatic > Freshwater > Lake | place: Democratic Republic of the Congo: South-Kivu... | reverse complement strand
GGCGATCCAGCCCCAATTCGGCGGCGGCCCCGCCGACGCATTGGTGGTGAAACTGCGCTAGATGCGATTGCGCACTACGTCGCTCGCCCATCCGCCGCTACGGTGCAGCCCCCGGTTTGACTTCGACCCAGATCGGACTGAGCCACGCCATGTTGCGGTCGCGCTGGATCACGCGGGCATAGTAGTAGTGCGTCCCGGGCTCGACTTGCGCGTCCTGGAACTGGAATGTTGCTTCGCGGGACGGCGGGTCGGGTTGATGACAGTAGACAATCCGGTTGTCCTTGATCACGTCGACGCGGTCCAGGAGGGTTGTGCCGGTGACCTGGATCTGCAAGGGGGGAACTTCGGCGGCGGTGAACTGGCTGCCCATCAGGTGCGGCCCCATCTGCATGCGGCAAGCGATCTTGTCGGTCGCGGCGTAACAGCGCCGCTGCAGCAGGGCCTCGAACAGGGACTCGTTCGTAAACGACTCGGCCCACACGCAGGTGTACGAATTATGCGTCGCCAGATGGTCGCTGCTGGCGATGAAGCCGTAACGGAAGCCCTTGGCCAGCGCGTTCCAGATGTAGCCGGCCGGCTGCATGACGCCGCCGTACTTGTCTTGGTCCCGCTCCGGGCGAGGATCCGGCGCGGCCTCGTATTCGGAGGAATAGCGGCAGCCTTGGTAGATCTCGATCACCGGTTCCGTCGCCTCCGGGGCAAACGCAAAGTCGGTGCCCATGACCGGGCTGGTGCTGGTATGCGGGATAGTGACGGCGTTCTCACCGAGCAGCTTTTCCCACAACTCGGGCGGCGGCAGCAGGCGTTCGCCCGGATAGCTCGTGTTCGCGTCCCAAGGCCGGTTGTCCGCGGTTCGCGGCACCCGCCGAACGTCGCGGCGCAGGCTGATGATATTGCGGTGCCCCAGCGGGAAACGCTGGCTGCGCTCGTAGCCGTAAAATGGTTGATGCAGTCCGGCAACCCGATGCAGATCAGCCGTCTTGCCCGTTCGCCAGAAGTCATAGTCGTCCAGGATCTTGACGTGCTGGACGTGGTCGGTCACGCACAGGAAATCCATCCCGGCGGCGTCGATCGCATAGCGGAACGCGTCCTCCACGCTGCCGTCGTCACCCGTGCGGCAGACCGACAGTTCGGTGTGGCGATGCAGATCGCCGAAGTACAGGCCGAACTGCCGATCCTGGACCTGGAAGCTCGGCCGCGGGACCGCCGGACGGGCCGTCGCCTCTACCGTCGTAGCGGGCATCAACTCGGACTCGACGGGACTGCTCCGCCGCGGCCGCGAGGGCATGGTCGAGGCGTAGATGCGGCTGTCCCGGCCGACCGGATCGACGCGATGGTCGCAGCACCACACGACCCGCAGGCGGCGGTCGACCGTCGAGGCGGCGGCCATGCGGATGTTCTGCCCTCCGGCGCTGGGGTCGAGTTTCTGGGGGCGCGACCACGTTTCAGCCAACGAGCTGCCGTAGATCTCCCACACGCCGCGGGGCCGCAGGCAGCGAAAGAAGAGCCACAGCGTCCCGCTGTCGTCCGCCTTGAGCAGCGGCATCTCGCTGGCGTTTGTCATGGCGTCGGTCGGCGTCCAGGCGGCCGAGCCGCGGAGGGTCTCGAGCCGGCCGCGCCGCCAGCAGGCCAGCCGCACGGTGCGGCCGGCCCGGAGACCGGCGGTGTGCGAGTCCAAGCCCCACCGGGACTGCCCCTCTTCGTACGCGATCCACAACGTCCCCGCGGCGTCATACTCCAGGCTCGGATGAGCCTCGAATCGGTCCGTCGCCGCGACGCGCTGGACGGGTGACCATTGGCCTTGCGTCCGGACGCTGAGGCACACGTCGTAGGACTCGTTCTCCCAACGCGACCAGGCCACGGCCAGGTTGCCGTCGATCGAGGCGGCCAGGGCCGGATTCCAGTCGTTCGCCGGACCGTCGCTCAAGCCGTGCGGCTCCTGCCAGCGGCGGCCGTCGCCCAGCTGGACGAAGATTCGCGAGCGGCCCTCGCGCCAGCCTTGCCAGGCGAGCGCCAGCGAGCCGTCCGGCAGCGCCGCCACGGCCGGCGATTTGTCGACGCCCGCGTCCTCCGTCAAGCGGACCACCGGCCCAGCCTGGACGCCGGCGCCCGCAGGAGTCAACGGTCGCGAGAACAGATCCCAGTTCTGTTGGCGCTGTTCGGCCCAGATCAGGACGCAGCTACCGTCCGAGAGCGGGGCCACGCCGATGCCTTCCACGTCGCCGGGGGCATCCAAGGCGTCGAACGGCGAACCGGGATTGCCGTCCCGGTCCAGCAGCACTCCGCAGATCTGATCGCCCCCTGGGCCGGCCGGCGCAGCCGCTTGGTCTTCCCCGTCGCGGGCAGGCAATCCCAGGAAAGCCCGCCACAGAATCAGCTGCCGGCCGTCGGCCAGCCGGCAGATCGCCGGATCGCTGTCCTGGGTCTTGTCGGTGGACAGTTTGCGCGGCACCGCGCCCAGGCTTTCGATCAGCCGCACTTCGAGCCGGCCGTGCTGTTTGGCGGGAAAGCTCAGCTTGCCGGTCCGCTGCAGCTCGGCGATGGTCCACTCGAAATCCCCCTGCTGGCTCTCCAGGCGGATCGTGGTCTGGTCCTGGCCATCCACGACCAGCTGCATCCCGTCCGTGCCGTTGTTCAGCGTATAGCTCTTGAACGCCGGCGGTTGCAGCAGGTCGTGCAGATCAAGCTCAAACGAGACCGCCTGCATCGAGACCAGCTGTCCGGCCAGGACGCGCACCTGCCCATCCCAGTACAGCTCGCAGGACTTCGGTCCGAATCCCCATTCCAGCTGCATCCGCACGGGTTCGCCCCCCGCCTCGGATGCCGACAAGCCGACGACCAGCAGACAACTGAGTAGCATGCGCATGGTCAAACCCTCCGCGGCGAGCATACCAGCCGGCGCCGGGGAGGGCAAGAACCAACGTTCCCAACCAAGCGTTCCAAGCGCCCTGCAAGGTCACTGGGGACTGACGGCTTCGCTTGTCCCCCCTTCCGCCTCCGGGGCCTTGGCTGGGCGCGGCTGCCGAGCCAGCTGCGGCTCGGTTTCGTTCAGCAGGAACGCGAACAGGTCTTGGATCTGTTGCTCCGTCAGCGATTCGAGCAGGCCTTCCGGCATCTCCGAAGCGCAGATCGTCTTCGTTTCGTCGACCTGTTCTTGCGGCACGGCCACGCGCTGGCCGTCCAGCTGGACCACGGCGACATTGCCAGGCTCCATCAGCGGGCTGATCCGCCCGGACACGATGCGGCCGCGGGTCGTGACGATGGCCCGGGTCAAGTACGGGGCGGCGATGCTCTCGGCCGGGTACAGCAGCGAGCGGAGCACCTCGCGGCGCATCCGGCGTTGGCCGAGTCCCGTCAAATCCGGCGCCGCGCCCTGGCCTTGCTCGCCGCAGCGATGACAGTCGGCACAGCCCGCCGAGCCGAAGACGGCCGCGCCGTTTTCGCGCGAAGCCGATTCGCCGTGGGCGACCGCCAGTTGGCGAGCCAGATCCTCGTACTTCCAGACTTGCCCGGCGCGGAGCGAGGGCGGCTCGGCCAGCGGATGGTCCGGCCAGGTCTGGGCAAACCACTGCTGCCAGGCGGCTAACGGGGACTGGCCGTCGCCGCTGGCGGTCTGCTGGGTGCCCGTCCAATGCTCGAGCAGGGCGACCGCGGCATCCTCGCCACTACGATCCAATTCCAAGCCGCGGAGAATGACCTGGCGATAGTACTCCGGATCCTCTGGGGCCAATTTCACCAGCTTCAGCTTTTCCAGGATTTCCTTGGCCACGTCGGCTTCGACGATCGACAAGCTGCGGACCAGGTAGTTCCAGTTCTCGCCGCTGGGCCATTGGGCCAGCCCCATCGCGACGGCCGGCCGCCGTTCCGGATCGGCGTCCCACAGGTCTCTCAGGTACGCCAGCGATTCCGCATCGCCGCTGCGGGCCATCACGGCCACAATCCCGACTTTCAGCCGCGTGGTCGTCGGATCCTGGTTTCCCTGCAACCGCCCATCCACCTGTTTGAGCGCCGCCCGCGTGGCGGCGTCCAATTGCTGGGGCAAGCGGTACAGCAGGGCCACGGCAGCGTGCGGCCAGCGGTCACCCTCGACCAAGATCTCTCGCACCCGCTCGTCGGACAGCGATTGGGCAAAGTTCCGACTGGCCTTGGTAATCGAACTGGTCCGGTTGCCGCCCGCATGCAGCGATTGGGCCGCGTCCAGGAACTCGATCAGCTGGATCTGCTGGCCGGCGTTCCAGCCGTCGGACAGCAGCGGCAGGTCCAACGCGACTTGCAGCTTGTCCACCTCGTGCACGTCGGCGGACCCCAGATATCCGAGATACCGATCCATGATCGACGAGACTCGCAGGTAGGTCAGCAGCGTCATGAGTTCACGGTTGATCAGTCGGTCGCTGGACGGAAACTCCTCGCTCAGCAGCCGGGCGGCCGAGGCGGCGTCCTCGGGCTGGAGCGGGCCGCGAATCAGGGCCACTTGCATCACGCGCAGCAGATCGATGAAGTCCCGGTCGGTGGTGAAGCCGCCGGCCAGGGCGGTCGTCCGGTCCAGCACGCGCCGGGCGCTGTCCGGTCCGGGCTGCGAGACCAGCAGCGCCAGGCTGGCTTGCAGTACGACGCGCTGGTTGTCGCTGGCCAGCAGCTGCTCGGACCACTGGTCGGCCGGGATCCGTTCCAACAGCCGGCGGGCGGACCAGGCGATGAAGCGGTCGTCGGATTTCAGCAACTCGACCAGCTTGTCCACCGGCGGCGTCTGGTCGGCCCGCGCCAGGGCCTCGCAGGCTCGGCGGCAGACGATCCGATCGCTGTCGCTCAGCAGCCCGATCAGGGCCTCGCGCGTTTCGTCGTCGGCGTGCAGGCCCATCAATTCCACGGCTTTCGCGCGAACCTGCTCGGTTTCGGCCACGGCCAGGGGCGTCAAGGTCTCGGCCGTGGGCGTCGGGCCGAACAGCTGCATCAGGTCCAAGGCCCGCGAGCGGTAATGCCACGGATTGGCGTTGCTGGTGGCCACGCCCAGGATCGAGCGGTCCCAATCTTGGCTCAATGCCGCCTTGTCGGCGGCGATCCGCTGCCGGCTCCACGCGGCGTCCAACTGGGGCTGGCGAATCACGGCGCTCAAGCCGGAACCCCAGTCCTTGGCGTGCGGCGCCAGCTTGCCCGTCCAACGAATGCGGTACAAGCCCCCGGCCATGCCTTCGTCGCCGGTGACGAAGTACAAGGCGCCGTCGGGAGCGACCGCCAGATCGGTCACATGCAGCGAGGGATCGTCCACAAACAGCTCGGAACTGGCCGAGTACGAGCCGCCGTTGGGTTTGAGCCGCAGGGCGCTGATCTTGCCCAGCGTCCAATTGGCGACGAACAGCGCGTTGCGGTATTCCTCGGGAAACGCGTAATGGTTGTAGAACGCCAGTCCCGACACCCGTCCGCGCCCGGTCTCCAGCGTCGGCGGCAAGCGATCGACGAAGTGCTCGGGCCACTTGGCCGACCCGCTGCGCCAGCCGAATTCTGCACCCGGCAAGACATGGTAGACCGCCGCATGCCGGAACCAGGGAGTCCCGACGTCGGCCGCGGCTTCGCTGTCCTGCGTGAACAACTCGCCCAGCTGGTCGAAGGCCAGATCCGTGGCGTCGTGCAACCCGCCCGCCACGGCCTGCAGCTGCTGGCCGTCCGCCGTCAGCCGCAGGATCGTCCCGGCCGGCGATTGGACTTGGGCCATCTCCGCGTCGGCATCCTCGTAACGCGGCGTCACCAGGTCGCCTTCGTAATGGTCGCGATACGGGCTGGCCAGGTTCACCGGCATCGCCGGCTTGCTCTGGCAGCCCACCGCCACGTACAGAAAACCGTCCGGTCCCAGCGTCAGGCCGTGCGGTCCGTAGCGGCCGTCGGCCCCGTCGAATTTCAGCACCGTCCGAATCTGCTCGAATTGACCGTCGCGGTTCTGGTCGGTCAGACGGTACAAGGCCAGGCCTTCCGGCCCTTGCCCCGTCGCAAACAATTCGCCGTTCAGGCACAACAGCCCGCGGCAGTCCTTGATTTGATCGCAGGCCACGCGGACTTGATCGACCAAGCCGTCGTGGTTGGCGTCGAAGATCAGCACCACGCCGCCCTGCTCGCGCGCAGCCACGACATGCCCGAACTCGTTGAAAGTCATGGCCAGCAGCGAGCCCGTCGTCTCGCTGTCCAAGACCTGCTCGACCACGAACTGCTCGTCGCCCGGCAGGACGCTCTTGTCCGCCGCTGCGTCCCCGGCGGACTCGCTGCCGACCGCCGGCGCGGGATTCGCCGCCGGAGCAGGGTTGGCCGTCGGGCTCGGGTTGGGCGTGCGCGTCAAACCTGGGGCGGACTTGGCCACCTTGACCAACTCCCGGGGTGGCTGGTCGCTGCCGGCCGCGGAAGGCGGCGAGTCGTCAGCGGGGGTCGGTTCGTTCGCCGGCGCCTCGGCAGGCGTCGGATCCTCTGCGGGGGGCGACGAGTTGGCCAGTTGCGGCACTCCCTGCGCCTCGTCCCACGGCGGCGTCTTGCCCACCAAGCCCAGCGTCTGCGCTTCTTCCCACCGCGCGTCGTTGTACAACGGCGTGTGCCACAGCGGCAGCGGGTGCAGGTTGGTCAGCCAGGTCGCGTCGGAAGCAATCATCTTGGTCCCACGCACGCCATCCTTGACCGTCAAACGGACTCCCAACGCCGCCGTCGAGCCTTGTGCGTTCGTCACACGCACGGCGATCAGGTTCTCGCCGGTCCGCAAGAAGCTGGTCACGTCGTACTGGTCCAGGGCCTCGGTCGTCTTGCCCGTGCCGACGCGGCGGCCATTCAGGAACGCCTCGTACTCGTCGTCCGCCGCGATCCGCAACTCGCCGGCCAGCGGTTCGTCCACCGTGAACGACTTGCGGAAACAGCACGTGCCCTCCGGCACGCTGCCGGTCTGCTGCTCCGTTGACCAGATCCACTGCGGCTGTTGCGCAGCCGCCGCAAACCAAGGCAGCAACAGCACCGCACACCACATGACCGCACCAGAGAGTCCAAGTTGAAATGATCGGTGAGCAGCTATCATCAGTCGGCCCAGTCAAAAGGAGACAGAGGTTATGGCGTCCTGCCAACGCCGCGCAAGGACAGACGAACGCCCGGTCGGGACCTAGCGCGCGGAGAGTACCAACAAACGGGCAAACGAGGCAACAGGAAAAGAGGACCGGCCGCGGCAGCCTGGGAAAGCCGCCAAGGATAGGCAAGCAGAAAATTCAATTCTCGCCACCCCGCGGTGCCTGCCGGGCCGTCTCGGCCAGCCGGTACTGCTGGGGCGTCTGGCCGCACAGGCGTTTGAAGACCAATCGCATCCGTTCCACGGAGCCGAAGCCGCTGGCCGCGGCGACGTGGCGGAGCTTGACCCGCTCGGGGCTGCCCAACAGACGCTTGGCCCGCTCGATCCGCTCTCGGCAGAGGTAGTCGTGCAGGCTGCAATGGAGTACGCGGCGAAACCGGACCTCCAACTGGCGGCGGGAAATCGTGGTGGCCTGGACTACCCGGCCGACGCCGATCGGCTCGGCGGCGTGATCGTGAATGAAGTGCACGGCCGCAGCCACGTGCGGGTCGTCCACCGCGACGGTGTCGGTCGACTGCCGAGCCACCACGCCGTCGGACGGGACGACGATGTCGTGCCGCGGCGGCGGCTGGCCGTCCAGCAGGCGATCCAACAGCGCGGCGGTCTCGTAGCCCAGCCGCCAGCCGTTCCGCGAGACACTGCTCAGCGTCGGGCGACAGAACTCGCAGATCATGGGATCGTCCTCCATGCCCAACACGGCGACGTCGTGCGGGACATCGATGCCCAGACGCTGGCATTCATCCAGGACGGCGCGGGCTCGATAGTCCTGCATGGCCAGCAGGCCCACGGGCCGGCGGAGCTGTTGCAGCCAGCGGCTCACAGGGGCCAGCCGCTGCTGCCAGGTCTGTCGCGCCTCGGGATGGTTCGGAACCTCCAGGACTTCGCAGGCGACCCCCGCTTGCCGAGCGCGTTCGACGAACCCCCGGCACCGCTGCTGCGAAAACCACAGTCCTTGGACGCCGTAATAGGCCAGCCGCCGCAGGCCGCGGTCCAGCAGGTGCTCCGCCGCCAACCGGCCCATCCCGACGTGGTCCGGCATGACCCGCGGAAAGCCGGTCTCCTGCAGCGTCGCCGCGATGTTCACCACAGGCTTGCCCAACCGCCGAGCGGCCCGGATCTCCTCGCGGCTGGCTAACGCTGCGATCACGCCGTCACCGGGCCAGCCACGCAGACTGTCCAGCGTCAACATCTGCTCGCCCGCCCAGCTCAACGTCGGCGGACTGACCGTCAACGTCCAGCCGCCACGCTGTTCGGCGTAGGCGTTCACGCCGCGGACGAACAGGGCCATCCAGGGCACCGACACGGGGTACGCCAGGGCCACGTGCCGAGCCGGCTTGCTGTCTTGCGGGGTTGTCATGCTTGCCGTCATACCACTACCAGGTGGATCGCAAAACTCGGCTGCTTTGCGCAAAAAAGCGGTTGAATCACGTCAGCGATCTGTCATCATAGGCAGCTCGAATCAAGGCGAAAACCCGGGAGGAAAAAACATGGGCAAGGTCAGTATCGGTCTGAATCTGGAAGCGGTCCGCACGTCGCACAAGTCGTTTGAATGGGGCGTCCAGTTCGCTGCGGAACTGGGCTACGAGTACATCGAGCCGATGGTCCACTGGGGCCGCGAGCTGTTGAGCGAAGCACGCTACTTCCACAGCGTGTCCATGCTCGACGACCCCTTGCGGATCCGCCAGGCGTGCGAGCGGCACGGCCTGAAGCTGTCCGCCCTGTCGTCCCACAGCCAGTTGTCCAAGCCGGAGATTGCGGTCGAGTACTTGAAGCAGGCGGCCCGGTATGCGGCGGAGTGCGGGGCGCCGGTCATCAACACCCACGAAGGGCACAAGCAGCCTTGGACGACCGAGGAAGAGGACTTTGTGCTGATCCGCTATTCGATCATGGAAGCCGCCAAGGTCTGCGCGCCGCGGGGCATCAAGCTCGGCCTGGAAATGCACCAGACGTACTCGCTGATCCCGGCCAAGTACGACCGGATCCTGAACCTGGTCGATTCGCCCGTGGTCGGCGCGAACTTCGACACCGGCAATGCCTACCTGGGCGGCGAGGATCCGCTCGCCTGGCTCGAGCGAATCAAGCACCGCCTGGTGCACATCCACGCCAAGGACATCACGCTCGAACAGTCGGATGCGGAGCGCGGCAAGGTGATGGGCACGCCCGTCGGCTGCGCCTGTGGCGACGGCGTGATCGATTGGCAGCGGGTGATTGCGATCATCCATTCAATCCCGCAAGATATTGTCCTGAGCGTCGAGTGCGGTACGCTGGACCAGGCCGCCCGCAGCATCGAACACCTGCGGAAGCTCGTGTAGTCTTTCGACGGAGCACTGTCATGGGGCAAGTCCGCGTCGTCCACATGGACGAGGAACAACCGTTGGCCGAACTGCGGGCCTTTTTTGAGGACGACAATCCCGGCCTGCGGTTGACACGGGTCGAGGTGGATGGCGAGCGGGAACTGCGCGCCGAGCACGGCGGCATGCGTGTGTTCTGGATCTACCGGGGCCAGGGCGAAGTTTTCCTGCCGCGGGGCTACCGCACGCAGGAGGGCGACGGCCAGCCGCTGCCCGGCTTCTACACCGCGGACGCGATCGATCCCGCGTGGCGCGACGCGCTGCAGCGTCTGCAAGCCGGCCGAGAGTCGCTCGCGTCGTCCGCCCGTGTGCCGGTCGATGCGATTCTCCGCCGCTGGCGAGACGGGGCCTTTGCCGGCGACTATGCCGGCGAACTGTGGAAGCTCGACCACGTCGCCCGGCCCTGGTCGGACGACGAAACGCTGGAAGCGTTGCTCGGTTCGCTGTTCCTGCGCTACCGGCGGGATGGCTGGTCCACGAAACAAGTCGACTCGTTCGAGCCGCTGGTGCCGGGCGACCAACTGATCGCCGCCGGCCAGGAAACGCGGCTGGTCCGCGGCCGCTTCGCCTGCCTGGCCATGGAGAACACCGAGCGGCCCGCCAGTCACGTGTCGGCCGCGCGGCGACTGCGTTATCTGGCCGACACGGCGGGCGGCTGCAATCCGGACTTCGATCCCTTCCGGCGCCTGCCGCTGACCTGGTACTACAACGATCCGGGCGAAACCGCGGACGGCCTGAATTGGGTCAACAGCCACGTGGTGAACATTCCTCGCGAGACCTCGCCGGCCCACTTTCATCCGCCGCGCGGGATCGGAGCGGCGGGCGGGATCCCGCAACGCGAGATGTATCTGGTCCTCGATCCGCAAGCCTATCAACTGAACACCTGGGGACGCTCGGCGTCGTTGCTGACCTTTCCCGATCTGCACGATCTGCGGCGTTACGAGCAGCACGCGCTGGCGCCGGGAATGTTCATCTACATCCCTCCCGGAACCGGCCACCGCGGGCTGGACGTATTTGTCAATGTGCTGACGATCCCCGGGTTCAAACCGCACAACGAATACTACATCGACCGCGACATCCGAGATACGGCCGGCGGCCCGACGCCGTTTAACGAGAACCTGGTGGGCGCCAAGAACTACGATCGGATCGAGGATCTGCTCTAGGGCGGACGATTCCCGGGCGGAACGTAATTGGAAAGGGCGGCGAGGAGAAATCGTTTCTCGTCCTCGCTGACGCTTTTTGAAGCTGCGCATCTCGGCGACCGCGAAGCGGTCAAACAACACAGCCCAGGGTCAGCGCAGCGGCGCAGCCGCGGAGCGCCACCCTGGGTAG
>Ga0172371_10013227_pt1 | contig 10778 bp, 8 predicted proteins | sample Lak12m_FD_114543 | JGI IMG/M metagenome (GOLD analysis project Ga0172371, IMG submission 114543) | Freshwater microbial communities from Kabuno Bay, South-Kivu, Congo - kab_022012_12m | ecosystem: Environmental > Aquatic > Freshwater > Lake | place: Democratic Republic of the Congo: South-Kivu... | reverse complement strand
ATTGAGACCCTGTGGAAGTCGGCCTGCGGATTTCGCAACAAGGAGAGATTCAGGACGGTGATTCTGTTTCATCTTGGCGGCCTCGACCTTTACCCCGTTACCCACTGAAAACCCGGAAGAACCCATTTACCGCCCGTTACATCCTGGAACGGTTGGAGCAGCCGGCAACCGGGGAGGGGGAGCGATGAGCAGTATCGAAGAGTATGGCGCATACGAAACCGCCTGGTGTTCGGGCTGCGGCAATTTCGGGATACTTAACGCCCTGAAAAAGGCCCTGGTTGCCTGTGATCTTTCTCCCCATCAGGTGTTGCTGGTTTCCGGCATCGGCCAGGCGGCCAAGACCCCGCATTATCTCAAGGCCAATGTCTTTAACGGTCTGCATGGCCGCGGTCTGCCGGCGGCGATCGGCGCCCGGCTCGCCAACCCGCAGCTTACGGTGATCGCCGAAAGCGGCGACGGCTGCATGTACGGGGAGGGCGGCAACCATTTTCTTGCCGCCCTGCGCCGCAATCTCGACCTTACCATTCTCGTCCACGATAACCGGGTCTATGGCTTGACCAAGGGCCAGGCCAGCCCGACCTCGGAGCAGGGCTTCGTGACCAAGACCCAGCCCCGCGGGGTCTTTGCCGCCCCCTTCAATCCGGTGGCTGTGGCGGTGACCATGGGCGCCTCCTTTGTCGCCCGTGGCTATGCCGGGATGCCGGAGCAGCTTGCCGATCTGATCGCCCGGGCCATCCGGCACCGGGGCACCGCCCTGGTGGACATTTTGCAGCCCTGTGTCTCCTTCAACAAGATCAATACCTATCAGTGGTACAAGGCGCACTGTTATGAACTGGCCGCGGACTACGATCCGTCCGCCCATGATTCGGCTATCCGCACCGCCCTGGAGTTCGGCGAGCGGATTCCCCTGGGGGTGATCTACCAAAAGGAGGCGCCTCTTTACGAAGAGCAGTTTCCGGCCTTGAAAAACGGGCCGTTGGGCACGCAGGAGGTCTCCCGCGAGGCAATGGCGCGGGTTTTCAGCCGTTATCTGATTGCCGGCAAGGAAAAATAAGAGTCCGGCTGTTGCAACATACGGAGAGGATCAGGATGAACCGGAAAACAGGCTGGCTGGTTATTTTTGTTCTATCTCTCGCCGCTTATCTCGCCCTTGATTTGCAAAAAGCGCGCGATCAGGCGCCGCTTGCGGCGGAGGTTGAGCTTGGCCACGGGCAGGCCTATGACCTGGTGGCCGGCTTTGTCGAAAAGGAGATCCAGGGCCGGAAATACCGGATGCTGGCCTATAACGGCACCATCCCCGGCCCGCTTATCCGGGTGCGCCAAGGCAGCGAAGTGATCCTCGATTTCAAAAACAACGCCGATCTGCCCTCCACCATCCATTCCCATGGAGTCCGGCTTGACAACGCCTTTGACGGCGTTCCCGGTATTACCCAGAAAGAGGTGGCTCCGGGCGGCGGTTCGTTTCTCTACCGGGTGAAGTTTCCGGACCCGGGTCTCTACTGGTATCATCCGCATCTCCGGGAAGACTATGCCCAGGAGATGGGCCTTTACGGGAATTATCTCGTGGCCCCCGCTGATCCGGATTACTGGGCGCCGGTTGATCGGGAGGTTGTTCTTTTCCTCGACGACATTCTCATCACCGGCGGTGGGATCGAGCTGAGCAGGGAGAAAGCGGATCATGCCCTGATGGGGCGTTTTGGTAATGTGATGCTTGTCAACGGCAAGGCGGATTACCGGCTTGCCGCCCGCCAGGGTGAGCTGGTCCGTCTTTATCTTACCAACGCGGCCAATACCCGGCCTTTCAATTTCGCCATTGCCGGGCATCTCTTCAAACTGGTCGGCGGCGACGGCGGGGGGCACGAGCGCGACGAGTGGCGGGATTCGGTGCTGCTCGGGCCATCGGAACGGATGATCGTCGAGGTGCTTTTCGACCGGCCAGGCACCTTTGCCCTGGAAAACATAACCCCCGCAAAAACCACTCGGCTCGGAACGTTGACCGTGGCCGCGGCCCCGGTTCCTCCCGGAAGGGCGGAGGAGTTCGCCCGTTTGAAGACCCGCCCGATGGTCAGCCGGAGCATGGATCTCCTTCGCCCTTATCTGAATAAAGCCCCGGACAAGAGACTGCGGCTGAGCCTGGAGCTGATGAACGGCATGACCGGGATGAACGGCATGGCCGGGATGGCCCATGACGGCAAGGCGATGTCCGGCGGCGCAGGCATGGGGCACATGGCCATGGGCGCCGGTCCGGACGGCATTGAATGGGATGACCCCGATCCTGGGATGAACAAGGGGACAAGCCCCGGATCGGTGCTCTGGAAGATTATTGACGAGGAAACCGGCCGGGCGAATATGGCCATTGGCTGGCGGCTGAAGAAAGGAGAACCGGTGGTGATCAGGATTTTCAACGATCCGGACTCCGCGCATCCCATGCAGCATCCGATCCACTTTCACGGCCAGCGTTTTCTGGTGGCGGCCAGGGACGGGGTGCGGGAAAGCAATCTGGTCTGGAAGGACACGGTTCTGGTACCCACGGGCCGGACGGTTGATATTGTTCTCGAAACTTCCAACCCCGGCCTGTGGATGGCGCATTGCCATATCTCCGAGCATTTGGAGGCGGCAATGATGTTCGGCTTCAGGGTCGAATAGTTTCAGGGTTCCGCGATGGCGAGTCATTCCCGCTGGCGTTAGATAAATCGTAGCGCAGGGATTACCTCGGGGGTATGATCGAAGATCATTCAACCCCGGAAGAGGAAATTCCATTCGCATGCCCGCCACCCCCCAGGAAACCCTGAAAAACATTTTTGGCTACGACTCCTTCCGGCCGGGCCAGGCGGAGATCATCGAGGGCCTGATTGCCGGCGAGGACGCCTTTGTCCTGATGCCCACCGGCGGCGGCAAGTCGCTTTGCTATCAGATCCCGGCCCTGCACCGCGCCGGGGTGGGGATTGTGGTCTCGCCGCTCATCTCCCTGATGAAAGATCAGGTGGATGCCTTGACAGCATGCGGGGTGCGGGCTGCCTGCTACAATTCTTCCCTGGGGGCGGTTGAGGCCCGGCGGGTTCTCGCCCGGCTGCACTCCGGCGAGCTGGATTTGCTGTATATCGCCCCGGAGCGCTTGATGGGCGATGATTTTCTCGCCCGGCTCAAGGAAATCCCCATCGCCCTCTTCGCCATTGACGAGGCCCACTGCATCTCCCAGTGGGGTCACGATTTCCGTCCCGAATACTGCAAGCTCGGTCAGCTCAGGCGATTTTTCCCCGGCATCCCCTTAATCGCCCTTACCGCCACGGCCGAGCCGCACACCCGCAAGGACATCCTCGAGCGCCTGGGCCTGCGCCCCTCCCAATGCCATATCTCCGGCTTCGATCGCCCCAACATCCGCTACACCGTGCAGGAAAAAACGAAACCATTCGCTCAGCTTGCCGCCTTTCTTAAAGCTGAATCGAGCAGCTTGTCGGATTTTACGCCCGTTAGGGTGCATACGAAATTTATACCCGCAGGGTACAAATCCAGGCGGGAGGAGGCGGGCATCGTTTACTGCTTAAGCCGCAAACGGGTGGAGAAGGTGGCGGGTCAGCTGCGGGAGGCCGGATTTTCGGCGGCCGCCTATCACGCCGGTCTGCCGGCCGCTGAACGGCAGCGGGTCCAGGATGATTTCCTCCGTGACGAGGTGCGGATCATCGTGGCCACGGTGGCCTTCGGCATGGGGATTGATAAATCCAACATCCGCTTCGTGGTTCATTACGATCTGCCCAAGAACATCGAAAGCTATTATCAGGAAACCGGCCGGGCCGGGCGGGATGGGCTTGCGGCCGAGGCGCTGCTTCTGTTCGGCTACGGCGATATCGCCCTGGCCCGGGGGCTCATCGAAAACAGCGACAATCCGGAGCAGAAGCGGATCGAACTCCACAAACTTAACGCCATGGTCGGCTTTGCCGAGGCCTTGAGCTGCCGCCGTCAGGTGCTGCTCGGTTATTTCGGCGACCGCCTCAAGGAGGATTGCGGCAACTGCGATATCTGTCTCAACCCGCCGGAGCTGATCGAGGTGACCGAGGACGCCCGCAAGGCGCTCTCCTGCGTGTTCCGCCTCAAGGAGCGCTTCGGGGCCGGGCAGGTGATCGAGGTTCTGCGGGGGGCAAAGCAGGAAAGGCTTCTTCGTCTCGGGCACGACAAGCTTTCCACATACGGGATCGGGGCGGACAAAAGCCAGGAGTACTGGGGCAGTCTGATTCGCCATTTGGTGCACAAGGGATATCTCAAGCAGGATGTGGGCAACTATTCGGTGCTCAAGCTGAGCGAGTCGGCCTGGCCGCTGCTGAGAGGAGAGGTGAAATTGACCATGGCCCGGCCCCGGCCCAAGGCGGTCCTGCCCAAGGCGGCCCTGCCCAAGGCGCGAAAGGGCAAACCCGGCGAGCTTGCTTACGATCAGGAGCTTTTCGCCCGCCTGCGGGCTCGGCGCAAAACCATGGCCGACGCGGCCAATGTGCCGCCCTTTGTCATCTTCAGCGACGCGGCCCTGGCGGAGATGGCCGCGTTATTGCCTTCTGACCCGGAAGCCTTTTTGCAAATCAACGGGGTTGGCGCCCACAAGCTCGCCCGTTATGGCGCGGAGTTTATCGCCGAGATTAGAAGCTTTTGCGAGGCCCATCCGCGGGAGGAGCGATAGAGTCAGGCTTCAGCGCAGCCCAAGTTCGAGCTTCGCCGGCACCCCATGCTCCTTTTCCTCCTGCTGCACCGGGGTTCCGGCGCTCAGGCGGGCCGCCTCGACCCCGGCCCTTTCGCCCAGCTCCTTGATAATCGCCGCGGTCCGCTGGTTGGCCAGCTCGGTGAGCTCTTTTTCAGCCAGGGGGGAATTGTCGGCCAGATAGTTGAAAAGTCCCTGGTAGAAATCCCGGTCTTCACTGGCCCGGCCCAGCAGGGCAAGGGCCGGGTTCACCCTCTTGCCCTTTTTGCCGGTTTCCTTCTGGTAGCTCGCCTCAAAGGCGGCCAGACGGCTGTCGGCCATGCTTTCCAGAGCCCGCTGGGTCTTGGCCTGATCAAGGGCCGGTGGCCCTGGCGCTTCGTCGGCTGCCAGCTTGAGCCCAAGTTTTTCCGCCAGGGCCCGTCTGGTCTTGGCAATTCTCATCGCCTTGCCATCAAGCTCCGGGGCGAAACCGCCCTGGATGTTGAGCTTCAGCTTCGGCCTTTTTTCGAGAACCTTGGCAACCTTGCGGATTTTTTCCTGCTCCGGCGGGTTTAGTCCGGCCTGGCCCGGCTCGAAGATGATGAGATCAAGATTCTCCCCGCCGCCGAACAGCGAAGCCAGAGCCCGGAAAGGGGCGGTGACGATTTTTTTGACCACGGTGGTGATCGCCTGCCAAATGAGATGCCCGTAAGAAAACTCGGGGCGGTCCACATTGCCGCGCACCGGCAACGATAGATCAATTTTGCCGTCGCTGTCGGTCAAAAGAGCAATGGCCAGGTCATAGGGAAGTTTCAAGGCCCCCGGGCTCTCCACCCGTTCTCCCAGGGTGAAATGCTCGAGGATTACCGAGTTGTCGCCGAGAAGCTCGCTGTCTTTGATCTTGTAGCCCAGGTCCAGGTTGAGCTTGCCGCCTTCGATGGTCCGCCCGGCAAAGGTGGCGGTGTAAGGGGAAAGGGGCGGCATCTCCACATTGCGGAAGATCACCCGGATATCGGTGAATTTCTTCGGGGCATAGGGGGCGATGCTCCCCTCGGCCCGGGCCTGGCCGAACTCGCCCACTCGGCCGTCGAGGCGCAGGTTGGCAAGGCTTTCGCCCCTGGTGGAAACCCCGGTGATCACGCCGCGGCTTTGTTCGATTTTGGCGGCAAATGGCAGAACCAGGCTGAAATCGGCAAAGTCAATCACCCCGTTTTCCAGGCGGATACTCCCGATCTCCACAGGAAACGGCGGGTTTTCCTCTTTTGCTGCCGGCCCGGCGGGCTTGACTGCTTTTGCCGGTTCCTGCTGCCTGCGGAGCTTGGCCAGGTTGACACTCTTGTCCTTGAAGACGATAATTTTGGCCCCGGGCTCAATCAGGCTTAACTCGGCGATCTCGAGCCGGTTCGGGTTGAGATCAAGCGCAAGGCCCTTGGCGGCAAGCTCCTTCCAGGCCAGTAGCCGGTCGCCGGTGTCGTCTTCGTTGAGAAGCAGGTTGGCGATTTTGGCCTGCCCGGCAATCTTGACTTGGGCCTTGGGCTCCTTGGACAGCCAGCGCAGGCCGGCATTGGCGGAAAACGCCCCGGAAACCAGAGTCAGGGCAACCTGCTTGCCGATTATCGGGGCCAGGGGCTTGAGGTTCAGGCGGTCAAGGGCAATCTTGGCCTCGACCTTCCCCGGCTTGCCGCCTGGCCTCTCCATCCTCCCTTTGACCTCGAAAGCGCCGCCGCCGGCAATCCCGCTCTTTGTGGAAAAAGCGATGGGCTTGTCGCCGGGCAGGCTGAGGCCGCTTGCCTCAAGCTGCAAACCGGTGAGCCCCAGACCGGCGGGCAGCTCCCCCTGCTGGTCGTTCACCCCGAGGTCAATGCCGCTTGCGGCCAGGGTGTCAAGATTGAGCTTCCAGGGAGGCTTCTCCTTCTTTTCTTCCTTGCCCGGCTTTTCCGTCGGCCTGTTTCCCGCGCCCTTGCCGGTAAGTCCACGGCTCAACTGAATGCTTTTTCCCCGCACCGCGAGCCGGGCAAGGGATGCCTCATTCCGGCCCGAATCAATGGCGGTTTCGCTCAGCTCCATATTGAGCAGGGCCTTTAGGCTTAAAGGCGCGGCCCGGCTTTCGTCGTCAAAAGCTACATCGAGGCCGCTTAACCCCAGGCTATCAAATTTCACCAGCCAGCCGGGCTCTTCCGGCTCATCCGGGCTTTCCCGGATAAGTTCTTCCCAGTTGCCCCTGCCGTTTGGGCCGATTTTGAGGCCAAGGCGGCAGTCCGTCAGGTCGAGGCCGGTGATTTCGATCTCCCGTTTGCCGAGCTCGAGCCTGGCGCCGGGCACTTTAAGGCTTTTCAGGCTGAGCAGGGGTTGACCCGCGTTCTTTGTTCCAAGGCTCAAACCGGCGAGATCGAGGTTTTCCAGATTGATGACAAGCTCAGGCTTGTGCCCGGAAGGCAGAGAAAATTCGTAGGCCGCAGCCAGGGAAAGTTCGCCGCCCGGTTTGGCGGTGTTGAGTTTGTCCTGGAGAAAGCCGGTGATGGTGGCAGCCTTAAGGCCGGAAAGAGTAATCCGGCCCCTGGCGGTAAGGGGTTTCATCTCAATCCCCCCCTGCCAGGCAAGTTTTGCTCCATCGGACAGGGCTGCGGTCAAGCTGTAGGCGCCCTGCTCCCCGACTATGGTGGAAAATTGGTTCAGCTCCAAAGCCAGCGGGGCCAGGGCGAGCTGCACCGGCTCCGGCGCGGAATAGTCGGTAAAACGCAAAGCGCCGCCGGAAAGCTTCAGGTGCTTGAGCCTAAGGCCCATCCCGTTTTTCTTGTCGTTCGCAGGCTGCGCCTCTTTGGGCAGCCGAGCCATGATCCGGACCAGGTTGAACCGCTCGTCCTTTTCCACCGCCAGATCGAGTTCCGGTTCTTCCACCACCAGATCATCAAAGGTAAGGGCTTTACTGAAAAGGCTCTGCCCGGCGAAATCCACGAAAAGTCTTTTGAAGGAAAACAGGGGCTGCGCCTTTTCCTTCAGGCTGAGATCGCTGATTTCCAGGGTGAGGAGGAAGGGGTTGAACTTTATCTCTCCGATGGCAAGGTCGAGGCCGAGTTCCCGGTTCGCGTACTGCGGGGCGTATTTGGCGATGAGCCTCGGGGTGAGATGAAAGCCGGCGACGGCATACAGGGCGGTAAGCCCGGCCACGCAGGCGAGGGAGATGATGATGGCCCGCCGCCAGGCGGTAATCAGGGCAATAAGACGGTTGGGTGTCTTGGCAGGCTCAGGCATGGCAGGCTCCTTTTGCTATCTGCCCACAGCATAACAAAAAACCTGTAAAGAAATGAAACTGTAAATTCCGGCCAGCACATCATCGAGGACGATGCCCAGGCCCCCGTTGATCCTCCGGTCGGCAAGGCGGATCGGCCAGGGCTTGAGGATATCGAAGAAGCGGAAGATGAAAAAGCCGGCCAGCCAGATAACCGGGTTATCCGGGGCCGCGATCAGGGTGATGAGCATGCCCAGCACCTCGTCAATCACCACCACCCCGGGGTCCTTGCGGTCTAGGATTTTTTCGGCCTGGCCGGCGCTGATCACCGCGACAAGAAAAATGAGCCCCAGGGCCAGGAGATAATTCTCAAGGTTCAGATGCCTCAGGAAAAGATAAAGGGGCAGGGCGGCGAGCGAGCCCCAGGTGCCGGGGGCCTTGGGCAGGTAGCCCGCGCCGAACCAGGTGGCCAGGCCAATGAACAGGCGATCCATCAATTACCCTCCTTCGTGTCCGCCGTTACCCGGCTCCGGCCTTTTTTCCCCGGCCCTTGCCCGGGCTCTCCCTCTTCCGGGAAGGTCCGCCGGCTGTAATGGCTGAGCCAGGCTAAGATCTGGCGGTGGTAAAAGGCGTAGGGGATGGCGACCAGGGCCGAGATAAGCAGCAGGATGACCAGACGCAGGTAGTTGCCGGAAAAGATATCCGCCCCTTGCAGGGAAAGGAGCAGGGTGCCGGGGATGCGTCCCACCCCGGTGATGAAGAGAAAGACCGGCAGGGGCATGTGGCTCATCCCCAGGAGATAGGCCAGGGAATCCTTTGGGAAACCGGGGAGGAGAAACAGGATAAAGGGGATGGCGAAATCCCCCTTGCTCACCAGGTGGTTGAACTTCTTGTAAAGGGCGGTGTGCTCCAGACTGCGGCGGACCAGATCGCTCAACAGCCGGCCCACCAGGAAAGCGAGCCAGGAGCCGATGGTCAGCCCGATGGTCGAATAGACCAGGGCCGGAAGCGCCCCGAAAAGATAACCGCCCAGAATGCCGCTCGCCTCGCCGGGAATGGGGGCGATCAGCACCTGAAGGACCTGGACCGCGATGAAGATGAGCGGGGCCAGGGGGCCCTTGTCCAGGATGGCCTCCCGGATCTCCTTGCCGTGCAGCCGGGAATTTTGCAAGTAGGCGATGGTGCGGGCGAAAAGATCATCCTGGTTCAAGACATAGATCGCCAGAATACCAAGCCCGAGCACGATCAGGCCCAGATAGAAAAGGCGGCTCTTGAGAAACCTGGTCATGAGCCAAGCCGCAAGCCGGGGGCCAGGGGGCGGCCCCGGAAAAACTCAGGCGCAGGCAGCCGCTTGCCCCCTTCGAGCTGCAACTCGCGGGCCAGCAGGCAGCCCTCGCCGGTGGCGACGAGCAGGCCGTTTTGTTCCGCCCTCAGCACGGTGCCTGGCGCGGCCGCGACGCTTTCGTTAAGAACCTGGGGGGAAAAGAGGCGGAGCTTCGCGCCGGCCAATGTGGTATGGGCCATGGGCCAGGGGTCGAGGCCCCGTATCTGGCAGCTTATTTCCCGGGCGGAGCGGCTCCAGACGATGGGGCTTAAATCCTTGCTAAGCGGCGGGGCCAGGCTGGCCAGGCGATCGTCTTGCTTCAGCCGGGGCAGCTCACCGGCCTTGAGTTTCGCAAGGGCCGCAATCAGCAGCCGGCCACCGAGCCCGGCCATCTTCATGGCCAGGCTGCCGGCGGTGTCGTCCGGGCTGATGGGCATGGCTTCGGCCAGAAGGATGTCGCCGGTGTCCAACCCCTCATTCATCTGCATGATGGTGATCCCGGTTTCCGCCTCGCCATTGAGCACCGCCCACTGGATGGGGGCCGCGCCCCGGTACCTGGGCAAAAGCGAGCCATGGACATTGAGCGCCCCAAGCCGCGGCAGGGCAAGGACCGCGCCGGTGAGGATCCGGCCATAGGCGGCCACCACCAGGAGGTCCGGCCGGTAGCTTTGCAGCTCGGCGAGAAACTCCGGGGTGCGGACCTTGACGGGCTGGAGGACCGGAAGGCCCGCGGACATGGCCAGCTCCTTGACCGGAGGCGGGGCGAGCTTGCGGCCCCGGCCCTTGGGGCGGTCGGGCTGGCAGACCACGGCCGCCACCTCCTCGCCGTGGGCAAGCAGCGCGGAAAGAGCCGGCGCCGCGAACTCCGGGGTGCCGAAAAAGATGATCCGCAAGCCGGAGGCCACCTATTTTTCCTCCTCGGCTTTGAGCATCTTCTTGAGCTTTTTTTTATAAAGGGTCCGTTTGAGGGAGCTGATTCGATCTATGAACAGGGTGCCGTTGAGATGATCGAGCTCGTGCTGGATCACCCGGGCGAAATAACCCTCGGCCGCAAAACTAAGCGGCTCGCCCTTGATATTCTGCGCCTCCACCCAGATCTTCACAAACCTGGGCACCTTGCTGAAATACTCCCGCACACTGAGGCAGCCTTCCTCGTCAATCTCCTCGCCCTCGCCCTTGATGATCTTCGGATTGGCGAGCACGATCAGATTTTTTTCTCCTTCTTTTGGGGAGAGGTCAATCACGCAGAGCTGCAAGGGGAGATTGATCTGCGGAGCCGCCAGCCCGACCCCCTTGGCGGCGTACATGGTCTCGGCCATGTCGGCCACCAGCTTCGTGAGCTCCGGCCCGAAGTCGCTGACCGGGCCGGCAATTTCCTTGAGAACGGGAAAGGGGTAAGTGACTATTTCGCGCAGTGCCATGTGAGTTCCTAATGAAGCTCAGTAGTGTCCCAACGTTTAATCAAATAAAAACAGTTGGTTACAGTTGTTGTCTTGGTTGCCTTTGTAATCTGAATCTGTAAGTGCCTGTAATAATGGCATTCGTTCGAATATGGTTACGCT
>Ga0172371_10013226_pt1 | contig 10778 bp, 9 predicted proteins | sample Lak12m_FD_114543 | JGI IMG/M metagenome (GOLD analysis project Ga0172371, IMG submission 114543) | Freshwater microbial communities from Kabuno Bay, South-Kivu, Congo - kab_022012_12m | ecosystem: Environmental > Aquatic > Freshwater > Lake | place: Democratic Republic of the Congo: South-Kivu... | reverse complement strand
TTTAGGGGGATTTAAAAACTTCCAAACGGAAAGAATTTATGGCAATCGCTATAAGTTCAGCCGTCTCGATCTCATACCCGGCTTCTTGGTCCAGTGCCGGGTAGAAAAGAAATAGGGCGGGTTGACGGTCATTGGTGGTAGCGGCGGCGATGAATCCGGCAGCGGGCAGGATGATTGAGCAGTTTTGGCAGGGAAAACCGGAACCCGGTCCGAAGACCGGGTGCTTCTCGTTGCCGCTGGCCATGCGGACAAAATCACCCCGTTTCAATCCTCACCCGGTCCGAAGACCGGGTGCTTCCAGGTGGCGCGCCGTCGGTGGCCTGATGCCCCCCTGGTTTCAATCCTCACCCGGTCCGAAGACCGGGTGCTTCTCTGGGACCTTAGCCGCGATATCAAGCTGTTTTATGGGTTTCAATCCTCACCCGGTCCGAAGACCGGGTGCTTCTCAATTCCTGATCCCGGTTGACCCGGTAAATGGCGTTTCAATCCTCACCCGGTCCGAAGACCGGGTGCTTCGGGACAACTCCGGGAGTAATCCGGGATGAATCCGGGTTTCAATCCTCACCCGGTCCGAAGACCGGGTGCTTCCAGGTGTTCGTAGTTGGCCTGGGCCAGATCCTTCAGGGTTTCAATCCTCACCCGGTCCGAAGACCGGGTGCTTCATGCGCACCCGGGCAACCTAGCCGCCCGCGCAATGGGGTTTCAATCCTCACCCGGTCCGAAGACCGGGTGCTTCAACGATTGTATCCTAACAATACGGGCCCAATGCTGTTTCAATCCTCACCCGGTCCGAAGACCGGGTGCTTCAAAAGCGGGGTGGCCAACACCGATGGTATCAGACGTTTCAATCCTCACCCGGTCCGAAGACCGGGTGCTTCGACCTCACGTTTCTCAATATTTTAGGTACTGCACTTGTTTCAATCCTCACCCGGTCCGAAGACCGGGTGCTTCGGTGCAGTTGCTTGCATTTCCTGCACGTCATGCAAAGTTTCAATCCTCACCCGGTCCGAAGACCGGGTGCTTCATATCTGTTCTGCCCTATCTCTGGCCCAACGGGGTGTTTCAATCCTCACCCGGTCCGAAGACCGGGTGCTTCATGTACCGCTTTCGCAACCCATGCCCAAACCGGTGTTTCAATCCTCACCCGGTCCGAAGACCGGGTGCTTCGTGTAGTAGGCCGCCTCTGCCGTCTCAGTACCCGCGTTTCAATCCTCACCCGGTCCGAAGACCGGGTGCTTCCGGTGGCGGGCCAGCAGCACCGCCCCGGACCCGAAGTTTCAATCCTCACCCGGTCCGAAGACCGGGTGCTTCCTAACTGATCTAATTCATTATAATCGTTATTTTCGTTTCAATCCTCACCCGGTCCGAAGACCGGGTGCTTCGTGCCCTATACTGGCACGCCGCCATCTGGACCGGTGTTTCAATCCTCACCCGGTCCGAAGACCGGGTGCTTCCTGATTAACATGATCCCCAGGAGGACTCCGAGATGTTTCAATCCTCACCCGGTCCGAAGACCGGGTGCTTCGAATTGTAATTCATCAAAATGTAGCCGATTGCCCGTTTCAATCCTCACCCGGTCCGAAGACCGGGTGCTTCCCGGAACCGCCAGTCTCCAAAATGGCGGATTCGATGTTTCAATCCTCACCCGGTCCGAAGACCGGGTGCTTCCGAGAAGGAGCTGGACCTCGTGCTCGGCTTTTTGATGTTTCAATCCTCACCCGGTCCGAAGACCGGGTGCTTCCCGAATGGGCGGAATACATGAAAATGCGATTCAAGTTTCAATCCTCACCCGGTCCGAAGACCGGGTGCTTCTCCCGGCCTCTCCGGGCCGGTTTTTAAAGGGTTAATCATGCCCTTTCGGGCGAACCGGCGGCAAATCCGCCAGGTCGCGGCCGCAGCAAGGGCAGCATCCGCCTGAACTTGCTGAATTTCCTGATGATTACCGGGGTGCGAACCATCCAGTTTATAACCCCCCGCTAGGGGTTCGCACTCAAATCATGAGGGGTTTGCTCAAGTCCACTTTCTTGTCCCAGCCAAACACCCGGACATTTTTTTCCAAGGGTTCGGTCAGGCGGTAAATCCTGAGACTGTCTTCCTCCTTATGGATGATTTTGACCAGGGTCCTGATGAGGCGCTCAAACTGCATTTCATCGACTTCACATTCAAAGACGCTTTTCTGCACCCGCTGCCCGAAGTTTTTGCACTGCTGCGCCATCCGCCGCAAGCGGCGGCGACCGGCGGCCTCTTCTGTGGACACATCATACGTCACCAGGATGGTCATCATGGAACAGTCCTCACTTGTGGAGATAGGGCGGATAGGCCGCCAATTCACCTCGCAGATGCCGTGCCAGCAACCTGGCCTGGACATGGGGCACCAGACCCAGGGGCATCTTGTGCTGCACTCCAGAGTGAAAAATCTCCTCCTGTTTCCGCTCCTGGTAGGCTACTACCACTTTTTTGCGCCCCGCATCATTCAGGAGAACCGCCCCGCCGGGCCTCCGGTCAAAGTCCTGAGGGCTGATCTGACGGCGATTGATGAGAGTAAGGGTCAGCCGGTCGGCCAGGATGGGCCGGAGTTCCTCCATGAGGTCCAACCCGAGAGAGGGCCGCCCGGGCCGTAGGCCGTGGAGAAAACCCATCTGGGGGTCAAGGCCGACCCCCTGGGCGCCCGCCACGCAATCACTCAACAACATGGCATAGAGGAAAGAAAGCAGGGCGTTGGTGGGGTCCAGGGGAGGCCGGCGAGTCCTGTGGGTAATCGAGAAGGTCTCCCGGTCGGCCAGAATCATGCTGGTAAACCCGGCGAAATAATGCCGTGCTGCGTCGCCTTCCAGACCACGGAGTATATCAAGGTCCGCAACCCCCGGTAAATGCAACAAAATCTCGGCCAGGAGTTGAGCGGTATGGATTAAAAGTTCATGGTCCTGAGGACTGTCGGTTTCCCGGGCGCTACGCAGAATAACGTTCCGCTGGTTTTTAAGCTTGCCGGCGACCAGGTTCCGGGCTACATCCAGGGTACGGACGGGCGAGTCCATGGCTTGGTGTTGGGCCTGGCGCAACAGGACATTTCCTGCAACCGGACCTTCCAGGCGGCCGAGAAACCGTCCCGAGCGGGAAAGCCAGGTGACGGGCCGGCCGTCTTGGGCGCAGCGTCCCAAAAGGCCGGGGGAGACCATCACCTCGCCGAACAGCACCAAGCCGCCCAGGTGGTGCAACGGCACCTGCAACCGCGCCTCTTTGTTGATTTCCACTTTAAGGGTTTCATGATCCAGGTGCAGATAGGCCCCGGAGGTCTGAACATAGAGGGTGTTCAACAGGGTCTTCATCGGTCCTCCTCCAGCCGGTAGAGGGCGGACGCCAGCCGGGCCATCCGCTTGGCATCAGCCACCACCGTGGGCAGGCAGGAAGATTTTAGGGAACATTGGCGGCAGCGCTTGTCATTGGGGGCCGGCGGCAGGGTCTGGCCCGGCAAAATTTCCCGCAGTTTTACCACCGCCGCTTGCAGACGCCGGCGCAAAGCCGGGTCAAAATTCACTTCCCGCCGATGCTGGGAAGTGGCATGAAAAATGGCCCCTCGAGGCACCTCTTGGCCGGTCATCTCTTCCAGACAGACCGCCTGGCCGCATAACTGCAGGTCGTCGTGCTCCCGCCGCCGCCGAGGGCCGTGCTTGTAATCCACCGGATAGGGAATATCGCCGTGAAACTCCACGATATCCGCCTTACCCACCAGTCCCCAACGCCGGGACCAGAGAGGCAGGGCGCGCTCGACGCGCATCTCCCCCAGGGTTTCGGAGCCGGGTTGATCCACGATTTCATGGACAAACCGCCCCCGCTGGGTGTAGAGATTTTCATCCCAGACCATCTCGATATGGATAAGAGCGGCCTGGCGAGGGCAGTAGGCATAGTGCTCCAGGGCGGAAATGGGGATGAGGTCGCTCTCATCAAAATCCGTACCCGGTTTGTCAAGTTCCCCCATCATGACGTGCGCCTCCGGTGCTCAGTTCAGTTCCGCTGCAACCCTCCAGGACGGTGAGGGTGACGCCGGGAGGCAGATCCTTAGGCGCCGGAACGGAGACCTCATAGTCGCTGAACCGGCGGGGCGGGGCCTCATGGTCCCGGCGGTCAACCCGGATCAGATCGAAGAGCTTGTGAGCCGGGGCCTTGCCCAACTTGCTGTCATGGGTGAAGATATACAGCCCCCGGCAGGCCATGCGGCCCCGGGAGGCGGAATGGTCCAGGTCCCACATGCGGGTTAAGGCTTCCCAGAAGAGGCCCAGGTCTTCCTGGGAGAAACCGGTCTGCTCGGCAAAATGGGGATTAACAAAGCCGTAACCCACATAGAGGCCATAGGGCACCAGGGCCTTGCGGCCCATTTCGGTGACTTTGCCGCCTTCGGTGCCTTTTTCGGTTTCGACAAAGTCCACATCTTGTTGCTTGGTAATCGCCACCCTGGTGATGGAGAGGTCCAGAGGGATAATGGAGTCAACGGAGCGGGCAAAAGTGAGCTGCACCGGACCCCGAACCTGCCCGCAATTGACTTCGGTGGTCATCACGGCGCCGAAGGTGCGGATGTCATAGAAATTACGGCACATCCAGGGCCGGGTTTGATCAACTTCGCTGCGCTTCTGCTTGGTGCCGGTAGATTTGATGTTCAACTCATCATAGGCCCTTTGGTGAAGGGCATTTAAGGCAATGCCCTTGTTTTGCACGTAAATCTTGAAATTAGCCTCGTCACCTTTAGTTGCGTCCACCCAATCACGCACTTTGCGCTTCAGACACACGTCGGTGACCAAGCCCTGCATGGTTTCCGGGTCCACCCGGGGCAGGTTGCCGGCGTCCGGGTCGCCGTTAGGGTTGCCGTCGGTGACTTCAAAGATCAGAACAAAATCGTGCCGATGAGCCGGGTTTTGGTAACTGGGAGATTCCATATTTTTGCCTCCTCCTTATTCTTTTTCGTCTATAGGGGTTTCTTCGACAACCGCGCCTTCGCCGGGGACTTGCTCCTCTCTCCTGGCCTTGGCTTGAGCCCGGTCCCAGGCCCGCTGGTGGTAGTAGCCCAGGCTGAACCAGCCTTGCTCTTCCAGGGTGAGGACCTTGGGGAATCCGGCCAGATTTTGCATTACGCCTTCCAGGCGGTTTTGCAGGGAGACATAAGCCCCGAATCTCTCCTTGCGCAGCTTGCCTAAATGAGGCTGTGCTCCGCGCACCAACCGGGGAAAAACCGAGGCCGGGGCGGTAGAGGCGGTGCCGTAGAATCGGTCAATGAGGGTGGCCTTGGGGCTGACAGCCAGCATTTGAATCCTTTCCAACACCGCCAACAACCGGCCACAGAGATAAGAGGGGTGGGTATTCGCTTCATCCATACGGACCATAGTATTCTCCTTCCGTAAAGGTTCTTGGGAGAGCAGCACCATCTTGACCAGGGCGGTCCGGGCAGACCAACGCCAGCGCCAAAGTCCACGTTCACGAGGATTATCTGGTGTTTTCTGTTCCGCCCGGTTTCTCTTGATGGCTTGGAACAGCAGCCAAAAGGGCAGCGGGCCTCCCTGGATCCCCGTTTTGAGCAAAACACGGGGTGTATTAGGCGGCAGGTCCCTCTGGCTATCACCTTTCCCCGGAATCAGACTATTGGCAAGCTGTCTGAGGCTATAGAGTCGACCCTCGGACCCATCCCAATCCACGATCTCTTGCAGGCTAAACCAGCGGGCTAGATGCTCTTTGACCTGACCCACGGTGGTTTCCAGCCAGTCCCGCACCACCACCCGGCCGCCGCTGGCTGAAAGGGCGGTGGCATAGAAGGCTTGGGCGTCAAGATCGGTGCGGGGTTTGCCACTCCGGGCCGAGGCAAGCAAGGCTTTCACCTCCTCCGGCTTAGGTTGGGAGTAGAGGTTGACGATATTGAAGCCGGTGGGTTCCCGGGTCCAAAAGAGATAGACCAGGGAGCCGATATTGAGACGGGAATCCTCTTTTTCCAACAAGGAGTTATATGCCTTGGCAGAATTCTCGGCGCAATCACGGCACACCGGGGCAATGAGGGAGGCTTTAAGGCCATATGATTCGAAGGCATCGGCATTGGCGGAGACTAAAGTCATGCCGGAGGACTGGCCGCCGGCAATGACTTTAAACTTAATGGGAAAACGTTCCGTGGGGATGCAATTTTGGCCGCAGGCCAGGCATTGGCTGGATGCGTGGGCGACGTCGGGCGTGTTTTCACCGCCATGGAGCCGGGCCCAATAGGAGCGCACTTCGGGCAGGTCAATGGGCGGTGTACCGTCCACTTGAAAGGAAAGGTTCATAGCCGCATCAAAGTCCTCCGGCCAAGGCAGAGATTGCCGGTCCAGGGATTCCAAGAAACGGAGTATGGCTTTCAAGTGATGGCTTCCAATAGATTCGATACAGTCCCGAACCTCTTGGACAAAGGCTTTATGGCGATCGGCCACTTTGAGGGCCTTTTTGGTAAGGTCTTCGGGCTTGAGATCCTTTTTGGGAGAAGGGCGGGGCTTTCCCAGGACGTATTCGCCATTGCCTACCAGGAGGCTGGCCTTCACATTGACGGATTTCATCACCGCAGGGGCGAAAAACGCCTTGCCCCGGTCATTTTTTTTGCCGCTGCTGGTAGTGATAAATCCCAGGAAATTACCGCCGGCATCCAGATTGATGAGCCAACGAATCGCAGTCTTGTCATAGCCGAATGGGGCTAAATCATCGAGGCGCTGTGAATATTCACAGAGTTTTTGCAGGAGCATCCTTCACCTCCTTTAACTATGGAGTTCGGGTTTTATTCGCAGTACTCCCTGCTGCATCCGGGCATGGAAAAAACGGGGTTTGCCGCGCACGCCCCGGCCATGGGTATCATGTTCATAATCCAGGTCGAAGAGCATCAGGCCCATATCCGACGTTTCCGGGAGGGGCCGGTCCTCCGCCTGAGGGTCGCCGAAGCCGGCGGCGAACTCCCGGCAGCCCAGATATGGGGTGTGGTGGTATTGGCCCCGGGTCACCCGCCGGCGGAACTGATCCCGGTACTTGGCCGGGTCGGCGTCGGCGTGGGGTTTGAGGGTAATATCGGCCTTGATGACGTAGGCCACATCCCGGAGGGCCAGGGTATGGCGCTGGGCCCGATTCCGCATCACCCCATCCTCATCTACCTCATTCACAAAAAAGTTCCCACCTTTCTTACTCCATTTACGGGCAGTATGATGGGAGATGATCTGGGTTGTTTCATTGCGCAGGATGGAAAAAAAGCGGATTGGCCGCAGCACCCAGATTTCCCGCACCTGCCAGGAAATCTCCGGCTTCCAGAAGATGGCCTCCAGGACCCCCCGGGCCGCGGCGGGGGTCATGACCGGGTAGGAGACTCGCTCCACCTTCATCTCCGGCCGGGTGAAACAGGCCCAGTCACCCCAGATCTTTACCTGCAAGTAGCCGTTATGCATGGAAACACCTCCTTGCCATTAAATTACCAGGGGTTCCGGATCGAGGGCCGCGTCATGGAGACCCTTCACCGGATGATAATTCCCCTGCCACTCCCATAGTCCCAAGGAATGTTCTCGCGCCAGGCCCTGCTGCTGGTATTGGGCCAGAACCCGGCGGCGCACGTTGACCAGGTAGGGTTGAAACTGCCTGAGAAGTCGACGGGCCTCGCCCCCCAGGAGGGCTTCAGGGACCTGGATACGGCGCAGTAACTCATCCACCTTTGAATCCTTCTTGGGATAGCGCACCACCAGGGGCACACTATCATCCTCAATAAGGTTGAACCGGGCGGCAACCTCAGGGAAGTCCAGGCGCTGGCGCAGTTCATTGATGTGGTGCTTGTCAGTGTTTACCGCCTGATAGAGCTGCCGGAAGTAGTTTTCATAAATTCCGGGGGAGTGGAGATCGACACGTGGCCGATTCAGCATGGCCCGGGCAATATCATGGCCGGTGCGGTAATCCCCCGGGGGGACTCGCCCCTCAGCCGGCTGGAAAATAATTACCCGCCCCTGGGGAAGCCGCCCCTCCCGATTGCAACGGCCGGCGGCCTGGACAATGCGGTCCAAGGGTCCCATGGCCCTGAGGACCACGGGAAAGTCCAGGTCCACACCGGCCTCCACGACCTGAGTGGCCACCACCCGGCAAGGCAGAGGTCTTTGGGGATCAAGACGTTTGTTGATCTCCTCCATTACCTGGCGCCTGTGGATCATGCACAAGAGAGTGGAAAGATGCAACGCCTCGGGATCGTTCAGGGCGTCCAGCAAGGCCAAGGCATCCTTTTTGGTGTTCACCACTGTCAAACACTGCGGCTCGGCAGCCATCTCCTGGGCCACTCGCTCCCAGGACCATGCCTCCTTGGGGCAGTCATAAGCCACCCGATTGAGAGCCTGAAAATACCGGGCCGGGTTCGGTACGATCTCCCCCCTGATTTTATCTCCACTCAATCCTTTTAAGTAAGGCGAGCCGGAGTCAACCAGGGCGGGTTGGGTGGCGGTGGATAAAACCACGGTCACCCCGTAATAGTCCACCAGCTGTTGCACCACCTCCAGGATCGGCAATAGCAGGCCCGTGGGCAAGGTTTGGACTTCATCCAGGATGACAATGCTTTGAGCCAAGTTATGAAGCTTGCGGCAAGCCGCCGGCCGGTTAGCAAAGAGACTTTCAAAAAGCTGGACCGTGGTAGTAACTATAATGGGCGCATCCCAGTTTTCCGCCGCCAGCCGGGTCCATTGCTGTTGAACGAAGTGGTCTTCGTTCTCACGAGAGGTTATGGCACTGTGATGCTCAAGGATGCTCTCATCACCAAATATCCGCCGGTAAACTTGTGCTGTTTGATCAATGATACTGGTATAAGGGATGGCGACGATAATTCGATGCTTTTGATGCCTTAAGGCGTGTTTCAGGGCAAAGGCCATCCCGGAGAGGGTCTTGCCGCCCCCGGTAGGGACGGTAAGGCGAAAGACCCCCGGTTCCGATTCCGCCGCCGCCAGGCAGGCCTGATAGATTTCATGGCGGACCAGATTCACCGGGCTTTGGTCATGACCGGAGAGTTTATCCTGCTTCTTCCAGAAGCTTTCGGCCAAGATCTCTAAGTTGACGGGACGATAGCGCAAGCGAGACCTTCCGGAATCGAAGTGGGCCTCGGTATCCAAATAATCCGCATCAACCAGAGCCGAGAAGAGAAACCGCAAAAAGAGTTCCGTTTGGGTTGGGGAAATTAAATGGGGTAAGTCTGGGCACTCAGGGAGAGGTAAGATTTTTTCTGCATGCTTTAGGACATCCTGTACGGCTGGATCCTTAGCCTTGTCCCGAACGCGTTGTTTCAGATTGGCGGGGTCTGGCAGTCCTCCATGGTGCCCTGCCAGCAAGAAAGCTAACCCCTCCCAATACCGCTGCCCGGCCAATACTGCTCCAGCACTACTATGGTCCGGCCCGCGTATCTTCTTCTCGGGGTGGTTCTGACAATTCTCTAAATAAACTTGAAACTCCGGTTGGCTCTTACCCAAGTCGTGTAAGATCCCAGCCACATAACCCCAGTATTCGACCTGAAATTTCTTCGCCAAATCAGCCGCCAGGCGGGCCACTGCCTGCAAATGTTCCTGGAGAGGGTGCCATCTGCCTTCGCTATTTTTTGAATGTGCGTACATAGAAGATAGGTCCAATGAAGTTGATAGTGAGTCCAGGTAGGCCACTCGCAGTTTCCTGGGCACAATTTTTTCTGTCTGTAGACGTAAGGCCCGACAAAAAGGTTCGATCTGGTGCGAGGGGTGGGGCAATTGGGATGGTGGCAGGCCTGGGGCGCCGTTTTTAAATTTGGTCTATTTGATCCAACAAAGGAATCTTGCAAAGGAGATTAGATCCAGGATCGAAATGAGGCAATCCCCTCGACGGCTTTCAAGCCGCTCGCCTTGCTCCCAGCCGTCCCTCCGACCTGAGGCGCCGGCCATCAACCTGAAAAAATCCTTAATGAATACCTATATGCCCAAATGGGCCTACTAGTCAATAAATCTTGGCCTACTGGGCGGTACACCAATGTTAAGGGGAAATCATGATTGGCCATTTTTGAGATCGCCACGATCTCTTCCTGAAGGTCATTTTGTATAGATCTCGACCATCTTGTCCGGCGTCAATCTGTCCGTGATTTAACCGACATAAACCCAGCAAGAAAATTTACATCTCTGTATCTTTCATAAGACGTATTTCCCTTTGGGGTATGGTTTTCCCACGATCCTGCCTCCCAAAACCGAGATTTCCTCACACTTCCCTGATCTTCCGGTCAACAGCACTATTCGTTGACGCCTACCAAATAGCTTAGATATATCAATTGCTTTCCCCGTCCAGACAATTCTCTTCCTGTAGCCTTTTTCAGCCCAACAATTGACCGCTGCGATGGTCTTCGACCAATTTGCCCTCCTGAAAGGAGAGGGTTGATCTCTTTTAACCCTCTCCCTCCGGTTTAGGTGTCCATATAGGTGTCCATCGTGCCAATAATTTGGGGGTTTTCAAAGCAATTCCATACCAAATGGTATAAAGCTAACCTATTGATTTGTCTATATAGATATCATTTAGTAGGTATCATGATCAAACCTCACAATTGGACTCAAAATCCCCCGGGTGAAAGCCTGTGCCGGTTCGAGTCCGGCCTCCGGCACCAAATTAAAATCCGAAGAAATCTCAAGAGTTCCAAAAGCCCGCACCTGATAAGAGATTGCGGGCTTTTCTTTGTCCACCGCCATCCGATAAATTTCATGGCCCACGGGGGTCTGGGGGGTATGGGAAGCCTGGGGTATAAGCAATACCCCATTTAT